>Ga0307991_1000007_pt1 | contig 193751 bp, 173 predicted proteins | sample EllFjometagen131_FD_203146 | JGI IMG/M metagenome (GOLD analysis project Ga0307991, IMG submission 203146) | Marine microbial communities from Ellis Fjord, Antarctic Ocean - #131 | ecosystem: Environmental > Aquatic > Marine > Unclassified | place: Southern Ocean | collected 2014-10-08
GGAAAACTCAGATACTGGTACAGCATCAGTCCCTATGAACTCTGGCAACCGGGATAATGGCTGAAATGCTTAAACCTTCGGTACACTGACAAAAAAGGCATCGGTTCTCAGGAAGCCATCTTTTTTGATGGGATGGATTTCTGTTGCCAAATTCTGTCCAAAGGATGTCCCAATAAGGAAAGTCAGTGCTTCCAGGACAATCCAAGAGTGAAAAAGATGATCTTTTTATCAAAGAACAATAAATTTCGCTAAAATCCCGCCGCTATTTTTTCCCTGCAACTTCCAATACCAGTCTCAACAGTGAATCTTTACCCTATATAATAAGGTCGGGCTTATTGAACAATGGATTGAGTTCGACCGCTTTGCGAATCGTCTCAATCCTTATAGGTTATGTTGTTTTTCAAGATTGGATTATTTCATCCCTAAGCTTTAATGATTCATAATAATCTTCTGCTAAGGCAGTCATTTTGAAATCCACATCGCCTCCCAGAATTTCTGAAGCTTTATCTTTAATATCCAGCAAAGTTACATTAAAAAACTCTTTCCTGTAATTTACCTGATTTACTCTGAATTTTGTAAATTCTTTGTGCAATTGAGTTTCTAGGGCTGGTGCATCTTCGCTATAGATCATCGCATGTACATCAAAAGAGAAGGGTACACTTGCATCCCCAAGTTCTTTCACTCGATCCATTGGTTCCAACCTTCGTGTTAATCCGATTTTGTAAATGTTATCACCAAAGGATCCAACATTACTGATAATATATACATGACCTCTCCTTGTTTGCTCAGCCATGCTTTTTGCTCTTCTCTCATTTTCTTCAGCTTCCAATAACTGTCTCTCAAGAAAAGCGATCCGTTCTGTGAGTTTTTCTTTATCTTTGTCACCGGAAATTGCAAGTTCTTGTCTAGCAGCTTCGAGTGCTTCCTTAAACATCTGTTCCTCTTTTTGTGCCTTTGCTAATGCACGCTCAAATTCCCGAATTGCCTTCTGTTCTTCTCTCATTTGCTCTTTGATTGCGGCCTGTTCTTCCTTCTCACGCTCATCCTTTAACTTGAAATGGTATTGCATTTCGCATTCTTTAAATTTCAATTCAACATATTCTCTGGAGAATCCACACTGCAAGGATGCTGCTGATTTCTCAAGATCACCAGCAAATTTATCAATTCGCTCAAGTATTTTGGCATAATTACTTGGTTTAACTAGTGACATTAGATTGTCACATTCGACGTTGAATGCTTTAAGCATCAATTTGCTCTGACCGCCAAGCACACGTTTGACATAAGAAGTATTTGAAGTGAGTGCAATTGAATTTGGAATAACAATAGCTTTTCCTTCAGTAATCAATATTTTTTGTTGTTCTCGAATAATTTTGATTTCTTCCTTAAATCGTTCACTCGTCTCGAATAAGTATTCTGGCTCCTCAAAAAATCCAACATTCATCAAACCATGAACAGGCTGATAAATTGAGATATCTTCTTTTATGGATGTGATGTTGTCCGTAAGTTCAGACTCTTGCTCCGCAAGCAACCCGATTTTATCATTTGTTTCATTCAAAATGAGCCGAGCTTCCTCAAGTTTTTTTCGCATTTCCGTCTCATTACTCTCGAGTTCTAATAAATGATTCATCTCAGATCTTAGCTGATCTAGTTTTTCGTTGAGTTTTTTGTACTCATTTTTCTGCAAATCGATTGCTTCGGTTAAAGCATTGTTTTCTGCGCTAAGAGTTTTTCCATTTTTTCTTTTAATTTTTAAAACCACAAATAGATAAAGGGTGATCACCAATAATGCAGCCGAAATAACAATAAATAAATTTGTATTGCTTAGTATTTCCATTTCATACCCCAATTTGCATTCGATTTAGAAAGTCTAATCTAACTATTCTTCTCTCATTAATCCGATTTTCATACATCTTCTTCTCGGCTTCTAAATCTCGTTTAATTTTTTCCTTATCTGCTTTCAATCTTTCTTTCTCAAGTTGTTTTTGAAGTCTACCAGCTTCTTTGGCTTCACGAATTATCTCACGCTCTAATTGAGCCTGTCGGCGAATATGTTCTCGTTCTCGTTTAGCTCTTTCGCGAGCTGCCGCTTTTTGAGATCTATCGATTTCTCGCACTATTGAGTTCACAAGTTTCATTCCAGATCCCATAACCCCTCCTAAATTTTTCTAATCATTGAAGTGTGAATAATTTCTGGTTTGAAATAACGCGAATTAAATTCAAGTGACATAACGCAGAAGTTAGGTGCAGCCGGGGTTACCACAACCTCTGCTAAAAATTATATATTTCGATTTTACAACAACTTGCCAAGACAGCGAAGACCCGGCTGTCTACTGAACTGACAGGTTATGTAATTATTGTTTATGACGACTTTTTTTAACCAAACTATCACTCTTTTCACGATTGACTTTTGTTTGGAGTGCTTGCAAATTTTGTGTTGCATCAGACCCACCCCTAGCTTTAGGTATAATATGGTCAACTTCCCAACCCATCTCTGAATCTTTACCGAATGAATTTTTACGAATCTTGTTGCCATAGGGATCTTGTCTATATTGATCTGGATCTTCTCCCTGAATTTTCTTTGCATTTTTCCAAGCTTTTCCTTTTTGGTCTTCAGTGGGCATTTTCATTCTCCTTTCATTGTTGAACTTATTTTTACTCAACCGACATAACAAAAAAATCAGCCGGAGCGTAGCAAACGGCTGTATTGAACTGGTTATGTTTCACTTCTTGCCTGCCTCCCAGACGTATGCAGTCTTTGCGTCATAGATTCGTACTTTGCATTTGAACTTCCCTGCGAGCTGCTCTATGTGCTTCCTATCTGGATCTGAATATACGCCGATGTAAATGCTCCAGAGTTTGTCAGATACCTTCCTGCCGTGCTTTGCCGCTTTATTAATAGCATCGATAATGTGTTCGTCGTAGGGCCCAAAATTGAAGCCAAAAGTAACTATAGAACCTTCAACATTACAAAGGCTTTCATAGCAGTACGTCAGATAATGGTTGTGCATTATGTGTCTTAATTTCTGTTCTCCATTACCCGCTGTAACAAAAATCGGATATTCACCCTTCTCCATGCGGTCACTAATCTTTTGCAACAGGTAGTTATAGACATCGTATTCCTCTTTGATCACGGCGATACCGGTGTCAAAAAAGGGAAGAGCGCCATGCAGATAGAACACGTTCTGTTCGTCGCGATGCTTACCCCAAATCAATTCAGACCAGATTTGTTCTTCCGGCGGTACAAACTCATCAGGATTTTCGAGTTCCCTACCGCAGCCGTCTACGTGGTTGACTATGCTATTCCGCATGAGTACCCAATAGAGTAATAGGTCGTAATTTGTGGAATAGATGCTGCCGCCTGAGTCAAGAAAAATCTTAAGAAAATGCGAACAAGCTTGGCTCTGCTCTTCAGGAACCTTAAAAACATGTTCTGGATGAAGCGCCCGTACCGCTTCAAGCAAGCTGGTTTTAAGCTTTGCAATTGCATTATCAATTCGCTTCTTGAGTTTTGGATCACCACCTAGGGCCGCGATGAGCGAAGAGAAGTTGTCGAGATACTGCATAATAACTTCAAAGTTCTTTGTCTCGATGACACCAAGTATCGTCGATATGTCCTTGTCGCTCAAGTTCTTGATGAAGTCATGCAGTGCGTTGTATGAAAAAATAGACGAATCATATGCAATGCTAAATCCGTTCCCGAGTAGTAAGTGAAATTCCCGGCCAGGGTTCTTTTTGATGGAGGTCAACACATCATCGAAGGTTTCTAATTTCATGATAAAGTTACCGCGACCCTTTCCCCCGGTTCGGGGTGAAACATAACGTTGCAAATAACCGGTGCAAATGGAGCGCAGCTGAATTTGCATCCGAGTTAATTTGCTTTGTTAACCATTTTAACCTGATAACTTTGATACTACAGCAACCAAGCCTGTTATTGCACCAATAATACCTGTAAGTGCCGACAACCAAACTACCCACTTTGACCTAACCTCATGAAGTTCCTTAATTTCACTTCTAATTTCTTTACGAAGAGCAGAAATGCCGATATTTGTTAAATACCATCTGCCAGTGTAATGTCCTTGATACCAATGATCTGACTCTTTGTCTGAATCGTCCTTTTTGTGGGGGATGGGTGCACGAAGTTTTCTTGCCTGACGAAGTAGCATATCAGTAATGTATTTATCTTCATCTTCTTGGTGCATGTCCATCTCAAATCTTTGTTCTTCTATTAGTTCACGCGCCTTTTCTTCATCCTTAGCTTTGCGGGCTTTTGCTATATCACTAGAATATGCACGCTCCAATAAATTTCGTTGCCATTCAAGCTTCAAACTTCGAGGAATTGGAGATTTTGAAACCATTTTAAATAAAGTCGCCATGTGCCTCCAAGTGGTTAACAGTTGTGATATATGGAAAGTTTCCATGATATCACCTTATATAATCTCTTACTTTCCACTTATTCAGATATAGGGACGGCAAAAAGGAAAATTACTTCCACTTATCTTGCTGGTATCACAGGTAAGATGGAAAATAAAAGAAAATTTACGCCAAATCCAGAGTTGAAACTGGTGGACCAGGTTCGAGAAACGCTAAGATACTACCATTATGCCTATAGAACCGAGCAGACCTATTGTCAATGGATTTCGAGATATATTTATTTTTTCAACAAAAAAAAGCATCCGAAAGATCTCGGCGCCAAAGATGTAGAGCGGTTTTTGTTGCATTTGGCAACTGATGAAAACGTTTCAGCTTCCACGCGAAAACAGGCTCTGAATGCGTTGGTTTTTTTGTATAGGGATGTCCTTGATCAGTCCTTTGGAGATTTAATCGCCCATGTCATGCGGCGTGACATTGACGCTGTCCGGAGTCCGCTGGATCTTTTGCAAACTTCCTGATGGGTTGTTGGCTTCTTGCCAACCTCCTAAGAATATGGTAGGGAAAGAAGATAGATAAGATAACTTCTAAAATAGGTGTTTTATGGATCTTGATTTCTGGCTTAATACATTTCAGGAACTGGGCGGTAAGATTGCTGAGCAGATGAAACAGTATGCCGGCACTACGGATGGGGCGCTGATTATCGGCAAGGGCGCCGGTGGTGACATGACCCTGAAGTTAGACAAGATCGCCGAAGATATCATCCTCGACAAACTGGAAACCCTGCACAATAACTTCGATTTGGAGTTCGTTCTCGTTTCCGAAGAACTGGGAATTCGCAAGTTTGGCAATGATCCGGACACCCACATCATCATTGACCCCCTGGACGGCAGTTTCAACGCCCGCCAGGGAATTCCCTACTATGCGACTTCAATGGCCCTGGCTACCGGAAAAACTGTTAATGATGTGGTCCTTGGTTATGTCTGTAACCTGGCCAACGGAGATGAATTTCATGCCATCAAAGGGTCAGCTGCTTTTGTCAATGGCCAACAGATCAAAGGTAAGGATGTAGAAATCCCCCGGGCTTTTGTCTTTGAAGCAGCCCATAATAAGGCAGGGTTGAAACGGGTGGAGCCACTGCTGGACATGTTTGAGCGAACCCGTTGTCTGGGCTCGACAGCTCTGGATATCTGTTATCTCGCTGCCGGAAATATTGATATATTTTTCTATCCCATCCCGTCCCGGACCATCGATTATGTGGCCGGCAAGGTCATCCTGGAGGAAGTCGGAGGCGTCATTACCGGCATGCTGGGAGAGAACCTTGATGAACTGACCCTGAATCTGGAAAAAACCCTGCCCATCGTTGCTGCCGGCAACCCAGGAACTATGAAAAAGGTGATGGATATCATCCAGCTTTCCCGTATCTAATCTTGATAATCCAACGGATCTTCCATCCCGGCCGCTGCAAACCCCTGTAAGCGCAGATAACAGCTATCACATTGACCGCATGGTTTTCCCTGATCATCAGGATCATAGCAGCTGTGGGTTAATCCATAATCAACCCCAAGTTTAGTGCCAAGCTGAATTATTTCATGTTTATGCAGCTCAATCAGAGGGGTATGCAGGTGAAAATAAGGGCCTTTTTCATTTACTCCCAGTTTTGTTCCCAGATTTACTGCCCGTTCCATGGCCTGGATAAAATCAGGCCGGCAATCAGGATAACCACTGTAATCAATGGCATTGACCCCCAGAAAAATATCCCGGGCTTCCAGAGTTTCTGCCCAGGCAACTGCATGGGCGATAAAAATGGTATTACGGGCCGGCACATAAGTTATGGGAATCTCAGATTCATCAGCAGAAACCTGGTTCTTGGGTACGGAAAGTTTCTGGTCGGTAAGTGAAGAACCACCGATCAGGTTCAAATCCAGGCGCAAGGTTAAATGACGAGCTGCCGAGAGCGAACGAGCCACCCTGCTCGCCGCTTCCAACTCACAATAATGGCGCTGGCCATAGTTAAAACTCAGACAATACAGCCGAAAACCCTGCTGGCGGGCAATGGCCCCGACGGTAGCCGAATCAAGCCCCCCGCTGAGCAGGATGACCGCTTTTTTTTCACTCATTATTTACCTCGATCTATTTGAGGCCAGAGAATCCGATGCAATTGCAGTTGCAGGCGCACCGGTAGATGTTCCTGCAGGATCAGTTCCGCCAGCCGCGGCGCACTCAATTGCTCCACTACCGGACTGAAAAGAATTTCACCTGATTCAAGCAGCCGGTTCTGGATAAAATCCCGACTCCACCAAAAATCATCCTCACTGCAAAGAACAAATTTAAGCTGATGATTATTACCGAGCTGCTGGTAATTTTTCTCATAATTATGGGCAGCCATGCCGCTGCCAGGAGTCTTGACATCAAGAATAATCCGTACCCGCCGGTCAATCTTTGAAATATCCCGTGAGCCATTGGTTTCCAGCAATACTTTTTTCCCGGCTGTATGCAGTCGATCAATCAGCTGATGAATCTCAGGCTGCAACAGCGGTTCACCGCCGGTAATTTCCACCATCTTAACGGGAAAAGATAATACCCTGCCCATAATTTCATCAATGGTTTGCAGTGTCCCGCTTGACGCTTCACAAGCATATCGGGTGTCACAATAGGAGCAAGATAAGTTGCAGCCGGAAAAGCGGATAAAAACACAGGGGAGTCCAGAAAATGTGGACTCCCCCTGAATGCTGTAAAAAATTTCAGCAATACTGATCATATGGCTTCGTCTCAGGTTGACATCCGACTTCGCTTCTTCCCCTGAAAGATTTTCATCCCTTTCATGGCAATGACAATAGGACTGGCAATAAAAATTGATGAATAGGTACCCACTACCACACCAACTATCAAGGCAAAAGCAAAAGCATGGATGACCCCGCCACCGAGGAAAAAAAGGCTGGACAGAACCAAAATAGTGGTTACTGAAGTCAGGATGGTCCGGTTGAGGGTTTCATTGATCGAGGTGTTAATTAATTCTTCATATGATCGTTTTCCCGGTTGTTTCAAGTTTTCACGAATACGATCATAGACCACGATGGTATCATTGAGTGAATAACCAACGATAGCCAACAAGGCCGCCAGGATGGATAAACTGAATTCCTTGTCCAGTAAGGAAAATATCCCTATGGTTATAATCACATCATGGAACAAAGCAACCACCGCCCCCAGGGCAAACTTGAATTCAAAACGGAAGGTCACATAAATAAGAATCCCGATCATAGCATAAATGATTGCCAGAAACCCTTGCCGGCGCAAATCTTTACCAACTTTGGGACCAACCATTTCCACCCGGCGAATGTCCACTTGATTTGCACCATATGCCTTATCAAGGGTTGCTTTGATTTCATCCGACAGACCAACAAGGTTAGATTTTGATTTTTCCACCCGGATTAAAAATTCCTCGCCACTAGCCTCTTCAAACTGCTGAATGGTGCTGGAACCAAGATCAAGACCTTTCAAGGCATTTCGTATGTCGTCGGAGGTAGTCGGCTGACTGAACTTCACCTGAACCAGGGTTCCCCCAGCAAAATCAATCCCGTAATTGAGCCCACCATGGAACAACAGGGAGGCAATCCCAATCAGAATAACAACTGCTGATAGAATGATAAAGAAAAACCTTCGGCCAACAAATTCAATATTTACTCCTGGCTTTATAAACTGCATGCACACACTCCTCAGTATTGCATTTTTAGATACTTAACTGTTTCAGTGATTTCTTTTCCATAATCAAATCATACACCAGCCGGGTGACAAAAATGGCCGTATATAAACTGCAAACAATACCGATAGACAAAGTAACTGCAAAGCCCTTAATTGGTCCGGTACCGTACTGATACAAAACAATTGCGGCGATAAGCGTGGTAATATTGGCATCCATGATGGTTAAAAAAGCCTTAGCATACCCACTGTCAAGAGCCGCCCGGGTGGTTTTACCCAAACGCAACTCTTCCTTTATTCGTTCAAATATCAGGACGTTAGCATCGACAGCCATACCAATGGTCAAAACAATTCCGGCAATACCGGGCAAAGTCAGGGTTGCTTTTACCAACGCCAGGATACTGACAATGAAAAGCAGGTTCAATACCAGCGCCAGATTGGCAACCAGACCACTAAGATGGTAATAAAAGACCATAAAAACTACTACCAGGATGAAGCCGATAACCATTGAAAACAGCCCTTTCCTGATTGAATCATGCCCGAGGGAGGGACCAACGGTTCGTTTTTCCAGAATTTGGATAGGTGCCGGCAGGGCACCAGCACGCAGGACAATCGCCAGATCTCGGGCTTCCTTAGCATCAAAACGCCCGGAAATCTGGGCTTTCCCCCCGGAAATCCGCTCCTGGATTACCGGAGCGGAATAGACATGATTATCCAGAATAATTGCCAGGCGGCGTTTGACATTTTCTGCCGTTATCCGGTCAAAGAGTTTGCCGCCCCGGGAATTAAAATCCATGGCCACATAAGGTTCCCCATAACGGGAATTGAAGCGAACTTTGGCATCGGAAATGTATTCCCCGGTCATCAGGGTTTTCTTTTCCAGGGCATAGGGAACCTGGCGAATGGTTTTTTTGGTGACCGGATCATATTCCTGTTGATAAAGAATCTCTATATCATCTGGGAGGTTTCCAGATTCAAGATCCCGGGGATTAATTTTATCACTTACCAGCTTAAATTCCAGCAAGGCAGTTTTACCAATCAACTCAATAGCACGCTTGGTATCCTTGATTCCCGGCAGCTGAACCAGGATGCGATTATTAGCCTGGGGCCTGATTTCAGGTTCGGAAACCCCGAACTGATCAATCCGGTTACGCATGGTCTCAACGGCTTGCTCAACCGCCATTTTTTCAATACGTCGACGTTCAGCATTTTCAACCTTATAATCAAGTGCTTGCCCCTGGACAAGCATCAACTTCCATTGGGGAAGTTCTTTATCAAGCATAGACTGAACTTCCGTCACATCGACACCATCAGCCATTTTGATAGACAATTCCCCGGCTTCCACCTGCTTCACGGCGACAAAATCCATCTTTTTTTCATGAAGAAGACTTTGTATTTCACCACCTATCCGATCAGTTGTCGCCTCCATAGCCTTGGCGACATCAACCTCCATCAACAGATGGATTCCACCCTGCAGGTCTAATCCCAGGTGGATCTGATCTGTAGGCAGGATTTTTCCCCACCATGAAGGCAAATTACTGGTAAGTGTCGGCACCAGGTAAAGCACTGCAAGTACAACGGTAATCAGAACAATCAACAAACGCAACTTAATACTCTTAATCATTTCAACACATCTCCTGAAAAAACCTGATAAATACCGACTATGACATCTCGCCCTGAAGGACAGCCGTAATCTGGCCACGAAGAATTTTAACTCTGACTTTATCAGCCACTTCAATAGTTATGCTGCGATCGGTGATTGCTGTTATCTTCCCCATCAACCCACCGGTAGTAACAATTTCATCCCCCCGTTTCAAGTTAGCCAGCAGGTTTTTATGAGCCTTCTGTTTCTTCTGCTGGGGGCGAATCAGAAGAAAATAGAAAATGACAAACATGAGAATCAGGGGAAAGAAACCTTTCATTGCTTCCAAGCCACCACCTATACCACCACCAGCAGGATTTTGTGCCATCGCGAATGCTATACCTAACATGGGTCCAACTCCTTTACATATGCTTAGTTATTAAAAGTAATATCACTTTGAATATGACTGACTGCTGATATCATAATTTACAATAAAATTCTTCATAAAATCTGCAAATGAACCTTTTTTTATGTGAACCCTGATTTGATTCATCAACTGATGATAAAAATAAAGATTATGGATTGTTGCCAGCACTGAAGAAAGTATTTCCGCCGACTGGAACAAATGGCGCAAATAGGCCCGGGAAAAATTCTGACAGACATAACAGGAACATTGCTCATCGATGGGTAAAGAATCCCTACGATAGCGAGCCTGCTTGATAACTAACGGCCCCTGCCGGGTAAAATACATACCGTTACGGGCATTTCTGGTCGGCAGCACACAATCGAACATGTCAATACCGGCAGCCACTGCAGTGAGAATATCCTCAGGTTTTCCCACCCCCATGAGATAACGGGGTTGATTTTCCGGTAATAAAGGCGCGGAGAATTGGACCATCTCATACATTAACGATTTTTCTTCATCAACACTTAATCCACCCAGGGCATAGCCATCAAAATTCATTTCCCGGGTCAACTCAGCACTTTCTCGCCGCAGGTCAGGAAACATGCTGCCCTGGACTATGCCAAATAACAGGTTGTCCGACCGCTTCCGGGCCGTTTTACATCGTTTGGCCCACCTGGCTGTTAACTGTAATGACCGGCGGGCTCCATCATAATTAACTGGATACGGGGTACATTCGTCAAAAGCCATAATGATATCCGATCCCAGAATTTCCTGGATTTTAATGGCCCGTTCAGGAGTCAGAAGGTGACGACTGCCATCTACAGGAGAACGAAAGGTGACCCCCTCCTCATCCAGGGTTCTCAGGGAAGCCAGGCTGAAAACCTGAAAACCACCACTGTCGGTCAGGATTGGTCCATCCCAGCCCATAAAGGCATGCAATCCGCCAAGATCACCAATAAGCTGCTCACCAGGCCGCAAAAACAAATGATAGGTGTTGGCCAGAACGATCTGGGCATTAATTTCTTCATGCAGTTGCCGCGGTGTCAACCCTTTCACCGTCGCTTTGGTTCCAACTGGCATGAAGCATGGGGTCTTAATAACCCCATGACTGGTTTGCAGGCTTCCACATCGTGCCTGGCTGCAAACGTCAGTGGCAGTTAAAGTAAAATGATTCATCAGATTATCAACATACCATCGCCATAGCTGTAAAATCGATATTTTTGCCTGATTGCATGCTCATAGGCATCCATAATGAATTGGTGACCGGCAAAAGCCGCTACCAGCATGAGCAGGGTTGAACGGGGAAGGTGAAAATTGGTGATCAGGGCATCAATAAGTTTAAATTCAAATCCCGGATAGATAAAAAGATTACAAAAGCCATCAGTTCTGTTGGTTTTGGCATAGTATTCCAAAGCCCGGGTCACCGTGGTACCCACAGCGATAACTCGTTTTCCCCGTGTTTTTACCTCAACAATTGAATCCAATGTTGTTGCCGGAATCTGGTAATACTCTTCATGTATTTGATGATCTTCAACCTTTGAAACTTTCACCGGGACAAATGTCCCCAGACCAACATGCAGGGTCAAAGAAGCCGTCTTCACCCCTTTTTGTTTTAACCTGGCCATAAGATCAGGAGAAAAATGCAGCCCGGCAGTGGGGGCAGCAACCGCGCCCTCTTTTCCCTTCCCGGCAAATATTGTCTGATATCGTTCCCGGTCATTCTCGTCAGCGGATCTCTTGATATAGGGTGGCAATGGCACCTGTCCAACGTCTTCAATCACTGAACGAACCGTTTTTCCACCTGAAGCTGTCAGCTTAATCTTTCCCGGCTCCAGAGAAGAAGGAGTGACAACCTCCCCGGTTAGTATATCACCAAAGCTCAGTTCAAGGCCAGGTTTCACCGGCTTCGATGATTTATAGAGGCATTGCCACAGCTCTTCACCGGCTTCCGGCTCAAATTTTCTGTCGGGAAGAAGGAATACTTCCACCTTCCCACCAGTCGGCTTCACCCCCCTCAACCGGGCAGGAAAAACCCTGGTATCATTATAAACCAGCAGGTCTCCTGCATGTAGAAAAGGACTAAGTTCAGAGATAGTATTATCTTCAATGGTAGATCTCTGACGATTGAGAACCAATAACCGCGAGCTATCCCGTTGTTCAAGTGGATATTGAGCAATCAACGCTTCCGGCAAGTTATAGGAGAAAAGGTCGACATACATATTATCAAAGACCAACGCAAGCAATTATAAAAGAGTTTTTAAAACATAACTCATCACGTAAGTCAAGTTCTAATGAATGTGTGAAAATATATCCATTCATCCAGCAGGAATGGAAAAAGAAAGGAAATATCTGGAAATAATCACCATCAGGATGTAAATATTCGGTATTGTTTTCAAACTGCCGGGATTGGGATCATTTCTTGACGAAGGCGTATCGTGATATTTTCTTTTATTGGTGATTTTCAATAGCCTTTGTCAAGATGTGACCCCTCGCGAAGCAGGGTGAAGCGAACCAACTTAATTACCCGCTGTGAGATAGTGTTTTTTACGTAGCCGAATATTACCATCAGGATATCTTGATGACATACAAGATGGCAAGACCAATCAACATGATGGTGAGACCAAAAACTCTGAGGATATGCTCCGGTAGTTCCTGCATGGTTGCAAGGACCCGTTTGATGCCGGCAGGGAAAAGAAAATATGGGACGCCTTCGATAATCAAGGCCAGACCTAAAGCGGCAATAAAGTATTTCATTGATCCTTTTTGAGCACCTTTTCCAAGCTTGAATCTCGGGTAATTTCAGGTAGTTTTCGATATATTGCGGCCTTTTTTTTCTGGTAACCCTGTTGTTCATACAACGTTGCCAATCTCAGGGCTGCAAGTTCACGATAACGGCCAGGAACACCATCCACCAACTCCTCATAAACAGGGATAGCTTCAGTAAATTTCCCCTGATGAAAATAACATTCAGCCAGAAAAAAAAGCACCTGTCGATGCAAAGCCGGATATTTCTTTACCGGCAATGCCTGCAGCCAGAGCAGTGAAGGGATCACCCGCTCGTATTCATGCAGCTGGTAAAAATGAGTGGCCACGGTAAGAACCAGATGGGGATGTTCCTTTAGCAATCTTTCATCTTCCTGATTATCGAGAGAAAAATCCTGAACGATGGTTTTGGCTACTAACTCAAACGGCTCTCGTTTACCAAGCTTCAGGGAAATCCGGTTCATGGCATCCAGTATTTTTATCCTGCGTTCACGGTTGCCGGTCTGTTTATAAACCTGCTGCAAACCGTAAAACGCATCGGAATAAAGATGTTCCTGTTCCAGGCATAAGCCATAAGAGTAACCAATCTCCAGCAACGTCGGACTTATTTTCTCCAGCCGACTGAAATCAAAGCGGGAAGATAATATTTCAACCACATCAGCGCATTGCCTGGCAGCCAGTCCGGCGTTGATATACATCAGTAAAACATCTTCATCCTCTCCCGCTTCAGGAAATTTCCGCAGGAACTGGGACAAGCATGCTATACATTTCTCATAATTTTTCGCATCATAATAAAGCGTACCCAATAATTTCAGATGTCTTTTTTGTTCATTGAATCCATCTTCAAGGGGGATAAGCTTTTCCAGATACCTGATTAGCTCAGTTTGATTCTTTCTGGTCAACAGAATATTCACCAGATAGCCATATACTATCCGCTGTTGTCCCGGAGCCAGATCATCTCGCAAAACAGGCTGTTGGAGATAAGAATATGATTTTTTAAGGTTACGCTGTTTATAATTTGATTCTCCCACCAGGTAAAGGGCCACCGCAATTCCCTCTGAGCAGGGGTATTCACCCAACCACAAATCCATGAAATGATTGGCTAGAGATGGCTTTGACGTTTGCAGGGCAGCTTTAATCAGTATTTTGTAATAAAATATTTTCACATTTGCATCCATCCCCACGGCATATGTGTCAAAATATTCTTTAAGTGATGGCATGGCAGCGTCATATTTGCCGATCCGGTAATAGGATAATCCGGAAAAATACAGCAACTCTTTGTTCTGTCCAAGAGAAAGCTGGGAATCTTTCATCTTAAGCAGTATTGTCGCATGATCAGCAGCAAGATCAAACTTACTTTGATGAAAGGCCATTTTTATCAGGAAAAAACGGGCTTGGGATGCCAGTCGCCCTCGAGGATATGATTGTAATATCTTATGAAAATATTGTCTGGCTTGATCAAAGTCAAGCTCCTGAAAAAAGCAGATACCCAATTGAAAAAGTAGTTGAGCCGGAGAAAAACCAGATTTTTCCAGGGCAACTTTCCCCCCAACTTCTGGCCAGAGCAATGATGCCTCCTGGCATTCACCTAAATGGAGACAGGTAAGCAGCAGGATTAATTTGATTTGTGAGACATAACCGGAATCAGGATAAGTAATCAGAAAATCTTCCAGTTCCTCCTTGGCAACTTCATAGAAACCATCCTGATAGGCACCGATGGCAACTTTGGCAATTTCTTCCTCAGACCGTTTTTCCTGTACCGCTGCGAGCACAGAACCAACGCCAAGCAACAGGATCAAAAATAAGACTGGAAGAGTTTTTCCCATAATTAATCAGTGAACGTCTGATACTTTCCTAAAAAATCATAAAACCGACGTGCCTGACGGCAGGCAGGTGGCACAGTAAAAGATTCATATTCGAGGCATGCACCCCAAGAATACTTCCTCGCTGTCGCTCACGGCGCAAAACCTGAGTCATGAGGCGTACTTTACCGTACGTTGCAATGACGAAGGTTGTAGCATAACAAAGAAGATGGAGCTTTTACGAAGCCATCAACGTTTCAGTTGGATATAATAAGTTAATTGTTCCATAAGCTGATTAAATCCGGGGAAATCCAGTGACTGAATGCCGTCGGACAAAGCACATTCCGGCTGTGGATGAACTTCAACCATAACTCCATGAGCTCCCACGACAATTCCGGCTGTCGCCATGGGCATTACCAAAGAACTTTTTCCGGTAGCATGCGAGGGATCAACAATAATCGGCAAATGTGATTTTTCTTTAATCAGAGGAACAACAGCCAAATCCATGGTATTACGAGTTGCAGTTTCAAAAGTGCGGATCCCTCGTTCGCACAAAATTACCCGGCTGTTCCCGGCAACCAGAATATATTCTGCCGCTGCCAGAAATTCATCAATGGTAGCGCACATTCCCCGTTTCAGCAACACTGGCCGATCTATTTTGCCCACTTCTTTCAACAGATCAAAATTCTGCATATTGCGGGCTCCAATTTGCAGAATATCAGCATATTTGCACACTAAATCAAGCTGGCCAATCCGCATAACTTCAGTCACTACCGGCATATTATTGGCCTTGCCTGCAGCACTAAGCATTTTCAGCCCTTCCTCGCCAAGTCCCTGAAAATTATGAGGACCTGTCCGCGGCTTGAAAGCACCCCCGCGCAATATGTGAGCTCCGGCTTTTTTTACCACTTCGGCGGTCGAAAATACCTGTTCTTCCGATTCAACCGAACAGGGACCCGCCATAATAACCGGCGGACATCCTTCTCCAACCTTCAGCTCACCAATTGTTACCACAGTATTCTCCGGGCTAAAATCCCGACTGACCAATTTATACGGTTTAGTGACATGAATAACATGAGATACTCCTGGCAAGCGTAAAATTGCTGCATCTTCAACATAATCCTGGTTCCCCACCACACCGATGGCCACCCTCTCGGCTCCGGGAATGACCTTGGCTTGAAAACCCAGGTTTTCCACGATTCCCACCACTTGGTCAACCTCTTTCGAGGAAGACTGCTTTTGCATGACAATTAACATACTTTCTCCCTATTGGCAGAATATTATTAAACATTGAAATTCTGACATAAATGGACTGTACGGTCAAGGAGATAACATCAGAAGGGCAGGAATAATACTTGACAGGCGAATAATTTATACAGTAAAGCCACGGGGATTGCCGGTATCCGGAAGATCAACTGCTTCAAAAAATAATTTTTTCACCTTTTCGGAATTAATTTATATGATCAGGATTATAAGCGTTGGTATTGGTGGCTTTTGCGGGGCTGTCAGCCGTTTTTTAGTAACCGGCTGGGTTCATCATTTCGCCGGCAGTGGCATGCCTTATGGAACTTTAGCAGTCAATGTTGGCGGCTCATTCTTGCTGGCATTCATACTCCAGGTTTTTATCACCTATCCTGGCATTTCTCCCCACCTCAAAGGCGCGATAACCATTGGTTTTCTGGGCGCGTTTACAACCTTTTCCACCTTCACCGTTGACACCCTACATTTCATGGAACACGGAAACTATACCAAAGCACTAGTAAATATAGGCCTGAACGTGGTTATCTGTCTGGTTGCCGCCGGGATGGGAATGGCTTTAGGGAAAACATGGCAGTAAGAATTCGTTTACTACTTTTTTGGCAGGAGCCATTTACTTTCAGACGCTTAAGATTTTCTCTCGCCCGTAATATTGTGTTGTTTCAGAGTCTTTCGCTGATTGAAAGCGCTTGATACTATGCTGCATCTCATCAAGCGCTTTTTTCATTTTCTCACAGTAAACATTTCTGCTGGAATTGCCATAGGAGCCGACTCTCATTTCTTTTTCCAGCAGGTAGATATAACTTGATAAAGTCTGTAATGGCTGATTAAGGCTGTGCGCCAGAGTACCGGCCATTTCAGTCACGGTCTTATCATGCTCAGCCGCCAACATCCGTTTATTGAGCCGGTAAATGCGAATGGCCAGTGCCAGCTGCACCGCATATCCATTAAGAAATTCCACTACCATGGATGCATTATGCTGTTCCGGCTGGCACAGGGCCACGAACCCACCGACAAATGATGAAGAACCCATAACCGGAACAAAAACACCATCAGAGATTCTCAGTTCCTTCCCGAACAGTTGAACCAATTGTAATCCCAGGCCGTCGTTCTGCTGATCTTTGGCCGCCGTAAACCAGAATTCCTTACGTTCCCGGCTGAGAAGAAACTTGTTTCCCTTTTCATCCAGTTCCAGTTTTCGATCCAGAAGCTGGCGATATTTCGCTGGCGTACCTTTGATTACCAGTTGCTTTCTTTTCCGATCATATAAAATAATAAATATTTTTGACATTCCCAGGGAAAGCTGAATATTTTCAAGCATCCGGTAAAAAGCCTCTCCCAGTTGGAAGTTGCCAAGAAAATAGTTGTAAGTATTGAATAATGTCAGGGCTTTTTTGACCATTTCCGGATATGAATCGCCAAAAGAAACCACTGAATCATCGGTAACTTCCGGTTCTTCGTTTATTTCTCCATTATCGACACCCTGCAAACTATCACCCAGAAAGAGACTGCTGATAAATGGCCTGGCATCTTCATTTATCCTGACCAGCAAATCATCAAGTGGCAACCCGGGGAAACTTTTTCCCAAATATTCTTTAATCTGCGGCCGGATGACAAATTCATTCTCAGTAACCGTCATGGTTTTGGCCATCAGGTTGGCATAATAAATTATTTCACTAAGCTTAAGCTCCTGAGCTGCAGATATCTGAACCAGTTTCCCCTCATAATGATGTTCACTGATGGCAGCCGTCAATTCATTACCCAGTATCCATTCATCAGCCAGCCATTTTCCCACCGTCAGGTGGTCATAACCAAATACCATGCGTTCAGCTTCAAGTTCACTCAACCCCGTCCGGCAGACCTGCTCATATTCAGAAGTCTTCCTGGTATAATTATACCAGAGTATCGGTTTACCGATATCATGAAGCAAGCCGGCAATAAAAGCTTTTTCCGGCTCAATCCCGGGGCTGAGATAAGTAATCAATGACCTGGCAACAATCCCCGTAAGCAGGGAATGATCATTATGCTGTTGAAAGAGCTGGTGTAGACGACCTCTATTCATGGGGAAAATAGCCAGGAATGATTCACTGACACAAATCATGCGAATGGTTTCCTGACCAAGAAGAGAAATAGCATGGCTGACAGTTTCAATTTTGTTACTGAACTGGTAAAAAGGGGAATTGGCCACTTTCAGGATTCGAGCTGTCAGTGAAGGGTCTTTTAATATCAGCTCACCCAGTTCATTCGCTGAACAACGATCCTCGGAAATCATTGCCAGAAGCCGGGTTATGATTTGCGGCGGGCTGGGAATTGCCAGGGTAATACTTTTTTTTTGCAACTGTTTCAAATCAATCCTCACCGGTTAATGAACCTCAGGGTTAATAATTTTAACGCATAAACCATACCAGAAATTCACTCACGTCCAACACAGTTTTTACATCCCTGTATCGGGGGAATATTCCAGCGCTGTTTGCTCTTCTCCCTGATCAGTTTTTCCGCGTCACCATATTTAAGACGAATGGTACCAACGAGATCACAAATAACCCCGAAGCGAAACAAGGCGACCTCATCTTTTTGCTTTTTGGTCATTTTGTCCTCCTAAGCAGTGGCTAAAAGTTCGATTTGTCAGTCACGAACCTCATAACATCACAGAATCATGGAGGGCAAAGCAACACTTCGGTAGGATGGTATTTAGCGGTTATAAGAACATATTAAATGAGTTTGATACCGGTATTCTCCCTGGTTTAATCAAGAGATTAAAAGTGTGCAAGCCAGGATCCGCATGTAAACCGAGCACAATTTTTACCTGATGGCAAAAACGCCGCCACCAGATTTTCTGTCGTGATCGGGGCAAATCCGGCTACCAGCGCTTGATAGATGAGCGATTTATGATTATCTGTTTTATGACTTGAATGGAGAATCGGAAACGGCTCCAGCATATTTTGGGCCGAAGCCAGTGAACAGCTCCGCAACTGGGACACCGAAGACGGCGAAGGAAAGCCGCTTCAGGAAGGTGGTCAAAAAATGCGAGGACAAATCCATGCCACCAGAGGCCGGCTCCGCAACAAGGACAGCTTAAAGGCTTTTGCCAAAAAAAATCCCGGCCAAGCCGGGCTATTTTATTAACATCTACATCAACAAATATTACCAAGAAGACAACTCCTTATCGGGTGCTTGTACCCCATATGGAGGGAGCGGTGAGTCTCGCTAAAGACTCACCGCCCTACCTTAACCACTTAATTCGATTATCACTAAGACACTATCAAGCTATTGTGAGAATATACTACCTCGTGCCGTAGAAAAAATTGAATGACAGCTTTCGGCCAAAACCGGTCATTGGTTGAAACAAAAAAACCTCGCCGAAACGATGATAACCATGATTACAGGTTAGGCTGGTTTGCGTCTAGCCATCCCTATAAAGCTCGCATGAAAGCAACCAGATCAGCCTTTTCCTGATCGTTCAGGTGAAGTTGTTGGACAAGGTTAAAATACTCCACTGTATCCTCAAGGGTGAAACACCTCCCGTCGTGCATATAGGGGGGCGAGTCCTTAATCCCTCTTAAGGGAAATGTTTTAATGGGACCGTCATGGGCCATCATCATCCCATTTGCCATTTCCTGCTTGTAAAAACGCTCAGCCTTGAGGTCATGCATACTGTTGTCGGTATAGTAAGGGGCAGCATGGCAATAGGCACATCGCGCCTTGCCGTTGAAAAGCTCCTCACCGCGCATTTCACTGGCGCTAGCCTTGGTCTGGTCGAGTTCGCCGTAAATGTTGAGCTTGGAGGCCGGAGGAAAATCCAGTATCGCTAAAAATTCCGCCATAAAGTGTACTTGGGAGCCCCTTTCAAGAACGTTCACCCCCTTTTTAACAGCCATGCAGATGTCTCCATCGAAGTAGGCCGCACGCTGTTCAAATTCGGTGAAGTCTTCTACGGTTTTAAGTGCACGCTGAGAACCGAAGAGGCGCTGGATGTTCATTCCCCTCAGGGTAGGGGTTTCAATACGGTGCCTGAATTCCTGCGGTCGAATGTCTCCAACAAGATGGTTAGCACCGTTGGTATGGCCGTTAGCATGACAGTCAAAACAGGTTACGCCCAGCATGCCGTCAGGCCTGTCCGTGCGGCGATCTTCCGTCGCGTTGAATTGCTGTTGGGGAAATTGAGTCACCAGGAGGCGCAGGCCTTCGAGTTGTTTGGGATTGAGAATGCCGTTAAATATCTCATAAAAATTGTCGATGGTAATGAGCCGCCCCTTGGCCACATCTCCAAGATCGGGCCGGGTGGTCAGGAAAATTGCTGGGGCCGGGTCCGGAAGAATATGCTCGGGCAGGTCGAAATCCAGGTCAAAGCGAACCAGTCTGGGCAAAGGTTTTGTGATCATCTCCGGGAAAAGCATGCCTCCCTCTACGTGGTCAGCAAAAGGTAGAGGTTTGTAAGGGAACATCCCCTTCTTTTTTATTTGCTCGGGTGTCATTTTATCAAGAGCCTCCCAGGATGTTCCTTGAAGGTTAGCTGTCGGCCCTAGTGGCAGAGGCTTTCCTCCTGACATGACGACCTCAGCAGTAGTCTTCTTTGAAAGATCATACCGGGAGGTTAACAACTTCTTATGCAGTTTGGCACGCTTGCTTTTCACCGCCATGCGCGCGGCTTTGATTTGCTCGAAAGTCTCAGCTTGGTTCGTCGGTCCATAGCTGGAAATGACTTTGCCCTGCTGTGCAAAAACGACCGTAGAGGTAGTCCCCAATAGCAACATAACGCAGATTCTAATCAACTTAATAAGCAGATTATTTTTCTTGTTCATTTCACAACCCTCCATTTTTTAATAGTCGTACTTCTGTCCGCCCTTTACCTTAGAGATCTTTTTATCACATCACCTCCTTATTTTTAGATTTGATGGGCATAACTACAGGATAAGATTGTGGTTCGCTACGCTCCCACAATCTTATCCTTATTCGTTAAGGCTGCCCGGATCAGCGGCCGCGACCGCCACCACAAGGCCCCATACCGGGCTCCTCGGGAAGGGTTACGCCACTCGCCTTGGCTCGCTCTTTCATGTGTTCGTGGTGTTCCTTGCGGATATGCTCTTGCTCCTCGGCAGATTGGGCAGCGCTCATTTTCCCTCGATATTCGGCACGCTCTTGTTGCGTCATGAGTTGGCTGCCGTAGACTTGCTCCTGCTCTTGCGTTTGAACTTTTTCCTGAGCGCGCTCTTGGTCAGCTGCCACCGCGAACCCAGTGAAAAGTGACAGAACGCCAGCTACAGCGAACACCAGCAACATTCGTTTTACCATGGTTTACTCCTCCTTAAAATGGGTTGACCGATATAAGGGCCGTAACCGCCGCAACCCGTTCAGTGGTTACACCTAACGATAGCCATCAGCGCCGCAAAACCCAAAGCGAAGCAACGGGTTTTGCGGTCGGCTGGATGGGCTTGTTACTGGTTCCTAAGAACGCCCGGCCCGCCATAAAGTAGATATAGACAGGCTTCTCGTTTCTTATTACGTTTTCAAACATTGCAGAAGGCGAATGCATCCGAATAATTCCATTGCTTTCATAGTCGTTCTCAAATAACTGCCCAGGATCGTTAAATCTGACCCACGCGACAACCTTTCCTTTTATGTCCTTCAACCTGATGCTCAACAATTGCTCAGCGTTCCCTCGTCCCGACCTTGGGTTCACTTGACCCCTGATAGGCATAGGCATAAGAGGCTGATATCGTAAACAAAACAAGTACGCAAGGTATATGCCAAATTATCCAGATTTGATTAACCTCTTGATTTCAAAGGCGTTTTCTTGGACTGTAAATAATGAAAGGATTTTTTTGTAGGATTTCCCTTACAAGATGAGAAGGAAAAAAATCTAGTGATGGGCCTAACCGGCTGTTACTTAAAACGTTTTTTATGTATTTTTTTCGCTACGGTTAATTATTGGAATTTTCTAAGGTTAGATTTACCTGTTTTTCAAGTTCTTGAAAGTGCTGCTTCTAAATTGTGCTTTTTCAGCAGACTATAGAAATCTGGGCTGTATTTCCCGCCAGTTTAGCCACCTTGCATATATTTCCTTTGCTGAGCGATAGAAGTTAGTGGTGAGGCCCATCTGGATATCATCGATTACATTGAAATGTTTTTTACAACAGTAAGATGCTGTCATTCACATCTTGGATATTTGAGCCTGAAGGAATATGAAAAAAGGTGGTTCCTTGAAAAAATTGCTTATAAGATTATCTATTTTTATTTGACCACGTCAATCACTTCAGATAAAAATATCTTTAACCATGATAGCCGACATTTAACAAATAATCGGTCCTGACATTTTTCAAGGCGTGAAAAATATTGCCTTTTATTTTAGGATTATCAGCCTGAAGTTGTTTAAGTAGATTCCTGATCTGTATTCGTTTTTGATTACCGGCAGCGAACTGGCAGGAAGGCTGGTCAACCGGAAGTTTGTATTTATGACAATAAGAAATAATTTCTTTTTCATCAAGATAAGACAAAGGACGGATAAGAGACAAGGAACCGGAAAATAATCGCTGATGGGGAATCATAGTACTGAAATTACTGCCATAAAAAAGATTCAGCAGCGCCGTTTCAATAATATCATCCCGATGATGGCCGAAGGCAATCTTGCAGATATTCTCTCCCCTCGCCCATTCAAACAATACCCGGCGTTTCCAGCGGGAGCAGTGAAAACAATTGCTTTCCGGCAGGTTGTCCCGATGCAGACGCTGACCGATATCGGTACTGATTACGTGGAGTCTCAAACCTAAATCCCTGCAGACCGACTCCAGGAGCATCAGGCGTACCCGATCATCATATTCTCCCAGGCTGACGAACACTGGTTCCAGTTGGTAATCAAGGGGAATGAAATTCTTCCTGGTTTCCAGAATATGCAGCAAGGCCAGGCTGTCCTTCCCCCCGGACACGGCAACAATCAATCGATCACCATTATTTGTCATGGCATAATCTGCCATGGCCTTACCGACTTTTGATCTGATCCGGGAATCAATGCCTTTATGTCTTCTTCGACTCATCGTTATTGGTATCTCTGCAAATTAATCAGGGGACAGAATGACATTCTGTCCCCTGAGAGTAAAAATGAAGTTTTACGAAGCCATCAATCATAATGGTAAATTCGGGGAACCCTGCTACTCCAACCACAGAAAACTTCATAAGAAATGGTCTCCAGCACATCGGCCATCTCTTCAGCAGTAATCATTTCATTCCCCTGCCTGCCGATAATAACCACCTCGTCACCAACAGCAGCCCCAAGAACATCGGTAACATCCAACATTGTCCAGTCCATGCACACCCGGCCGATAATCGGCACCCGCCGACCGCCCACCAGCATGAACCCGGTATTGGAAAGTTTACGGCGCAATCCATCAGCATATCCCACCGAAATCAGCGCTACTTTGGTCTCCCGGTTGGCCGTATAGGTACAACCATAACTGATTGTTTCCCCCGGCTGTAGCATTTTCAACATCACAATAGCAGTTTTAACCGCCATTACTGGTTCCAGCTTGACTTCGCCCAGAAATTCCGGGGCCGGATGTGAACCATACAACATAATTCCCGCCCGGCCCAAGGTACAGGGACCGGATCGATAACGGACAATACCGGCACTATTGGCCAGGTGAATATATGGTAAGGTAATATTTTTCTTTTTAAATTCAGCCACCAATTGATAAAAATTATCCTGTTGCCACCGGGTATATTCCCTGTCAGCAGCCATGCAGCCATCAGCCACCGCCAGATGCGATAAAATCCCCTCCAGCACTAGACTCGGCTGGGCGAAAGTATCATCTATCAGGGAGCGAGCCATTTCCAAAGGCACACCGGCCCGATGCATGCCCGTATCAACTTTAACCTGCACTGAGATTTTGATCCCCTGACTGACGGCATATTCCCCCAAAATCCGGACAATCTCCGGCTGCCAGACCACTGGTACCACATCACCATCATGCAGATACTGCAGGTCATCCTGATAGATGCTGCCAAGAATCAGATAGCGACCCTTAATTCCCGCTTTCTTAACTGCCATGGCTTCAGCCACCGTTGCCACTGCGAAAAAATCCACCCCGATTTGCTGCAAAGCCGCAGCCACTTCCACCGCCCCATGACCATAAGCATTGGCTTTAATAACCGGCAAGACGTCCATGCCACTGCCAGCATGCTGCTGCAAAGTTTGATAATTATTAATAAGGGCTTTCAGATCAATATAAGCTTTCGTTGGCCGATTTTTCAACATTATTGACTCAACTTTAATACATTATCAGGATGTTCGGGCTTGGCTCATAGCCGTGTCTGCCCAGCCTGCCGGCAGGCACGGCGACAGGCACGGCGCGGCATTGATCGCCGAACGAATCACCACGATGGTGATTCGCGGCGGGCACCTCGGAGCTGCACACGATGTGCAGCGAGAATGAGCGAGAGCCATGCCGGAACATCCTTGGTAAATTTTTTCCAGCCGATTCTTTACAATTCAAAAACTTGGGTTATTGATTTATTTTCCTGTATGACCAAACCCACCGGAACCACGTTGACTTTCATCCAATTTCTGCTTTTCTTTCCAAACGCAACGGACAACCGGAGCAATAATTATTTGTGCCAACCTGTCACCGGATTTGACGATAAAATCATCCCTGCCATGATTAATCATGATAATCTTGATTTCGCCCCGATAATCAGCATCAATAGTTCCCGGGCTGTTCAACAACGTAATCCCGCTCCTGATTGCCAGACCGCTTCGAGGGCGAATCTGCGCTTCATACCCTGGAGGAATAGCAACCGAAATTCCGGTCCCCAGCAAAACTCTTTCACCAGGTTTTATGATGATAGTTTCCTCTACCACAGCATGGATATCCATCCCGGCAGCATGTTCAGTCATATACCGAGGTAATTGCGCCCCCGGCTGTCGGACAATTTGAATATTCAAGGAGGAATTCAAAAAGTTCTCCTTATAAAAATAATTTTCAAGACAAGCTATACATGGCGCAAGCTATCAATATCTTTATCACTTCCCAGCACCACCAGCCAGTCATCGGACATAATTTTTTCATCAGCAGAAGGCACCAGCTGTTTGACTTCCAGCTCTCCAGAAGACCGTTTAATCAGAAGTATCTGCACTCCAAACCGGGAAGAAATATTAATCTCCTTTATGCTTCTGCCGACAAATGATCGTGGAACTGGAATTTCAGCCATAATATAACCATCGATAAAATCAACCTTTTTAATCCGTTCAAGCAGCTTAACAGATGATGATATTTCCTGACTCAGATTTCTCTTCATCACCTCCCGGTTATAGGCTTCAATAACCTCCTTATATTTTATGGCCCCAATAACCATATCCGGATTGTCACTATCCACTACCGGAAGTTCATCATAATCATACATTCCAAATAATTTCATTACCATATCAAGGTTATCTTCAGGCTTAACTTTAGGTATATCCGGGTTAACCAAGTCCATGGCAATCAGCAGGTCGGCAACATCATCACGATCAACCAGAGCCTTCCTAACTTCCTGCAGGGAAACCGAACCTAAAAATTTTTGTTTGGCATCAACCACGTAGAACTGGGTGTTAGGTCGATCAGCAACCAGATCCAGGAGGGCTATAAATTTTAGTTGCGGTGGAATGATGACCGGATGAGGATCCACATAACCAACAACCCTTAAAGATCGCAACAGATTGGCTTCGCGACCTTTAAAAAGATCAACCCCCCGCCTTAACAGTTTCAAGGTATAGATAGATCCTTTTTGCAGTTTGGTAGCTACCAGGGTAGCAATAATTGTAGAAATCATCAATGGAAGGATAATTTTATATTCATTGGTCAGTTCAAAAATAATCAGAATGGCGGTAATGGGCGCATGAGTGGCCCCGGCAACCACCGCTCCCATGCCAACCAGGGAATAGGCACCGGAGCTGGCGGTATAACCCGGCGCCACAGCATGTACCAGGTAGCCGAAAAAACCACCGGTCATGGTACCAATAAATAATGACGGAGCAAAAATACCCCCTGAACCACCAGAACCCAGACTGATACTGGTTGCCAGAATTTTGACAAATATCAGCGCCAGCATCAATAGCCAGCTGAGCTGCCCATGCAGAGCCATATTCATGGTATTATAACCAACCCCATAGATATGAGGCACCAGCAGCCCCATAACCCCAATCAAAAAACCACCGATAACGGTTTTTAAAATATCATTAAGATGTAATTCCTCAAAATAATCTTCGAGGAAATAGAGTACTTTGATAAATAGCAGGGAAACAAGACCAGCCAGAAGACCGAGGATGACATAGGGAATAAGTTCCAGAGCACTGACGAGATGATAATGAGGAACTTCAAAAGCGGGAAAATCACCAAGAAAATGACGGGAAACCACGGTCGCCATCACCGAGGAAATAACAATGGGACTGAACTGGGCGACCCCAAAATCCCCCAAGATGATTTCCACACTGAACAGGGCACCGGCTATGGGGGCATTAAAAGCAGCCGCAATTCCGGCAGCCGCTCCACAAGCAACAAAGATTTTAACCCGCTGGGCGGTAACTCCCAGAAACTGCCCCACCGTAGAACCGATTGATGAACCAATCTGGATAACCGGCCCTTCCCGCCCCACGGAACCACCGGAGCCGATGCAAATAGCAGAAGCAAAAAGCTTGGCAATCACCACCCGCGGCCGGATAACTCCGTTTTTCAGGGCAATAGCTTCCATCACCTCCGGAACACCATGCCCTTTAGCTTCTTTAGCAACATAATGGACAATCAACCCCACCAGTAGCCCGCCGCCCGTTGGCACCCCTATTTTCACAAAGGCCGGTAGATTTTGCAGGTAGCCGACATCAGGTTGCCAGGCACCCCAAAAAATTTTCTGAAAGAATTTGATTGAAAACTGAATACCAACAGCCCCGAGACCACCAAGAACGCCAATAATAACCGCAACAATAACCATGAAGGCATGTTCCGTTGCCCGGAAACGATGCAGACGATCATTCAAGGAATCTCTCAACTGGTTTAAGTGGCGGGAAATATCTAGCAATGCTAATCCTCTGCGTCAAGAAATGAGTGAATAAGTTGAGGAATATATTGTCGTTCGTTTTCGTTTACAATTTTTATCCCTGGCAACCTTGAAAACCAGGTATTCTGGCGTTTGGCATAACGTCTGGTATCCCTGACAATCAGCCGAAGCGCTTCATCCAACGGTAGCACTCCCCGCAGGTGGAGAATTAACTGGCGATAGCCGATACTTTGCAGGGATTTCAGTTCCGGCAAATACCCCTTATCAAGCAAACTCCTGACTTCATCCAGAAAACCATGGGCCATCATCTGCTGAACCCGATCAGCAATCCGTTGTCGAAGAACTGTCCTCTCACAGGCAAGATAAAGGTATAAAAATGAATATTTAGGTTGGCTGAAACGATGCTGTTCCTGAAAAAAACTGATGCCGCGCCCGGTAGCCAGATAGACCTCCAGGGCCCTGGCAATCCTGGCCTGATCACGAGGCGCGAGACGGGCGGCAACCAGAGGATCCACTTTTGTCAGATGTTGATATAAACACTCAACCCCTTGTTCTGCCAGTTCATCTTGAACCTGCTGGCGAATTTCAGGCGGAATTTCGGGCAGGTCACAGAGGCCATACAATAAGGATTTAAGATATAAACCTGTTCCGCCAACAATTAAGGGCATTTTCTGCCGTGACCACAAGTCAGAAATCATGGCATCAGCATCTGCCTCAAAACGACCGGCATGATATAATTCATCAGGCTCAACAATATCCAAAAGGTGATGAGGAACTTGTTGCTGTTCCTCCTTTGTGGGTTTTGCGGTCCCGATATCCAGGTAACGATAGACCTGCATCGAGTCAGCATTGATAATTTCAGCTCCGAAATCTTTTGCCACTGAAATTGCAGTTGCTGTTTTTCCGGTAGCCGTAGGACCTGATATAATGACTATTTTCAAATATCTGCCGCCCCTGTGCCGATGGAAATAGTTGCGGCCAGATCATAATCGAGCAATTCCACTTCGGCCGCTTCCCCTTTCTTCACTATCGAGGAATGTTCCGCCAGCACAATCAGGCAATTTCCCAGAACCATTGAACGGAGAATCCCGGACCCCTGGGGTCCGGTCATAAACACTTCATAGCGCCCGTCAGTGGATCTTTTTCGGATAATTCCCCGCATAAAATGGCGACGACCGGAAGCTCCTGGAAGATCTTCACCGGCGATTACCCGGGCCCGGGGCAACAGCCATCCGGACGACGGATAGCCTGACATCTTCTTTATCATCGGTCGAACAAACTGCTCAAATGAAATCATCACCGATACCGGATTCCCAGGCAAACCTACCAGCGGAATTCCGTTTACCAAGCCATACACCAGGGGCCGCCCCGGTTTCATCCTGACTTTCCAGAAACGTATGCCTCCGGCAACTTCATTAAGAACAGTCCTGACAAAATCATAATCTCCCATGGAAACACCGCCGGTGGTAATAACCAGATCGGCAACGGCGGCTGACTGTTCAACAACTTTTTTCAAGCGGGATGGATCATCCCTGGCAATAGGAGAAATCAATGGGATCCCACCAGCATGTTTTACCAGGGCCGACAGGGAGAAGCTGTTGCTGTTCCTGATTTTCCCCTTGGCAGGATGTTCGTTAAAATCCACAATCTCATCACCAGTGGTAATAATGGCTATTCGGGGACACTGGACTAGAGAAACATAAGGATATCCAACAGCTGCCATCATCCCAACCATAGCCGGAGTAATAACCTGGCCGGCAGCAATCACTTTTTCACCGGCTCGGACATCCTCCCCGGCATAACGAATATCATTTCCTGACAAAACCGGCTCGGTAAGAAAAACATGATCATTATGTTCTTCCACCAGTTCCCGCTTCACTACCGCATCGACGCCGGCAGGAATGGGGGCTCCAGTCATAATCCGCACTGTTTCCCCGGCCTTGATCTCTCCATTGAATTGTTGCCCAGCCGGAATCGTTGCCACCACCGTTAATTTCAATGGTCGTCCGGAAGTTGCCACAGCGGTCTCAAGTGCACTGACCCCATAACCATCCATGGCAGAATTATCCATTGGCGGGATATTCATATCAACCAGGATATCTTCTGCCACCACCCGCCCGAGAGCATCAGTGATAGCAATTTTCTCCATCGGCATCGGGCTCATCTCTTGCAGCATCAATTCCCTTGCCCGTTCAACCGTAACAAACTTTTCCATGATTCCAATTACTCCTGAAAACAATATTTCCAATAACTTAGGATGAGAATAACAAAGGTGAAAGCTCATGTCAAGAATAAGGAAAATGGATAATTTTTCCTTGCAAATTGTCGACAATTGCATTATGCATCTGAACCTATTTCAAATAGTATAGTTATTCACTATTCAATCTAGTTTCCATCCGGAAACCGGTGTTTCCGGATGAACGTTTTCAGATGAATACAATCTAACAATTCATGTGGGAAGGATCACCTACCATGTTACAATCCATCCCCCTTTTCGGTTATTCCGGAGGCATGCTGTTTTTCTTTATCAGCTTTATTTTCAGCCTTAACCTTATGGTTGGAACCTCGATTTTATCCCTTTTGGCTGAACTTCGAGCCAAGGGCTCCAAAGATTCGGATTATCAGATTTTAGCTGCCAGCATGACCCGATCAGCACTGCCCTTTATCAGCCTGGGTATCGTTGCCGCCCTCCCTCTCCTGTTTTGTTCCGGCAGTTTTTTTCAGCCTTTTTACCAGCAGATTTTTGGTTCATTCAATCAACTTGCCGGGATAGCTGAACTGTTGTTGGGAACCACCTTACTTTTATTTTGCCTGTATATAATAACCGGCAACAAAAAAAAGAGAAAAGCAACACTACACATAATTATTGGTTTTGCCGCTGGCATAGACGCCCTTTGCCTGATGTTTTACTGCCATCTCATTCCAGCATTTCTACTGGCCCCGGCTGCCGATAATTCCATTCTCGGCAGCACATCAATAAAGGATGTTATCTTCAACCAAGCCATGCTGCCTTTTTTTGTGCATGCCGTCATCGCCAGTCTGGCATTGGCCGGATTACTAACCATGCTGGTAACCGCTTATCAGAAAGATTTTTCACGGCGGCAGCCGCGGGAATATTATCTAAAGTCATTTAAATTTGGCGGGCGCTGGCTCTTAAATGCAACAATTTTTCAAATTATCCCCGGCCTCTGGGTCTACTTTTCCCTCTCACCAAAGTTGAAAGATGCTCTGCTGGGCGGGCCGCTCGCGGGATGGTTTATAGCTTCCCTGGTCTGTTTATTTATCGGCTTGTTATTGCTTTTGAAAATGCTTAAAGACAACTTGGTCAACAGCCGGGCAACCACTATTGTGGCGATCCTGCTGCTGATAGCAATCATCCTGATGGAAGTCACCACCACCCAACTTCATCAACCACATTTATTAACGGCAACCAACCAAATTCAGCAAACCAGCAGTCAAAATCCAAACAGCATCAAGTAAAGGTCCTTGTCCCATTATGAAAATAATACCACGCCTATTCTGGGTTTTCATCATTTTCATGTTTATTGCCGAGCTGATCATCTTTCGCCAAGCAATTTTTTATCATACAAGCGACAATACCCCTACCAACTTGATTGCTGACAATCAGTCGATGCCCATTAACCGATACGTCAGTCTGCCCGCCATAATACAGGCTACACCCCCACTGGTTATCAAAGCCCCGGGATACAAAATACATGTCTACCAACACTTAAAAAATAAGAGAATTTTTATTTATGATCTTGAGAGCAGACTTTCGGCAAACCTTAAAGAAATGCCCAAATTAACGGTAGTTGAAGGCCGGTTGCTGCAACTGAAAGATGCTCCTTTTTCCGCTGAAGTCCTCAGCCATTTCACCGCGGATAGCGACACCCCTGCCTATGCCTTCATGCTCAACGTCAAACCTCAAAAATCCACCCTTTATCTCTATCTGGCGGCAATCCTGTTGACCATTCTCCTGGTAGCACTCTACCCTTTCCTGGGGAAGGCCCGTAAAGAAGTGTCTTAATCAGCCATCTCCAACAAACTGCCCAACATGCCCGACAGACTCCTGACCTGCCAACAAAACTTCGATTAAAAAAACCCGTATCCTCTACAAATGAGACTACGGGTTTCAGTAATCGACTCAGTCATGTCCAACAAAATTCTTGTTTTCCTCTTCCCGGGACTAGTTTATCTTGGAGCAGGAGGAATGAGGATCACCGAATCACCAATCTGCACGCCACCGCCGCCAATAATTACAGTTTCCGCCAGATCATCACCAAAAAACCGCTGAATCTGGAGCTGAGCCTTAGGAGGACCGGGAACGGAACCCACCACTATCCCGGTCCGCGGATCACGTACCGGATTCAGGGGGCCATTAACCAACAGGCGCTGGCCGGGAACCAAGCCACTGTACTGGCCAGCGCTGAGATACACCAACTGATCCTGAACCAAGAACACTTTCCCCTGCCATGGCATGGCCACCGTCAGTCCGGCAGCATTGTTTGCCATTTCCACAAAACAGCTGTGTAGCGCCGGCGCCAGATCGTAAGGTCCACGGACAAAATGGTCCAGGCTGATCTGCGGATACACCTGGCTGCCAATACCGTCTGTCATAAAATAAGAGAGTTGCAGATGGCCGGGGAGGTATGGTGGGATGGAAATAAATTGGAGAAAGAAGATATAGCGGGCACCGGAATATTCCGCCAGAAAATGGCTGATCTACAGGAGATCGCGCAGCTGATTGCGATAACGAAAATTATTCAATACCGATTGCAGTTGATCGGTACTGACCGGTACCATACCAGCCTGATAAAGTACCTGGGAAACCCGCGGCAATACTGCATCAACAACTGTCCCACCGGTTACAAAAGCCGGGGCTATGTTATAGGCCGCAGTTGACAAATCATTTTGTTTAGTATTCTAAGGTATCGCTTATTGTACCTCCAAACAAATAACCTTGAATCGTATTGGCTTTGATATTGCAAATCCGGTCATAAGCATAGAAAAATTTCACATGGCTTTTCTTGTCAAATGATAATCGAGGACCATAGAATACAGGTCCCGGTCATCATCATAATTCCCTACACTGGCATCACTCACCTGCCAGTCATTTTCCTTCAATTTGTGGTAGTCAACCTGGAAATCAGCATTGTCACCGATATTGCCGGTAATCCAAAAGCCGGGGTCATCATCACCAAAAACCAGACCACCGCCATCATAGACATCCAGCTGATAGATATCCCAACCGGCATGCAGACGCATGTTAAGAGACTTGGCAAAAGGCAACTTTACCGTCCCGTGCAGCCGTTCCAGACCGTAATTGTTGTTGCTGCTATCGTTGTCGTTATTTCCCGGATCATTATTACCACGGTCATCCACACTCATATTATCAAGAATACCATCAAATTCCAGAGCGGCGTAGAAACTCCACACCTGGTCATCTGGTATAGCATTAAAATAGAGTTTGTTTTCACATCGGATATAAGAATTATTAACCCAACCGGATTCATTGGCATGATTTTGAAAAAGGTCTCCGCCGGCAAAACCATCCTCATCACTGAGGCCAAAATCGAAATTGTCTTCCATCGTCGGAATAACCCGCATCGTCGCCCCGAAACTCATCTGGATATCACCAGGCCGGTGAACATTGATGCTCCCAGGACCCACGATACCAGCCTTGGTGATATCCTCGGCAGCTTTCTGCAGATCTTCCCCGGCAAAAACCGTACCAACCAAAGCCAATGATGTCACTAACACCATAAGAACCACCAACTTTTTCATCATGGCTCCCCCTCCTCATAATACCGAAAATATTTCAGAAATCCACTCTCCCCTAAAACCATGATGAACACTCAGGAAAGTGTGGCTGACAAGAACCCTAAACTGATTCAGGATGCCGGTAATAACGGCCGTTCCTGGTTCAACATCCTCTCAAGAGTAGAAATCAGAACAATGGAACGCTCACGGTACCGCTCATATTGAGATGCCCGATCAAAAGCCGACCTGGCTGCTGATAAGTCATCAGCATACCAGGCACAATAACCGGCCAGCAGAAACTGATATCCCTGTTTTTCCGGCAAGGAGGTTAAGCCGCTGAGAATCCCATACGCCTCTTTATAGCGTGCGGACCGATAAAGTATTTCGCCTCGCTGCAACAGGTTTTGTGGAGATGGATACAGTAATTGCTTCCGCTTCAGCCAGTCCAAGGCCCGGCCATCATCACCCGCCTCCAGATATAAGGCAACCAACGATCCTATTTCGTCGGCATTTAAAGCAGATTGCTGCAATTGATACAATTGTTCCAGGGCTTGCCCCGCTGACGATGGCAACCCCAGCAACCGGTATAACTGGGCGATGATTTTAAAATCTTTGACTTCCGGATTTTCAAAAGACAGCATAACTTTATAGGCGGCCAGAGCCGAAGCATAATTTCCTGTTGTCAGCCTCACCTGGCCCAGCAAACGCCAGTAAACAGCATCTTCAGGAAAACGGCGAAGGACCAGGGCAAGCAGCCGTTCAGCTGGTTCATTTCGCTGCAATTCCAGATAGATTCTCACCAGAACTTGCACGGATTCCCGGCCAAAGTCCTGCCGCTGTTCCACCAGCTCGCTGAAAAATGGCTGTGCCCGGCCATAGTCAGCAACCATGAGATAGGAAGTGCCAGCATATTTCAACAGTGTATCAAGTCGAGCTGAATCGGTTTTTCGTGCCAATGATACAGCAGCAGCAAACCGTTCACCCGCCTGCCGGTATTCCTTCAGCGATAATAATGTCATGCCCAAATTTTCCTGGGCGGGTAGAAATTGGGGCGCCAGTTCAATCGCTCGGCGGTAGGAAGCAACAGCTGACTTAAGCTGTTCAAGGGAAAACTGAAGATTGCCGGCCATGAACTCTACCAGCAGGTAAACTGAACGGGGATGATCCTGACGAAATTTTTCAATTTTTGCCAGCGCTTTTCGCTCCTCTTTTTTTGCCACCAGTGACTGGACAATCACCAGAAGCCGGTGAGCTGTAGGTGAAAGCTCCCGCTGATATGAATCCAAGGAAGAAGTAGAACCCATGGCCGCCCGGGGAAGAAAAATCCAGCACAGAGTTATCAATACCATAACCGTGGGCATCCACCCCACTCCCCGGCGGCAATTATCTGGATATTTATTGGTCAAGCTTAAAAACAATCGTTGTCTCCACTTGAGTCATCACCTTATGATTTGCTACAGTACCCGGGCGAAAATGCCAGTTTGCCAGGGCTGTTCTCACTGACTGTTCAAAATAACCTTCCGGTTCAGCCCGGATAATTTCAAGCTCTTTAACCAATCCCTGTTGATCGACAATAAAGCGGACCCGGACTTTACCCTCAATTCCCCGAATACGGGCCCGGTGCGGATAAAATGGTGCCGGGGTTGCCATTGGCAATGGTTGTTGATCCAGTTCAGCAGCCTGATAAAATGGCTCTGCCGTCAATGTCAACGGTGATAATGCCGCCAAACCAGTTATCTGTGGTGATATGTTAAGGTTAACTGGAGGCAACTCAATGGGTGGTAGCGTTTTTTTCTCGGGCAGGGGCAATGACTCAAGCTGCACAGGGGGGAGAACCACTGTTTTTTTTACTGGTTCAACTTCTTTGTTCCGCTGAGGTTCGGGTTCGTCCTTTAGATGTTCAACCTGCCACACAGGAACAGGATTGAATAGCTGCACCTGATGCGCTAATTTCTGCGGTTGAAAAAACAGGGATATGGCAATCAACAGGAACAGGTTGACCCCGACCGCACTCAGGATACCGGTCAACCAACGTCGATTTCTCCCCTGGGTACATGACATTTACGGCTCCCTGGTGGCCGCCACCGCCACCCGGGCAGCTCCGGCCAGCCGACAGAAGTCCAGCACTCTGACCGTTAAACCGGTTTTTGTTTCCCGGTCCGCGACGATGAGGACATTACCGTCAGGATTTTCCGCCAGGAAACGCTCAACAATTGCCCGGATACTGCGGGCATCAACCTGCCGTCCACCAGCATAAATCCGGCCACTGCGGTTAATGCCGATCTGCAGGCTGCTGGTTTCTTCAATCATGCTACTTTTTGCCACCGGTCGCTGCACCTCAACCCCTGATTCCCGGACAAAGCTGGTGGTTACCAGAAAAAATATCAGCAGAATGAAAACCATATCAAGCATGGGAGCCATGTTGATTTCCGCTTTCTGCCGCTCACGCCTCGATCTGGCTTTAACATTAATCATGTGACCCTACCCCATAGACTGATGGAAATTCAGGTTCATTTCTTTCATCATCGCCGCCCGGAATTCATCAAGTTGCTGGGCAATCCTACCGATGCGGCGATGGAGAAAACTGGCCATAAACAAACCGGGGATAGAAACAAACAAACCACTCTGGGTGGTAATCAAGGCAGCTGAAATTCCCTGGGCCATGGCTCGGGCATTTCCGGTTCCATACATGGCAATGGCATCAAAGGTGGTAATCATCCCACCCACGGTTCCCAGCAATCCCAGCAGCGGAGCAATGGAGGCCAGCACATAAATAATATTGATATTTTTTGAAAGCCGGCTGGTTTCCCTGTTCACCAGGGAGATAAGCAGGTCCTGATTAAGTTGTCTGTCGCCGGTTATCTGTTCCATGAAGTGAAAAACCACGTGACTGAGAGGGGTACCGGTTGTTTGCAAGCCAACACCATTCCGCACCCGGGATACGGTCTCCAAAATTTCCACATCATTCCGATTAATCTCATGGATTTCCTGGAGTTTAATCAGAATCAAGCTCCACATGACCAGTGAAACCGCAATAATCGGCACCATCATCAGGCCGCCACTCCGGCAATATTCAAGGATGGGAAATAAAAATCCGCTCATGATTCTTCTGATAATTCCTTGTTCACCAAAGCCACGGTCAGGCCGACTGCTTTTTCTTCCATATCCCCGATAACCGAATCAACTTTACGGCTGAAATAGGCATGCAGGAGAATGATGGGTATAGCCACCATCAGGCCCAGCATGGTAGTCACCAAGGCTTCAGATATTCCTCCCGACATCAATTTTGGATCACCGGTCCCAAATATAGTAATTACCTGGAAAGTATTAATCATCCCGGTAACCGTCCCCAGCAATCCCAGCAACGGAGCCACGGCAGCCAGTACCTGCAGAGTGGGTAGATATTTTTCCAGGCGCGGCAACTCTTTCATAATCGCCTCTTCGAGAACATTTTCCAAAACTTCCCGGCTGGCCAGCCGAAACTTCAATCCGGCTGCCAGGACGTTATAAACCGGACTATGTTTATTTTCCAAAAGATCCAGGCATGCCTGCCAGCGACCGGCGGCCAGCAACCCAATAACTTCCACCATCACCGTATCGGTATTACTCTTGACCCGGCGGAGAAAGAAAAACCGTTCAAGACTGACCAGAAAAGCTATCACTCCGATCAGTAAAATAGGCCAGACCAACACGCCGCCAGATCGCAGCCGTTCCCAAGCCGTGGGCCGCAGGGCCAGTTGGCGAACGGTGGCACCGCCGGAAAAATCCAGGTACACTTCATTACTGGATCCATCAAGATATTTTTTCAGGCAACGGCCAATCAACCATGGAGCCCGGGACACAACCAGCAGGGCATCATTTTCCTTGCCGTAAACCGCATAGCCAATTTCCCGGTTATCATCCTGGCGATAAATGGCGGTCAAAGCCCCCAGGTAAAAAATATCACCGGAAGTCATCCGACCATCAAGGGCCACAAACTGTCCATGTTTTTTGACAATCTCAGCCCCTGCCTTAATCTCAGCAAAACTGTTTTCCACCAGCTGCCGAATCCCGGTCATGCTGGGCAATCCTTTTTGTGCCAGCATTTCATCAAAAGGACGTAATCTTCCAGGATGCATCCCGGAAACCAATGATCTTTCCAGGATGGCCTTTAAATCCCGGATACCAATGCGAACCGTGCCATCCAGTTCATTCATCTCTGCAATCACCACCTGCTGGCGGATCTCCAGCTTTTTTTCCTGCTCGGCATATGCTTCAAGACTGGATTCCAGGGAATTATTTTCCCTTTCCAAGCCGGCAATTGCCTTTTCACGCTCATCAAGCTGCTGCTGCAGGGCTTTTTTTTCTGCCGCCAGTCGCCGAAACTGCTGCTGTTGGTCTATTTTAGCCTGTGCATATTCAGCTCTCAGTTTCTGGGCAACCTGATCGAAAGAGGAATCCGCAGCCAAGCCGGAGGCAAGCGGCAATAATAGAAATATCAGAGCACAATAACAAAAAGTTTTCATTACCATCCCCTTTTACCCGCCGGCAGCTTGACCAAGTCTATTGCCCGTTGTTTCATGGCCATTCTCAGCCCTTCTTTGATCGGCTCCAGGAAACGGCCAGGTAAAGTTTCCCACTTTCCTGCTTCAGGATTAAACCAGCCGGCATCTTTACCATCCAGGGTCAGGTAGTAAAGACCTATACTCCCCACTCGCAGAACATTGACCGTCGTTTTAACCCCTGAGAGTTCCAGTACCCGGTCATAAGCCTCTACATGGTGACCGTACTGGGCTTCGATCTGCAGCATTTCCAATACCCGGCGCAATTTTTCCGCCAGAGACGCTTCATAGGAGCTCAAGAATGATTCAAGCTCCGCAAAACGTTGCCGCCGCTCCACCTGCAGAAACGGTAGTCCCTGCCGAAAAGATATCCTTGCCTGTTCAATGGTTTGGTCAAGAAATGGTTCCAGTTCCCGGGCAATTACCTGCTGCTCAGCAATCCCTTTTTCAAGTCCGGCAATTTTTGATTGACGTTCAGCTATGTAGCGCTGCAATTTTTTCTGCCGGTAGCGAAGCAAATCCTCCTGCATTTTAAGATTCTGCAAGCGATTGATCATCTCCTGGCTTTGCCGCCCCCAGGTATCTACAGCTTTTTGAGTCTGCTGCTGGATTTTCAGAGTTTGGTTGACGGTTTCGGTCACCATTGACACCGGTGTCTCCACTGCCAACAATGAAACCGGCAAGAACAAGCATAAAAGCAGCAATCCGCCGATGGTTAAGCCTTTAACGCTCATATAAAAACCTCGTGAATATCAAAAAAGTCTGCTGAAATGTTCAACTCATAACTATATAAAAACCGGCCAAAAGTCAATTTTTCCCGGTCTAGCAGACCATCATGTGATACCATTGTTTATTCCGGCAAATGAAGCGTCAAAATTGCTAATATCAGAAAGTATTGATCAGGAAACGGTAGTTTTCGGATCAGCACTGATTAAAGGAACCACGACCGGAACATCAGCCACTTTTTCAACCACCGCGTCCAAATGAAAAACTGCCTTAATAACCTCCGCAGTCATAATTTCCTGCCCGCCGGCAGCAAAAATCCTGCCGCCGTGCAAGAAAATAAACTGATGGGCAAAACGCATGGCACTGTTGAGATCATGGGTAACCACAAGCGAAACCAGCGACAGGGTTTCGGTAATAGTTTGCAGCAGTTTCATCACTTCCAGCTGAGAGCACATATCCAGATGATTAATAGGTTCATCCAGTAGCAAAACTTTGGGTTCCTGTGCCAATGCCCGGGCAATTACCACTTTCTGCAGCTCACCGCCACTAAGTTCCGTTGTCTGGCGCATAGCCAGTGTTTCCAACCCAATCATGCCAAGAATGCGCTCCACAGCCAGCAGATCATCCCGACTGACATCCCAGCGCAAACGGGCTTTGCGCCCCAGCAGTACCGCCTCAAAAACACTACATTGAACCCCGTTTGATTTTTGAGGCATATAACCCATTTGTCGGGCAATTTCATGGCGATTCATGGTCGCCACATCAATCCCGTCGACAGTTACGACACCATTATCTGGTTTAATCAGGCGATTAATATTTTTCAGCAGGGTGGATTTACCTGAACCGTTGGTTCCCAAAACCACGGCCAGGGTACCCGGGGCCAGGCTGAAGTCAATATCCCTGAGAACTGGTTGTGAACCATAGGCAAAACTAAGATTGCTGACCTTGAGCATCATCGGCCAATCCCCCGCTTACACACCAGCAGATAAAGAAACAGGGGAACTCCGGCAAAAGAAGTCAGGATACCCACCGGCAGTACGACCGGAGCAATCAGACGCCGGGCCAGGACATCAGATATGACCAGTAGCACTGCACCGGAAAGTGCGGAATAGGGTAACAGGAAACGGTTGTCCTGACCGATAAGAAGCCGCATGAGATGGGGAGCCATTAAACCAATGAAGCCGATAATACCCAGAAAGGCAATGGTCACCGCAGAGATCAGGGCAGCAACCACTAGGCTGAAAAAACGCAATTTTGTAACATTTACCCCCAGGCTATAAGCAGCCTCATCTCCCCAAATCAAAGCATTATAATTCCAGCGATTGGCATAAAAATAGAACAGAGCGGCAATCATCAGCACCATTATGATGATAATTTCCCGCCAAGTGGCCTTGCCCAGGTCGCCGAAGGTCCAGAAAACCGAGGCAGACACTTGAATATCGGAGGCAAAATACTGCAGCAACATGGTTGCAGCCCCGAAGAAGGCGCTCAAGGCCACTCCGGACAAGATTAATGATTCAGGGGTCATCTGCCGCAGCGAAGATAAAAGCACCAGCAAAGAAACCGTAACCAAAGAACCTGTAAAAGCAGCAGCAGCCATCAACCAGGGTGAAGCGATAACCGCCGGCCCGGAACCACTGAGATGGAGACTGCCGGCCCCAAGGATAATGATGGCAAATGCGGCACCAAATGCAGCTCCCTGGGAAACGCCCAGGGTGAAGGGTGAAGCAAGAGGGTTTTTCATGACATTTTGCATGATGGTTCCAGCCATCCCCAGACAGGCACCGGCTGCCAGCCCTGAACAGGTACGGGTAAGGCGAATATTGAGGAGAATATGGCGGGTCATCTCATCGCCATGACCTTGCAGAACCGCCACCATATCCCCTAAAGTCAGAGGATATGATCCTGTCCCCAGGGAGAAAATCAGGCTAACAGCCAGGACCCCGAGCAACAACAGGCCGATCAATTTCTTCTTTCTGATATGGCCGCTGTAGCGGCCGGCCAGAGTTTCACCCATACCTGTTTGTCTCCAGAATCATTGCTGCCATATAAATTGTTGTATTCTTTTATTGCAAATACATGCCGGCCAACGCGGGATAGTTGAAAATCACTTTTGTGCCAGCCTGGCATCGGCAAATGATAAGGATGAATAAGCCGGCAGTTGTTCCGGTCCGGGATTTCCAAGAAAAAGGCGGAAAATCTGCCGCCGTTTTTCAACCATATCGAAATCGGCAAAGACATCGGGAAAAATCTGTCGACCGATGAAATAAGCGTTGACCAGGGCAATTTCAATATTGGTATTATACTGGTTGTAAGGTAAGAGGGAGAAAACCTTGCCTGATTTTACTGCTTTCAGGAGGCGATAAAATACCTGGTTATGCTGAAAATCATCCATGATCATTGGCAAGCTGCTGGCATCGATAAAAATCATATCCGGATTCCAAAGCATCAACTGTTCCGGATCAATGAACAGGTGGCCACTGCGCCTGGTAAAGTCAGCAACATTACGCGCCTGTACCAGCCGACCGGGGAAATAGCCGGCTTCGGTGCTGGTGAGTCCCTGACCACCCTTATAGGCAATCCCGCCGAAATAGACCGTTGAAAGGACACCGCCCGGGAGAAATTGAACCCGCTGTCGCAGATCCCGCCGCACAGAGCCGATAAAATCAATCAACCGGGCAGCCCGTTCTTCTTTACCCAGCACATTACCAAGCAGCCGGATAGATTCAGTGGCTTCCTGACGCAGGACGCCAAGTTCGCCATAGCTCAGGAAGAGAACGGGTATCCTGGTCTTCTGCTGCAGGTTCTCTACCTGAGCAACATCAAGTCCGATACACAGGATAAGCTGGGGCCGACAGGCCATGAGCTGTTCCATATCCGGCAGTTTTCCGGCACCGCCGGGAGCAACGACCGGCAGGGTTTTCAACCGCCCGGCAATGACGGCGGCGTAGGGAAGCAGAAAAAAAGCGGTATTACGCTGTTCCACCTGTTCTATGCCCACGACCTTGTCAACGGCCTGCAGGTAGGTAACCAACCGCAGGGTCCCAGGCCCCAGGGCAACGATCCGATCGATCCGCAGGGGAACCACAACCCGGCGACCGGCCAGATCAGTAACTTGTCGCTGAGATTCCAGCGCCTGACACGTACCGATACCAATTATAACCATAACAATGATGAGAACAAAAACCGTATAATGGGACTTTTGCTGGTAATTCATCCTGACAAACCCTTCCTTGCTCCTAAAATGCGGCACTGAGGCTGAAAACGGCGGTAAAGGGAGCACCAGCATAATAGGCGTTGCCGCTGCCATCATCCTCCGCGGAAATACTGCCGACATATTTTTGATCAAAAAGATTGCTGATGGTCAACCCGATGGTCGCCTCTTTCAGGGAAAAAATTTCATTTTTAGTATAGCGTAATGCCATATCGACAATTCCATGGGGAGAAATGGACTGGTCGTTCTGGGGATCACCATAACGCCGCCCCACATATTTGAACGTCGGGGCGATTTCCAGATTTCCCAGGGTATATACCAGACCGGTTTTAAACAACAGCTCGGGTGTATCCGGCAGCTGGTTCCCTTCGATATCCACGGTGGTCCCTCCCCGCTCCAGGTCATCGTCAAAACACATCCGGGTATAGCTTGGATTAATAAAGATCAACAGGTTGTCCGTGGGATAAAGATTAATCTCCAGTTCGGTGCCAATAGCGGTGGCGTCACCGACATTCTGTTGGTAATTAACTCCCACCAACGGATCATAGGCAAGGGCCAGCAGATCATGATGCCGGGCAAAAAAAATCGTGGGATGAATTTCAAACCAGTCGCCGTAATAGCGGGCCCCGACATCGATATTGTCGGAAGTCTCCATCTTCCATTCATCAAAGATAGTCTGCAACGTCATGCCGGCCGCCTGGAAACTGGCCCGGTTGGCGGTATAAATATTGGCGACCGGGACATAGGCATAGGGACGCATGTAGTTGCGACCATAATTGGCATACAGTTCCAGCTTGGAACTCAACTGGTAGCCAAGAGCCAGGCTGGGCAGCCATTCGTCATAGGTCATTTCATCAAGACTGAGAGCGGCATCTTCCCCCAGATTGTGATCAAGGGCATCCTCATAGGAATAAGGGGTCCCGGCGGCAGCACTGCCACGGTAAGCGGTGCTGGCCGGTTCCGCGTATGAAAAATATTTCATCCCTGCCTGGCAGCTGAATTTACTGAACTGGCGGCCAATCTGCAGATAAGGACTGTGAATATCACCATTTCCATGATTTTCACTCAGGTACTTCCAGCCCGCGTACACGCGTCCGGTTGGGGTTATAGCATTAGCCCTGACATATTTTTTCAGGTCATGGGATTCATACCAGTAGCCGGTGGTGAAACTGAAATCGCCGAACTGTCCCAGGTATTCCGTCGTAATCCCATAGCGCTCCAGATCCCTTACCTTATCAGCCTTGCCATCCAGAGTCTTGCCGTCTTCCCCGCTGTAGTAGGGTTTAAAGGTCAGCGAGTGGCTGGAATTGGGCTTAAAGCTCAGGATGGTCACCAGTTCATTGTTCTGGTAATCACCTCGATGATAGTCATAGTAGTTGGCATCAGCAGCGCCATTACCGGTAAGACTGCTGTTGTAATCATGCCGGTAGCTATCGTTAATCTGGTCCGCTTCGGCGTAAGTCAGGGGTTTGAAATCATGTCGTTCGACATCATTGTAGTTATAGAATAATTCCAGGCTGCAGTACTTTCCCAGGGGCTGGGAGATACCGACGGTCACATGATCACGGGGGCCGAGATCACCACTGCCTTTCCATTTGTCCGCTTCCGCATAGGAATAAGAAGCAAAAAAGCTGGTTCCGGTCGGCAAAAGGCCGGAATCGAGGCGGATATAGCTGCGATGGGCATTATCACCACCAACCTGCTGGTGGAAATCCAGCTTAAATGCTTCATCTGGCCGCCGGTAGGTTAAAGCGATAGTTCCACCGCGGTTCCCGGATCCGGTTCCCAGGCTCAAGGGTGTTGATCCCTTGTAAAGCCCGATTGACTCCAGGTTTTCCATATCGTAAATATCATCCCGGGGCCCGACAGGCATGATGCCGTAATTAGGCAGCCCCTCAACCGACATGCCGGCAAACATGCTCTTGATCCCACGAATTCGCACATCTTTGCCAGAGATCCCAAAGGGGTCCTGTAGTTCAGTATTGATGCCCGGCAACAGGTCAAGAGCCTTGAAAACGCTGTTCAAACCGCCGCTTCCGGCCAGCTTGATACCCGCAGTGGTTACCTTGCTGCCAGTGTGCAGCAAATCCCCTTCTTGTTTGGTGGGCGAGATCAATTTTTCTCTGACCGTAATCGTTGCCATGGTCATTGGTTGAGATGAATCAGTATCCGTTTCGCCGGCAGTTAGATTGGCGGCCATACCAACAACCAGCACAATGACAAGATAAAAAAGAATTCTTCTGCTCATAGTGAACCTCCAAAAAAGGAGGCTGATCAGGGAAAGTCCGGAATTTCCAGGAGGCGGGCATAAAAAAACCACGCCAGGAACTAACACCTTACAGCCGGTTAGAACCTTCGTGGTTTTTTATTTCTGCGGGATAATCAGGCCGGATTACTTATCGACCATTACGATATGACTTTAACTCATGCCTTCTTGACATGTAATCTATGGAGCTGAAATAAACATTTTCAGCCAACAATGTCAAGAAGAAAACACCCATAATGCAAGAAAAGTCCTTGTCTCTTTGTGGGTATAATTGTAGAATAGCAATTATTTTTTAACTGCAAGACTAAAAATAGAAGGTATTCAATGAAAAAAGAACCCCGTTGTGCTCGCTGCGAGAAAAAGGTCTGCCGGGAAGGAATTGATTGTTTCGGTCTGCGGGATGAAACCACGAAACTCTATAACGATCAGGAGACGATCCGGCTGCATCGCGCCGCGACCGCCATTGAAGGACGCCATTACTGCAAAGAGCCACGTTTGCGCGAAGTTATTCTCTTTGCGAAAGAAATGGGGTACACAAAACTAGGTCTGGCGTTTTGTATCGGCCTGGCCGAGGAAGCCGCTGCTATAGACAAAATCCTGAGCAAGGATTTCGAAGTTTACTCAATCTGCTGTAAAAACTGCGCTATCAATAAAAAGGATTTCCAGCTCGAACAGATCAAGGACGACCGGGAGGAATACATGTGCAACCCTGCCGGCCAGGCCGATATACTCAACCGCATGGGATGTGAATTCAATATCATCTGTGGCCTCTGCGTCGGGCACGATGCCCTGTTTACAAAGTTTTCCCAGGCACCGGTTACCACCCTAATCGCCAAGGATCGCGTCCTGGGGCATAACCCGGCTGCCGCCATCTATTGCCAATATATTCGCCGGACATTCTAGGAGGCTGTCCGAAAATGTCCTCCCCCCCCAACTCTTCGTTATGCTCAAAAAATTATCCTCAGAATATCAACCATATGCCTGCGGTATTTTTTTCGCATGCCTCGATTTGAGAAAAAATTTCTATTCTCGGACAACTGCTTAGGTTTGTCGGTTGTCCATTCGATTGTCAGTAAGCATGGAGGGTATATTGATGTTCAATCAGAACCGGACAATTCTACCGAATTTACCATATTTCTTCCGGCCTTGGGCAAGGTCCCGATCAAGATCGATAAATCAGTCCCCCAGGAAACCAAACCAATAACAACCGGACACATTCTGATCATGGATGATGAGGAATTTGTTCGTGAAATTTTAACCGAGATCTTAAATAATTTCGGTTATGAGGTAACTACGGTCAATGATGGACAGCAGGTTCTGGAAAAATATCAACAGCAGGATTTCTCCCTGGTAATTCTTGATTTGACGATTCCCGGTGATTTGGGAGGTAAGGAAACCATCAAATTGCTCAGGGAGTTTGATCCCCAGGTAAAAGCGGTAGTCTCCAGCGGTTATTCCAACGATCCGGTGGTAGCTGAATATGAAAAATATGGCTTTTGTGGCTACCTGAACAAACCATATGTTATCAAAAATATTACCCGGTTGCCGGAAAAGGTTTCAGGTAATTAACGATAAAGGAAACAAGACATGAACAATACCGTAATCTTACGCCAGGATGCTGAAACAATTTATCGCCGGGCAATTGCAGCCGTCAACCCCATAACCGCGGTTAACAGCCATGTCAAACGGCAGGGACAACAGCTGATTTGTGACAGCATGATTTTCAATCTGAAAGATTTCCGGCATATTTATCTGGTCGGAGCCGGCAAGGCCGGAGCAGCCATGGCAATAGCCATGGAGGAATTACTGGGCGACCGGCTGACCGCCGGGCTGGTAGTGGTCAAATACGGACACCTGGCCCCGGTTAAAAAAACAAGAATCATTGAAGCCGGGCATCCAATTCCTGATCAGAATGGTGTTGACGGCGCAGCAGAGCTTGTTTCTCTGCTGGAGCAAACCGAGAATGATGACCTGGTCATCTGCCTGATTTCCGGTGGCGGATCAGCATTATTGCCCCTGCCAGCTACCGGCCTCACCCTGGATGAAAAACAGAAAACCACCCAGGTGCTGCTCTCCTGCGGTGCCGATATTACTGAAATTAATGCTATCAGAAAACACCTGTCGCAGTTAAAGGGCGGACAACTGGCCCGCCTGATCGCCCCGGCGACCACCATTTCCCTTATTCTTTCCGACGTCATCGGCGACCCCCTGGACAGCATCGCTTCCGGGCCGACGGTCGGCGATCCGACAACTTTTGATCAATGTCTTGACATCATCAAAAAATATCAACTGTCAGATACGCTACCCCCGGCAGTAATGAACCATCTGCGTCAGGGGGCTGCGGGAGCCATCAGCGAAACGCCAAAGCCAGATGATCCCCTTTTCAGTCGAGTCAGCAACTGCATTATTGCCAGCAATTGCCAGGCGGTTGAAGCCGCTGCTGAGAAGGCCCGTGAACTGGGCTACCAACCCCTTATTCTCTCCACTTTCATCGAGGGAGAAACCCGGGAAATCGCCCGCATGCATGCCGCCATTGCCAGGGAAATTCACCAGAGTGGCAACCCGCTCCCCTCCCCGGCCTGTGTCATCAGCGGCGGTGAAACCACCGTCACCATCACCGGCAACGGTCTCGGGGGTCGCAACCAGGAATTTGTCCTAGCAGCGGCTCTGGATATCGAAGGCCTGCCGAATACGGTCATGGTCAGCATCGGCACCGACGGCACTGACGGACCCACCAACGCAGCCGGAGCCATCGCTGACGGACAAACCGTTGAACGGGCCTGTAAACTAGGTCTCAATCCCCGGGAATATCTTGAAAACAACAATGCCTATCACTTTTTTTCCCCGCTCCATGATCTTTTGATCACCGGCCCCACCAACACCAATGTCATGGATATCCGCCTGATCTTGACGGGAAAATAAAGAAATCAAGCGGCAGAACTGTTTTACTTTGATCAGACCCAGAGGACCTGGTTTTGATAATGCAATAAAAAAAGGATGATGCCTCCAGGACACCATCCTTTTTTAATAAAGCTATTTCTTTACTATATCAGGAAATCTTATCGAACTTACTCCCGGGAACACCACAGACACTGCATTTATCCGGACAAGAACTAGTTACGGTATTACCGCAGACACTGCAGACATAAATATCATCTTCCGGCAGATCGCCACCGGCTTCCAAGCTGACAGCCGCCTGCTCGTACAGACCATAGTGCACCTCTTCCACTACGTTGGCCCATTCTAACATTCTCAACGCTGCCTTTTCCCCTTCTTCCTTGGCAATAGCAATAAATTCCGGATACATGGTCTTGAATTCATACCCTTCACCCTCAACTGCCGCCTGCAGGTTGGCCCTGGTATCACCAATGCCGCCCATAGCCTTGAAATGACCCAGAGCATGAACGGTTTCCGCCGCCGCTGCAGCCCGGAACAACTTGGCAATCTGCGTAAAACCTTCCTTGTCAGCCTGCTGGGCAAAAGCAAGATATTTACGGTTGGCCTGGCTCTCTCCAGCAAATGCCGCGGCTAAATTATCCATTGTTTTTCCCATGATTTCCTCCTGGTTCTTCATTATTTGCTAATAATTAATTTCACTGATAAATGCATACTTATCAATTATAATTATTTTAGTCAAGTTTTTTTAAATCATTTTCAAAAACAATCCGTGGAAAAGTACAGTAATAACAGCTCCAAAATAATGAGCTCAACACGCCATCTCTTCCGGTGAACAAAGCGCCGAAAGATCGGCAAACCCATCCAGGCTCATGGCCCGTTCAAGGAAAGCATAATTGCCGGCTTCGTCATCATATCGAACCGAAATACAGGCAATATCAACTACCTGACGCTGCTGTAAAGTCCGATAAGCCTGAAAGATATCAGGTAAAGGTTTGGAACCACATACCAGACATTCGGTAACTTCAAGACCATTATCAAGGATCAACTGCTTCATTTCACCATCATGTAATGGCTCACCCCCGACCACGTAAATAATGCATCCGTGTTTCATAACTTCTCCTTTCCATGTTGACGATATATTCTGATTAACGATCCAGATATTTCTGGAAATGCTGAAAATGCGGGCGAAACATTAAAAATCATAGCGGAGACCAATCTGGAACGTGCGCCCGGGCATTGGATAGCCTTTGACATAAGAATATTCCTTGTCCAGGAGGTTCCTTATCTCACCGCGCAGAGTAATATCGCCATATTTTTCCGTATCAACAATTTTCTTACTCATGGTCAAATCGGCAACCGTAAAACCGCCCTTTTCAACCACCGGTGCCGACCAGCCGCTTTCCCAGTCCTGAACATCCTGCTTGCCGGTATAAGCAAAATTCAAGCGGGCGGCAAAACCCTGCCAATCAGGCAAGTTCAAACCATAAGACAGATTCCAGTCAGATATATACAACAAGTCATCATGATTTTCATCTTCATATTCCGTCAGGTAAACAAAGTTGCCATATACTTCCAAGATAGTTGGCAACTTCATAATCGAACCAATATCAATGGTAATATTTCCTTCAATACCGCTAATATCGGCACTGCCGATATTAGCCCAGGATGATATGCCACCTTCCAGGGATACTGACTGTATTTTATCATCAAAATCAGTATAGAAATAGGTCAACGAAGAAGAAAGGACACCATAATAAAAATCCAGTCCAGCCTCATAGGTCTGGCTTGATTCCGGATCAAGATTGGGGTTCCCGCAGAGAATTCCACTACCGTCAGGCCGATTAGCCGCCAGCTGGTCAGCACTCGGCATCATGAACGCTTCACCATAGTTAGCCCGGATTTTCAGCGAATCATTAAGCCAATAGGCAATCCCAAAATTAAAGACCCAGTTATCATCACTTTCCTCACTACCATCATCATCAACCTCAACTTTATAATCATCGTAACGGACACCGGCAACCAAAATCAGGCGATCATCCAGAAAGGTCGATTTAGACAGGATAAAACCGGCCGGATTATTGTATTCAGTGCTTTCAGGAGTATAGAAAGAATCCATTTCATAATGGGACCAGTCAAAACCACCGGTCAACGTCACATAAGGCAAGGCAACGGTCATTTGTATCTGAGTTCCCTCAAAATCAGTCTTCTGGAACGAAAAATAACCCCAGGCATCGAAACCATTCGGATCACTGTCAGCAGGGCTGTACCACTCATTGTCATCCTTGCCGTTAAAATAACGGGCCATCCAGGAAAACATATCTCCCTTGGTTCTTCCTTCATAGATAATATCGATGGATTCATTCTTATTATCGGTATAATCATCCAGGTCAATAGTACTGATATAATTGGGATTACCAGAATGATCGGCATCAAAATACGAATAGATCACTCCCAGGCGATGACCTGGAAGGAAATTAATGCCGAAATTCAAACTGACATTATCTTTCTTGTAATCAGTATTATCAAAACGGTCACCGCCGCCGATATCATACTCATCGGCATCTTCACTGGTGTAACTGCCGGAAAAATCAAACAGTCCGAAGCGTCCGGCAAAACCGATACTGCCTTCCTGGTAATTATTGCTGCCCAGGGCGCCTTCCAGAAAAATACCCGGTTTTCCTTCACCACGCCTGGTAATAACATTGACGATTCCACCCATGGCTGCCGAGCCATATTGAACTGCCGCCGGCCCCCGGATAATTTCAATCCGTTCAATATTTTTAGTCATTATTTTATCGACATTCCCAGTTCCAACCCGCCGACCATTAAGCAAAATCAGTACATGACCCAACAAATCGTTTCCAAGGCTGGCCGTACGAAAACCCCGAATACCAATTGATGTCAGATTCCCGGGATGTTTTTGAATGTGTCCGACGCCCTTTAACGCCAGCAGATCCCCGAGATTATCGGCCGCCAACTGCCTGATTTCCTCGGCATCGATGACCGTCACATTGGTAGTCAGCTTGGATACCTGCTCTTCGATCCGGCTGGCACTAACCACCACCTCATCCATCTGCTGGGTTTTATCCGTCGCCATGGCCGGCAATGATAGCAGCAGGATCAACAGACCCACAGCAAAACCACCAAAAACTGTTAATACCCCTTTTCTCCTCAACCAATTTCCCGACATTTCCATTCCCTCCTGTTAATGTTTAAGGTTATAGCTCAACAACTACTCTATATCAGAACTGTCCAGTATGCTTTTTGCGTCGTGTTCAATGTCGGCAACCGGTGCTGTTTCAAGCGCGACATCGTGAGATGACGTTGCTTTTCCCGGCGATTGGAGCGTGAAAGTTGCCATGTTTGAGCCCTACAGGGCGAGTTTGACAACTTTAGCGTAATGAGCCGCTGGAAAAGCAGGCAATCGAGCGCCAAAAAGCGCTGAAATCAACTCAGATTGACAGTATGCAACTTTCCAACCGGACACTGCTAAGTTTATATTTATTGGCTTAATCTGGCTTTAGCACCACAAAACAAAGCTCCCAGGCAGCGGCTCATCACCGGCGGTAACAATTTGAGACCCTCAACCTCCAGAGAACCGGATATTTCATGACCGGCGATGCGCCCGGCAACCACCCGGCACCAGGAATCAATGCTTTCAATATCTGCCACCAAGCCCCGCTGATAATCGTCGCTGATGGCCATGCACGACTCGATAAAAGCCGCGTATTCCGGCTGCAGGAGCAAAGATTCCACTTCCCGGCGCATGCCACCGGCCTTCCCTTCGGGAGCTGCCTGTGAAGCCAAGGAAAAGATACTGATTTTCCGCTCCTTGAGCCGTTGAAATATCGGCCGGCCAGCTGCCAGACCATTTTGCCGGTGAATGGCTTCCTTAACTCCTTGGTATACCGCCCGGGCAATCAACTCTCCCATCTTGGAATGACCACCAGCGTTGTCAATGGAAATTCCTTGCCCTTCAACAACAATGATGTTGTCAGTGCCGGTGCCGGTTGCCTGGTTTTCCAGGGGTGTATAACTTGAACGAACATCAAGATCAGACAGGACGGCACTTTTGGCCTCGGTGGCAGTGATCAATGCCCTGGTCATCGCCCGCCGGCTCAGATGAGTATTGGTCAATAGAATCATATTGATGGTACCCGGCTCGTAATAGCGACCCACATCCTCAGCCATGCGGACAGCATTTGAATGCACTCCTGCAGTCACCAAGGCGTAGACGGTCAGGTCACGATATTTCTTTTTCACCACCGCCAGATTGTTCATGTCCGCCCCGGTAAACAACATGGCCGTCTTTGCCGAATCAAGTCCAAGAACCTTGAGCGTATGGGAACGGAAACCGGCCAAACCCTGGTCATGTCCAAGTCCCCAGCTCGGCGGGGGGAAATAATGATTAGCCACCCTTTCTATCCCCTGTTTTTCACCTTCCAGAGTGGAAACCATCCCCAGCGGCCGATTAAAATCCAACACCAGGGTCCGGTTGCGAAAATCACAAATATCACTTTCGACGATCCGCGTCCTTTTCACATAACCAAGATCGATACTCAACTGACGCTGACTGACGATCTTTTCCCGCAGCACATTGTTGGCCAGGTTTTCAAATTCTTTCCCATAGATCCGGGCAGCCAGCCAGGAACTGAAATAACCCGGGTGGGTAGCGGCCCGGCAGGTCAGATCACAGGGGAAAAAATACAACCGTCGGTTTTTGACCGCCTCCACTTCCCGCCAGCCCGGCCGCTCCAGAAGCTCCGCCGCCTGGCGATCACCGCCGCAGCCATAGATAACCTGCGGATTGAAACACCGCCACTCCTTCAGGGATACGGAAACAATGCTGCCCTGCCGACCAAAATCAGGAGCAATGCCACCGGCTCGGCGGATATATTCATTTTGAAAAGAATCATTCCCGGGCGTCATCACTTCGGTACGCCCCATGAGCCGGATAACCCTTTTCCTTTTCGCCGCCGGAATTTTACCAATTTTGGCAGTCACCACCTTCAACTGCCTTTCTTCCTCGGCAATAATCCTTGCCGCTGCCGCCTCGCAATGAAAGATTTCACCCAGCAACCGCAGGTGGGAAAAAGCATCTTCAATGGAGCTTGATTCCAAGTCAACCAGGTGCGTTTTACCATCCAAAGCTGCCGGAATTTCTTCCTGCAGGCCGGCATAAAAAACCAGGTCCGGCTTCAGGTCCGCAACCAAGTCCAGATCGGGATTCAGGAAACCTCCAATGATAGTTTTACCGGCACATGACGGCGGCAATACGGAATGATAGGTAATGCCGACTACCCTGTCCGCCGCTCCCAGGCGCATAATCATTTCAGTAATGGTCGGCACCAACGATACCACCCGCTGCGGTGTTTTATCGATCTCCACCTGGCGGCCAGCAGTATCGGTAAAACAAACCGGATAAGCCCCATAAACAGCCGGCCCGGTGACCAGGATGAAAACAATAGCTACCAGGACAACCACCAAACGACAATATTTCATCATATTCCTCAACACTCCCTATAATAGTGAAAACAAAAGCAACCGACACAATGCCGGCATAAAAAAATCCCCGGACCATTTTACTGATCCGGGGATCCCTGATTTTCCCGCAGAATGCAGCCTCATCCCAAGCCACGGAGATCGGCTGTCTATCAGATTCAAAGCAGGTCTTCTGACTTCCGGATTATCCTACTCACCGCGCCTTCCCAGCCACATACCTCAGCCAGTGGTTTTCGCAGTTTTCGTCCCCGGTTACAGCGACGGGCCCGTTGCCGACTTGCACGGCATTCCCTTTTCAGGCGACTGTCCATCCAGACAGCCAGCCACTTTGAACTTTTTTATAAATTTTATGAAGCCATTCTCTAAATCAAGCTCTTCTAAATGTCAAGGCATAAAAATGTGTTCACCCTAAAAAAGCTGTTTTCGGGTGAACACATTCAGCGATTAACTAACAGGAAAAAGTCAAAACAAACTACCTATAGCAAGCCACGAAAGATTCTGTGACCATCAGGAAAGCATTTCCAGATTCAGGAGATATGGATGATATTCAAACCGACAGCCATAGGCGGTATTTTTTGCGTGATATCCTTCCAAAACTGACTGAAACTTGCTTTTTTACCAGCCGATTTTCTTCATTTGCTTTTTTCGTTTGAGTTGTTATGCTGTAAGAAAGAATCTGAAACAGGAGGTAATATCATGGCTAGTGTCTGTGCTTATTCCAAGATCGGCAAACAGCAACTGGAGACGATTGACCAGCTGGAGAAGGAACTGGAAACAATGATTCTCGCTTTTTCCTGTAATGATGTGCTTGCCGCCCAACTCAGCAAAGAACAGTTGAGCAGGCTACAGGCGATTGAGCAGGAAATTGGTGTTTCCCTGATAGCCCTCAGCAGCTGACAGCAGTATTGCCTACAGCACATCATCAAGTAACAAGGAAAGGTGCCTTGCTATCATGGTTGGGGCTGGGAGCCGGGGTGAAGCATTAGATTTTTCCCTGGCATTATTATCAGCTTGATGCCCAGCCCGGCGGCACGTATGGTGGCAATGCATACCTTTGCAATTGCCCGGAGAAAATCAAGATGAAAACTAGGACGTTGGTTGTCTGGATACTGGTATTACTGGAATTTGCGCTTTTTTCTACTGACGTGGTAGCCAAGGGTGTCTCTTTAGCATTGAATAAGAGTTCTTTTGTAGAAGTGAAAAGCCTTTTTTGCTGCTGCCACTCGAAAACCTATTACCTGTCACCTTTTCATGCACAAAGAGGGGGCTTATATGTTTAAATACCTTTCCTTCACACTGTTAATATTATCATTATGGTCAGCCGTTGGGTTCTCACAGGTAATGCCTTGCCCTGATGGGCAAAATTACTATCAGTACGCTCCGGTAGCTGAACCTCTTTTGAGTGACCAGCCCTCATCAGCAAAACCTGTGGGCGTAGGCCCGGTGGCCACCGGTGGCCAGCAATTGAGGCTCCATATCTCACTCTTTAACTTTTCAGCCCCGGTTGATATCTATTTCGGGCTTTACGCCCCGGCTATCTCCCCTTCCGTATGGATCTTACAACCAGACGGAGAATCGCTAAGGCCAGTGGAAACAGACTTCAACCCCTGGAAAAGCGCTGTAACAGGGACTGTTGACCAATACCTGTTCGGAGAGATACCCATAGATCTTTTACCTCCTGGCAGATACACCTTTTATCTCCTTGCAACTGCACCGCCTGGTGCACTCAGCTTTTATTATCTCTGGTCGACCTGGGTAGAAATCTCCGAATCCGGCCTTGTCTGGACTGGTTGTCCTGAGCATGGAATTCCGCACGGGACCCTGTACGTACATATAGACGAAGGGAGTGTAATATCATACTCTACTGTCCATACAGCTGAGATAGGCATGCCCTTCCATATAGACTGTGACAACCCAGTTGCACCAGGACAATATAATATCATAGGTGAGGGAAGCGGCTCTGCCAAAAAGACCGGAACATTTTCATTCCCTTGCCCAATCACAGTGGATGGCATGTTATATGTCCAAAATTTGCGCGGTACTTTTTCAGTGGATCAACAAGGGAATGGAAATTTTTATTTCCTTTACGATATAAATGATCCTGATACATGGACCAATTGCTATGGGATGACAAATATTGGAACCGAGGATGAATGGTGGGAAACGGATCTTATGCTACCCGCCCAAAATGGGGCAGAAACCAGTGCCGGAATCTTATCCTACAGGCTCTGGCTTGGGGCCACTGATTAAGGATGAAGAATGCCGGTGAAATATTATGTTTAAATCCCCGTGGCAAGCCACGAGGCATTCTGCAAAGAGTTTTGGTAAGGGTCAGCAAGGGTTCACTCAGAAATAATATCGATTATTTGTTTGATGTACTAACATTTGATAATACCTTACGGATCATGGCATGACGACTGGCATGAAAATGAAATCTCAAATAACAGGAGGTATTCCATGTATATCAGAAAAATAGTGCTATCCATTCTGGTGCTTTTGGCATTTTCCGTGCCTGCAAATGTCTCTGCAGGGGATTTTTCTCTGATTATAGATCACAACTGCACTGACATATCTAAAATTCCGACTGCATGGATAAGCCAGATTAAATCCAATCTTAAAATCGCCTATGGCCACACATCTCACGGGAGCCAGCTGGTAAGCGGCATGAAAGTGTTGGCAGAACAGGAAAATCTCTACGCCTACAGCCGTCACGGTGACAACGGCTCCCTGGCATTTCATGATTATGCTTTTTCAGGCGATCTTGGACATAATGGTGACACCAGATGGGCCGGGCTGACCAGAGAGTACCTTAACAGACCTGAAAATGCAGCTACAAACATGGTAATATGGTCATGGTGCGGTGGGGTATCTGATAATACGGAGCAGGGCATTAACACTTATCTCACCACAATGGATCAACTTGAAAAGGACTACCCTGTAGTAACATTCATATACATGACCGGCCACCTGGACGGTTCAGGTGAAGATGGTAATTTGCATAAAAGGAACAATCAGATCAGGGCATATTGCAGAACGAACAATAAGGTTCTGTTTGATTTTGCCGACATTGAAAGCTATGACCCTGACGACAATTACTTCCTGGACAGAAAGACGAATGACGCATGCCAATATGACAGTGGCAACTGGGCTGATGAGTGGTGCGACACCCACCCAGGCCAATGTTCTGCTGTAAGCTGCGCCCACTCAAGGTCACTGAACTGCGACCGCAAAGGTCGTGCGGTCTGGTGGATGCTCTCAAGGATTGCTGGATGGATTCCCTCTACACAACTGGTTTCACAGATCCAGGGACAGCAGGTCTCCCTTGCATGGGAACCCATGGATGGTGCCACAAGCTTTTACCTCTTTTACGCACCCTGGCCATACCAAGGACCAGAAACCATAGGCAGCCTTGACCTGGGGACATCCACCTCCATTTCTGCATCGGTACCACACGGTTTCACATACTATCTTGCTATCCGCGTCAACAACAGCCAGAGCATGGGTGACTATTCCAATATCGTCCTTGTACAGGTCCAGTAATTTTCCTTCTGGCACTGTATGCCAGAAGGCTCATGGATGATCAAAGAAAAACAATTTCCCTCTCAGCGCTACCATCAGGAAATTATTTCCAGACCCAAGAGAGCGGCACCATAGGCGCCGATAATCTGGGGGTTGTCCGGCACTGAAAGTTGCACCTTCAAACCTATTTCCAGGGTTTTGACCATCCCGGGGTTGCGAGCCACCCCGCCGGTAAAAGCCAGAGGAATTCTCAGCCCCAGCTGTTTTACCATGCTGATTACCCGGCGGGCCATGGCCTGATGCACCCCCAGGGCAATCTCATTCACCGGAGAACCGGCAGCAATCAGCGAAATTACCTCTGATTCAGCAAAAACCGTACAAATACTGCTGATTTCAGCCCCTTTATCTGCCTGCAGGGAGCAGGAACCAAGTTCGGCTAAATCAAACCGCAAGGTCTGGGCCATAATGTTAAGAAATTTGCCGGTCCCGGCAGCACATTTGTCGTTCATGGCAAAATCCAGCACCCGGCCATCGGCATCAACATGGACGACTTTACTGTCTTGGCCGCCGATGTCAATCAGCATCCTGACCTCAGGAAAACAGGCCACTACCCCCCGGGCGTGACAGCTGATTTCGGTTATCTGGCGGCTGGCAAAAGGTATATTACGCCGGCCATAACCGGTACCAACCACAATATCAAGCTGACCGGACTCCAGACCGGCAGCCTGCAGCAGCGTTGCATAAACCTCTGACGCAGTTTCCTGATGGTTCGGCCGCGTTGGCACTTCCACCCAGACAAGCAGCGATCCATCACCGACAGCCAGAACCGCCTCCGTAGACATGGAACCAATATCAATACCGCAGGCAATTTTCTCCATTATCCCTCTGTCCTCGCGGCTGGCTGCTCAAGGTCAAGTTCAATGCGCACCATCTGGTCCTCACGGCCGATAATTTTAAAACCAAATTTTTTAATGAAATGGAGCATTCTAATATTATCTGAAAGCACCAGCCCGTATATACTCTTCAACCGCCGATCCCTGGCTATCTCAATAATTTTTTCCATCAGAATTGCTGCAACCCCACTCTGCTGCCATTCATCCGCCACCACAATGGCAAACTCATATTCATCGCTGTGGGCATAGTAAACCAGCCGGTTAACCCCGATCGTTACTTCCTGCCCACCCTGTTCCACGACCGCTATGATAGCCATTTCCCGATCATAATCTATCTGGGTAAAGCGAGTCATCTGGTCATCAGCCAGATCCTTTCCATAGGAAAAAAAACGATAATAACTGGTTTCCCGGGAGAAAGAGGATACAAAAGTATAATGAGCCTCGGCATCTTCCGGTCTGATGGGCCGAATCAAAACTTTGGTCCCGTCTCTGAGAACAACATGGGACTCATATTGGTTGGGATAGGGAGTGATGGCCAGATGATCAGGTGATTTGAGCCCACGCTCCTGAAGCACAATCTTGGCATCAACAATGTAAAAATTATTGTCACTGATCATTAAGGGGTTAATATCGATTTCCTGAATCTGAGAAAAGTCAATCACCAGCTGGGAAATGCGAACCAAAATTTCCTCAAGTTTTTCCAGCTCAAACGGCAACCATTGACGACAGGATTCAAGCCAGCTTTTTTTAATAAGTTTGCCGGCCAGCAATCGATTTAAAGGTGGCAGGATAACCACTTCTTCAATCCGCTTCCTGGCCAGCAGGCCGCCCATCCCCAAAAAGATATAGGGTCCAAATTCCAGATCAGTACGTGCTCCAAGATGCAGTTCAAACGTCGCCGGTTCAATCATCCGCTGCACGGTGAAACCATGAGTTCCAGGAGATCCAAAGACAACCTCCAATTCCACCCAGGCCTGCTCAAGCGCCCCTTGGCTATGCAGGGCCAAATGGACACCATGGGAATCACTCTTGTAATAGTGCACCGGGTCATTATTTTTCAAAACTACCGGATAACCCAGGCTATCCGCCTTCTTCCGCCCCTGTTCAAAATTGTAAACCACAAAAGTTTCATTAATCGGCAGGCAATACGTTTCCAGAATCTCCTTACTTGCCGACTCACTGAGTAATTTCGCTTCTTTCCCACACTGTAAAGCAATCAGTTCTCCGGCCCGCCGGAAATCATATTCCAGTACCCGGTTAAAACGCGGCGGCACGATAACCACTTTTTTCAATTTAGCATAATAGCGCATCCCATAATAGTAAGCGTTAACGGCTTCTTCAACACTGAAAAAAATGCTGTTTTCCGCGTCTTCCAGTCCAGCAGCCCGGGCGGCATAATCACCGCGGTTACCAAGCCAGATGTAGATCATTTTCACCCGCTGCTCGGCAGCTGTTGCCCGAACCTCGTTGATAATCTGTTTCGGATCAAGCCAACCGCTCAAAACCATCACCACCATCAAAGTATCAAAATCACCTTCAAGAAGTAAAAGTTTGATCACATCAATAAAGCGACGGCTGTCCGCTTCGCTGGAAATACATACGGGATTCAAGCCGGCTGAATACGGCTGAAGATGTTTTTGCAAACTGTTTTCAAGCTTTTCCGGCATCCTGGTAATCGATAATCCATGATTGGCCAGGCTGTCGACCACCAGAACTCCGAGCCCCCCGGAATTGGTAATAATTCCCAGGTTTTCTCCCGCCGTCAGCTTCTGTGGGGACAGAGATACTCCGGCAGCCAGCAATTCAGCAATAGTGTCAACCCTGATCACCCCAGCCCGCCGGAGAGCGGTATCATACACATGATCATCACCGGCGAAATGGCTGGTATGTTTTTTAATCACTTCCCGAGCCAGGTCACTCTTGCCCCCCTTGATCGCCACAATCGGCTTGACCATGGATACAGAACGACAGGCACTGAGAAATTTTTTCACATCATGCAGATTTTCAATATAAAGCAGGATGCAACGAACATTGTATTCCCAGCCCAGGTAATCGATAATATCCCCAAAATCAACATCAACCAGTGAACCGAGACTGACCACATGGCTGAAGCCCACGCCTTTTTCAGCTGCCAGGTCAAGAATGGAAGAAATAACCGACCCGCTCTGGGAGATCAGGGCGATTTTCCCATCCGCCGGCGCGGTTTCAAAAAAGGAGGTATTGAACTGATGGCCGGGGACAATCAGGCCAAAGGATTTAAACCCCAGGAGGCGCACATTATTCTTTCTGGCTACGGCGATAATCTCCTGTTCATGGTTTTCAGTGTCCGACGCCCCCCGCCCCCGGGTGACAATCATATTTTTCACCCGTGATTTTCCAACGGCAGCCAGAATGGCAGGGATTTCGGCCAATGGCAAAGAGACAATCAACAAATCAATCTCTTCCGGGATGGAATCCAGGCGGTCATAGCAGGGGCCGCGTTTTTTAAACCAGCAGTTTTCACCACCGCAACCGTCCAAGTTGATCATCAGTACCTGTTTTCCCTGGGAGCCTCTCAGGTTCTGATACACCACCTGTTCTTGACATGAACGACAGTCAAAACGACCAAGCAGGCCGATAGTTTGGGGATTAAAAAAATGATCAAGGTTGTATATGCTCATGGAACCTCTACATAAAAGGTGTTGTCAAACTAAGATAAAAGTTTAGTAAAGTTGAATATCAAGTTGGAAATAATAAAACAACTGAAAAAAGAATTTCCAACTAGAAACGTCTTCCTCAAAACCTGCAGTCAGTCAAAACTGAACGTGTAGAAAAGGTCCACCGCCGGTGTAATACCTGCTTGCGCCCGGACGGATAGCCGTTTGGTGAGCGTGTAGTTGATCTTTACTAAGGGTCCTACACCGGTGAGTCCCTGCTCGTAGCTGAGATAGGCGTGTGAAGAAAGTCGCTTGCCGAGGGTAAGCACGGTGTTCTCCAGGCCGCCTGCACCCTTGAGGCTGACGTCTTCCAATCCTGCCGCATGGGCGATCTTCTGCTGAAGTGTGACTGATTCACCCGCCGCCAGCAGCGCACCCGCTGCAGCCTGCAGAGCGCTGAATTCCTGGCCGCTGGAGTCCTCAAGTCCGTGACCAAATACCAGCCACGAAAGCTTCTCACTGTCGGGAACGCTGGGGTTGGACACCAGGCTGACCTTGGGCGATTGTGCCGTGCCGGTGACAGCTACGCCCGCTTCGACTGACTGGTCCTTACGCAAAGCAATGATGTTAAAGCCCGGATTGTCTAAAGGGCCCTGGAAGTTAAGAATACCGCGCTCAATGTCGAGACGCTGCCCGTAAGCCGAATAAGTTCCTTTTACCACATGGATGCTGCCGCTGGCGGACGGCAGTTCCCCATTTTCTCCCTTAAGCGTTAACGCGCCGCCCAGCTGCGCATCCAGTCCTTTGCCTTTTACAAAGAAGTTTTCACCCAGGTCAAGGTCAAGATTGAAGCCTAGGTTGTATGGCAAGTCTTTCTTATCGACCGTTTTTGTCCAACCCAGCACGACCACGTCTTCACTCGGCGTCGGGGTATCACCCTTGGGCAGTTCAATCAAACCCTTGTCTGCTTTGAGTTTGGCCGTAACCTTGATCTCCTTTCCGGTAGCCGAGACATCACTGGTTCCGCTGAGTACGAGGTGACGGTCAGGACTGGAGAGCAGCTCAAGTTTGTCTGCCTTCAGCGATAGCTGCATGGTTGGAAACCCACCTTCAAATGATAACCGACCTTGGCCTTTGAGTTTTCCGTCACCGCCACGCACTGTCAGGTCTTTGAGCTGCAATACTTGGTCTTGCAATTCTGTCTGAAAGTGCCCTTCGGTGAAACGCATACCCTGGTTTTGCAGTGCCATGATGAAGCGATCTCCGGATAGGGTCCCTGTCAGTTTTGGTTGAGCTAAGGTACCACCAGCATGCACCAGTGCTCTGAGGGAACCATCAAAGGTCAGCCCGCCGGTTTTATCAAGCAGCGGCTTTATCCAGGCCAGGGATTCTATGGCAAGGTCAACATTGCCCTGCACGGGTGCGTCGCCGGCGATACCCCAGACACCGTTGCGAACGGAGAGCATACTTTGCGCGTCAGCCTTGAGGTGACCCATATTGACACCGGCGGCTTCCAGCCGACATTGCAATCGGTTATTTTCTGCGTCCATATTCAGGACGAGGCGGTTGAGACCAAAATGAGGCTGCAAGTTATTGGAAAAGGACACATCCCCGTGCTCGCGCCATAAAGCGATATGCCCATTGACATTGTTCCGGATAGCGAACTGCCAATTACCCCCCAACGTGAGGTCGGTCTCAAGACCGGAGTCCGCCGCTGCGAACCCTCGCACAGAGGAGAGCGGCATGCCCCTGGATTCCCCGCGGCTCGAGATCTGGCCGGCATTATAGGCAAGCTCGTGCAAGACAAAATCGGCACCAACAACATTGAAGTACGCATTACTTAGCAAAAAGTGTTGCCTGGCTACCTCCAGTTTCGCCGGAGACGTGAGTGTCAGTCCATAACGCCCGCGGTTAACCAGATTCAAAACTTGACCAGACCAGCCGGACTTATCTTGCCAGCTGCCGGCAAACCGGCTATCTATATCAAAATCAGGGTTTTTTGCCAGGAGTTGCAGCGTGTGCCTGAATCGTGATCCCTGAGCATTCACACTGGCTTGATCGAAGTGCAGTCGCGGCGTAGCCAGCCCCCGCAGGGTGGCTACCAGGGAAAGCTGACCATCCACCCCCTTATCCAAGTATCCTCCGGCCTGCAAACTGGCAATGCGGTAATCCTTGCCCCAGGACAAGTCGGTAAGTTTGGCGTCAAAATTCCCGGATGGGGCAGCAAAACGTCCCTCCAGGTTACCTTTGGCATGTACTTGCCCGCCAAGTTTCGGATCGAGCATGCTCAGGTCATCGGCTTCGATCTGGAAGCTAAGACGATCACCTGGACTACCCAAGGCACCTTTTGCCTCCAATCGGTTGTCTGCCAGTCGCAACCTGATTTCACTGCTCCAGATACGCGTGGCAGAAACGCTCAAGTTACCCTGGCCGGAAAGCGGCTGATCTCGAAAGTGGCTGTCAGCGATAATAAATCCCAGCGTGGCCTGTGGCTCTGCCTCAAAACAGCCTGTACCGGAGAACGATGCATTGACCCGGGCTGCTGGATAGTTGCCGAAATCAGCCGGATTAAATCCCTGCAACGCACCTGCCAACTGAAATTGCCTGGATCCTTCCAGTGCCAAGGTGCCATGAAGCGCGAGGCTGCCAGCACCAGAGTTGACAGCAGTATCACGCAGTTCGACAACCGCATCCTGTTGGCGCGCATCCAGATGGAGTCGAAAACATTGGTAGCACAGATCAGCCGTCAGCTGCTGGCTTGTTTGATCCGCCAGCAGACGAATGTCGCCGACAAGCTGCATGGGGCGCATTTTGCCATGCGCTCCCTGGGGATTGAAGTTTACGGTCGTTAGATTGAGTTGCAGCTGTTTGTCCCTGACCTGTCCATCGCCTTTGAAATTACCGGCCCCAGCCAAATCCAGATGAATTGCACGCAGATCAAAGCGGCCTGGCGCCCCGCTAAACTGGGCCGTCATTTCGCGCAGGGGTAAGCGTGACTGATCCCATGCACCAGGCAGGGCATTGCGAAGCATGAGGTTTCCTTCAAGACTGTCCTTTCCTTGTCGCACCATGGAAACAACCGCACTGAGATCGGCTTTGGGTAGATTCCTGCGAAGTAGTGCCGGATTCATACCGCTTGCCTTGAGGTATGCTTCGGCGAGTGGGAATTCCTCGAACGGCGCGAGTTTGGCCTGGATCTCTGCCTGGCCGGCCAGGGCATTTGCCTTGGCCTTAAGCAGGAATAGTGTCAGATTGCCCGAGACATCCACTTCAGCACGGCCGGCTGCACCCTTTGTCAGTTGCAGACTGATGTGCGCCAGGACACTGAACGGCCAAGTATCGCCCAGAACCATTTCAGCCTGTCCTTCCCCCCATTCAGTCGCAATGTTTCGCAGATTCAGCTTGTAACTATGAGCAAGTTTGGCGACACTGAGGTCAACACCGCTCAATACCTGCTCCGTGCCACTACTCTTGAGCACAATTCGGTCAAGGGTAATGGCAGGGGCGGAAAAAGTTACCGGCAAACGCAAAGTCTCTGGCAATTTGTTTGGCTCTGCACCAGGCTTGATCTCGATAATCCTCAGTTCCTGCAAAGAAAATCGGCTGAGCTGGATGTGCCGCTTGAGCAGTGAGAGGGGTTTCCAGTCAAGGTTCAACTCTTTCACCTCGAAGCGTTTCCCGTCAGTTTGAAAACTGAACGCCTCGATTCGCAGCGGGCCATAGAGGGAGCCGTGTACAGCACTCAGGGTAAGGTTGCCGTCGCTCAGATTCTCCGCCTGTCGGGCACCCCAGCGCAACGCAGATTCCGTGCTCATTAGCCAGGCCAGACCAATGGTGATGACAAGCAGGCCTAATAGAGTGCGGATCGCGTAGACACCAGCTTTCTTGGTGAACGTGTACCGCATTAGAAGTTAAACCCCATCGAAAAATGAATACGCTTCTCCCGCGTTTTTCGGCCATAGGCAAGGTCAAGATTCAGAGGGCCAACGGGACTCTTCCAGCGCGCACCCACTCCATAGCCATAGACAGGTTTCAGATTACTCAATGAGTCCGCGGCATTGCCAACGTCTATGAAAAAGGCAGTTCCCCACTGGGTCGTCAGCCAGTGGACATATTCGACGCTCCCAGCCGCCAAATATCGGCCACCCACGACTGCGTCCCCTTCATGGACCCCAAGGCTTTGATAGGCGTAACCACGTACGGTCTGATCACCCCCAGTACGAAACAGGAAATCGGATGGGATACCATCGCGGCTCTTGGCCGCCACTATACCCAATTCGCCGCGCAGAATAAGCTGATCATGTTTACTGAGAGGATGAAAATGCACCACCTGACCGAAGCCACGCAAAAAGTTCTGATCCGACAGAAAGGCTCGCGCCCCCACGTCCGCCTGAAGGTTCACCAGATAGCCGCTGGTAGGAAAGAGTACATGGTCGACGCTGCGCAGCGTCCAAAAATAGGACGGACTAAACGTAGACTGGTGCGTATTTGCCGCGCCTTCGATATTCTGCTTTTCGGTTATGAAGCGGATGCCATAGCCGGTTTCTGCTTTTCCGTGGACGAAAGTACGCTTGGCCCCCATTGCCAGCTTTTGAATCACCTCACCTTCGATGTCCGTGCGCTCGAGCAGGCCATTGACGCTGTCACGGAAACCCTTTTTGGTCAGCGGGAACTGCAGGTCACCGCTAAAAGACTGGCTTTTTTGCTCAAGCTTGACTGTGCTGCCAAGCCGCCAGGCACGGTCAAAAAAGTTAAAATCGCGATAATCCATCTGGCCACGCGCGCCGGTATCGGTACTCATCCCAACACCGAAGCCCAATTTCTGAGACTGATTCTCAACCACTTCAACCTGAACAGTCACGCCGGCTGGCTGCTCGGGGTCCGTATCCACATTAACAACAGCACTTGCAAAATAAGGGCTATCCTGCAGCCGGGACTGCAATTCCAACAACTTGGCCTGAGAATAGGACTCGCCAGGGACGATGGGATTAAGGCGCTCGACGAGGCTGGCAGGATAACGACGCAGCCCCTTGATTCCCAGCGCGCCGAAGGTGAAAGCGGGACCGCTGTCAAGGATGACCTCCAATTTGACACTCTTTGTTTTCGGATTAACTGTGGCGCGGCTGTCCGCAATCGAAACCGCCGGGTATCGATCGAGCAATAAAGCCTTGAGGGCTTTGCGTTTGGCAGCTTCCCAGTCATGGTGGCGAAATAGCGCACCGGGAGGCAAGCCCCAATCCGCCCGCATCTTTTCCAGGCACGCAAGGTTGTCTGCGGAACCATCATTGAAAGGACCTTTGACTTGAAGATCAACTTCCGTCACCCGCACTGGCTCGCCGGGGTCGACAACAAGCCTGACTGTCCAGCTGCTCTCCTTGTGCTCTATTTTTGTTTCGATCCGGGAGGAATAAAAGCCCTCTGTGGCCAGAAATGCACGTATCTGTTCAGGCGCTAACCGAACCAACCGCCGTAGCTGGGCCTCATTCATGCGTTCGCTTCCACGCCAGCGATAGAGGTCGAGATGGTCCTCCATCAGCTTACGCTGACCAACAGGCACCTGAAGCTCGACGTCATAACAAAAAACTTTCTGGTCGTCAGCAGCAAAAACGCCTGGAGCTAAAGCTGGGAAAGTAAGAATACAGGCATATAACAGAACAGTAATTACCGCTTTTTTCATGAATATTTCGCGCTCATCTTGCACCTGAATTGCCATACCGTAATCGCCACCAGACCACCAACCATACAGGTCAGGTAACTGGAAAATGACAAATTGATTTTTTGCTGCAAGCTGATCACTATTTCACCACCGGGATATCACTCCAGCGGGTGGTATAAGCGGGGGTCATATTGCCCGCTTTCAATCGCCAGGGCTGTTTCAGGCCTTCGCCGGCAAAACGGATAATATCGGTTCCCAGGCGATTATTGATGCCATCCACTGCCTTCATCAGGCATGCTTCCCGCCGCCGGTCAACGGTATCAATCATGGATGGCTGCACCTGGCTGACGGGCAGTAAACCGTGCAGTAGAACTCCGGCTTTTTTATAGCGATAACCGGGATGGAAAATACCATCCACGGCTTTGAAGGCATAACTCAACAGCTCCCTGGTTGACTGGCTGGAAACCGGCAGTTCGATGGTTGCAGCATCATAATAATGATCTCCGGCGCCAAAACGACTGGTACGCAAAAATATGGTCAAAGCTGCGGCTGCCAGACCATGGCTCCTTATTTTGACCGCTGCCCGGGAAATATAGGTTGCCACAGCCTCCTTCATGGCGGTAATATCTTCCACCGGTTCTCTGAAGGAACGGGAGCAACGGACACTTTTGGGAATGGGAGGTTCTTCTTCGATGCCGTAGCAGGGAACCCCCTGAAGCTCCAGCACCAGACGCCGACCATTAACACCAAGTTTCTGCTGCAACCACTGTCCATCGGCATCCCGCAACTGACGGGCCGTACCAATACCCCACTTTTCAAGCCTGGTGGCTGTCCCACCTCCCACACCCCAAACATCTCCGACAACCGTCATCTCCAGGGCCTGTTCAAGATACGATGAAGCGGTCAAATCAACAATTCCGGCAGCTTTTTTTGAACGTTTAGCAAAATGAGTGGCCAGTTTTGCCAAGGTTTTGGTTTCAGCCATCCCGATGGAAACCGGAATCCCGGTCCAGCGATAAACGCTGGCCATCAGCTCCCGGGCCAGGGAACGCCGCTTCGACCAGTTAAGACCGGAGAAATCCAAAAAAGCTTCATCAATGGAATACACTTCCATTTCCGGGCTGAACTGCAGCAAAATATTCATCACCCGCCGGGACATATCACCATACAGGGCGTAATTGGAAGAAAGGGCCACCACCCCATGTTTTTCGATCAGCGGCCGGGCCTGGAAACAGGGCATACCCATCTTAATCCCCAGCTTTTTAGCCTCCCCGGAACGGGCGATAATGCAACCGTCATTATTGGAAAGCACCACCACCGGCCGCCCCCGAAGCATGGGGTTGAAAACCCGTTCACAGGAAACATAGAAATTATTGCAGTCAACGAGGGCAAAGATAGCAGCCATAAATCATTACACCATTAGTTTGAAGTGATCAATCAGGAGGCTGACCGGGAAAAGATTTTTATTCTCGGTCAGCCTCTTAAGAAATAGAAATAACCCATTGATTTATGGAGCGCAACTGTTTTCTCAACCGATAACCCCCTTTCACTGGCCCTCGAATGCAGCGGGCAAAAAAACCGGCAACAGGTATCTTCACATACTTCAAGAGGTTTTCAACTACGGGTAAATATCGATAAAAACAAGTACCTATCCAACGAGGAAAAAGTAACAATACCATAGCCTGCATCAGCATTTAACTACCGGAAAATTTTTCGTACCCGGACGTAACAATGTTCTTTTATTTTAAAGAAAAAATAAACATCGCCGAAAAACCCTTTATTACTGCCTGTATACTATATAACCGAATAACCAAGCTTTCCTATTACCATGGCAGAATGACTATGACTGACTCTCTGCAACAACAGTACACCGAAACGGTACACGCGTCGTTTCATGACAGCCTGACCGGGCTTTTCAACTACGGTTTCTTCCAGTTGCTCCTGGAACGGGAAATCAAACTCTCACAGCGACATGGAAACATATTCACCTTTGTACTGGTGGATATTGATGACTTTTCCCTGGTCAACAAACGCCTCGGAACTGTCCGGGGCGATCGCCTGCTTAAAGAAATCGGCAGCGCCATCAAAGAATCCCTCCGGGAGGTGGACATCGCCGCCCGTTATGAAGATGACACCTTTGCCATCATCCTGGCGGAAACCGGAGAGTGCTCGTTGCGACACCCGCTGGAACGCCTCTTTGCCCGGGTGGCGGCCAGGATTGACCAGGAAACAACCATCAGTGCCGGTCTGGTTGTCTGCCCCGATGATGCCCGCAGCCTTCAGTCCATTATATACAAAGCCGAGCAGGCTCTCCAGCAGGCCAAACTACAGGGTAAAAATCGCTATGTGATTGCCGGCACTGGAGAACCGGAAACCAAAAAAGAACAACCCGCCATTCTGGTCGTCGATGACGAACCGCTGAACACCAAACTGCTGGCCGCCACTCTTGCCACCGAAGAATTCCAGGTAATCACCGCCCACTCCGGCGAAGATGCCCTGGAGATCTTGGCAAAAAAGCCGATAGATCTCGTTCTCCTTGACATTATGATGCCGGGCATGGACGGCTATGAAGTATGCCGACTGATCAAAGACGGCGAACGCACCCGAATGATCCCGGTGGTCATGGTCACCGCCCTGGACGACGTTGAAGCCAAAGTCAGAGCCATTAATGCCGGAGCTGACGATTTCCTCACCAAACCACCGGAAACCGTCGAACTACTGGCCCGGGTTCGCTCCCTGGTGCGGGTCAAAACACTCAATGAAAATCTGACCAGCATCGAAAATGTCCTTTTCTCCTTCGCCAATGCCGTTGAAAGCAAGGACCACTACACCCAGGGACATATCAACCGGGTAGCGGAACTGGCGGAGCGCTTGGGCCGGCGCCTCCATCGTCCGCAGATGGAAATGCGCTCCCTGCGCCTAGGCGGTGCGCTCCACGACCTGGGAAAGATTGCCATTAATGACGAAATCCTTAACAAAAATGGTCCTCTGGATGACGAGGAATGGGAAATAATGCGTCAGCATCCAATCGTGGGAGAGAAAATCGCCCGGCCCCTGCAGCACAGCCTCGGTCTCAGCCTTGACATCATCCGTCATCACCACGAAAAGCTTGACGGCTCCGGCTACCCCGACGGCCTGCAGGGCGACAATATTTCCATTCCAGCCCGCATCATGTCGATTGTTGATATCTACGATGCCCTGACCACCGATCGTCCCTATCGGCTGGCAATGCCAGCGGAAAAAGCCCTCTCTATTTTACAGCAGGACGCCGAACAGGGAAAACTGGATTCGCACCTCGTCGGTGAATTTATTGCCATGCTCAAAGAACAGCACCAAACCACAGGCAACAACCAATAATTGAAAACTGAGATGACATCGACACCCGGACAAAACAACCAGACGCTCAACAAGAAACACTTTTTTCATTAAGTGGAGGAAAAACTATGAGAAGCAAACCAAACCTCTTTAATTACAGCCGGAAAACCCTGATACTGCTCACCATCCTGGTCCTGATTTTTCCGACTTCCTCAATTGCCGCCACGACTGATATTACCGAGCTCAGCCTCGAACAGCTGATGCAGATCGAGGTCACCTCGGCGGCCAAAAGACCGCAGAAACTGTCACAGACGGCAACCGCCATCTATGTCATTACCAGCGAGGATATCAGGCGCTCGGGTGTCACCTCAATCCCCGAAGCCCTTCGCATGGCCCCCGGCGTTCAGGTGGCCCGTATCGACCAGAATAAATGGGCCATCGCTATCCGGGGGTTCAACAGTATGTTCTCCGACAAGCTCCTGGTTCTCATGGACGGCCGCACAGTCTATAACACTCTTTTTTCCGGAGTCTTCTGGGATGTCCAGGACACCCTGATGGAGGATATTGAGCGCATTGAGATCATCCGCGGGCCGGGGGCGGCACTCTGGGGCGCCAACGCGGTCAACGGGGTAATCAACATTATTACCAAGAAGACGCAAAATACCCAAGGATTTCTGGCCACGGTCAGCGCCGGCAGCGAAGAGAGGATCATAAGCGGTCTGCGCTATGGCGGTTCCCTGGGAGAAAAGGGAAGCTACCGGGTCTACGCAAAACATTTTGACCGGGACGAATTTGTCGATAGCCACGGGGATGACACCTGGGATAACTGGGATATGTTCCGAACCGGCTTTCGGGCCGACCTGACTCCCGCTGACCAACATAATTTTACCATTCAGGGCGATTACTATGATGGCACTTGCGGTACTCAGACCACCGCGCCTGCCTTAAACCCACCATACAGCCAAACACTTGATGAGAACACTAAGGTGGACGGAGGCAACCTCCTGGCCCGTTATAACCACCATTTTACTAACAGTTCCAACCTCACTTTCCAGGCCTATTATGATCTGACCAACCGGGAGATGTTTATCGGTAAACTGAAAGAAGAGACCATTGATATTGATCTGCAGCATCGCTTTTCTCTGAGTAAACGCCAGGAAGTAATCTTGGGACTGGGCTACCGTCATGTAAACCACGATATATCCCTTGCCGATCAGGATGTTGTTTCTTTTGGGGATCGCCGGCTAGACCTCTTCAGTGGCTTCCTCCAGGATGAGATCAGCCTGGTCCCGGAGCGGCTGACCCTGATTGTCGGCACCAAGTGTGAAGACAACGATTTTACCGGTTTTGAAATCCAACCCAACGCCCGGCTTCTCTGGACCCCCAACGACACCACCACCCTGTGGACCGCCGTCTCCCGGGCGGTGCGCACCCCGAACCGGGGCAATCACGACACTACGTTTACACTAGCGGCCATTCCCCCCAACCCAGCCAACCCTTTGCCAACGATCGTTAAGTTTGAAGGTAACGACTCACTGGACTCCGAAGATCTACTGGCCTGGGAAGCGGGCTGCCGGATGCAAGTGCACGAAAACCTGAGTTTTGATCTGGCCCTTTTCTATAATCTCTATGACGGTATTACCGGCGACGGTCGCACCACAACTTCGATGACCTTTCCTACGGTAACGGTAACCGTTAATCCGAGAAACAAGTATGATGCGACCACCTATGGAGCCGAACTGGTAATCGACTGGCTGCCCTTTGACTGGTGGCACCTGCAGTTTACCGGCTCCTGTGAGGATATGGATTTTGATCCTAATAAAGATGATGAAGGAAGAACCCCGGATTACCAGTTTTCCGTACGTTCCATGGTAGACCTGCCCCACAACCTGGAATTTGACCTCTGGCTGCGGACCGTGGATAAACTCCCGGCAGACGACATCTCCAACTATATCCAGCTTGACCTGCGGCTCGGCTGGCAGCCGTTGAAAAACCTTGAGTTGGCCCTCATCGGCCAGAACCTGCTGGATCGGCAGCAGCCGGAATTTGTGGACAGCATGTTCTATTTCGATAGCAGCGAAGTAGAGCGTTCGTTCTATCTGAAGGCAACCCTGGAATTCTAAAATAGTCATCATCAAGGTTATTATCCATGAGATGAAATGGCATAATAATTCCATAGAGAATAAAAATACGATGCCTCTTCGACGATTTTCATGCTGCCTTTCTTTTTTCCTGGTAGCCCTGGTTCTGGCTGCCGGGTGGGTTCCTGACGCCCGGGGAGAGCTCTCCAGGCTGCAGGAATACGAAATCAAGGCGGCCTACATCTATAATTTTGCCAAATATGTGGAGTGGCCGGCCGACAGCTTTGCCAGTGAATCAGCCCCCCTGATTCTCGGCATCCTGGGGGACAACCCGTTCGGCCCCCACCTTGAGAAGATCGCCGGCAAGTCGGTCCGCGGCCGGAAGCTGGCCATCAGACAGATATCTGATTACCGCAACATCGCCCTCTGCCACCTTCTCTATATTAGCAGATCGGAAGCGGGAAACCTCAAAAAAATTATGTCGATTCTTGCCAACCAGCCGGTTCTTACCATTGCCGACATGAAAAATTTTATTACCGGCGGCGGCATGATCAGCCTGGTGGTCCTACAAAACAAGGTTCGCTTCATGATCAATCCCCGGAAAGCAAAGGAACAGGGGTTAACCATCAGCTCTCTGCTCCTGAAGCTTGCCATTATCGATGAAAACGAACGGTAAACCCATGAAACAACTTTTTTTAAACCTGTCCGTCAAAACTAAACTAATGGCTATCATGGTATTTATTTCCATGGTAGCCATGACCTTGGGCACCGTTAGTTATCTGCTCCTGGAAATCTCCTCTTACCGGCAGGTGATGATGGATGAGCTGAAAATTCAGGCTGAAATCGTCGCTAAAAACGCCAGCTCAGCCCTGGTTTTTGGCGACCAAAAGGCCGCCTTAGAGACCCTGAAGTCCCTCTCCGCCGATCACGACATCGTGGAAGCAGTCATCTTCAATAACGAAGATCAGCCTTTTGCCGCCTATCAACAGGAAGAAAACTCACCTTCAAGCCTATCAGCTGATAAAACACGGTGGATGCCATATGCCAAGATCAGGGTTCCCATTATTTTTGACCAGAACAATCTGGGGTCTGTCTACCTTATCCGCAATCCCAGGCGAATCAATCAACGCCTGCAGCTGCAGTTCAAAATTTCCCTCCTTATTCTTGCGGCTGCCATACTAGTTACCCTGCTCCTCGCCCGGTGGCTACAACTGCTTTTCACCTCACCAATCACCAAATTGACCACCGCCATGCAGGAGGTTTCTGGATCCAGCAACTACCAATTCCGCCTACCAGAGCAGCGACAAGATGAGTTCGGCACCCTGACTACCGGTTTCAACCATATGCTCAGCCAGATCCATAAGCGCGACAATGAGCTGGCCAGCCACCAGGACCACCTGGAAGATGAAGTACGGCAGCGTACTGCAGCCTTGCAGGCGGCAATGGCTGATCTAACCAAAGCCAAAGAGGCTGCCGAGGCCTCCGACCGGGCAAAAAGTGAATTTTTAGCCAATATGAGTCATGAACTGCGGACACCGCTGAATCACATTATCGGCTTTACCGACCTGGTGGTCAGCGGTAAATGCGGTAACCTGAGCGCTACCCAGGCGGATTATTTAGGTGATGTCTTAAGCAGCAGCCGGCACTTGTTGTCCCTGATCAATGATATTCTTGATTTATCCAAGGTTGAAGCCGGTAAAATGGAGCTGGAATTAACGGACATTCAACTGCCACCATTTCTTAAACAGAGCCTGAAAATGGTCCAGGAAAAGGCGCTCAAACACCGCCTGCAACTTTCTATGGAGATTGAGAATGATCTTGATACCATCCGGGCCGACGAACGAAAATTAAAGCAGGTATTTTACAACCTGCTGTCCAACGCCACCAAGTTTACCCCTGATGGAGGCAGCATCACCATGACGGCTATGCGATGCAATGAGGCCGGGCAGCAGATTGCAGCACCGGAAGCGGAAAAATCGGCAAGCACAGCCGGCAACTGGTTGAAAATATCGGTTCACGACTCGGGCATCGGCATCAAAAACGAAGATCTGGAACGCATTTTCAAATCTTTTGAACAAGCTGATGGTTCATCCAGCCGACACTACCAGGGAACGGGGCTGGGGCTTTCCCTTACCCGGCGTCTGGTAGAACTTCATGGCGGCAGAATCTGGACTGAAAGTGAAGGGCCGGAACAAGGTTCCACATTTTCCTTCATAATTCCCATTTGATAAAGGCTGCCAAAAAAATTACGATTAAGGGGAAAGATCATGCATAGCGAAATCCATGCCCGTATTCTGATCATCGATGATAATGATCTGAACAGGAAACTATTTCGCGCTATCCTGGAAAGCAATGACATTGAAGTCCTGGAAGCGAAGAATGCCGAAAATGGCATTGAATTAATCCGTCAGCAACGGCTGGACCTGATTCTGATGGATATCCAGCTGCCGGGAATGGACGGCCTGGAGGCCACAAAAATTATCAGGAGAGATACTGACCTTGCCGCGATTCCCATCATTGCCCTGACGGGGAACGCCATGTACGGCGATGACCAGATTGCCTTTGATGCCGGCTGCAACGGCTACATCACCAAGCCCATTAACCTTTCTTCTTTTATGCGAACAGTAAAATCGTTTCTGTAAAGATTCACCATGAAAAAACGCGAACCGATGATAACATCTCCTAAAATTTCCACAATACAGCCATTATATCGATGACCTTTCGTCACCAAGGGAAAATAACCCATGAAAAAGAAAACCATCCTCATAGTTGAAGATGATCCTTTGAACATGAAGCTGTTTCATTCCATCCTGAGTATGGAAGGATTTGAGCTCATACAAGCTTATAAAGCTGAACAGGGCATGAAACTGGCTAAAACCCACCGACCGGACCTCATTCTGATGGATATCCAACTGCCGGGTATGGACGGTCTGGAAGCAACCAGGATCATTAAAAACGATCCCCAGCTGCAACATACCCCGGTTGTGGCGTTGACGGCCCATGCCATGGAAGGCGATGACCAGATTGCCTTTGATGCCGGCTGCAACGGCTACATCACCAAACCCATTGACGTCCGGACATTTGCCGATACGGTCCGCAGTAAGCTGGGAAGCAACCAACAGGAACTATCAACTATCATCCCTGACCTGCCGTCCACTGAATATAGGAAGGTTCGGGGTCATGACCGTTACCGGAAAAGTATCCTGATCGTCGATGACGAACCACTGAACCGAAAACTACTCTCCGGCATGCTGGAAGCGGAGAACTACCATCTGATAACCGCCGAAGATGGCGAATCAGCTTTAGGCATAATTAACCAACAGCTCCCGGACATCATCCTCCTCGACATCATGATGCCTGGCATGGACGGCTATGAAATAACCAGAAAGCTGAAAAGCTGCCCTGATACCTGTTCCATTCCCATCATCCTGATTACAGCACTTTCAGCCTATGACGATAAAATCAAAGGGCTGGAGGCAGGAGCCGACGAATTTCTCAACAAACCAGTCCAGACTGAAGAGTTGATTACCCGGGTTCAATCTCTGCTGAGGATGAAAGAATATCACGAACGCCTGACCAACAAAGTACTGACGGAAGAGAATTTTACCCGCCAACCGCAGCTAAAGACCCCCTCGGCAGATCAGCAAGAACAGCAAGTTGTGCTGGTGGTGGAAGATAACCCCAAATACCGACGTCTGGTCCAGTTGCACCTTCAAGGAGAACCGTACCGGTTACTGATGGCCTCAAACGGGAAGGAAGCCCTCGCCTTAATCGAGCATGAAGCTATCGACTGCCTGCTCATTGATATCATGTTACCGGACATGGATGGCTTCAGCATCTGTGAAAAGCTGCAAAACAATGAAGCGTATCCCCATATTCAAACCGTTGGTATCACCAGCACAGAAGATCTATCACTGAAAATCAAGGGCATTGAAACAGGATTTGATGATTACCTCATTAAACCGGTGAATTTTACCGAGCTCAAGGTCAGGATCAAAGCATTGCTCAGGAAAAAAGCCTACCTGGACCAACTGCAGGATAAATACCAGGCAGTTTTTCAGCAGGCCATCAGTGACCAACTCACCGGACTGTACAACAACTCCTATTTTAAGCATTTTCTTGGGATAGACATCCAGAAAGCTGACCGTCAGGAATATCCCATATCCCTGATCATGGCTGACGTTGACAATTTCAAACTGGTCAACGATCTACACGGTCATATTACCGGCGACCTGGTTTTGAAAGAAATTGCTGCAACCCTGAAAAAGAGCATCAGAATTACTGACGTAGCCGCCCGCTACGGTGGAGAAGAGTTTGCACTCATTCTACCGTATACGGACCCCGATAGTGCCATGGTCCTGGCTGACCGCATTCTTGAAGCAGTCCGAGCATATCCTTTTGCTGCCGACGCAGTGGAACAAGGCTTGCCGATAACCCTCAGCCTCGGGATAGCAACTTATCCCTACCATGCCTCCTCGGCAACCGAACTTCTTGAACGGGCTGACCAGTTACTCTACCAATCCAAAAAGAAAGGTAAAAACTGCTGGACCATCTTTCAGCCAACCGACGGATTTAGCCAGTCGAGTAAAGAAAGCATTTAAATCTGACTATTTGAGGCTATAGACCCCGGGTTTACGTCTGATTCACGACTTGAACCCAAGCTATTACAGGGAATGGATCACATGGGTAACCACGCCCCAGAGTTCAAAATCCATTTCTTCCTGTACCTCAATTGGCTGGTAAGCCTGATTTTCCGGCAGCAGAAAAAGCCGTTTACCAACCTTACGCATCCTTTTAACCAAAAGTTCGCCATTAATGACCGCAATAACCACTTTTCCATCCGCCGCTTCCAGGGAGCGGTCCACCAGCAGTAAATCAGCGTCATGGATACCGGCATCAATCATCGAATCACCGGCCACCCGGACAAAAAAAGTCGCTGCCGGGTGTTTGATCAAATGCTGATTCAAATCCAGGGTTCCTTCAAGGTAATCATCAGCAGGAGAAGGAAAACCAGCTGAAACCGAGGATACCGCCAGTGGCAATGGACAGGAAACGGCCTGATCATCAGCGCTAAAAACCACCGTTACTCGGGTTGAATGTAAAGGCATAACATACTCCCCTAATTTGCTTGCCATTCTTATCATGATGCGTTATGTTTTTTACGAAAACATTGCGAAACACTATCATCAATTCCCGGTTAAGGGAAAATCAACAAGGAGGGTGTATCATGTTTTTTCAACAATTCAAAGTAACAGGGCTGGGATGCCTTTCCTACATAATTGGCTGTCCCCAGGATGGCCGGGGCATTGTGGTGGATCCGAAACGGGATATTAAGGATTACCTGGTCACCGCCAAACAGAATAAAATGAAGATCAGCCATATCATTGAAACCCATGTCCATGCGGACCATATATCCGGGGCGATGGAACTGCGGCAGGCTACGGGGGCACCCATCTACATTGGTGCCGGCAGCCCGGTATTCTATGAGCACCAGCCACTCAATGACGGAGACACCTTCACCATCGGCAGCGTAAACATGCAGGTCATCGCCACCCCGGGGCACACACCTCATTCAATCAGCCTGGCGGTCGCCGATCTATCCCGGAGCAAGCTACCCCAGATGCTGCTCACCGGCGATCTTCTTTTCGTCGGCAGTATCGGCCGCCCGGACCTGGCTGGCAATGAACTGCTGGATGAACAGATCAAAAATCTTTATAACAGCTTATACACCAAACTCAGTCGTTTTGGTGATTACGTGGAAATCTACCCTGCCCATGGGGAAGGCTCCCTTTGTGGTGCGGGCTTGAGTGCCAAACCATCATCGACCCTGGGTTATGAGCGCCATACAAACCCCTATTTAAAACTCAGTCGGGAAGAATTCAAAAAAGCTCTTGAACAAAACCAACCTCACCGACCACAGAATTTCTCCTCTATCATTGAAACCAACCGACATGGAGCAGCCATCGAGGAAGAGCTGCCGGTTCCCCGGCAGAAAAATCCAGCGGCCATTGCCAACTACCTCCAAAATCCTGAGCAATACACCCTGGTTGATCTCCGGGAGGCCGCCTCCTTTGGCGGCGCTCATATTCCCGGCAGTCTGAATATCGGCCTGTCACCAAACTCTGCCACCTGGATGGGAAACGTGGTGGACACAAAAAAGAAAATTGTTCTTCTGGCCGACAGCCAGGAACAGATATCCCAAGCAATTGCCAGTTTTCGCCGGGTGGGCTACGACCAAATCATCGGCTACAGTTTAGGACTGTCAGACTGGATACTCAACGGCCGGGAGACGGGCTTCCTGCCCCAGATATCCGTCCACGCCCTCCAGAAAGTGCTGACAAAATATGGTAATCACACGGTTATTGATGTTCGCACCCCAACGGAATGGCAGGCGGGTCACCTTGAAAACGCCATCCATCTGCCTTTACCACAACTGATAGCTGAAGGTATCACTCTTGAGTTAAATGACCATATCAGTGTTATCTGCGGTTCGGGATACCGTTCAAATATTGCCGGTTCGATGCTCAAAACCAAAGGATATAAAAATGTTTACAGTGTCATTGGCGGCATGATGGCCTGGAGAATGGCAGATTTCAAAATGGCTTCATGATGTTCATCCGGAACCTACCAGCCCGGATGAATGCTTTCAGCAATCAGCTCACGGCTTTCAACCGTTAATTATTGGCTGATCGCCAAGCTGAAGTTCTGAAATTCCGATATAAGGACTTATATTTTGTCAACTGAAGTTATTTCCGGCGCTTTTTTGCGCTCGATTGCCTGTTTTTTCAACAGCCCATTACACTGAAATTGCCAAACTCGCCCTTTGGGCTCAGACAGGTCAATTTCTGTGCTCCATTCGCCGGAAAAAACAACGGGCTAGCCTCACGATGTCACGCCGGAAGTAACTTCAATTGGACATCCTGCAAAAGTTTCCTTATATCGGAATTCTAGCTGAAGTTGAAGTCAGTTGACAATGAAAACTACTGGCCATAGCATAACAAAGGCCCCGGAGATAACTCCGGGGCCTTGCAAATATAAATATATCGAAAAACAAACGCAAAGACTGCTGTGAGACTTTTATGAAACCATCATCTGCGGTTCAGCCCCCGCCAGTGAGGGAAATTCATACTCCAGCTGTTTCGCCGACGGCTGATCATGGAGCGGCACCACTACCTCCCAGGCCTCCGGCGTCGCAAGCAACTTCTTCACAAGCTGGTGATTGAGAGCATGACCGGTCTTATAGGCTGTTACCTTAGCAATCAGCGGCATCCCCAAAAGGCTGATATCACCTAAACAGTCAAGGACCTTGTGCCGGGCACATTCATTGGCAAAGCGCAGCCCCTCCTCGTTCATCACCCCAAATTCATCCAGGACAATGGCATTTTCCAAGGAACCACCGCGGGCCAGACCATGGCTCTTGAGCATTTCAACTTCCTTCAGAAAACCGAAGGTTCTGGCCCGACTGATCTGACGCTCAAAATTGGCATCAGAAAACTGGAAATTGTAGCTCTGCTTTTTTAGCAAGGGATGATAAAAATCAATAAGGCAAAAAATAGAAAGAAACCGGTTAGGCTCCAGAACTATCTTTTTGTCATCTTCAGCCACCGATATTTTCTCTTTCAAGATGAGAAACTTTTTCGAAACCTTCTGAGAAACAATACCTGCAGTTTTAATCAGAAAAACAAAGGGGATGGCACTGCCATCCATGATCGGGATTTCATCGCCATGAACCTCTACCAGGGCGTTATCAACTCCCAAACCATAAAAAGCCGCCAGCAAGTGTTCGACTGTCCCGATGACCTTCCCGTCTTTACCAAGAGAAGTAGCATAATTGGTCGCCACAACATTTTCAGCCGTCGCATCGATAAGTGTCTGCTGCCCTTCTTTAATGTGCATAAACTTAATCCCGTGGTCGGCAGGAGCTGGTTTCAGCACAATTTTAACCTTGCCTCCCGAATGCAGACCTATACCAATGCCATAGATCTCTTTTTTTAGTGTTCTTTGCAAAAACATATATATATTCCCTGTAAATCAGCCAGCCCAGCAAATGAAAATCTGGAGGCCTGCTGCTGTGAGTGATGACAGATGGGCTTGGAGAAAACAAAATCCAGCATACATTAAAGCATACTGGAGCAATATTCATACCATAACATGAGGAACCCATGCTAGAGATCTCAAGGATTCATTTATTTATCATATTATAAATAATATTAGTTAGTTACAATCACACACTACCCAAACCCTCACTGCGTCATCTTTGTTTTCATGCCGGACAAAACTTTCACAGTGTGACATCAGCACCACAAGCATGAGACAATCATGTCACACGTTGGCATTTATTGTCTATCGTCTCCTGCTGCCAGTTTCTGGCGCAAGAGCTCATTAACCAGCCCCGGGTTAGCTTTGCCCCGGGTTTGTCTCATCACTTGGCCAACCAGGAAACCAAAGACCTTGGTTTTCCCCTGCTGAAATTTTTCCACCTCTTCCGGATGAGTAGCCAGAACCTGTTGAATGATGTCCTGCAGTGCCTGGCGATCATCGATCTGTACCAGTCCCTGATCTTTGACAATCTCCACCGCGTCATTATTTTTCCCGGCATACATGGTGGAAAATACCTGTTTGGCTATTGTACCGCTGATGGTACCAGCCTCAATCAATTTCAGGAGCGATGCCAGCCCATCAGGGCTGACCGGACAGGTTTCAATGGTTCTTTTATCATCATTCAGGTGCCGTAGAAGCTCAGACAACATCCAGTTACTGACCATTTTGGCATTAGCAACTTTGGCAACCGTTGCCTCAAAATAATCGGCCAGTTGCCGGCTACCGGTCAAAATATCGGCATCGGATGGCGGAAGCCCATATTCGGCCATAAAACGGCTTCTTTTGGCCTGAGGCAATTCCGGCAAGGTCTCCCGAACCACGGCAATCCAAGGCTGATCAATCAGTACCGGCAGCAAATCAGGATCAGGAAAATAGCGGTAGTCATGGGCTTCTTCCTTCCCCCTCATGGACCTACTGATGGACTTATCAGCATCCCACAGGCGGGTTTCCTGAACCACTTGGCCACCCTGTTCAAGAATATCCCGCTGCCGCTCAACTTCATAGTCTATAGCCCGCTGGATATTGCGGAAAGAATTCATATTCTTAAGCTCAGCCCGAATGCCCAATTCCTCCTGATCAAAGGGCCGGATGGAAACATTGGCATCACAGCGGAAGCTGCCCTCTTCCATATTGCCATCGCATATTTCCAGATACATCAGGATATTCCGCAAACCCTTAAGGTAAGCAACCGCTTCAGCAGAGCTGCGCATATCCGGTTCGCTGACGATTTCCAGCAGGGGCACACAGGCTCGGTTGTAATCAACGTAACTGACTCCCGAATAATCATCGGGATGCACCAGTTTCCCGGCATCTTCTTCCATGTGAATGCGGGTTATGGCAATCCTTTTTTGTTCGCCATCAACCATAATATCCAGAAAGCCAGTCTCGCAGATGGGCAGATCATACTGCGAAATCTGATAACCCTTGGGGAGATCAGGATAAAAGTAGTTTTTCCGGGCAAAAACACTTTTTTCAGCGATGTGGCAATTGGTCGCCAACCCGGCTTTAATAGCATATTCAACCACCTGGCGGTTGAGAACCGGCAGGGCTCCGGGGAGTCCGGTACAAACAGGGCAAGTATTGGCATTAGGTTCGTTCCCGAAGGTCGTCGAACAGGAACAGAAAATTTTCGTTTTGGTCAACAGCTGGGCATGTACTTCCAGCCCAATAACAACTTCATAATCCATTCTGGATACTCTCCATTAGATAAAAAGTGTTCAACTATTTGACAGCCTGACAACTGGAAGCAGGACATTGCACATTACTGAGGATATCCGGGCTTGGCTCAAAGCGGTTTTGGGCACCAAATGAATCACCAGAACGGTGATTCTCGGTGGACACCTTACAGCCGGCCATGGACGGCCGGCGAGAATGAGCGCGAGCCATGCCGGAACATCCTCCTAAAAAAATTCATCAATCTCCAATGACCGGTTTTTTCCGATTCCACTCAGTGGCCTGTTCATAATGGTGTGCGGCCCGAAGCAGGCAGTCTTCAGCAAAAGGACGGGCGATGAGTTGCAGGCCAATGGGAAGTCCTCCACTACTGAAACCACAGGGAACCGAAAGTGCCGGCAATCCCGCAAGATTAACCGGAATGGTTAAAATATCACTTAAATACATTGCCAGTGGATCCTCCACTTTTTCGCCAATTTTAAAGGCTGGAGTCGGAGAAACGGGAGACAGAATAAGATCACAATGGGAAAAAACCTGCTCGAAGTCCTGTTTGATCAAAGTTCTGATCTGCTGGGCTTTTTTATAATAGGCATCGTAATAACCGGCAGACAGGGCATAGGTACCCAACATAATCCGCCGCTTAACTTCAGCCCCAAACCCAAGGGCTCTGGTTTTACAATACATATCGAGCAAGCCATCAGCATCCGGCACCCGGTAGCCGTATTTTACCCCATCATAACGGGCCAGGTTTGAGCTGGCCTCGGCAGTAGCTACCAGATAATAGGTTGCCACCGCATACTCTGTGTGGGGCAGACTGACCTCCTCAATCTCAACTCCAAGATCAGTAAAAACAGCGATGGCCTGCTGAACCGCTGCCCGGACTTCCGGATGGATATCTCCAGAGTAATATTCTTTCGGGATACCGACTTTCAGCCCCTGGATGTCCCCTTGCAAGCCGGCAAGATAATCGGGAACCAGAAGATTGACGGAAGTGGAATCATGGGAATCATAGCCGGCAATCTCACCCAAGAGGATACCGGCATCGGCAACTGATTTAGTCAGGGTACCGATCTGGTCAAGAGAAGAAGCAAAAGCCACCAGACCATAGCGGGAAACCCGACCATAGGTGGGTTTCAAACCCACTACACCGCAGAATGAAGCCGGCTGCCTGATGGAGCCACCAGTATCCGAACCCAGAGCGGCAATACATTCATCCGCCGCCACTGCCGCCGCCGAACCGCCGCTGGACCCACCGGGAACACACCCAAGATCCCATGGGTTTTTCGTCTGCTGATAGGCGGAATTTTCATTTGAAGATCCCATGGCAAATTCATCCATATTGAGCTTGCCGGGGAATACTGCCGCCGCTTGTCGCAGCCGGGCAACCACCGTAGCATCATAGGCCGGGACATAATTCTCCAGCATACGTGAGGCACAGGTGGTAGCCATCCCTTCAGTGGACAGCAGATCTTTAAGTCCGATGGGGATCCCGCTCACCGGGGAAACAGTCTCCCCATTGGTTCGCCTTGAATCAGCGCCCTCAGCCTGGGCCATGGCTGCTTGTTCATCCACCAGGAGATAGGCACCAATACGATCATCAATTTCAAAAATTCGCTTTAACACTGACTGGGTAATTTCAACTGCCGTCACCTCACGCTGCTGCAATTTCTGCTGCAGAGAGGACAGGGTATAAGCATGTAATTCCACAAAAACTCCTTTGTTTCCATCCGGAAACTAACGCTTCCGGATGGGCTGTCAGCTTTCAGCCTTTAGCTCTCAGCCTAACCAGTTAATTTTTCGATATTTCACTAACGCGAACTAACGCCCACAACCCAAAAAAATAATTTTTTACCACCAGATCACCGAGGGCGCAGAGAAACAGCCTGACGATTTTCCTTCGTGTTCTCTGTGTTCTTAAGTGAGCGTTAGCGAACGGGTGGTTTCAATATTTCTTGTTTTTTATACCCCTCAAGGGGGTACTGAAAAGAGTGACAGAAATCCAAGAGTAAGTTACTAAACGCTAACCGCTGATGGCTAACCGCTGTTTTCAAATCAGGCTGGTACTGAAATATCGTTCAATCCGATCAGGCAAAATGGTTACCACCCGTTTATCCGGCCCCAGTTCATTCGCCACTTTAATTGCCGCCCAGACATTGGCACCCGATGAAGTCCCGACCATGGTTCCTTCAAGACGGGCCAGGGAACGGGTGGTTTCGATGGCATCTTCATCGCTGACCGTCACCACCTGGTCTATGAGCGAAACATCAAGCACGGGTGGAACAAAGCCATCGCCAATTCCCTGAATCTGATGTAACCCGGGCTCCTGCCCCAGGAGAGCGGCTGAATTTTCTGGTTCCACCGCCACTATTTTAATCCGGGAATTCTGTTCTTTCAGAAACTTCCCCGCTCCTCCCAGAGTACCGCCGCTTCCCACCCCGGCGACAAAAGCATCAACATTGCCTTCCAGCTGCTTCCATATTTCAACCCCGGTAGTCAGGTAGTGTACTTTAGGGTTGTCGGGATTTTCAAACTGGCCCATAATATGGGCATGCGGAATCCCAGCAGCCAGTTCCCTGGCTTTTTTGACTGAACCGGTAAGGCTATCAGCCGCCGGGGTCAACACCAACTCCGCCCCCAAGGCCCGGATAATCTTTTTCCGCTCTTCACTCATATCTTCAGGCATGACAATAATTACCCGATAACCACGATGGGTGCCGACAAAAGCTACCGCAATACCAGTATTCCCCGAAGTTGCTTCAACAATCACCGAATCCGACTTCAGCTCTCCCCGCTTCTCCGCCATGGTAATCATATATTTAGCCACCCGGTCTTTGACGCTTCCTCCCGGGTTCAGGTACTCCCCTTTAGCAAAGATCGGTATTGGCGAAACTTTGGTCAGCCGCAAAATCGGGGTATTACCAATAACATTGAGAATATCGTAAAATTCCATTAAACAGAAACTCCTTGAAAATTTCCACTCTAGAAATATTTGAACGCAACGAAATGTTGCAAAAAAAACCCTAGTAGTTTACTATAATCCGGTTGATAAATAAAGTTCTTTTTCCGGCAATCGAACGCTAAAAACGATGAAATCATTCCCGGTTAAAGAAACGCAATAATCTTACCAGCTCAACTTTCCGACTTGTGTTACCAGAATACATTATCAGGATGTTCGGGCACGGCAACGAGCAGGGCTGTATTTTCATAACTCAGAAAGTTGAGTTACCAGACAACAATGACAGGTTCACATCCATTGATATCATTCAAAATATCCATTCCTGAATATCTCAAGTTTTTTTTCTTGCGACTCATCACCTTTCTGCTGCTGTCATCTCTCAGTGGTACGGTGCTGGCGGCAACATCTACTGATATTGAGTTCCTCCAACAGATTACCCGCAAAGAATATCCCCACGCCCACGTGGTACTGGCCCGGGAAAATGAATCCATCAGCTATACCCATTCCGGCCAATCATGTTCAGAAGATGAAATTTTTCTGACCGTCCTGGATGACCAGGGAAAGCGGGAACAGGCTGTACAATCCTTCCAGGTCAACCGTTCCTACAGCAGACTGGATATTTCTCTGGTGGAAATAATCAAAACCGGTGGCAAAAGGATATCCATTGATACTGCGGCCAATTCTAAAGAGGATACTTCCAGCCGCAACACTAGAATGAATATATACAACCCCAACCAACGGATAATAAGGGTTTATATTCCGGGTTTGGAAATTGGCGATACCATCCATTACCAAACCGTTCGCAAACGCTTTAAACCAATTATCCCTAACCATACCTATGGCATGGTCCTTGGTCAATACATTTTTCCGGTACACTCTTACCATTTCACCCTGACCGGACCGGCAGACATGCCCATGCACCACCTGGTTAAAGATAAAATTGATGGCTGTGTTTCCTATGAAGAGGCAACCGAAAAAGGCCTGACCAGCAGAAAATGGATTTTCAGCCAGGTTCCGCCGGTGGTTCCTGAGCCATCAATGCCACCCATCAGCCAGGTAGCCATGCGGCTTTTGTTCTCTTCGCTGGATTCATGGGAAGCAATCTCCCGCTGGTATTTTGAACTGGTGGAACCAAAACTGCAACCGACCCCTGAAATGATAGCCATGATTAAAGAACTAACAGCTAAACTGGCGAGTCCGGAAAACAAAATGGCTGCCATTTTCTATTTTGTCGCCCAGCAGATCCGTTATATGGGAATTACTGAAGAATCAAACCGACCTGGGTTTGAACCACACCAGGTTGGCCTGACCTTCAGCCGCCGCCATGGTGTCTGCAGGGACAAAGCGGCATTACTGGTCAGCATGCTGCGTCTGGCTGGTATACCGGCAAATCTGGTATTAATCAGTGTCGGCGAAAAACTGGATCAGGAAATCCCCCTGCCCTATTTCAATCACGCTATCACAATGGTTAATGATGATCATGGACGACCCGTCCGTTTTATGGACCCAACATCGGAAACCAGTCGCCAGTTTTTTCCTGATTATGAACGTGATGCCTCCTACCTGATCGCCGATCGCCAAGGAAGCACCTTGCAGCTCACCCCACCGGCAGCCCCGGAAGCCAACCAGTTTTCCTTCATCATTCATGACCACCTGAATCCAGATGGCAGCCTGAATGGCACAGTCAACGCTTCCTGCCGAGGATTTGCCGATACGGTTATGCGCTCTCTACTCATGAGACGAAGCCGGGATGAACAACGGGATTTCCTTGAACAGCTGCTTTTACGGCGGCGACCAGGGATCCGGATAAACAAGCTCAGCTGGTCAGATCCTGTTGATCGCACTACCCTTTTCACCTTTTCGTGCACTTTCAGTCTTCCAGATGCAATCCGCTGGATTGACGAGCAAAAGGGAATCTTACTCCCACTTTCCAACATGGATAATCCTGGAATTATTGATCGCTGGATCCTGAAAAAGGCTGATATGACCAAGAGGAAATATCCCATAAGGTTAGGATACACCTATAATACCGTGGTGGAGGAACATCTGTCCGGGATCAAACAGCTGAACACAATAAGCTTTCCGGCCCGAACAAACATGGACAGCAGCCTCTTCACCTATCGGACAACCTATACACTGGAAAGACCAGATAAATTAATCATCAGGAACATGTTTTCACTGAAAAAACTGGAAATCCCGGCAACAGGGTATCACCAGCTGACCTTGCTGCAGCACGACAGGGAAAGCGAGGTATTATTACCCATCGTGATTGATAAAACTGCAAATCAATGACAAGAACATTACCTTAAACAAATTTAAAATCTGTCCCACTCAGACAAAAAACTCATAATCAAAACAAAAAGGAGCATTATGTTTAATTCCAACCAGAACCTTACCGATCAACTGAACGTAGACCGACAGAACCTCTACCGGGAGGAAACTTTTTCTGATTTACAGATGGCAACAATTAAGCGGCTGATTCCGGTAACCCCGGACGGCAATATGGATCAAACCCGGCCCATCATGTTTATCGGCCATACCCAGCTTATGACTCAAGCAGGAGTCCTGCCGGTACAATGCCCCATTAAAGCCAGCACCCTGAAAGAAGCCATGGATAAATTTCCCCAAGCCATCAATAACGCGGTTGAAAAAATGGTTGAAGAGGCAAAAGAGCTGCAAAGGCAACAAGCCTCCCGCATTGTGGTGCCAGGCGCCAGTAATGTCGGCAAAATCATTACCTAAAGTTCATCTGGAAACTGGCATTCCCAGCTAAATGCTTTCAACCATCAGCCATCAGCGTTCAAAAAAAAATATTTGTTTTCGAATGAAAATAAACTGAACCATAAGAAAAGACACGAAAAGGATAGCTGGTACAAAAAAAGGCAGCACCATTTTTACGGTGCTGCCTTGATATAGACGACTACAATCAGGTTACATTAACTGCAGCATTCGCTGCTGCTACCACATCCACCACAGGCACCAGCACCGGCCACTTGGATTCCGGAACTAATCTGGAAGCCAAAACCATTGAAATCAATCTTGATCGGAGTGGCTTTAGCCATAAACTCTTTATCAGCCAAGTACTCAAATCCGCTGATTTCGTAAATATTATCATTTGCTTTTTTTTCGTTATCGATGGCCATCGATATGGAAGGTCCGCTTCAGCCACCTTCCTGCAAAAATAACCGAATGGGCAACGGATCCTTGCCTTGAAAATAAGTTGCAATCTCTTTCTGTGCTGACTCACTAACTTCTAACATGAAAACCTCCTGTAATGATGATGGCCACGAAAAACTCTATCTTCTTTGTTATACCACAACCACGGTCATTGCAGCGTAGTGCAAATACGCCTCGCGACTCAGGTTTTGCACACCTCGAATATGAAGCTTTTACCGCACCATCTGTTTTGTGACTTTTTATGAAAGCATCAATGGTTACTTAACATGAAAAGCAATAATGTATTGATACATAAAGCCAATGTATGGATTTATATCGACATTGTCAATAGTAAAATCTTGATTATTTTGCTAAAGATTTCCGTCAGGGAGTTACCATGACCTTTAAACGGTATTTCAAGTCAATTTTTTATCCATTAGTCCTGATTCAAATGCTCTCGCTTCTACTGGGATTATCCTCCTGCTCCCACAATCTCATCCGACCGTCTGAAACACACATAACTGCCGATGCATTGAATCTGTTGATCAATAAGGAGTATACCATTAACCAGGATGGTAGTTATAATCTCCACCTCCACCTTAGACGCAAGATTCTGACTTACAAGGGGAAAAAGGATTTTGCCGATTTCAAGTTCACCTACAATAACAGTTATCAGTCGGTAGAAGTTAATAAAGCCCAAACCACCACTCCGGATGGTTCAGTTATCGCCGCCAATGAAAAGGAATACCATGACATACAAGCACCCTGGACAGCCAATGCTTCGATCTATTCCCATAGCCGGCAGAAAGTCATCAACCTGCCCTCGGTCAGCGTTGGGGCAACCATTGAAATCGACATAACCCTTCATTCACAACTGGGCTTCTGGGCCAGTGAAATCTTTCGACTAACCAACCCCATCAGCCAGAAAATTGTTTCCATTAAGGTTCCCAGAGGTACTGAATTAAGTTTTTACCGACCACCATGGATGACCCCAGCCCAAGTGCGGCAGAACCAGGAAGATACCATCTATCTTTGGCAGGTCAAAGATATTCCCGCATTAACCTCTGAGCAAATGATGCCAACGGATGAAAATATGGGGGCATGCCTTCTGGTTTCAACCTTTACGGATTGGCAGCAGGTTGCCACCTGGTATCGCCACCACCTCCTACAACCTGGGAACAATCAGAAACCTCTTACCGTTGAATTTCTCCAACAAGCGGAACTGAATCTATCATCAATAGACAAACTCTATGAATCACTGATGCGGCGGACCACTCCCCACCCGATTGATTTCCTCTCTACCAGCCTGGAGCCGCAAAAGCCGGAAACCACCATAACCAAAGGACATGGCACCCCGGCAGACCTGGCACTGGCCTTTTATCAACTCATCAAACAGCAACAACTTCCTGTACGACTGCTCTTTGTCAACACCCATGACGTTGTGATGAAGGAATTCAACCGCAATCCTTCCCCTGAATTATTAACCAATCCGATTGTCCGCTGTGGCCGGCGGGATTATTCTTTCCAAGAGCAGGAACTACCTCCAGGATTCACCGGTTACGAAGGTCAACTGGCTTTGGATCTGGCTGACGGCACACTAAAACCCATCATAACTTCCTTTCCCAACCGGAGATCCAGCAAAGTCAGCCTGCAACCAAACGGACAGGGTGTGCTTGAGGGAAATCTGCACACGGTTTTAACCGGACAACCGGCCATCGCAATCAGAAGCCGATTGCGTTATCTCACCCCAGAAGAATTGCAGGTGGCAATAGCCCAGCTTCTGCATGCCATCGACCCATTAGCCACTATAAACAGTCCCCTAACTACCACCGGCATCGACGATCTCGGGCAACCAGTCACCATAGCTTTCAGCTTTACAATCCCAAGGGAGCTGCCTTTTGCCGGCGGCTATTATTTTTTTTATCTTCCCCTGCCAGCACTTCCGGATGAGTATATCACCTGCCGTGAAAACCGCCGCAACCCACTGCTAATCGAAAATAATTTTATCGATGATATCAAGTTAAGTATAATCCTACCAAAAAACAATACTTTCACTTCTCTCCCAGCCACCAACAATGGCCAACTGCCTAATATTTCATGGAAATCTAGCAGCCAGATTACGGACGGCACCTCCCTAGCATGGACCAGAACCATTAAGCTGAACCGGGGAATCATTCCTGCTGATGAAAGCTACCAACAATTCCGAAAGGAAATGATCAAGTTCTACAAACCGGAAAGCCGCATGGTCATTATCAAACCAGCGCCCTGACTCATTGGGTGTTAAAAGTCAGGTGATCTCCCTCAACTTTAACCGACAAGTGATCACCCTGTTTGATATTGCCCTTCATCAATTCATAAGCCAACGGGGTTTCCAGGTAACGCTGGATGCTACGTTTCAGCGGCCTGGCACCATACGCCGGATCATAACCAGTTTCAGCCAGAAAATTTTCGGCTTCCGAAGTCAAACTCAGGGTAATTTCCTGTTCAACCAGTCTCGCCAGCAAACGCTTAAGCTGAATTCCCACAATCTGCCGCAAATCATCCCGGCCCAGGGGATGGAAAACCACCACATCATCCACCCGGTTGAGAAATTCCGGCTTGAATTGGGCCCGCAGGGCGGCCAATACCAACTCCTTCATCTGCCCATATTGCTCTTCTCGACCCTGAAAATCAAGAATATGCTGACTGCCTATATTTGAGGTCATAATCACCACCGTGTTCTTGAAATCGATAGTCCGCCCATGGGAATCAGTCAGCCTGCCATCATCAAGAATTTGCAGGAGGATATTAAAAACATCATGGTGAGCCTTTTCAATTTCATCAAACAACAAAACGGAATACGGACGGCGACGCACCGCCTCGGTCAGCTGTCCCCCCTGATCAAAACCCACATACCCCGGGGGAGCACCAATCAAACGGGATACCGCATGTTTTTCCATATATTCGGACATATCAATCCGGGTCATATTATTTTCATCATCAAACAAAAATTCGGCCAGGGCCCGGGCCAACTCTGTTTTCCCCACCCCGGTAGGTCCTAGAAAGATAAAACTGCCAATGGGACGATTAGGATCCTTTATCCCGGCACGAGCACGAATAACCGCATCGGCCACCGCCTGTACCGCCTCATCCTGACCAACCACCCGTTTATGCAGGTGTTCAGCAAGGTGAACAAGCTTTTCCCGTTCACCCTCCATCAACCGGCTCACCGGGATACCGGTCCAGCGGCTGATAATACCTGCCACGTCCTCTTCATCCACTTCTTCCTTCAGCAGACGGTTCTTTCCTGCTTGGTCAGCCAGTTGTTTTTCAGCTTCCTGCTTTTCATCCTCCAGTTTTGCCAGCACTCCATATTTCAACTCAGCCGCTTTGTTCAAATCATATTCCCGTTCAGCTTTTTCTATCTCCAGGCGGGTTTCTTCAATCTTGCGGCTGAAAGCTTGCAAATGGCTGATTTGCTCTTTTTCAATCTGCCATTGGGCCAAAAGAGCTTGGCTGTTCTCTTTCAAATCTGCAAGCTCTTTTTCCAACACCTCCAGACGTTTCTGTGAAGCTTCATCCTTCTCTTTTTTCAGGGCTTCCCGCTCAATTTCCAGCTGCATGATTTTGCGGGTCACCTCATCCAATTCCGCCGGCATACTGTCAATTTCCGTCCGCAATTTAGCCGCTGCCTCATCGATAAGGTCAATGGCTTTATCCGGCAGAAACCGGTCATTAATATAACGATGGGACAAAACAGCTGCCGACACCAGGGCCGCATCCGTAATCCGGACTCCATGGTGAATTTCATAGCGTTCCTTCAACCCACGGAGGATGGAGATGGTATCGGCTACCGAAGGCTGATCAACCATAACCGGCTGAAAACGCCGCTCCAATGCCGCGTCTTTTTCCACGTGCTGGCGATATTCATTCAGTGTGGTCGCCCCAATGCAATGAAGTTCGCCGCGGGCAAGCATGGGTTTCAGCATATTGCCGGCATCCATAGAGCCTTCGGCTTTACCAGCACCGACCACCATGTGCATTTCATCAATAAAGAGGATGATTTTTCCGTTGGAATCCTGTACTTCTTTGAGGACGGCTTTCAAGCGTTCTTCAAATTCGCCCCGGAACTTAGCCCCGGCAATCAATGCTCCCATATCCAGAGAAATAAGTTTTTTCCCTTTCAGGCTTTCCGGTACATCCTCACGGATAATACGCTGAGCCAGGCCTTCGACGATAGCGGTTTTTCCAACCCCTGGTTCACCAATCAAGACAGGATTATTCTTTGTTCGGCGGGAAATGACCTGGATCACCCGCCGGATTTCTTCATCCCGACCAATAACCGGATCAAGCTTCCCCTGACTTGCCGCCCGGGTCAAATCAAGACCATATTTCTCCAACGCCTGGTAGGTATCCTCCGGATTCTGCGATGTAACCCGCTGGCTACCACGGACTTCTGACAAGGTGTGCAAAACTTTCTCTTTTGTCAGGCCATAACCAGCAAATATCTTTGCCAGAGGATCTGAGGTATCCTTAAGCAGACTAAGCAACAGATGTTCGACACTGATATATTCATCTTTAAGGTAAGCAGCCTCATCCTGAGCACCGAGAAGTAATTTGTTTAAACGATTCGTCACGTAAACATTGCCGGAAGTGGTTCCCGTGCCAGTCACGGCCGGCATGGCATCCAAACGTTTGCCCACTTCCTTTTCAAGGGTCCCAGGCACCACCCCAACTTTTTCTATCACCTTGGGGATCAGACCATTCTCCTGCTGCAGCAAAGCCATCATCAGATGTTCGGCATCTACCTGCTGATGATTGCGACGCATGGCCAGGTTCTGGGCTTCCATCATCGCTTCCTGGGCTTTCTGGGTAAATTTATTCATATCCATGATAGTTAATTTCTCCTTAACTTTCTGACTTGCATTGCCAGAGATACATTACAGGATGTTCGGGCTTGGCTCATAGCCGTGTCTGCCCAGCCTGCCGGCAGGCTGGGCTGTTTTTAGAGCAACTCAGAAAGTTGAGTTTCTCCTTATAAAACGGCATGAAGAAGGGGGCACAAATGCCCCCAAAGCTTCAGAAAGAACGTGTCCGATATGCCAAAAAAAAGTTTACTTGACTTTGATATCAACCTTCTTTGGTTTTACTTCCTCTTTCTTCGGCAGGGTAATTTTTAAAACACCCTTATCGTAAGCCGCTTTAATATCATCCTGATCAACAGTGGTGGGCAGATCGAAAGATCGCATGAAAGATCCATAGAAGCGTTCAACCCGATGATAATTCTCCTTTTTTTCCTCCTGCTCAAGTTTGCGCTCACCTTTAATGGTCAAGGTTCCATCTTCAATATTCACCTGGATATCCTTTTCATCCACCTCCGGCAGTTCGGCTTTAATAACTATCGCCTGTCCATCCTCATAGATATCAACCAATGGCTGCCATGAGGGTACGGATAGTCCTTTTTCATCCGTGCGATGCAAACTATCTTCAAACAAACGGTTAATCTGATCCTGAATAGTCATTAAATCGCGAAACGGTGTCCATTTTACCAGTGCCATAACTTTACCCTCCTTATAAAATTAATTAATTGATACCAGCATCTTCTCAGTTTCCATCCAGAACCAGCTATTTCCGGATAAACACTACTCAGATGCCATCCCCCCCCCCGTAATTTCACTGAGACAAAATCAATCACCAGCCGCAGTTACCGGGATACTTCTGGCCGGGGCAGAATCCCTTTTAGGGATGGAGATCTCCAGGATTCCATCATCATATCGCGCGGTAATAGCATTGGAATCTGCCCGCTCAGGGATTTTAAACTGCCGCTTGAAAAAACCATGGTAACTTTCCACTATTTCCAGTCGCTCTCCCTGCTCCAAAGCCGGAAAACGTCGCTCACCGGAAACAGTCAACACACGACCATCCATCTCTACTGACACCTGATCGGGCTCAACACCAGGAAGCATACACAACACACGAAAACCCTGATTCCCTTCGATGATATCTACATGAAGGATAAATTCCGACTGTCCGCCACTCTGTCGTTGCCCGGTTTTTAAATTCTGCCATTTTTCCATCATAGCTCCACCTGCCTAGAACCAAGTACATTCATAGTTGAAAAGCTTCATCAACAAAGAATCGACTAAAAGATCACTATAGTAACGGGATTTTCCTTTATCACACTATTTAAATAATAATAATGATTTTCTGATTGTCAAGGGAAGAAAAAGTTTTTTTGAAACAGAAAAGGGGGTAAATTATACTACGAAGAGTTTATGGATGATATTGCTGGCTGGCTCGGTAGATCATCGCCAGGATATCGGCAACAACCTGGTAGAGCTCCGCAGGAATTTCCTGATTAATTTCCAGTTTCATCAGCACCTGCAGCAGCTCGGGATTTTCCTGCAGAGGGATGCCATGGCGTTTGGCCGTTTCAATGATCTTCTCAGCCACTACGCCAGAGCCCTTGGCGACCACGGCCGGGGCTTTCTGCTTCCCCTGTTCATAGCGTAATGCCGCCGCCATCAGTTTTTTTCGTGATGGTTGTTTTTCCAAAATATCAGTCACCACAGCCCTCGTTTGTTATCAAATTATCAACTCAAGACAATACATAATAACAATCCGGTTTTTAAAACAAAAAACCCTTTCCATCAAACCTACCTACTGCCAGGGTTTCCTCTACCATCTGCCCATTGGTTTCCCCGGGCTCATTCCGCTTGAAGACTGCCAGGATCTGGTTGTAGATGAGCTGATGACGCCAGGTAAACCAGCTGAGCACCATTTTCTCCTGCAGATTTTTACCGGCAATGGCAAGATTATCTTTGAATGACTGATTGGAGTGAGTGGCCTTAAGATGGAGGAAACATCGCTTGTAGGTGACACCAACAAATTCCCGGTGAAAACGTATCTTCTCAACCGGGGTCAAACCATCATAAAAGGTTCGATAGGAAGTTGAATTATATTGTGACGGAAAATATAGAGCCATTAACCATAGTCACCGCGGACATATTTTTCAATTTCAACCCGTGCCATAACTACTGAATCTCTCATGAGCTTATACAAATTATCAGAAGATGTCAAATCTGACATATAACCCAACATATCGCGTGACACTTTTTCCATATCTTCAATCAATTTTTTCCCATCATAAGGAGTAGTTTCGACCTGTTTCAATTTCTGGTAATAATCATCCATAATGGCAATCAACCGATCTGTATCAACTATCCCTTTTTCACGCAAGTTAATTCCTTGGGAAGGATCAGGAAAATCCTCAATTTCATAAACCGGAAAAGGAGCATGGGGAGATGAAACCGCTGAAGTTGATTGGCCAGGATATTCTTGCCCGGCAATCCGGTTCCGCAGCAACTCCTGAAAATTCCCCACGGGAACCTTAGTCCCCGAAATCTGGCGGTTCTTCTCTTGGGCTGTTGTTGCTGAAACCGCAGAGGAATCAGTTATTTTGATGCCCATCAAATACCTCCCTGATGCTTGTAAACAATGTATTCAAAGGAATCGTCTGTTGCACCTTTGTCTTCATATTTCTCAAGATAGCCACCCCCTGTTCGATCTCCTGATCACCAACAATAAGGGTATACGCAACATTGTTTCTATCGGCTTTTTTCATCAAATTCTTTAGGCTTTTCTGCCGACAATTCAATACCGCAGCGACACCTGCCTGGTTTAATTTATGCATCAACGGATAGAGCATATTAACGGCCGATTCTCCAAGGGCTGCCAGAGAGATAAACGGATCAGAGAGTGGAACTGACGCGCTGTCCACCAACATCACCAACCTTTCCATTCCAATGGCAAAACCAATGGCCGGTGTCGATTTTCCACCCAACTCTTCCACCAGCCGATCATAACGTCCGCCGGCAGCCACTGCATTCTGGGCACCCAAGTCTCCGGCAATAAATTCAAAGGTTGTCCGGGTGTAATAGTCCAATCCCCTGACCATGAACGGGTTGACATGATAATCAATCTCGGCTTCATCCAGCAACCTAATAACACCATTAAAATGATCCTGGCAGTCAGCACCCAGATAATCAAGTATTTTCGGGGCCTCAGCAACCACGGTGCGGCAATCAGGCCGCTTGCAATCCAAAACCCGCAAAGGATTTCTTTGCATCCGCCGCTGGCAGTCACCACACAGATGTTCGCCATGCTGTTGGAGAAAATCCTGCAAAGCCTGGCGATATAATGGACGGCAATGCTCACAGCCCAGTGAATTAAGGTTCAATTTTGCCGAGCCTACCCCTAATACATGAAAATATCGTGCCAACATAATAAGAATTTCGGCATCCTGATGATAATCATCCTCGCCAAAAACTTCCGCTCCCAATTGATAGAATTGACGATACCGCCCTTTTTGCGGCCTTTCATAACGAAACATGGGGCCAAGATAGTATAATTTATTAATGTTTCCAGCCGCTGCCATTCCATGTTGAATGAAAGCCCTGACCACAGAAGCGGTCCCTTCAGGGCGCAAAGTAAGACTTCTGTTTGAACGATCATGAAACGTATACATCTCTTTCTCAACAATATCTGTATCATCGCCAATACTGCGGGAAAATAGCTCAGTATACTCCAGCAATGGCAGACGAATCTCCCCATAATTATATGAGGATAGGAGCTGCTGGAATACATTTTCCACCCATTGCCATGTATTCGTTTCCGCTGGCAGAATATCATTAAAACCTTTTATAGCTTGAAGACCCACTATCTATCTCCCCTATTTAGTTTCCATCCGGAAACTGGTGTTTCCGGATGGAAACTAGTTATATTATCTATCAACCTAGAAATTTAGCCGAAAGATACCGCAGCCAGATGCAATAAGCAATAGGAAATTTTTACCCAGTGGGCAGCCGTTTTCACCTTGAAGATACCACAAAAACAGCTGTCAACTTTCATTGTTGATAATCATATGTCCATCGGGAAAAATATCCAGATGAAGAAATCCATCATTCCTGGTTTCCCAGAAGATAAAATCTGTCAATCGCTTCTTTCCTGTCCCAACTGCATCACATCGTGGGCCGATGACAATCTGAGGTAATTTTGCTAAACCAGGGACCGGAAACGCAGCCGATTCTGTCAGCGGCCTGATGCAGATCAAGGCTTCAAGTTGTTCCAACTCCAAAGCATGGGTTGACAACCACTCCCTGCCCCCCGACTCTGTTCCTCCCCAAAGTATAATCCTGGCTTGTCCAAAAATAATATTCAGGGATAAGGACATTTCCTGCAAAAATTTTTTCCATGGCTTAATCGGCCGAATATCATTGGCAACCGGGTTAATTGCCGTTATTTCGAGCTGATCAAAATAGCGGGGGCGACTAAGATCAGTGAGTTTTCGCCATCTGACACCATGGAGTCTGGTCCATTGATAAAATTGGCGAAAAGGAGGATAGCCAGTCCACAAGCCATTGTACCATATTTCCCGAATATCGAAATTCTGGACCATATAATCCAGACCAGCTACTGACCCATTCTGGGGTTTGGTTAGAATCAGTGCCCTAATTTGACTGATTTTTTCTGACCAGCAGTAGGGAGCAATAACCTGTCTGGCCATGGAAAAGCGACTTTGGGAAAAACCACCACCATTAAGCATGACAACATCACCGCCAGGCATTTCCATGATGGCCGACTGAGTATTTCCACCGACAAAACAGTTGATGCTCAGATAATTCCGATGTTCACGGCAATCCTGCCAATAAATCCAGTCACCCACAGACAGAATCAGAATCAATAGCAGGCCAATAACCGGCAATGATTTTCTCCGGCTGATTATGGCCGTACCGAGCAGCAGCCAGAATCCATAGAAAAGGATCATTTCCAGGCCTGACAGAGCAGGATAGTACCAGCGAAATTTCGGCAGTAGCCCATGAAGCCACTGGAAACTTGTTATGATTATGCCCATCAGCCAGGACAGCAGCTGAATACACGCAAATCCGATACCAGGAACCGGCAAAACCAGCAGGGTAAGAATCCCAAAGGGCAGAACAATGAGGGAAAATAAGGGAACCAGAAACAGGTTGCTAAGCAAGGAAAAAGGAGTCAGATAATGAAAGCGGTTAAGCAGCAGGGGCATGGTTGCCAACCAGGCTGCAGTCCCGATAAGCATGGCTATAAGCCCCCGATAAAGTAGAGTACGTAACCATTTATGACTTGCATCCATACCAGGCAGAATAGAGGATTTCAGCCCTGACATAATCCTTTGAAAACCACCAACCGCTAGCAGAATAGCGGCAACAGCAGCAACAGACAACTGAAATGACAACTGGAACAGTGACTGAGGCCAAATAATCAGAATAACGATGATTGCCATCATTAAGGCCGAAAACGGATCCTCAGCCATATCAAGCATAATGGCCAGGAGGAAAATACTGGCCATGATTCCAGCTCGCACCGCCGGCAGGTGCATCCCGGTCATGAGCACATAAAGCCAGCCGGACAACAAGGCAATGACAGCAGCAGATTTTCGTGGCCCGGCAATAAAAAAATGGGGAATCAGCCAATTCAGCAGCCATATGGTGAAGAAAAAAATGACTGAAACAACTATCCCAACATGGAGGCCCGATATGGCAAACAGATGATAGATACCGAAATCAAGAAAGAGATCTTTCATCTCCGGCGACAGGGAATCCCTGGTACCCAACAGGAAAGCCTTCAGGATACCGGCAATATTCTCTGTTTGGATTTTTTCATGAATTTTCCCATACAACCAGCGCCGCAGTTCATCTATGGGCCTCATGATAAAGAAACGATGTTGACTGGAATCAATAGCCAGATTATCCCATTTCCCTACTTCGGCAAAAAAGCGGCTGTCACTGACCATCCACCGATAACGCCGAGAGGCAAGAAATGGATGTTTCGGCGATCGATAACCCCGAACCTTTGCTTTGACTGTAATCCGGTCACCAATCAAAGGCAAACGATGATTATTATAGGGAGTGGGCGGCAAACGCAGAGATAAACGCGTTCCCAGCGTCAGGGATGAAATAGCAGACTGACCATCAATAACCAGATCCAACACAATTGGCAGAGACCAGGAATCGTAAAATCCCTCCGGGAAACCAACCACCGTTGCCGTAAATAGCTGCTGCTGGTGTGGAAATCTAGGATTAGCTGCGACTGAATTAAATTCCTTGATCCGTCCATTAACCCGAATAAAAACCAGGAAAGAAAGCAGCAATGAAACAATCAGGAAAATGATGATCAAAGATATTCGGGGAATTCCCAGGGGATTCTCATGACGGTCAATGGCATAATAGCCCCAAGCCAGCAGGAGTGAAAGAGGGATGAAAATCCATGGGCAGGGCATAAAAACCGGCCAGACTACAGCTGCCAGCACCAACACAAACACCAGGCATATGGGACGGCAGATACAAGCCTTCACCGGATAGGTATCGCTTTCCGGTTCGATAATTGATAGGATATATCAAGGCGTGGAGATAATGGCATCCAACTGTTCTACCAGCTTTTCAGCATCAGGGGTTAATTTTTTGGGGATATTCACTACAATTTCAATAATCTCATCACCATAGTTTTCCGTTTTATTTTTTTTCACCCCTTTTGCCTGCAAACGAAATCTCTGACCAGGCTGAGTGCCTGGAGGAAGGTTCAAAACCGCCTTACCATCAAAAGTAGGCACATCAACCCGACCGCCAAGGATAGCTGTGGTTAGCGGAACAGTCACCTTACAGTGGAGGTTATGACCTTTCACGGTAAACGTTTCATCAGGCTGAACTTTCACCTGCAGCAGCAGATCGCCAGCCGACCCTCCATGAACGCCCGGCTGACCTTTTCCTTTAACCCGCAATTTCGAATTATTATTGGTTCCGGGCGGGATTCTGACCATTACCTTCCGGTGGTTAATCTGCAGCCGCAACTCGGTTCCCAGAACCGCTTCAGCGAAGGAAATCTCAACCGCATAAGAAATATTCTCACCTTTTCGCGGCCTTACCTGCTGCTGATATCCAGCAGAACCGCTGAAAAGATCAGAAAAAATATCAGACGGATTACCACCAGAAGTAAAAGTCCGACTCCTCCCTCCAGCCGTTCTACCTCCAAAAAGATCATTCAAATCAGAACCATAAGATCCGGCACCAGGATGACTATGAAAACCACCGCCCGGTTGCTGAAAAGTTTCCCCATAGGCATCATATTCTTTACGTTTTTTTGCATCACTGAGGACTTCATAGGCCTCACTAATCTCTTTAAACTTCTTTTCAGCAGCTGCATTATCCGGATTCATATCGGGGTGATACTTCCGAGCCAATTTGCGAAATTTCTTTTTAATTTCTTCTTCAGAAGCTTTTTTGTCCACCCCGAGAACAGCATAATAATCTTTTCCAGCCACGAGACCTTCCTTTCCCAAGCTATCTTACCCACCAGGCATCAAACTAAATCCTCAATTAAGCGATTAGCTTTTAGCAGTTAGCTATTAGTTTAATGATTACAGGATGTTCGGGCTTGGTTCATAGCCGTGTCTGCCCAGCCTGCCGGCAGGCACGGCGACAGGCAGGCGGTTTTGGCCGCCAAACGGATCACCAAAACTAAGACACCCGACTATCGATAATATAATCTTCATCCCGAAATTTGTAAAGAAGTGGATCAAAAAAATAAGGCGGGTAAAACCCGCCTTACAATTGAAAACAACATTGGAAAAGTAACTGGCAAAATCTACTTGCCTGCCTTTTCATCAAGGGCATCCTTGCGGGAAAGCTTAATTTTCCCCTGGCGGTCAACTTCCAGGACTTTAACCAAAACCTCATCACCCTCTTTAAGAACATCTCTGACATTGCGAACCCGTTCATGGGCAAGCTGTGATATATGCACCAAACCATCTGTCCCTGGAAATATTTCCACAAAGGCACCAAAGTCCATGATTTTCTGAACTTTACCCAGATATATCTTGCCAACTTCAGCTTCCTGGGTCAAATCGCGAATCATGGCAATAGCCATATCGGCAGCATCTTCATCAGCAGAGGCAATTTTTATTTCACCACTATCCTCAATATCAATTTTGGCCCCGGTTTTTTCAACAATGGCCCGGATATTTTTTCCGCCCGGCCCAATAACATCACGAATTTTATCCTGGTGAACAGTAATAGTAATAATCCTGGGGGCATAGGTAGAAATTTCTTCCCGTGATTTATCCAGACATTTTTCCATAATCCCCAGGATGGTCAACCGACCTTCCCGGGCTTGATCCAGGGCTTTCCTCATAATTTCCTGGCTGATCCCGGTAATTTTGATATCCATCTGGATAGCAGTAATACCTTCCCGGGTTCCGGTCACCTTGAAATCCATATCACCGACGTGGTCTTCATCACCCAGAATATCGCTAAGCACGATAAAATCATCACCCTCTTTGACCAACCCCATGGCAATGCCGGCTACTGGAGATTTGATCGGCACACCACCATCCATCAATGCCAGCGAGCCACCACAAACCGTAGCCATGGAAGATGAGCCATTGGACTCAAGAATATCTGAAACCACCCGGATGGTATAGGGAAACTCTTCAGCACTGGGCAACACCGGCGTCAGAGCCCGTTCAGCCAGGGTTCCATGACCAATTTCACGCCGTCCCGGTCCCCGGAGAAAACGAGCTTCACCAACACTGTATGGAGGGAAGTTATAATGGAGCATAAACCGTTTAAAACTTTCCCCTAGCAGGGAATCAATCCGCTGTTCATCCGATGAAGTCCCTAAAGTACCAGTCACCAAGGCTTGGGTTTCACCTCTGGTAAACAGAGCTGACCCATGAACCCGGGGCAACAGACCAGCTTCACAGGTTATCTGCCTGACTTCATCAACTGCACGCCCCCCAATCCTGACCCTTTGTTGAGAAATCTGCTGCCGGATAACCATTGACAACTGTTTTTCAAATACTGCACCAAGATCATCGGCCGAAACATCCTGGCTTTCCAGCTGCCGGGAAATCTCGGCTTTTAAATCATTGAAATAATCACGCCTTTCCAGTTTATCACTAACGGCCAGCCCTTCGACAAAGCGCGTGCCGAATTCCTCCACCACCACGGCAGTCAACTGCTCATCAAGCTGTGGAGTAACGACTACCCGCTTTTGCTTACCAACGCGTTTGGCCAAATCTTCCTGCGCCTGCAGCAAAGGCTGAGCGGCCTGATGCCCAAACTTTAGGGCCTCAACAATAACATCTTCCGGCAATTCCCGGGCACCACCCTCAACCATAACCACGGCCTCGAAGCTACAGGCCATCACTATATCAAGGTCACTGTTCTCCATCTCATCCTGAGGTGGGTTAATCACCAACTTTCCATCAATACGTCCAACCCGGACCCCGGCAATGGGGCCGGTAAAGGGAATATCAGAAATCATCAATGCCGCCGAGGCTCCAGTCAAGGCCAGGAGCGCCGCATCATTCTTTCCATCTACTGAAAGAACCGTAGCAACCACCTGCGTTTCGCAAGTAAAGCCTTTGGGAAATAACGGCCGAATAGGTCTATCGATAAGCCGTGATGTTAGGGTTTCACGATCTGTAGGACGACCCTCCCGCTTAAAAAAACCGCCGGGGATTTTACCGGCAGCATAAGTCTTTTCACGATAATCAACGGTGAGCGGAAAAAAATCTATCCCCTCCCGCCCTTTTTGAGCGGCAACAGCAGTCACCAGAACCATGGTATCACCCGACTGCATCAATACCGCACCACTGGCCTGTTTAGCCATTTTTCCTGTTTCCAGGCTGATATTACATTCTTCAACTTCCATCTTACAGTAACGGGACATATATTTTCCTATGTTTTTTAGTTATGCTTTTATCTAAACTAACCTTGGGATCAGTAATTCTCACCTGATAACAGGAAATTATTTTACCGACGCAATCCCAGTGTGCTAATCACGGTTTTATAACGTTGAAATTCCTTCTTCTTCAGATAGTCAAGTAACCGACGGCGCTGGCCAACCAGTTTCAAAAGCCCCCGGCGTGAATGGAAATCTTTTTTATGAATTTTGAAGTGCTCAGTTAAATACGTTATCCGTGCACTTAACAAAGCAATCTGGACTTCCGGCGAGCCGGTATCGCTGTCGTGAATTTGAAATTTTTCGATTACGGTTTTCTTTTTTTCAGTTTCCAAAGCCATTGAATCTCTTCCTCCCACAGATAGTCAGACACTAGCCTAAAGCCACATAAATCACAACCTGCGAATATCACAGGACTTCCTGAATGTAAAGATTTTATTGCAAAAACACCCTCTTCATCCGTAACTGAGCGTAACGGTTTTCCAATACCAAGCAGGCAATCGCCAACAGATTACCCAAAGAATCTATCAGCTTATATTCAGTCCCTGGTGGCTGGGTCAACGATTGCACCATCCGCTGCTCCGGCAACGCCGATCCCGTCCGGATCAAGGCTATAAGCTCATCATCCTCAATAGTCAGCGCTGGCATCCTGGACAAGACTTTTGCCATGGAAATAACATTGGAGAAATCACCTTGACCAGCCGCCGCTTTCAGTTGCTCCAACCCAACCGCATCCGCCAGCAGAAAAGAGCCACTTCTTTCCCTGACCAAACGGGTCAACATGGCACCGCAGCCTAACTGCAAACCAATATCATGAACTAAAGAACGAACATAAGTACCTCGCGAGCAACAGACCCGAAAGGTAGCTTTCGGTAATTTCAGTGAAAGCAACTCAAAAGAGTCAACCCTTATCTGCCGCGCCGGTGGAATCACCGGATTCCCACTGCGGGCCAGTGCATACAGTGGTTTTCCTTTATATTTCAAGGCTGAAAAAGTGGGGGGAACCTGGCTGATGGTACCGGTAAAATCAGCTAATACCGTTTCCATATCCAGTGGAGAAAATCTCATATTCCCTGTGAACTGGCGACGAATTGTCCCCTGGCGATCATAGGTATCCGTCTCGACCCCAAGGCACAATTCACCCGAGTAAACCTTGACTGACTCATCCAGATAGGGAATCAGTCTGGTAGCTTTTCCCAGCGCTATCGGCAAAACCCCGGTTGCCAATGGGTCCAAAGTTCCCGTGTGCCCGGCTTTGCGACAATCCAAAATCCGCTTTACACGACTGACAACAGCCTGGGAAGTCAGGCCAGCTGGTTTATCAATAATAATAAAACCATCCATCAGTTTTTCTCACCGGCAACCAGGGAAATACTTTCTGAACCCCGGCCATGAAGCAAATTATCAATTTTTCGAAAAACCAGCTGGATGATTTCATCAGCCGTCCCGGTCAGGTAGCAACCAGCCGCATTTTTATGTCCGCCACCACCAAATTCCTGAGTCAGCGAAGCCACATCTACTTTACCCCGGGAGCGAAAACTCAATTTATATGATTTTTCCGCATCCTGACGCAGGAGAAAGGCCACTTCAACCCCAGCAATGGAACGGGGATAATTGACCAGGCGATCCGTGTGTTCGGCATTGGTACCCGTCAAAGCATACATCTCCTGGGTAACCGTAACACAGGCTGCCTTCCCATCCGGCGTAATCTGCAACGTCTGTAGTACAGAGCCCAAAAGCTGTAGGCGAGTCGCTGGCTCACTTTCGTAGACCTGCTGAGCCACCATCCACGGATAAACACCACGATTGACCATTTCCCCGGCAATGGCAAAGGAACGGGGGGTGGAGTTAGCATAATGAAAAGAACCGGTATCAGTAATGATCCCCGTATAAATATTGATGGCCACCTCCCGGGAATAATCAGGATCCATCCGGAAAATCACCTCATACACCAGTTCAGCCGTTGCACTGGCCTTGGCATCAATCAGGTTTACCTGGGCAAAAAAATCATTGGTTACATGATGATCAATACAACCCATCTGCCGATAACCGGTAAACTCGGGCAGAACATCACCTGTACGGCTCAACTCACTACAGTCGAGCAGCAGCAGGAGATCAAAAATCTCATCTTCCGGTATCCGGGAAACAAAATTATCTGCCAAGGGCAGAAAAGTAAACATGTACGGAACCGGATCGCGGTCGTACAAAACCACCCTTTTCCCCAGCTTCTCCAGAGTCTCAGCCAGAGCCAAGGATGAGCCAATAGCATCACCATCGGGATTTACATGGGTGGCAATGAGAACCGTTTGTGCCGCAGAGCAGGCACTGATCATTTGTTTAATTTGATTGATATCAGCTGCCATCATTTATATCCCTATATCGATATTCTTAATCATCCAACCCTGCCAATAACTTGTCAATATAAAAACCACGATCTATGCTTTCATCATAACGAAAATTCAACTCAGGGATCCGCTTCAAATGAAGTCGCTTTCCCAACTCACGACGGATGAAACCGGCAGAACTCTGCAATCCAGCCAGGGTTTCCCGCTTTTCATCATCGGATCCATGCACGGTATAATACACCTCAGCTATGCGCATATCAGGGCTTACTGCCACATCAATAATGGTGACAAAAGATATCCGTGGGTCTCTAACTTCCTGCAACAACAGCATGGAAGAAATCTCTTTTCTCAGGGAATCAGCAACCCGACGACAGCGCATGGTTTGATTTCGCATAAAACGTACACCAGAGAATTACCTAAATTAAGCGATTAGCAGTTAGTCTTTAGCGTTTAGCTATGAAAAAGCAAGGCTTTGTGTTAAGTAAGAAGCAGCATCCAACAACCAACTGACCGCATATTATAGAAAAAGACCTGTAATCATTAAATTAATAGCTAACTGCTAAAAGCTAACCGCTCAATTCAGGAATTATTAACGTTCAGGAAATGAATCAGAAAAAATCATGATCTCCAAAGAAGAATCTCCGACCACCATCATTCCCGTAGATTCGATAAAATCGAGGATTTTATCCAAAGCCCGGTTAACCAACGCGTGATCACTACTGAGGACGGCAAAGCCCAAAACCGCTTGTTGCCAGTTATCCTGAAAACCAGTTTCAGCCACTGAAAGATTAAATTTATTCTTCAGCCGCTGGATAAGAGATTTCAGTACCCTTCTTTTACCCTTCAGAGAATGATTTTCGGGCAGAAACAGTTGAACCTGACAAACCCCAACATGCATGATAAACCACAACCACCATTAAAGGGTGGCAGCCACTTCTTCAGTTGTGAAGGCTTCAATCACATCGCCAATTTTCACATCATTATATTTTTCAATCCCGATACCACATTCATAGCCGGTCAAAACTTCCTTGACATCATCCTTAAACCGCTTCAAAGAGCTGATTTTTCCTTCATATGTTACCACATTATCCCGAAGCAATCGTACCCCGGCATTACGGTTGACCTTACCATCTATCACCCGACAGCCAGCGATAGTACCAACTTTACTGACCGCAAAGACCTCTTTAACCTCAGCCCGTCCAAGATAAACTTCCCTAATCTCCGGCTGCAGCAAGCCAACCATGGCTTTCTTCACATCATCAATTAAATCATAGATAATGGAATACAACCTGATATCCACATGCTCTTCTTCAGCCAGCCTCTGGGCTTTAATATCAGGACGAACGTTAAAACCGATAATAATAGCCTTGGAAGCAGAAGCAAGCATGATATCCGCTTCTTTGATCCCGCCAACCGCCATATGAATAACGTCAACCTTCACCTTTTCAGTGGATATTTTTTTAAGCGCTTCAGCCACGGCCTCCGCAGAACCATGGACATCGGCCTTGACAATAATATTCAGCTTTTCTACTTCACCTTCCTGAATCTGGTCAAAAAGATCTTCAAGGGAAATCTTACTGGTCTTGGAAATCTCCCTTTCCCGGAATTGGTGCTGACGGTGGTCGGACAGTTCCTTGGCTATCTTTTCCGATTTCACCACATTAAAATCATCACCGGCAGCCGGAATTCCGGAAAGACCCAGGACCTCAACCGGCATCGAGGGACCAGCACTTTCAACCGGTTTCCCATGATCATCAATCAAAGCTCTGACCCGGCCACTATATAAACCGGCAACCACAAAGTCTCCCCGCTTAACCGTACCTTCTTTCACCAGTACCGTAGCCAGCGGTCCCTTCCCCCGGTCCAGCCGGGACTCAATAATAACCCCTTTTCCAGGTTTATTCGGGTTGGCCTTAATTTCCATCATCTCGGCCTGAAGCAGAATCATTTCCAGTAACGTATCGACATTAGTGCGTTCCTTAGCCGAGACCTCGACAAAAATCGTATCACCGCCCCAATCTTCCGCAACTACCCCATGTTCGCTTAACTGCCGCTTCACTTCATCGGGACGAGCATCCGGCTTATCTATTTTATTAACCGCAACAGTGATGGGGACTTCAGCCGCCCGGGCATGATTAATAGATTCCACCGTCTGCGGCATAACACCGTCATCAGCGGCTACGACCAGAATGACGATATCGGTAATACCGGCACCACGGGAACGCATGGTAGTAAAGGCTTCATGACCGGGAGTATCAATAAAAGAAATAGTCCCTTTCGGCAAGGCCACGGAATAGGCGCCAATATGCTGAGTAATTCCACCGGCCTCCCCCTCCACCACCCTGGCTTCACGGATAGCATCCAGCAAAGAAGTTTTACCGTGATCAACATGCCCCATAACCGTAACCACAGGAGGGCGGGAAACTAATGATTCTTCCACATCCGGAGTTTCTTCCAGCACGGTTAATTCATCAAAAGCGACATTTTCTACCAAGTAACCATATTCAGCGGCAATAATAGTGGAGGTATCAATGTCAATCATCTGATTAATGGTCGCCATGACCCCGAGTTCCATTAATTTACGGATAATTTCAGAAGACTTCACTCCCAAATGTTTAGCCAGTTCGCTGGCTGAAATCACCTCGGTTATTTTCACTATCCGCTTAATTTCTTTCGGTGTCGTAATTTCAGTTTTATGTTCACCCCTCTTGGGAACTTTGGATTTTCTACCCTTTCCACGACGACCACGGGGAGCTTCGTTCCCCATCAGATCGAGATTTTTAATAACCGATTTTTTATGAAAACCTTTCTTCCGCAGACCCTCTTCCTTATGAACATCAGGTGCCACACCTTTCTTTTTACCCTTACGACCAGCCTTTTTCCCTTCAACCGGGAGTTCAGGTTGGCCTGTAGCTGGCCGACCGGCGGCGGCAGGCCGCTGACGGGAATCACCAGTAGCCTTTCCGGCCCCACCTCTTTTTTCCTCCTGAGTTGTCCCTTTCACCGGACGACCCAACTTTCTCAGAGCGACCTTACCGATCACCCTGGCTCCACGATGTTTAGCCTTTACCGTCTTCTCTTCCGAAACCGATGGCTTTTCTTCGGCAGCCGCCGAGATGCCCTCTTCTTCCACTGGCAGGGCGGCCCCTTCCATAACCTCACCCTCCACGGTTACGGTCGCTGATACTTCGGCTCCAGGCTCACGTCCCGTTTCAGGTTCAACCGCCACCTCTGCTTCAGTTTCAACAACAATGGCAACCTCTGGTGTTTCTTCCACTGAAGGTGTTTCTTCCACTGAAGGTGTTTCTTCAGTTTTCATTTCAGGGGAAACCTCAGCAACAGGGGTCTCCTCCACTACCGGCTTCACCTTCTTACGACGACGCCGAACAATACTGGAACCCAACCGTTTTTCAAGCACTCCGGGGCCCTGATTTTCACGGCAAAAAACCTTGACTTTCTCAACCTGGTCATAGCTCAAAGAACTGAACCTGCTATGAGACGAAATACCAAGATTAGCAAGGACATCCAGGAGTTCAGCATCCTTAAGATTCAGTTCTCTGGAAAGTTCATAAACTTTTAGCTTTATTTGTTCCCCTAAAATCAAAACCAGTCACCCCCTACACAACAAACTATGGAATCAATAAATTTCCTGACTCCGGCATCTCATCCCATTAAAAATCTATTCATTTTCAGCTTTTTTTGTTTTATTTTCACAACCAAATTACCGATGGCACAGTAAAAGCGTTATATTTGAGGCATGCAAAACCTCAGTCACAAGGCGTGCTTACAACACGTTGTCATGACAAAGGATACAGCATAACAAAGAAGATGGAGCTTTTACGAAGCCATCAAATATGGTCCTTAAGCTGTTTGACACTCTCGGGAACAATCTCCCTGAGGCGAAATTTGGTCGAATACTTTTTGGGTATCCGGATATATTTTTCTAAGCAGTTTCCCGTTCGACAGAGGTAAAAACCTCTACCGGATTTATCACCTTTGGCATCGTAAGACAGAAATCCTGCTTCATCAGAAACAAAGCGAAAGAGCTCTGCCTTCTTTGACCGATGTCGGCAAACAATACAGGTCCTCAGCGATACATGGCCTGTCATGGATCAATCAATAACATCATCATCTGCCTGAGGTTTCGCTTCATCAGCCTTTGGCTCAATATCATTGACAGAGCCCTCTGCATCCAAGATCCCCTCGTCCACAGCATCAACAGCTGCAGAGTCAATGACATCTGTCGGTTCCAACCCGGCTTCTGAATCAGCCGCACTGACTTCTTCTTCCTGTTCCTGTTTTTCCTGTTCCTCCCGCGCCTGCTCAGCTTCCGCTCTTAATTTTACTATGGCTTCAGCAGCACAGGAGACCAACTGTTCAGCATCAGGACCTTCAGTACCGATAATCTCCGCCAATTCATCAGGGGAAGCAGCCGCAATATCTTCCAGTTGCCGGTAACCATTATCATACAGAAGCTCCATGGAAACATTATCCAGACCTTCCACCTCATTCAGAGCTTCAAAAAGTCGTTCGAAATCATCAGCCACCCGCGAAGTGGATTTCACATCCAGCTTCCAGCCTGTCAGGCGACTCGCCAGCCGAACGTTCATGCCCCGACGGCCGATTGCCAGTGAAAGCTGATCATCCGGAACAATAATTTCCATGGCTCTGTTGTTTTCATCCAGAATAATTTTATTGATCTGGGCCGGAGACAAAGAATTGCATACATAACGAACTTCATCGGGATTCCAACGGATAATGTCGATTTTTTCCCCTTTAAGTTCCTGAACCACATTCTGAACCCGGGAGCCACGGACCCCAACGCAGGCACCTACAGGATCCACATCATGATCATTGGTATAAACGGCAACCTTTGCCCGTATTCCTGGTTCTCGAGCTGCTCCCTGGATGGTAATAATCCCCTCGTAAATTTCCGGGACTTCGGTCTCAAACAGTTTGATCAAAAATCCCGGATGGGTCCGGGAAAGAATAATCTGCGGCCCCTTGAGGGTCATTTTAACATCCAGGAGATAAACCCTAACCCGCTCACCCTGGCGAAAGGTTTCCCGGGGAATGGTCTCGGAACGGGGCAATATCGCCTCGGTCTTTCCCAGATTGATTACCAGGTTACCACGTTCTACTCGCTGGACTGTACCACTTATAACTTCGCCAATCCGCTCATGAAACTCTTCAAAAATACTTTCCCGCTCAGCTTCCCTGATCTTTTGCATGATAACCTGTTTGGCCGTCTGGGCAGCAATCCTGCCAAACTCGGAAGTATCCAGTTTTAAGCCCAGGCTATCTCCATATTCAGCTTCCGCATCAAATTCACGCGCTTCCTCCAGGGAAATCTCGGTATACGAATTTTCCGGGTGTTCAACCACTTCAACAAATTCAAAAAGTTCAATATCACCTGTTTCCTCATTAAACTGGGCCTCAATATCCCGACCTGGACCCAGTTTCTTCCGGGAAGCAGTAACCATCGCTGACTCGATAGCTTCCACCAGAATCTCTTTCGGGATCCCCTTTTCCTTACCGACCTGATCAAGAATAAAGTTCAAACTGGAAGACATACACCCGGCCCCCTACATCATATTTGTTCTATCTTTAAAATAAAGAGACATCATAAACCCGCAACCGTATTATACTGCCAGCTCATTTACCCGGTTCAGGAAATTCATATACTAGATTACATTTGGCAAAATTGGCCACATCCAGAGTATAGCAACCAGTATCAGTATCCAGGACAATAGAACCGTCTGATTCACTGTACTCTTGCAAAATACCACTGAAGCGCCGGCGGCCATCAACTAGCATCTTAGTTTTTATTCTAACCTTTTTACCGCAATGCGCAAGAAAATCTTTCGGCCGCTTTAAGGGCCGGTTAAGTCCTGGAGATGAAACTTCCAGCACATAGCGGAATGGAATAATATCCTCAACATCCAAAAGCGCCCCCAATTGACGGCTGACAGTAACACAGTCATCCAGAGTGACCCCGCCCTCAGACCTGTCAATATACAGCTGTAGGACTCCCCGACTGTCCAAAGCCAGGTATTCCATGTCTACCAATTCGAAGCCCAAAGATTCCAGCAGCTCTTCAGTATAAGAGCGAACGGTAACCAGCATTGAGCCTATCCTGTCCAGCGGAGCACCCATCAAATCAATAAAAACGTTATCAGCAGATGAAGAAATCAGACCTCGGCCGCCATTTAGTAAAAAAAAAGCGGGCTTTGCTAAGCCCACTTCCGAAAGAAACTGTCTATTTGAGCCAAATTATGACGCGGATTTAACATTATTTTTCCGTAAATGCAAGTTTTTTCTTCAAAAAAACGCCCTATCAGCGTATAAACCGGGGGAAATTGCCATCTTTCATCGAGGTGTTGCTTTGGAGAAACTAAAAGATTTTTTGCTGGCTATGTATTCAGCAATATTAGTCGGCATCCTTACTCTGTTTTGGACAACATCAGCCATTATCTGCAGCTTTATTCCGCCCTTAAAAGTTAAAGGCATCAACTTCTGCGCCCGCTACTGGGGTAAGACCGTTCTACGCGGCAGCGGCATCAAGATTAAAGTTATTGGGACTGAGAACTGCCAGCCTGGTAAAAATTATATGATCATTGCCAACCATCGAAGTTTTCTTGATATTTATGCCGTCCTGGCCGGCAGCGGCCTTAATTGCCGTATGGTAGCCAAACAGGAGCTGGCCAAGATTCCCCTATTTGGTATGATGCTGAGACGCAGCCACACCATTATCATTGACCGGAGCAACAGGAATCAAGCCATCAAAGCCATGAAAATCAAGGGGAAGGAGCTTACAGATTTTGGCATTACCATGGTGATTTTTGCTGAAGGGACCCGGGCCACGGGTGATAAGCTGCTGGGAGAATTCAAAAAAGGGGTCTTCATCTTGGCCGCGCAGTTGGGACTGTCGATCCTACCCATCACCATTATCGGCACAGACAAATTGCAACCCAAGGGCTCAATCGGCATTCATCCGGGAATCATTACGCTTAAGATAGACCCCCCACTTGAGATTCCAGAGTATAACCGCCCCAGTGATATCAGGCCGATAGCGGCCAAGACCCAGAAGATCATAGAAACTAACCTGCTGGCAGCCCGGGAAGGAAAATTTTAGGCTACCATTAACCGGGGGTGGTTTCGTTGTTTTTAGCACTCGATTACCGGAACGAGCAACGGCATTTCACGATAACACGGAATTAATCTCATTTATTGTTCAAACTTCCAGCCAACCTCATCACCTTCATGCTGGCTGTCTGTTCATTTCCTTGACCAATTCCTCGTAAAAATGAGATACCAAAATGTGAAGTTATTTTTGAAAGAGCCCTAAGCTTTCTCACTGGAAGTGCCTTATCAGCGGTGCGTTACGCTTGGTTCCATGGCTTTGGCCAATGGTCTGTACTGCAGACTGTAGAACATTTCGAGGTATCTTCTTGTCTCCATGCACTCCAGGTCAGAAACATAGCGCCAGAATCCATAGATCCGGGCAAAAGTCATCATCCGCTTGGCATACAATTTCCAGGTGTACTTTGCCTGAACCCTTGCCAAGCCACCGCCGGCAATCTTGTCCCAATATTCGGGTTCTTCCCTGCAACGGCTGAAAAAATTGGCCAGCATGTCGGAAATGGCGTCTTCATAATTCGGATTAATGTGGAACCCTGACCTGCCATGTTCGATTATTTCCATGGGGCCACCGAAACAGGTGGCAAAGGTCGGCAACCCGGAGCCCATGGCCTCAATGACCGTCAGACCGAAAGCCTCGAAGAGGGCGGGTTGAACAAAGGCGCCCCGAAGGTCCGCAACATAACGGTAGAGTTCGCCCACGACCTGCTTATCCAGGTACACCCCAAGCCAGCGGACATCCGAATCAAGATCATATTCATCGAAAAGCCGGTGCATAAGGTGTATCTGATCAATCTCCTCCGCGTCATGTGAGAGATCAGGGTTGATATGCCCGCCGATGACTACCAGGTTGGCCAGTTCGCGCAATTTCCGGTTCTTTCCGAACAGGCGCACCAGGCCGGTAAGGTTCTTGATCCGGTCAAGCCTGGCAATGGTCAGAAGGATGGGTTTGGTGGTGTCACTCAGGATGCCCCGGCTTTGGTCCGTCCGGTTGCCGCCGAAAAGCAGGTCTTCAATCTCCCGGTGCAAATGGCTGAGGCGTCGCGATGTCTCCCCGGCCGGGAAGTATACCTCTTGGTCCGCTCCCGGTGAGACAATATTGAATTTGGGGTCATAGACGTCAATTCCATGAATGACACGGTACAGCTCAGGCATGGTAAAGGTCATGTAGCTCTCGTACTGGCCGGGGTTATCCTCGGTGCCGGCAATTTCCTGGTAGGTGCTGGCAATGATGAAATCAGCGGCATTCATTGATACCAGGTCGGCGGTAAACTGGCAGGAAAAATGGTACTGATTTTCATTCTGCCGCCAGTACAGGTCCGAGTAGAGATATTTGGCTTTTTCCAGGGCATGGGCAATATTGCATTGCGTAACGCCGAGGTTATGCGACATGAGGCTGGCAACCAGGTTGCCGTCGGAGTAATTGCCGACGATCAGATCCGGCTTGCCGTTCAATTCAGCAATCAGCTCATCTGCTGCGGCCCGGGCAAAACGTTCGAGATAGGGCCAGACCTCGAAACGGGAAATCCAGTGGGGAATAATATCACCGTCTGGCGACCGGAATGGTACGCGAAGGATCGAGCTGTTCATCGTACCTGATATCCGCTCCATCCGTTGGTCGCAGGTTGTACCTTCCGCGTCAGGAATAAGCCGTGTGAGCACAATAATCTCCGGATCGATGTCCAGCCCCTGCTCATCAAGCCGGTCACGCATCTCCTGTTCCAGGGCTCTGACTTGGTCAAGGATATAGACGACCTGCCCGCCGGTATCCGGACGACCAAGTACATTCTCTTGGCCGAAGTAGCCGTGAGGAGAAATAATAGCGATAGAGAAGATCATGGGAATGCGGCCGAGAAAAATTTCCAGAGTGCCCGGGGAAGGCGCTTCAAGGATATCAAGCAGGATACCCATGGCATCTTTTATCCTGACGGCACATCGTCCCCATCCGGGTTCAAATCCGAGGTCCTGGAGATCTTTAGCAAGTTCTTCCCCGCTGGTTTTATCCTCTTTGTTCCCCAAAAAATGGATGGCGCTTCTTAAAGCACTGCGAAGCTGGTCCGTGTCTTGAATATCACGGTTCAGCATCAATTGCTGGCCACGATATTGATGGACCTGGAGAAACCTGAGAAGCCTGTTGTCCCCACTGTTCATGCCCTCAAAAAGGCCGCTGGACAACCGGCGATTGAGAAATTCGACGCCTTTCCCTATGGAGCCTTCTTCCTGCAGTTTGAAAAATTCATGGCAAAAAGGAGCAAAATCAATTTCCAAAGGCCAGGAATCGGCGGTTTCACCTGAGACAAGGCGCTCCTTGAACTGGAGAAAGTGATTGGGGTCTTTGATTTCCAATGCCAGGGTTTCCAGCTGAATCCGGATGTATATCCAACGGGCAACCCGTTTTCTCAGGGCAAAATAGATCCATGGCGATTGAATTGTCGCTTCCTGACACCATTGGATGATTGTTTTAAATGGCCCGGTAGTCAATATTTCAGAACCGTTTTCCTCTGTGACCTGATTGAAGGTGTCATTAATTTCAGTATGCAGGAGCAGTGGCTGTTCGCGGTTGCAGAGAGCTTGCAGGAAGCGCTGGGAGGCAGTCCGGTTTTCCCGGAGAAACAATTTGAGCTTGTCAATGGGATCGGATGATTTGGCAAAGTTCATGATACATTCCACGAAGTGGCGAAGGGAAGATAAAAACGGTTGTCCTCGGAAACCGCTCCTCGCAGGCCGACCACTGCGGATGCAAACTGTCGGGCGCGTTCAAGTATGGTTTCCATCGGCCAGCCATTCGTCAGTCCCAACAGAAGGACCGAAGAAAACGCGTCCCCCGCTCCGACCGTGTCGACGATAACGGTATCGGCCCGGGGTTCTGTGATAACAATGTCTCCGCCGCGGCTGAACGCCACCGCTCCTTTGCTGCCTCTGGTGATGAAAACAGCATCGAGGTTATAGCGCTCAAGCAGCTGTGAACAGCTTTTTTCGAGGTCTCCAGGGTCAAAAAACAGTTTTTTCAGTTCATCCTCATTCATTTTTACCCAGGTGGCATTTTCGATGAGCGAATGAACAAATTGAGAGTTCCACCATGGTTCTCGCAGATTGACATCAACAAAAACCGGGCAGGGATATTTATGTTTCAGGTCGTACAGCGTGTTACGGCTGACTTTTTCCCGCAGGGCAAGCGAACCGTGATAAAGAAAGGAGGCTTTATTATCCTTAATGCCGGTTTTAAGGGGAGAGATAAAGTCATAGGCTTGGTTGGGGAGAATGGTAAACCGGGGTTCATCGTTGACCAGTTCAATTTGAACTTTTCCCGTTGGCCGGGAGAAATCTGTCTGAAGGCCGGATGTGTCCATATGTCGGAAATTCATTTTTTCCCTTATGCGCTGGCCCGGCAAGTCGTTGCCAACTCTGCTGATAAACAGAGGGGCCATGCCAAAAGCCTGCAGATTCCAGGCAACGTTAAACGGAGCACCGCCTAAGACTTCTCTTCCGTCCGGAAAACAGTCAAAAAGAACCTCACCAAAAATAAGGGGAGTTGAGTTATTCAAACTATTCTGTTATCCTAAGATTACGTAAGGCATTTTCATTTTTTTTATTGACGTCCCGGCGAAATGGCTTCAACGGCAGTTCGATTTTTAGCGGCATGACGATAATGTCGGTAGTTATAACATTGTCCCCGTGGCTTTGGTACTTTTTTTTCCACCTGGTTGAATAAAATGCAAAATGATCACCGTGGGCTATATATTCAGTTGTTCAGCGTGCACGGGCTTATCCGCGGAACGGCTCCTGAACTGGGACGTAATGCCGATACCGGCGGACAGGTCAAATACGTTCTTGAACTTGCCAGGAGCCTTGCCGAGAGAGACGACGTCGCAAGGGTGGACCTCGTCACCAGGTTGATCGAGGATAAAACGGTTTCTCCCGATTACAGCACTGAATTTGAACCGATTTCCGATAAGGCGCGTATTGTCCGCGTTCAATGCGGTGGGCGTAAATACATACGCAAAGAATTGTTGTGGCCTCATCTTGAGGAGTTTATTGACAAGACAATAAAGTTTTTAAGGCAGCAGGGCATCCCTGATCTTTTCCACGGACATTATGCCGATGCCGGCTACGTTGCCATGGAGCTGGCAAAGGCCTTTGACGTGCCTTTTGTCTTTACCGGTCATTCCCTGGGCCGCAATAAAAAAAATAAGCTGCTTGATGACGGGATGTCCCCGGAGAAAATTAACAGACACTACCACCTGGATGCGCGAATTCATGTCGAAGAGGAGATCATTAAAAACTCCGGATTGATCATAACTTCAACCCAGCAGGAAATTGACCGGCAGTACGGTCTGTATGAAAATTTCAAAAAAGGACAATATACGGTCATCCCTCCGGGAATAGACCTCGATGTCTTTTATCCCTATTACAACTTTCAACTTGATTCCGAGCATTTCGATGAGGAGGTCAAACAGACAAGAGTAACGCTGCTCAAAGAATTACAACGGTTCTGGGGACACCCGAACAAGCCGTTTATTCTGGCTCTTTGCCGTCCTGATTACCGAAAAAACATAACCGGTCTGATTGAGGCATACGGGACAGACCTAGAACTGCAGGCAATCACCAATCTTGCCGTATTCGCCGGCATCAGGCATAACATTTCGGCAAAGGAAGAAAACGAACGGGATGTCTTGACGGATATGCTCCTGCAAATGGATAAATTCGACCTGTATGGCAAACTCGCCATTCCCAAAAAACATGATTTTGCCACCGAGGTTCCCGAGCTGTACAGGTTGTGTGCCGAAAGCGGAGGGGTCTTTGTCAATCCAGCCCTTGTCGAACCTTTCGGCCTGACCCTGATTGAAGCCTCTGCCTGCGGTTTGCCTATTGTCGCAACTAATGATGGTGGCCCCGTTGATATCGTCAATAACTGCAACAACGGCATTCTTGTTGACGCACGTTATCCAGCGGAGATAGGAAAAGCAATCAAATCAATTTTAGTTGATGAGCACCAGTGGAACTTTTTTTCCAACAACGGCATTACCGGTATTCATAATTATTATTCCTGGGAAACCCATTGCCGGCAATACATGGAATATCTCCGGGCGGTGTTTCCGGAACTTCAGCCGGACCGGGAGATTGTGGAAAAAGAGGTCAAGACGTCGGTCCAAAGACCGTCTTTCGGCAAACGGCTGACAGGTTTAAACCAGTTGATGATTACCGATATTGATAATACGCTGGTTGGTGATAACGAGAGCATGGCCCGACTGATCGAACTGCTGGAAAGCTACCGGAAGAATTTAGCCTGGGGAGTGGCCACCGGGAGGAGCCTTGAACTGACTATTGAATCGATGACGGAATACAATATCCCTATGCCCGATATTCTTATCTGTTCCGTGGGTACTGAAATTTATTACGGTCCGGATTTAAGAATGGACAAGGGGTGGCAGCGCCATATATCTCACAAATGGAAACCGGAGCAGGTGAAAGCCGCGCTTGAGAGTCTGGAGTTCCTTTCCTCCCAGGAGGCGGAAGGACAACGGAGCCATAAAATCAGTTATATTATGTCGGACAACCCTGAATACCTCACCGAAGTCCACCGGAAACTGCGGGAGGAGAAGTTATGGTGCCAGGTGATTTACTCCCACCACCAGTATCTCGATATTCTTCCGTACCGGGCATCCAAAGGTAGGGCCATAAAATACCTGAAATACAAGTATGAATTTCCATCACGCAGGGTCATGGTTGCCGGCGATTCAGGGAATGACGAAGACATGCTCCGCGGCAAAAACAACGGTCTGGTGGTCGGCAATCACAGTGAGGAGCTTGAAATCTTACGGGGAAGGCCGCGCGTCTATTTCAGCAGCAAGAAGTATGCTGCCGGAATCATTGACGGTTTGATCTATTACGGATTTCTCCCCCCCCCCATGTAAATCAGGATCGTCCTGATTAAGAGTTTTAAATCTCCCTCAAAGCGAAAATTTCTTCAAAAATTCATCACTGAAGCTTCTCATTTTCTTACTGCTCCAAGCCAAAGGTCCTGGATACTTAGCTGGAATCACTGCGGAAAAAAATCCGACGAAAACCATAAAAAAGTCAACCTGTCAGGTTCCGGTCCCGCAAGCTCAAGTTCAATAAAAATAATACATAAACAGTACCTGAAAACCGCCGATCAGGGCCCCCAACACCCCACCGAAAATATTGATATAAGTAAAATGCTCCTTCATAATATCCATCAGCAAAGCCTCAACCTGCAAAACCGGCAACTTATTAATCCGTTCTTCAACCATTACCGGGATATTAATAGAGGCCGTCAGGTGAGGCAGTTCGGTTTCCATGAGATTGATGGCTTTCCGATGGGTAAAAACAATCCCCCGCTCCAACAACTCGTAAGGAACTTTCAGTGATATCCGGCCTACAGGTACTTCATAGAAATAACGGCTGAGCATTGCATGTAACTGGTTGGTAAATTGCCTTTTCATCTGTTTGGACCGCATCACCATCAGCAATTTATTCCTGGCCTGTTCAATTATCGCATCCGGTAAACCGCCGAGACCTATGGCCGCCGCCAGCCGGGAAAAAGGGATATTATTAATACTCATCAAGACCTGCTCAAACAGGGAAAAACAGCGATCAGCAGTTTCCTGACGGACTAACAGGAGTAGCAGTTTGCCCTTGATATAATCACGTATACCAGCAAGCTTCTGGTAGGACACTTTCTTGGCCAGCTCATTAACCGGAATTTGTAAAAACCTGTCCAGCCTCTCGGTTATCAACCCCATCACCTTATTCTGCACCTCAGGTTTCTGCAATGCGGCAGCCACGTCTTCACCGGCAGCATCCACCAACTCATCAATTTTACGGGCCAAAACCTCCTCCTGCAGAGCCCAACTGGCTAGGAATTTTTTCCAGAAACCCATTTTACTCACATAGCTGTCAATGGTTTGGTGGATTCGCTCCTTGATCTGGCGACGGATATTGGGATCATAAAGCAACCGGCTCAAAGAATCCATCAGACCGGGTAATTCCTGCTGCAACTGGCTGATCAACAGATCCCGCAGATCGGCAGGGACAACTTGGGCAAGAGGTTTTGACGAGGCAAGCAGGCGGGAAAAAACATGATCAAACTCCCGTGTTAGCCGGACTTGCAACGCTGATGACTGCAGCCATGAACCTAAAATATCGCGCAGTTGCAAGCGAAAAGATGCATAGGACTCCACCGTCACCACCGATGACAGGTTGGCAGTACAGGCCTGCTGCCCCACATGCTGCAAGAAGTCAGCTACCAGCGTATCAAGAGCCTCATCTTCCACCAACTGTCCTACCAAGCCGTAGAGATAATGCCGACTGCGATCCACCAGCTGTTCCACATCTTGATGAAATTCTGCCGGAAGAAGTGAGTTAAGGGGACCCATATCCCGTTCAAAAATCGCCTGAAAACGCCTGGCTATTGCCAGGTAGAGGACATCCTGAAAATCACGGCGCTTGAGGCGGGAAACAATGACATCACGGGTCAGCAGATGATCCCCAATCATGCGTCCAATGTTGGTAGCCACTTCTTTACGTTTGGCGGGGATAATCCCGGGAGTCAGGGGAACAGGAATGCCAAATACCCTTTTCTGCTCCAGGGGCCGAAACAACATCCGGATAGCCAGGTAATTGGTAAAATAACCGATTACCGCCCCCACCATCGGTGGCGCCAGAAAAGGAATCAGGCTTTGATAATCCATACTGTTTATATAATTGAAACCAGCTAAATAATCAAGAGAGCAAAGAGATATCCATCACATTTCCCTTGTCTTGAACGCTGGATTAGGCTACTAATTGTCTGCATCCGGAAAGCGATGCTTACTATTGCAATTAGCCGAAACATTTTGAGTCCACCATGTTTTATACAGCCTGGTCAAAAGTACCTCATGTCTAAAAAAACTGCTTCCATTTTATTACTGTTTATCCTTTCCCTGATACTAGTCGCCTGCGGACAGTCACCGGCCCACGATGATAGTCAGAAGGCCGGTAAAAAAGGAGAATCTGAACAAAATTCTCTTGAGCAACTGCTGCCGGCCCATGGCGATACCATCGTGGTGGGTTCCATCGGTGATGCCAGCAACCTGATTCCGCTGCTGGCCTCGGACGCCCCTTCCCACCAAGTGGCCGGGCTGGTGTATAATGGTCTGGTACGCTATGATAAAAACCTCAAGATGGAAGGGGAACTGGCAAAATCGTGGGAAATATCCAATGATGGCCTGACCATCACCTTTCACCTGCGTCATGGAGTGAAATGGCACGATGGCGTCCCGTTCACTGCCGATGATGTCATGTTTACCTATCGGCTGATTATTGATCCCAAAACCCCCACTGCCTACGCCGGTGATTTTGAGCAGGTCAAAGAAGCAAAAGTTCTCGATCCCTACACCTTCCAGGTGGTGTATGAAAAACCTTTCGCCCCGGCTCTGGCCAGCTGGGGACTGTCTATCCTGCCCAAACACCTGCTGGAAAGCCAGGATATCACTAAAAGTTCCTTGTCACGACATCCAATAGGAACAGGTCCTTATATATTCAGCCAGTGGAAGGGCGGTGAAAAAATTGAGCTGGCCGCTAACCCTGATTATTTTGAAGGCCAACCTTATATCAATCGCTACCGCTACCGGATCATTCCCGATTCAGCCACCATGTTTCTGGAACTAAAAGCCGGCAACCTTGATTGGATGGGTCTGACCCCGATCCAATATAATCGTCAGACAGCCGGCAAAAAATTCAAGGGTAAATTCAATAAATACAATTACTTATCATTTTCTTACACCTACTTGGGTTACAACCTTAAAAACCCTCTGTTTCAGGACCGACGGGTGCGTCAGGCATTAAGCTTTGCCATCAACAAACAGGAACTTATTGACGGCATCCTGCTAGGCTACGGCCGCGTCGCCACCGGCCCCTACAAACCGGACACCTGGTTTTACCACCAACCAAACAAAAAATACTCCTACAACCCCGAAAAAGCAAAACAGCTGCTGCGGGAAGTCGGCTGGCAGGACCGTGACGGTGATGGCCTGCTGGATAGGGATGGCCACCCCTTTATCTTTACGGTCATGACCAATCAGGGCAACACCCTACGGACCCAGACAGCGGTGATTATCCAGCGCCGCCTGGAGGAAATCGGCATCAAGATGAAAATTAGAATCATTGAATGGTCAGCCTTCATCAATGAATTTATTGACAAAAGAAAGTTCGAGGCGGTTATTCTCGGTTGGACCACTGGTCAGGATCCGGACATGTATGACATCTGGCATTCCTCAAAAACCGGTCCCAAGGAGCTGAACTTCATCAGCTATAAAAACCTGGAGGTTGACCGGTTGCTGGAAAAGGGTCGCCACACTTTCGAGCGGGAAGAACGCCAAAAATATTATGACCGTTTCCAGGAAATCCTGGCCGAAGAACAACCTTATACTTTCCTGTACGTGCCGGAATCCCTACCGATTATCGCCGCCCGTTTTCATGGCATCAAGCCGGCACCAGCCGGTATTTCCTACAATTTCATCAAGTGGTATGTCCCCCAGACCCTGCAGAAGTATAGCCAATAACTACGGTTTTCCTCATGATGACTTTTATCGGCAAAAGATTCGCCCTGATGATCCCGATGCTTTTGGGCATCACCATGATTTCTTTTTTGGTGATGAACCTGGCACCGGGTGAACCCATCGATGTGCTCACCAACCTCAATCCCAAGGCCACCGCCGAGGTGCGGGAACGATTGCGCAGCCATTACGGCCTCAATCAGCCACTGCCTGTCCGCTACGTCAACTGGCTGAAACGAGTAGTCCGCCTGGACCTGGGATATTCTTTCGCCCAGGATAACCGACTGGTATGGGATAAAATCCGCGAACGCATCCCCATTACCCTAACTATCAACGCACTTTCATTGCTGCTGATTATTATTGTTGCCATTCCCATCGGCATCTATTCTGCCGTCCACCAGAATTCTCTCATGGATCGAGTCCTGACCATTTTTGTCTTCATCGGCTTTGCCACTCCCACTTTCTGGCTGGCCCTACTGCTGATGATTCTCTTCGGCGTCCACCTGGGCTGGCTGCCCATCTCCGGATTAGAATCATCCCAGGTCACCTATGCCGGCTTCTGGCTCATTCTCGGTGACCGGGCCCGTCATCTCCTGCTGCCGGTGCTGGTTTCAGCCTTCGGAGGCCTGGCTGGACTTTCCCGCTACATGCGCAGCAATATGTTGGAAGTCATTCGCCAGGATTATATCACTACTGCCAGGGCCAAGGGCTTGAAAGAAATCAGGGTCATCGGCAAACATGCCCTGCGCAATGCCCTGATGCCGATTATTACCATCCTCGGTTTTTCCCTGCCGGGCCTGATCGGCGGCAGTGTTATTTTTGAAACCATTTTCGCCATTCCAGGTATGGGGCAGATGTTTTACGGTGCCGTTATGGCCCGCGACTACCCCCTGATCATGGGGACCTTGCTGATCGGCGCCTCACTGACGTTGGTGGGCAACCTGCTGGCTGATATATCCTATGCACTGGTTGATCCACGTATCCGGGTGGGAAATAATGACTGATAAAAACAGCACCAAACGTTCTCCAACCTTTAATCAACGTCTACTGCACAATAAATTGGCAGTTGCCGGTCTGCTGGTAGTCACCTTACTCTTTGCCGTCTCCATCCTCGCTCCGGTCATTGCCCCCTACGATCCTAATGCCATTGACCTGAGAAACATCCTGATACCCCCTGGAAGCAGCCATTTACTGGGCACCGACCAACTGGGACGTGATATTCTCAGTCGAATGATCTGGGGCGCCCGCATTTCCCTCAAGGTTGGTTTTGTGGCGGTGGGCATCGCCACCTTGATTGGGACAATCCTGGGCACTGTCTCAGGCTACTACGGTGGCATCGTTGATATGCTGATCATGAGAGCCGTTGACTTAATGCTCTGTTTCCCCTCATTTTTTCTCATTTTGACCGTCATTGCCGTCCTGGAACCAAGTATCTGGAATATCATGGCGGTTATCGGCTTCACCAGCTGGATGGGTGTCGCCCGACTGATCAGGGCGGAGATTCTCACCATCAGGGAGCGGGAGTTTATCCAGGCAGCCCGAAGCCAGGGGGCCAGCGATATAAGGATTATTACCCGGCATATCATCCCCAATGCCATGACCCCGGTCCTGGTTTCAGCCACCCTGGGGGTTGCCGGCGCCATCCTGACTGAATCCGCCTTAAGTTTTCTCGGCATCGGCGTCCAGCCGCCGACTCCCAGCTGGGGCAACATGCTCACCGCCGGCAAAGACAACCTGGAATATGCCTGGTGGCTCTCCCTGTTCCCGGGAATGGCCATTCTGATAACGGTCCTGGGCTACAATCTCCTGGGAGAAGGAATTCGCGATGCCCTGGATCCACGCAATTACCTGAAGAAATAAAAAACTTGACAGAAATGCTGATCTCTGGTCATGTATAATCCAACATATATAAAACGCTATTTTGAATAAACTCAACTTTCTGAGTTATGAAAAAGCAGCCCAACCTGCCGGCAGGCTGGACGGACACAGCTGAGAAAAATTTCATTCCAAGGATGTTCCGGCATCGCTCTCGCTCATTCTCGCCGCACATCGTGTGCAGCTCCGAGGTGTTCGCCGCGAATCACCATCGTGGTGATTCGTTCGGCGGCCAAACCCGCCTGCCTGTCGGCAGACACGGCTATGAACCAAGCCCGAACATCCTGATAATATATGCTGGTAACGCAAGTCAGAAAGTTGAGAGTTAAGTAATAACCTATAAATAATTTTCAGGATACAAAACATGCTGAAAGGTAAAGAAGTCTTATTGGGGGTCACCGGGGGTATAGCCGCTTACAAATCAGTGTTGTTACTCCGGGAGCTGAGCAAGGAAGGAACTAATGTCCACATCATCATGACCAAAAACGCCCAAAATTTTGTTGGTCCTCTCACGTTCCAGACCCTCTCCGGAAATCCGGTAACCACAGAGATATTCACCTTGTTTTCCTCATCAAAAATTGGTCATGTCGCCTTGGCGGAGCAAGCCGACTTGCTGGTGATCGCCCCCGCTACCGCCAACATTATTGGCAAGATTGCCAATGGTATTGCTGATGATTTCCTCACCACCCTGGTCATGGCTACCCGGGTACCTGTACTTTTTGCGCCGGCGATGAACACCAACATGTGGGCCAGCCCAGTGGTACAGGGAAATATCTCCCGGCTGAAATCCATGGGTTATAACTTTATGGAACCGGCGGAAGGGGAACTGGCCTGTGGCACCACCGGTCGGGGAAAACTAGCTGATGTGGATGAAATAATGGAAGATATCAAGACTCTGCTCTGCCCCAATGACCTGGCCGGTGAAAAGATATTGATCACCGCCGGCCCCACCGAAGAAGCCATCGATCCGGTCCGCTGCATTACCAATCGTTCATCAGGGAAAATGGGCTATAACCTGGCCATGGTCGCCCGTCGCCGGGGGGCTGAGGTCATTTTAATTTCCGGTCCCAGCTGTCTGCCAGTCCCCTGTGGCCTGCCGACAATCCACTGCACCACCGCCCTGGAGATGGAACGTATCATCCATGAAAACCTGGATGATACGACCATTGTTATCATGGCCGCTGCTGTAGCCGATTTCCGGCCGGCTGAAAAAAGCGAAAAAAAGATTAAGCGTCTGGGCGGTCACTACCTGGACCTGGAAGCAAATCCTGACATTCTTGCCGGCCTCGGAAAAATTAAAGGCAACCGCTTCCTGGTGGGTTTTGCCGCCGAAACCGATGATCTTATTGACAATGCCCGGGGAAAGATGAGCCGCAAAAACCTGGATATGATTGTTGCTAATGATGTCACCACCTGTGGTGCAGGATTCTGCTGTGACACCAATATCATCAAAATCATTGATCGTAATGGAACAATCCATGATTTCCCCCAAATGTCCAAGGAACAGGTTGCTGAAGTCATTCTGGATCATGTGGTAACCAACAGGAAAAAAGACGGAAAGGAGCTGTAAACAGGATGTCCACCATTGCCAGAAATGATTTGGAACAGTTGCAGGCACATCTGGAGCTGCAGAAAAAACTGAAAAATCCGGGAGTCACCAGAAAAAAAATCGATAAAAACGAACTGTTGAATAAAATCAGGGAAGATCTAGGCGATTGCCAGCGCTGTCCTCTGTTTAAAACCCGCACCAACCTGGTTTTCGGTGCTGGGAATCCCGATACCACCTTGATGTTTGTGGGAGAAGCTCCGGGACGGGATGAAGACCGGGAAGGAATTCCTTTCATCGGCCGGGCCGGCCAGTTGCTGACCAAAATTATCCAAGCCATTAACATGACCCGGGAACAAGTGTATATCACCAATATTCTGAAATGTCGGCCGCCAAACAACCGCAATCCGGAGACGGAAGAAATTGAAAAATGTTATCCCTTTCTCCAGCAACAAATCAAAGTTATCCAACCCCAGATCATTTGTGCCCTCGGAGCTTTTGCCGCTCAGACCCTGTTACAGACCAAAACCCCTATCGGCAGGCTGCGAGGCCGAGGGCATCCCTTTAATAAACACTCATTGGTAATCCCCACCTATCTCCCGGCGTTTCTCCTCCGCAATCCGAACAAAAAAAGGGATGTTTGGGAAGATATGCAATTGGTAATGAAGCTGTTGGCATAAAATAGCCCAAACCTATTGGGCTATTTTACCAGCACTACCGCACAATTCGGATAATCCAGCAGTGTAGTGATGCTAAGTTCATCCAGGAGAAATGCATCCTGCCCCAGGATCAATGCCCCGCCATAACGACCCTTACCCAGCTGCACCAGAGCAGAAATATCATTGTTCAACAAGCTCATAAAGCGTAGTTGAAGCTGCGTTTGCTGCTGCCAGTTCACTACTTGCTGTTCCAGTTCTAACAATCTGGCCGGCTCAACCGCTGGCAAAATAACTATTAGCCGTTCGCCATTTTTCCTGACCAGCAATGCAGCTGTCTTCAGCGCCCTGCCGGACGATAAAGAACCGTTATAAAAAACCATGATCGGCTGCCGAAAACCTTGAGTCAAAAGATCATTTGCCGGTAATGGACGGCGTTCCGAAAGCGTGGAGGACAAACGTAAAGGTTGGGGAAATAGACCTTGCATCTGTCCCATGATCAGCACATCCACTTCCCGCATGACAGCCATTATTTCAGCCGCTAGCCGACCCCGTGCCAGACGAAATGACCAGGGAATTTTTTGCTGTCCGGCTATGGACGCCAGATTATGACGCAGGCGTTCAGCCTGGGAGCGCAACTGTTTCTCCAGGCTGTCCAGACATAGATGGTAGCCACCCTCCTCAAAAAGGTTGACTTCCCGGGAAAAAGGCAATTCGGCCAGGCGGATCAAGTTAATATCTTCCACCAGCAGTCCGAGTAGTTCTCCCTGCAGTTTTGCTGCCATACCGGCAGCCACCCGCAAAACACTTATTCCATATCCTGACTGATCCAGGGTCACCAGGATTCGCTTGGGCAACTGCTTTTCAGTTATTTTCTTATCAGACTTCTTTTTCACTGTCTTTCTCCTGAACAGCTTCGGAAAATTCCTGCCGCAAACGGGACAACTCTTCCAGACGGCTGATCATCTTACCGTTAACACTCTCCGGGGGATAGTCACCATTCTCATCCGGTTCACCAGCTGGCATACCGGTCAGCAACTCGATGGCCTGATCAACGCTTGCCACCGGGTAAACCTGAAATTTCCCTTCCCTGGCGGCATCAACCACATCCTGTCTGAGCATCAGGTGTTTAACATTAGCTGCCGGGATCAGGACCCCCTGAGAACCGGGCAATCCCCGGCTACGGCAAATATCAAAAAAACCTTCAATTTTTTCATTCACCCCGCCTATGGCCTGAACCTGACCCTGTTGATTGACAGAACCGGTTACCGCCAGTGATTGTTTAATGGGAATTTTGATGAGCGCTGAAATCAAGGCACACAATTCAGCTACTGAAGCACTATCTCCATCAACCCGGCCATAAGACTGCTCAAAAACCAGGCTGGCTGACAGGGAAAGGGGTTTATCCCGGGAATAACGGTTTGCCAGGAATGAAGAAATGATTAATATACCTTTGGAGTGTAACGCCCCACCCAATTTAACTTCACGTTCTATATCTATGACTTTACCATCCCCCAGGCGGGCGGTGGCGGTGATGCGGGAAGGCTGACCAAACATGAAATCTCCCAGCTGAATCACCGAAAGCCCATTGACCTGGGCAACTTTTTCACCTTCAGTATCAATAAGAATAATTCCGCGCTGTATATTTTCATACACTTTACTCCGTACCCGGTCAGCACGGCGAATCTGACCATCAATGGCCTTTTGAACATCAGCGGCCGTCACCGGTTGCTCACCGGCCCGGCGAGCCTGGTAATCCGCTTCCTGGAGCAGATCAGCCAAACTGTGAAGGTGGGTTGACAGCTTCTCAGCATCGCCGACCAACCTGGCACTATATTCAATCACCCGTCCTACTGCAAAACGGTTAAAAGGCAGCAATTTTTTCTTCCGTACCATGGTCGCAACCAGGCGGGCATAAAGCTGATTATTCTGTTCGTGACGATCAATTTCATCTTCAAAGTCAGCAGCAACCTTGAATAATTCACGAAAATCCGGATCAAATTGATAAAGCAGATAATAGAGTAGCCGTTCTCCCAGCAGAACCACTTTCACCTGCAAAGGAATGGGCTCCGGTTCCAAGGTTACGGTACTCACCAGACTGAGCAACTGCCCCAGGGATTCAATGGTCACCTTCCGGGAATAAAGTGCCCGTTTCAGGCCTTCCCAGGCATAGGGACTAACGAGCAGTTTACGGACATCAAGAATCAGGTATCCACCATTGGCCCGATGCAAAGCTCCGGCTTTAATCAGGGAAAAATCAGTCACTAAAGCCCCCATCTGGGCAAGATGCTCCACTTGACCCACCATGTTCTGATAGGTCGGATTATCTTCATAAACGACCGGCGAGCCTTTTGCAGCACTGTGATCAACCAGCAGGTTCACCTTATAGCGGTGAAAAGATGGTTTTCCCATCCCCGGTAGGCCCATGGCTTCCAGGGGATTTTTTTCATGGGGACGAAAATCATCCACATGTTCGATAATATCTAATTGCAGAGCCTCCAGATATTTCAACAGCTCAGGGAATCCGTCATATTCCTTTCGCACCTCATTAAGCAGCATTCCCACTGCAAACATGGTCACTTTGGCGTTCAGTTCCTTAACTTTCTGCCGGCCTTCCTTTCTCCACTGGGGAAACTGCAGTAAAACTTTCTGCAGTTTCTCCTGCAGCTCACCAACTATTCTTTCAATCTCCTGCCGTTCTTCTTCCGGTAATTTTTTAAATTCTTCTGGCTTAATCACCTCACCATCACGCATGGGAGCAAAGGCAAAGCCCCGGGGGGTTCGCAGCAGGCTGATTTGACTCTTTTCCGCCTCTTCCTGCAGAGCCTTGAACGCCTGCTCCTGGCGTTCATTAAGTTCATCCTCGATTTGCTGCAACTGGATACGATAATCATCACTTTCAAAAACAGAAGGAATGGAAGAACGCAGTTCATCCAACAAGTGCCCCATGTCATCACGGAATTTTCTTCCCATGCCCGCCGGCAACCGCAAAGCATCTGGTTTATGTTCATCGGCAAAATTGTTAACATAGCACCAGTCTGAAGGATTTTCATCATCCCTGGCTTTTTGTTCCAGGGCTTGGCGCACAACCGTATGCTTACCCATTCCCGAAGGCCCCAGGACATAAAGATTATATCCGGCATGCGGCATGCTTACCCCGAACTCAAGTGCTTCCAATACTCGTTCCTGACCAACAACTTCACTCAAATCATCCAGATCAGCAGTAGTATCAAAGGTAAACTGGCCATAATCACAGGCCGTAAACAACTTATCCGCTGGAAGAAATTCAATCTGAGACATCTTTCAACCTCCCTCACTTCAACCCGGCACGTTCTTTAATGATCTTTATAAACTGGTCTGTTTCCGGCAACGCTCCGTACTTGGAATAAAGGACCCTGGCACCACCACCACTCAGGGGTTGAAGCAGAAAATAAGCCGGAGTGACCTCAATATTGATGGTTTGCTGGCCGGGATCGGCAAGCAGGGCAAACGGCACATGGTATTTACGGCCATACATTGAAGTCTCAAAAGAAGTATTGCCATAGGCGATTGCCATTACTTTCACCTGACTGTACAATCCTTCCTGGTTAATCCGTTCAAACAACTCATTCACATAATGGGCTTCTTCCTGGCAATGAAAACATTGCGCCTGGAAAACCTCAACTACCACGACCCGGGCACCTACATCATTCAGAGAAAAGCTTGCCGCCTGCGGAGATATGCCAAGATATTGCACCCCACGGGCATTAACCGGAGCATTGAACAATAATACTGGCAAAGACTCAATCTGCGGCCCCGGGTTTGCACAGGCCTGCAAAAAAATTGCGCACACTGTTAATAACAAAATAGAACGTAAACGCATATTCCTCTCCTGATGGTATGATTACAATAGATTGATATCAGTTACTATAGCTCAGTAATTGCAAATTGGCAAATAGCTAATATGTAGCTGTTTGAAAAATCTTGACTGAACAGGATTTTTTTCTCAAAGAATATAATTCTATGCCGATAACCTTATGTATCAGTTATCCGTTGTCTGTAAATAATCCTAATTATGAGGAGAGAGGACATGACCACTGAGCAAAAACATACTGACCAGACCTTACCCGATGATACCGTCGACCGAATTCGTCAAATTGCCCTTGATGCCGGGAAAATGGTCATTGAAATTGCTGATGTGGCCGGTGCGGTTGAGATTATCGATCAGCAAAGTGAACAACAAACCCGGGAATTCAGTAATCTCAATCAGGCTGCAAAAGAAATGGAAGAAAAAAGCACTGGCATCAATGAGGCGGTTCATGCAGGGATTGAAGTAGCGGAAGAAGCCGTAACCGATCTGCAGACCTCCCGTAAACAAGCAGACAGTTCACTGAGAGAAATTGAACAGCTGGCGGTCTCGGTGCAGGAAATTGCTGCAGCCCTCAGGGAGCTGGGCAAAACCCTGGGCGAAGTCAGGGGCGTGGCACAAACCATTCGTTCCATTGCCGGACAAACAAATCTACTGGCCCTGAATGCCACCATCGAAGCTGCCCGGGCCGGGGATGCCGGACGCGGATTTGCGGTTGTCGCCAGTGAGGTGAAGGCATTGGCCGGCCAGACAGCCGAAGCCACCAAACAGATTGATGAAACCCTCGACACCCTGACCGGTGAGATTGAAAAGCTGCAGCAAAAAAGCGATAAAGGGGCAGAGAATTCCATTCACAGCCAGGAAGGAACCCGGGAAATAGGAGCCGCTATTGAAATGATTTCCCAGGCAGTCAATAAAATGAATGACAGTCTCGGTCATATCGGCTCAAATACCAGGGAAATAACCGGCAGCGTTAATCAAGTGGTTGATACACTGGCGTCTTTGGACCAAAGTCTTGAAGAAAGCTGCAGTAATATTGGTGAATCAAAGGAGCGGCTGAATCGTCTGCGTGGTTTTGGTGAAACCCTGGTTCAAGTGACCAACCAACTGGGGATTGAAACCGTTGACAGCAATTTTATCAATGAAGTCAAAAACACCGCCAATTACATTGGAACAGCCATGGAAGAAGCGGTGGAACAAAATAAACTGGGGATCAATGACTTGTTCGACCAGAGCTATCAACCGGTAGCGGGAACTGATCCACAACAGCTCATCACCCGGGCAACCACCGTCCTGGAAACCATCCTGCCCAAATTCCAGGAAGAACTGTTAAGCCGAAATCCCAAACTTATTTTCGCTGTCTCGGTTGACACCAATGGTTACCTGCCGGTCCACAACCGCAAGTACTCCCAGCCCCAACGCCCCAATGATCCGGCATGGAATGTCGCCAATTGCCGCAATCGACGGATGTTCAACGACCGGGTCGGCCTGGCTGCCGGGCGCAATACCAAGCCATTTTTGTTCCAGGCTTATCGCCGGGATATGGGCGGTGGAAATTTTGTCATGATGAAAGATATTTCCGCTCCCATCATGGTAAATGGACGGCATTGGGGTGGCTTACGGATCGCGATGAAAAACTCCGACTAACACAACGCCTTTCAGGAACCCGTCCCCGGGGAAACAAACGGCTCTAACTTACGATGAAGGATATTTCAACTCCCATCATGGTTAATGGGCGATATAGGGGTGGTTTACATATCGCGGATAAAAACTCAATTTCCAATATTTAGAGCATGTATTTGATACTTCCCTGGTAATCGGACCTGACATCAGGTTCGATTACCAGCCATATCAGTGTACAAGTTGAAAATTCTTCTCGGATTATGCGGAGTTACTTAGGACGGCAATGAGTTCCCGCCCGGTTCTTCCTTTCATCGTCCAGATACAGGCCCATCAGGTAAGGCTTCTGGGCCGCAAAGGCCTTGGCCTGCCCCACAATGGTCTCTTCCGCATATTTTACATTGTATCTCCATGTCATATAGTCGAAGGTCACCGATCGTCCGAAATAGAGGGGTTTTAATGATTCAATCACATCCTTTTTCACCTTGGAAGATCCCTTGTCATAGTGATACAGGAGCTGATAGGAATCCTGTGTCCACAGGAGAGTATCGATAATATAATAGTCCTGCATGAACATATTGCCAAGCTTCATTACAGAATAATCGGTGAGTAGTTTCTTGATCAGTTTTTCCCTTTGGGAATACACTGCTCACAGGTTTTCCTTGAGCTGTCTGATATCTATATTCAGTTCCTGAGGCGGATCGAGTTCCTGGAGGCCAAATCGCCTTTTCGGTTTTGGCTGCCTCACCTGTTCCCTGAGCCAGTTTCCCTTTGTCCTGACCAGAAATTCGAACAGGGTGGTTACAACCTGCGTGAACATGGGGCCCAGCTTCGGTACACTCGTCTTGTGTATCTTTGCCCCTAACCCCACCTCGCAGATCTTGAATTGCCCCAATATGGCATTCAGGGTCATGAATATATCTATTCCGTATTGTCGTGTGGCCCTGGTCCATTCCTGTTTTAGCCAGTGTTCCGCCAGTGCAGGTGAAAAGGCGAATCCCCCCCCCATGGGCTGTCTGATATTTTCTCCCAGCAAGCCATGGAGAAACGGATAACAAATGTGATTCGTAATACTGCCGTCAAACTGGTGACGTGAATAGTAAGGCAGGGCATAGTCATACCCCTTCTTGATGATCGGTTCAGCAAGATACCTGATCCATTCAGGGGTAATGGAACGCAGATCTGCATCCACAACCACAATAGCCTTCAAAGTATCCTTGTACCTGCTTGCATACTTGAAGAGATTAAGGAAGTTATTGCCTTTACCCTTCACACCCTTTGCTGTACTGATATAGTGTTTCGGGGTCTGAGTGTCAGTGGATAAAAAAGCCCCCCTTGTATCATCTTCACTGTTGTTGTCTACATTTACAATTTGAGCGCGCAGTTCGCCAAAATACCTTGCAATTCCCCCATCAACCTGCCTCGTTACAAAAGGGATTGAATCAGCCTCCTTAATAGGAGGGGATTCCAACAATCAATTCAAGACTTTCCACTGTTCTCTTCATAGCCACCCATTCTCCTGATATGTTTTGATGATTTAGATACCCCGCGTAAGAGGCATAGGCTGGCTGTATCCACCCCCACCAGCAACCATAGCATCAATCCGGTCACTCAGAATACGTTTTCACTCCCTTTTCACTTTCCATAATACGTTGTTCTATCATACGTCAAGCAAAATCCCATGAGTCCCGCAGAGTTAACCAAGCTATACACTGAAATATGAGAATAACGCAAAGTGAAAACATGCAAATGATATCTTGATGGACCTTTAGTAACTTACTCCTAAATTTCTGTCACTCTTTTCAGTACCCCCTTGAAGGGCATAAAAAACAAGAAAATTTTACTTTCTGCTCTGCATTGCCGGGAATAAATTTCTTTTGGATTGCGGGCGTTGGGCCCGCCTTAGATTAAATCCCGTGACTTTCCAACCAGCAGGTTATAGCAAACGGACAAGCACCCTTTCCGGAAGAATTTTCCAACAACTCCGGCAACCCGCTTGTCAAGTAGATTAAAACATGTTAACAGGAATTCTCGATGAGGAGTTATATCTCGCCTGACCGACAGAGACTCTTAGGATCGCATCAGCAGGAGCAGCATTATTCATACTAGGTTAAACAGCAGACATGAGGGAACAATGATCTTTTGCCCATTGCTGTCCGTTGTCATATGAACCACCTCCTGCAGCTAATACAGCCGTATAGAAGGCACTAGCATCTAGTGCACAAGAACCAAAGTAATGATGATTACAAATAAAGCCCATGTTCTTAAGAAAGTTTAAATCGCATGTCGCCTTGGAGACCCCCAGGGTTGCATAGCATTTGTCATGTTCATTGCATGCCGCTCTAAATCTGCGTCTGTCACCAGCACTACATATAGTACTACAACTACACCCATCCGCCCTCTGTTGCAAAATATAATCGGATGAACAGTTACCAGTTCCTCGAACCACATAAGGTAATTTCTGACTGTGATAATCTCCAGTCCATTCGCAGCTCCAGCTACCCCAAGACCAGGCAACCCGCTTGTCAAACAGCTTAAAACATGTTAACTGTTTGACTTAAGGGGCAGCTGCTATTTATTCAACAAAGACTTCCGGCAGGCTTTTGCCAAACGCTTGGGCAGTTATCTCCCGGCACTGCTAAGAGTTCCATTAATCCTTAGATATCACCCTCTGGCCGGCAGTAATTATAATGTCACAACCTCATACTTCATCACCCTGGTGGCAGCTGAGATCTGTTTCCGGCAGCAGCAGGATTATGCTTTCCGGTGCTTGGCGGCTGGATAACCTCCGGGGTATTCAGGCGATATTTAAACAGCATCCCTGGACACCCCCCTCTGGTATTCCCCTGGTTATTGATGGACAGCAACTGGAGCAAATCGATACTTCCGGCGCCCTGCTCATGCTGCAGCTGGCCGGCACTATAACATCGGAAGCAACAGACATTTCCCTGGTCAATTTCCAGGAAAACCATTATCGCATTATCATGCTGGTTAAGGAACATTTTGGCGATATCGCCATCACTCCACCAATGGCGGCATTAAACCCGCTGCAGGAAGTGGGACACTCAACCATAATGTTTCTGCAACAGCTGGCCAAGTTAATCAGTTTTATCGGTCAGAGCAATGTGGAATCATGGCGGATAATGCGACATCCCCGAAAAATACGCTGGAAGGAACTGGTGGTCCAGATACAACGGGCCTGTCTTGAGGCTATTCCCATCATCATGCTGGTCACTTTACTGATCGGGGTAGTAGTTGCCTACCTTTCCGCCACCCAGATAAAACAATTCGGGGCCAATATTTTCGTGGTTGACGGCATCGGCATTGCCATGTGCCGCGAACTCTCCCCGATGATTGTTGCCATCGTCGTCGCCGGCCGCACCGGTTCAGCCTATACGGCCCAGATTGGCACAATGAAGCTCAATGAAGAGCTGGATGCCATGGTTATTTTGGGGCTATCGCCGATACAGGTACTGGTACTGCCACGTCTGCTGGCACTGGTCATCGCCCTTCCCCTGCTGGTTTTTATCGGCGATCTGGTGGGAATTTTCGGCGGTATGGTAATTGCCAAAACCTACCTGGAAATTACGACAACAACCTTTATTACCCGGCTACAGGAGGTAGTTACCCTGAAAACTTTTCTGGTCGGGATCGCCAAGGCCCCGGTATTTGCCGCCTTCATTGCCGTTATCGGCTGCCGGATGGGCCTCAACGTGGAAAACAACGCCAGCAGTGTCGGCATGCATACCACTTCAACCGTAGTGCAAAGTATTGTTTCGGTAATTTTACTGGATGCCATTTTTGCTATTATCTGCGTCCAGCTGGGTATCTGAGGAAAACCATGATGGCCACCGCCACATCCATAAATGAAACGCCAATTATCGATGTCGGCGGTCTGCAAACCAGCTTTGGCAGCCAAATCGTCCACCGTAATATCAATTTTACCGTCAATCCCGGATCAATTGTGTCACTAATCGGTGAAAGCGGTTCCGGGAAATCGGTCCTGCTTAAAGAAATCATCGGCCTGCTGGAACCCACCGCCGGATCCATTTCCCTCTTTGGTACAGACATCCGACATTGTTCCGAAGAAAAGTTGGCTGCCATCCGCAACCGTTATGGGGTTTTATTCCAGAACGGCGCGCTTTTTTCCGCCCTGACCGTCGGAGAAAATATTGCCATACCCCTGAAGGAACAAAGTAATGTTCCGGATGACCTGATAATACCGCTGGTAAATTTGCGCCTTTCCCTGACCGGGCTGTCACCAGAAATTCGTCATAAAATGCCGAGTGAGCTCTCCGGAGGCATGCGAAAAAGAGTTGCCCTGGCCCGGGCTCTGGCACTGGAACCGGAACTTTTGTTTCTGGATGAACCGACATCCGGGCTTGACCCCATCAATGCCCGGGGATTTGATCAACTAATTCGCACGTTATGTGATGCTCTCGGCTTAACCATCTTCATGGTTACCCATGACCTTGATACTATTGCCGGCATTACCGACCGTATTTTGGTTATTGGTAAAGGAGTAATACTGGCGGATGGGAGCCTGGCTGAAGTAAAAAAAAGTGATGACCCCTGGATAAAGGCCTATTTTTCAACCAGGAATTTTTCCTAATCTCTACGGAGCTTACAATATGGAAACAAAAGCTAAGTACATGCTGGTAGGCAGCACGGTTTCCATCCTCAGCATCCTGCTGGTGGTAGCCATGATCTGGCTTTCAGAGGTGGGAGGCCACAAGGATACCAAAAAATATACCATCTATTTTGAAAAATATTCCCTGGCGGGGCTGCAGAAAGACAGCGCAGTAACCATGAAAGGCATCGGGGTTGGCAATGTCACCAAACTAAAAATTTCTCCCAATAATATCGAGCAGGTAAAAGTCATCATCGAGCTTAATACCGGCACCCCGGTAAAAATGGATACTGAAGCAGTTATCGATCGAAATCTACTCACCGGCCTGGCCCATATCGACCTGATCAACAGTCATCAGGAAGCTGCCTTATTGAATGAAATACCGCCGGGAGAAGATTTCCCGATCATTCCGGAAGGACAGGCCGGCCTGGAAGCCATGATTACCGCCACCCTGCCAAACCTGCTGGCCAATGTAGATAACATGGTACATAATGCCAATGAAATGTTTTCGCCGGAAAACCGGCAACTGCTCCAGGAGATGCTCCTGGATATTTCAGCAGCCACCAAAAAACTCTCTAAAAGCCAGGCAAAGCTGTCAAATCTACTGGAACAAGTGGCAGAACTTGCCGGTGAGTCCCGTACGGTAGTTCACAACCTGGATCAACGGGCGGCTGCAGTGGAAAAATCAGTAACAGAGACAATCGTCATGCTACAGGAAAAAATTAAATCCGTCACTCCACTGATTATGCAATTACAGAACACTGCCAGCAACCTGAATGAGGCTGTTTCCGACTCGGCCGGCACCATTGCCCTGGAAGTAGAATACCTGACCGAAGAACTGGTAAAAACCGCTCAGCAGGTATCTGACACCCTGGAAGAATATAAAAAACCCCGGGAAATCATCCTGGGGCCGGATCGCTCTTCCCTGGGACCTGGGGAAGGAGAAAAAGAATGAAATTCCGCCTGGCAGTTATCTTTATGCTCATCATCATGTTTAGCGGTTTCGGCTGCAGCCTCAAGCTGGGGAAAAAGACCAGTTCTAAAACATATTATGTTCTTCAGGATCCAGGCAGTGGGAAAACCACGTACCGGAAAAGAGCACTATCCCTGCTACTGGGAGAAACAACTGCCCCGGCCCTGGCCAGCAGCCGCAAAATTGTCTTCAGTCGGACTCCGGACACCCGAAGTTTTTACCAGTACTCATCCTGGAGTGAAACACCGCCCAGATTTATCACCCGTTTGCTGCTCAACCGTTTGGAAAGCACTGGACTTTTCACCACCGTCTGTCACCGGCCGGCAGTCGTCCACACTGACCTGCAGCTGGCAATTGAATTAATCGAATTTTATCACGATGCCAGCAGCCAGCCGGGATTTGCCAGGATCAAGATCAGTGCCCAATTGTTTGACAACCGGAAGAAAAGCACCATTGATCAGCGCTATTTTTCCCAGCAGATTACCGTAGCTACCTATGACGCAAAAGGAGCCGTCCAAGGATTCTCCCAGGCTGTCAGCCTGATTTTAGATGACGTGATTGATTGGCTGGATGAAGTAACAAAACCAAGGTAGGTCCAGAGAGGGATTACTCAACCACAAACAGGTAATTCCATTGAGGCTGTCTTGAAAAATTAGAATTTTTGTTTGAGTACAAGGCAGGCGAAAATTATAGCCGCAGGAATATATTTCATATTTTGAGGATTGTAATTTGAGTCTAACGCAGTAATCGAGCAAAAAGGCCATTTTTCAAGGCAGCCTTAAGATAATCATCGTTCAGGCAGACTAATAGTCCGCTTCTCATTATCTTCCTGCTGGCGATAAAAAATGGCAACATTGCCGATGATCCCCACCAACTCAGACCCGGTCCGCTGTTCAATAAGGCCCGCAAGCTCTGTTTTCTGTGATTTTTCCTTAAAATCAAGAAACTTCAGTTTGATCAATTCGTGCAGTTCAAGCGCTTCATTCACCGAAGATACAAGCCCTGAAGTCAACCCTTTTTGTCCCAGATGAACCATCGGTTTTAAACTGTGAGCCAAACCGCGCAAATATTTCCGTTGGAATCCTTGCAATTTATTTTCTCCGTTTATCAATAATGTCTGATGAAGTTATCACCTGAATTGAGCGGTTAGCTATTAGCCGATAGCTATTATTTCTTAGCAGTGTCCGGTATGCTTTTTGCGTCGTCTGCAATGTCGTTAACTGATGTTGTTTCAGCACGACATCGTGAGTTGCCGTTGCTTTTCCCGGCGAATAGAGCGTAAAAAATTGCCCTGTTTGAGCCCTATAAGGGCGAGTTTGGCAATTTTGGCGTCATGAGCCGTTGGAAATGCAGGCAAACGAGCGCCAAAAAACACTGAGATCAGCATCAGTTAACAGTTGCAAGAACCTAACCGGACACCACTGATTATTTCTATGATTACAGGATGTTTACTATTTCAAACTGTCATCCCTTAGGTCTTATTGCTCATGAACGTAATGCCTTGATTTTTTAAAGCTAAACGCTGATAGCTAACAGCTGATCGCTTAACTTAGTTATCACATAAAACTGATCATCAACGACTGCACCACCGCCCAGCCAAGCACCAGAATGGTCATGACAACGGAAATCATTGCCAACAGTTGATGGGTCATGGTCGGCATCTTTTTTTCCCGGTAGCCAAGCACTATGCCTCCAACAATACCAGCAACAATTCCACCCCCATGGCCCCAATTATTGATCCCCGGAATCATCAACCCAAAAACCGCCAGCCCGACAATCCAGCCCATTGCCTGCCGGTAAATTGCCTCACCATAGGTACCGCCCCTGGTTTTCCCATAATAAAGAATAGCGCCAATCAAGCCACAAATACTGGCTGAAGCGCCGATCGTCAAGGGTACCCCAACCAGATAAGATACCAGGAAGCCGACAATGCCGCTGATAGTATAAATAATCAGGAACCGGTCAAGGCCATATTCCCTGACCACAAATGGGCCCAGCTGTTTGAGCGCCATCATATTGAAAAAAATATGGAGGATGCCTCCATGCAGGAAAGAAGCGGCAATCAGGGTCCACCACCGGTGAAACTGGTCAATGGGAATGCGGCCAGTAGCCCCGACCAGGAGCAGACTGCGATTGGAGGGAGATAAAAAAGCCAGTGGATTTGAGCTAAATTTCATTCCTCCAGGATTCAGTAGCAAGGTATACACAAACATCGCCACATTGAGATAAATAATGAGACGAATAATCTCTTCAGGATGTGAAAGCAGCCGCCCCAGGTAATCCCGTTTCAAGCGGGAACCCGGCCTGGAAAGTCCACAATAGGGACAATGGGGCTCATCCGCACTGATCAACCGGTGGCAATTGGGACAAAGCAAGGACTGGCGTTTATTTTTATTCACCCTGATTAAAAACCCTTCCCATGGTAGAAAGATAGATTTCCGCCAGGGTCAGGAAAGCAATGGCTACCAGTGGCCCCAGTAAAATCCCTAAAATGCCATAGGTTGCAATGCCTCCGAAAATAGAAATAAAAACCAGCAATACATGCATTTTGACCCGGTCTCCAACCATTTTAGGTTTGAGCATATATTCTACAATACCGGAAAGCAGGGCAAAATAGATAAAAAACATAACTCCCCTGGCCACCTGACCGGAAAGTAACAGGTAGATAGTGATGGGAACAAAAACAATTGAAATGCCAATGAAAGGGATGAAAGCAAAGATAGCCATCACGGTTCCCCAGAGTACCGGTGAACGAAACTCGAACATGGTCAAACCGATACCACCCAAGATTCCCTGCAGGATAGCGGCAATACCATTACCGATAATAATGGCAATGGACATATCGTTAAACTTTGTCAACAGCAGGGTTTCCTGAGCTCTGGGCATAGGTAACAAAGCAAGGATATATTCCTTTAATTTTGTCCCGTCTATCAACAGGTAATAGATAATAACAATCATCATCACAAAGTGAAGGGAAAAATGTGCCACTTTTCCAGCCAGCATCTTAGTTTGATCATACATAATCAAACCAACGGTTTTGCCCATGACAACCACATATTCTTCAAAATTGGCGAAATCATAGTTTATATCGAAGCGTTGCAGCAGGTGCTGAACCTTATCAACCCAGACAGCATGCTGTTCCACCAGCCGATTGACCGCTTCGACAGTGAGGGATTGACGAAGATACAGGTAGAAATCTGCCACTTCCACTGACAGGATGGAAATAAGAAAGACCAGGGGCACAAAAATACCGAGAAAAATAAGCACGCAAAGCAACAGTGAAGATCCATAAACCCGGCCACGGCTGAACTTAACCAAGCACTGGTAAGCCGGATGGAACACTCCGACCAGCATGAGCGACATAATTATCGTATAAATAAAAGGATAAATAGTCCATAAAAGCAGCAGTAAACTAATCAGGAAAATGGTCACAAAGATATAAGGCTTATAACTTCGTTTTTCCGACATCCTGAAAATCTATCCTCTTCCAGATAAGTTTTGTAGCGATTCATTTACTGCACTTGCCCAAGGAGGCCTATCACATTTGCCCCCCCCAATGCAACCAAAGCAATTTTTCTCTTGTAATTAGATTAATAATATATTAGACGAAATTCATGAGGGGAGATTTTGTCTATTCCCCTCCGGGTAATATGTACGTCTGTTGGTTTTGCTTTGTACCATGGTGAAGTTGTTCTTCACCATAGCAACATCCGATGCGGCATACGCAATTTTTTTGAAGGAGGTTCACTATTATGGCCGAAGGAAAAGTGAAGTGGTTTAATCAGAAAAAGGGGTACGGTTTTATTGAAACAGATGGTGGCGAAGATGTATTTGTACATTTCTCCGGCATAGAAGGTGATGGGTTTCGCACCCTGAACGAGGATGAACCGGTATCTTTTGATATCGAAGAAACAGAAAAAGGAAAGAATGCCATCCATGTCAAAAAATCATAGAAATGTCTGACTGATACAATAAACTTAAACCCCGGCTAGATAATGCTGGGGTTTTTTATTAATGATGCAAATTCCCAGTACTGTCCGGTATGCTTTTTGCGTTGTGTTCAATCTCGGCAACCGGTGCTGTTTCAAGCGCGACATCGTGAGATACCGTTGCTTTTCCCGGCGATTGGAGCGTGAAAGTTGCCATGTTTGAGCCCTACAGGGCGAGTTTGGCAACTTTAGCGCAATGAGACACTGGAAAAGCAGGCAATCGAGCGCTAAAAAGCGCTGAAATCAGCTCCGGTTGACAGTATGCAACTTTCTAACCGGACACTGCTGAAAAATTCCAGGAGATAAACGATGAAAATTACTTGTTGCGGTGCTGCCGGTACGGTTACCGGCTCCAATTATCTGGTGGAAGCTGATGGGGTCAGATTATTAGTTGACTGTGGGATGTTCCAGGGAACCAGACAACTGGAAGAAAGAAACCGGCTGAATTTCCCTTATAATCCCGAAACAATCACCCACCTTTTATTAACTCACGCCCATATAGATCACAGTGGTTTGATTCCCAAGCTGGTTCATAACGGCTTCCAAGGCACGATTCTCTGCACTCCGGCAACCGCAGACCTCTGCGAAATAATGCTGGCAGACAGTGCCCATATTCAGGAAATGGAAGCCGGCTGGCAAAATCGCAAAAAAAAGCGTGCCGGCCGGTCACGTTTCATTGAACCTCTCTATACTCAGGAAGATGTCAGCGCCGCGATGAAATTTTTCCGCCCACTGGCATATGATCAGGAAATCATTCTTTCCCCCCAAGTCCGGGCCCGCTATCGGGATGCAGGGCACATCCTCGGTTCCGCCATCATTGAATTATGGATTAAGGAAAACGGGAAGGAAATCAAACTGGTTTTTTCCGGTGATCTGGGGAATTCCAACCAGCCAATCATCGCTGATCCAACCCCCATTAGTAAAGCAGACGTACTCTTTATCGAGTCAACCTATGGCGATCGTTTTCATCGCTCAATGGAAGATACCAATAAGGAATTCCAGGAGATAATTATCGCCGCTCACCGGGACGGCGGTAATCTCATCATCCCTGCTTTTGCCGTTGGACGAACTCAGGAGATTCTTTATATTATCAATGAGTTATACCAAAAAAAACAGATCCCCCATATGGATGTTTATCTAGACAGCCCGTTGGCCATATCCGCTACGGATATTTTCCAAAAACACCCTGAATGTTTTGACGCTGAAGCCATGGACAAACTGAAAAGCGGTGACAATCCCCTGAAATTTCCGGGACTGAAATTTACCCGTTCCACGGAAGAATCCATGCGTTTGAATAAGATCACCAAAGGAGCCATCATCATCGCCGCCAGTGGCATGTGCAACGCCGGCCGGATCAAACATCATTTGCGTTATAATCTCTGGAGACCGGAAGCTCATGTGGTCCTGGTTGGCTACCAGGCCCAGGGGACCACCGGTCGTTTGATTGTTGACGGCGCTGACCGGGTCAAGATTTTTGGTGAATACGTGGCGGTCAAAGCTCATTGTCACACCATCGGCGGCTTTTCCGCCCATGCCGACCAAAAAGGTCTGCTGAATTGGACCGAACATTTTAACCAGCCGCCCATAAATACCGTTATCATCCATGGAGAACCCCAGGCCGCTGAGACATTCAACAACAAGCTCATCCAGAAAGGTTGGCATACCAGTGTCCCGAAAATTGGGGATGTCATTGATGTCACGCCTGAACTTGGCATAGCCTTTTCAACCGAAAAAGCGGTGGAAAAACTGGAATTCGAGACTGAAATTGAACATTCATGGAACGATCTGGAAGAGATCATGGAGCGACTGGATAGGATGGAAGACATTATTGATTTACATACCCGGGAGAGTCTGGCTCCTAAAGTGCGGAAAATCAATCAAAGACTGGACGAAGTAAAAAGCTATCTGGCAGGCAAGGAAGTAAAAAGATCCTAAAAGGTACACAGGCCCAAAGATTCCTGCAACCGGTATTGCCATGTTTTCCAAAGACTTTTTTCAGCATACAGCTCATAATCAAGCGTATAGCAATGTCCATCCCGGTTGTGCCAGATGAGATCAATATAATCAGCAATCCTAGCCATTATCGGCAAAGATTGACTGCCACTGATATATAAATCCGTTTCCAGATTAAAATTATCAATATTCCGACGGGTAAGGTTTGCTGACCCAAGGATAACCTCCTGCTGACCATCGACACTCACTCGGACAATCATCTTGGAATGGAACTGTTCACCATGGGTGGCATACCAGCGAACTTCAATGGCATCCCTGGTTTTCTGCCGGAGTTCATGGGCCACTAATCGATTGGGAATTCCGTTTTTCCGATAGCCAAAGGCATCTTTATTGGGATCAAGAACCAGTTTTACCATAACCCCCCGCCTGGCAGCCTGAATCAACGCCCGAACAATGTCCCTTTCCGCTAGGTAGAACATAGCCATATATACAGCATCTCCGGGGCGCGCTGCCATGATCAGCCGCTGGCAGGCATTTTTGATCCTTCTTTCAGTCAACAGCTGCACATCAACCGCCTGATCATCATTTACAGCATTAACTGAAAGAGTATCAAAGGGCTCCGGAAATAGAAAGCTTCCGGAAAAAGCGGCCACCGCAGCTTCGCTGCGATAGATATCACGACACACATCCCCGTTTACCTGCAGGGCCACATTGGAATGTGCCGAACTGGCATCATGGGAATTTGCAGAAGTAATAACTGCTGTCATACCACCCTGTGGCCGGTCAGCCAGGCAAAGTTTCCGATGGCTGGCTTTGAAGTTCAGCAGAGCAAGATAACTCCGCAGGGTGACAGGCTGACCAGCTACCGCAAAGGGATGCCTCAACCAGCCACCTTTTTTTGAATTACCAAACCATTGCAGGAAAATTCTCCAGAAAGCCGAATAAAGGAAATTGCTGTCACGTAACGAACTCAGGTCGGCGATAATAACATGAATGCCGGCAGCTCGCAGGGAATCAAGCTGTTCAGCCGATGCACCACCAAAGACAGAATTAATCGGGTCGGAAATAACGTCTATAGAAATTGCCGGGATTTCCTTTTTCTTGTCTAATAAAACCTCAACCAACTCAGCAGACAACGGCCGGTAGCAGGCTTTTTCATTCCCCTGATCCCCGTTAAAAAGAAACATATCAACCAGGATGTAGCGTTTTGCCTGTCCAATCATCGTAAAGATTGCAGAGAAAATTTCCTGGTCATAAAGCCTTTGCCCATGCTCGTCAACACTGGTCAGATCACGTAAAAAAGAAATTTCAGCTGCTGAAACTCTATGGACAGGTCCTTGAAAATCAATTCCGGCAGGCAGTGTTTTGGACAAGTGGTAATAGCTCACCCCAATATAGCAAACAAAAAATAAAACCAGGATAATTGCAATTCTGGACATTTTATTCCGATGTCTGTACATGAATTATTTTTCAGCCGTATCCGGGGTAAAACCAAAAACTACTCATCTGAACGACGGAACCATTTGACAAAAAGCAACTGCAGAAGGCTGAACAAAAATACAATAATAATTTGCCCGACCAGAAAAGCCATGACACCAATCAATACCTGAATCCCAAGAGTTAAAGAAAGGTACCAGTCAATCATTGTCAGGTTTTCTACCTTTATTCATTTTTCATTCAACCACACCGGTTCCAGAATTCAAGACCAGTATATTCAATAATTTTTGATCCTGTAAAATTTGTTCCAGAACAGCGGCAAGGGCTTCATTGACCAGTCGTTGGTTCTGTCGAATTCCCGGTCTTAACACCAGCACCGCTTGTTTATCAATGGAATAATAGCTGGTCAGTTTATGCCCACCGTTTACCGCCGTGCTCCTGAGGGAAATCTTTGTCTGCACCGGAACTTTCACTATTGCAGATAATACCTGATGACTGAACTCCTGGATTTCGATTGTCAGAGAAACAGTGCTATCCTGCAGCCCGGCCAGGGGAATGAATCCTTTTTTTCTCAGGCCGGCAGCGACAGCTTTATCAATAACCATCTCAAGCTCCTGGGTGGAAAAGAACGGCTGGCGATTTCCATGGCTATCTTCAAAATAACCCAATGCGTTTTCAGGTCGGGAATCAATAACCCGCAGGGAAATTTCCTGATGATCAGCAATAATATCACCGGCAACCGTTTGAATTGATGGTTGAATTGTCAAACGTTGTGGCAGTGAAGCACAACCCACCATCAGTATAATAGATACAAGCAGAATCGAAGATATGGCAATACGGCTCATCTTTTCCTCCAGAAGATTATTTTATAAACCCAACACAATACATGACTCGAACTAGAGAAAATTCAGGCTGATAAAAAACTCCTTATCACTCCCTGGAATTCCGATATAAGGAAACTATTATCATGTGCTCAATCTGGGTTACTTCTGATGCGACATCGTGAGATAACGTTGCTTTTTCCGGCAAATGGAGCATTAAAATTGCTACGTCTGAGCCCTGAAAGGGCGAGTTTAGTAACTTACTCCTGAATTCCTGTCACTCTTTTCAGTACCCCCTTGAGGGGTATAAAAAACAAGAAATTATCGGGAATACATTCAGAATATTCGGGCTTGGTTCATAGCCGTGTCTGCCGACAGGCAGGCGGGTTTGGCCGCCGAACGAATCACCAGGACGGTGATTCGCGGCGGATGCCCGGCGAGAATGAGCGAGAGCCATACCGGAACATCTAGGTACATTGATTTGGGTTGCGGGCGTTAAGCCCGCGTTAGTAATTTTAGCGCAAAGAGCCACTGAAAAAGCAGTCAATCGAGCGCCAAAAGCACCAGAAACAACCAAAGTTGGGATAAAATCACGATCTTATATCGGAATTCAAGTATAGCTCCGGACAAACTTGACAAATACTCATCCACAGACCAAGCATGAAATTCTATAAAAATAATACCCAAAGTCCCATAAGCTCCAAGAATCACAATCATCAAGAGAGATCATATATGCAATACGAGGAAATTCTTTTCGATACCAGCGGGGAAATCGCTTTCCTTACCCTTAACAACACCAAAAGAATCAATGCCCTGTCCCAACGAATGATTGGTGAAATCATCCATGTCCTGCAACAGTTGCCAATGGATGAAACCATAAAAGTCCTTATTGTGCGGGCAGCAGAAACCCTGAGTCTGGCCCGGCAGATCGCCAATGCCAGCCGTCTGACCCTGGGATTGGGAAAGCAGGGATTTTACGCCCAGGTGGATCAAGCGGATGACAAAGCCCTGCATTATGCCAAACACACCATCGCCCTCAACAACCTGACAGAAGATGCCCGGACGGGAATTAAAGCCTTTTTAAATAGGGCCACTCCCCAGTGGCAGAACCGCTAAAGCAGCTACTTTTCTTTCCATACCGGGCTTCGTTTTTCCAGAAATGCGCTTACCCCCTCTTTAGCATCTTCGGTAGTACAAAGACGGGCAAACGTTTCATTCATATATTCAAAGGCTTTATAATAATCCAGATCCGCGGCAGTATAAAAAGATTTTTTCGCAATCTGGACAGCAACCGGACTTTTCCGAGCCAACAGCGCAGCCCATTCACGCGTGGTTTTTTCCAACTCCTCCTCCGACACCACCTTGTTCACTAATCCCATCGCCAAGGCCTTTTCTGCATTGATCAAATCACCATAAAGCAGCAATTCAAGTGCCCGTTTTCTGCCGATGGACTGACTTACCGGCACAATAGGACCAACACAATTCAGACCCACATTGATCGCGGTTAAACCAAAACGCGCCCTTTCACTTACTACGGCCAGGTCACAAGCAGCCACCAGGCCGGCCCCATTAGCAGCCGCAACCCCATGGACCTGGGCAATAACCGGTTTTTTCATCCGGCTGATAGTGCCCAGTGGAGTTTCCATACACTCTATCCAATCACGATACTCCGAAGCGGTTTTATCAAAAAAATCGCTGACATCAATACCGGCACAAAAGGCCTTACCTGCACCCTTGACAATAATAACCCGCACCCGTTGATCCGCATCAAGTTCCAGCAACGCCTGGCTGAGCTCCTCAGCCAGAGAGATAGTAAACGTGTTCAGATTTTTTGGACGGTTCAGGGTTATTTCACCAACATAATCATCTCCAATAGACACCATAATACTTTCATAACTCATCATCTTCTCCTTTTAATTTCAGTCTGAAAAACAAATCCCCATCGGCATTCTTCTATGATGATTTTTTGAATACCTGAGATGCGTGGTCGATGTCTTCAGGACAGAAGACAAACAAGGTTTTTCCTTCAGAGGGAGAAACAGAACCATAGACATAATTGATATTAATACCAGCATCACCGATTTTTTTGGCGGTTTCCGCCAAGGACCCAGGACGGTTATCCAACTCAACCGCCATAACTGGCATAATATCATACAAATAGTCATGTTCGGCCAACAGATCCATGGTTTTATCGCTATCGCTTACCAGTAAACGAATAAGAGCAAACTGTTCTGAATCTTTCTGGATCATACCATATGGCATATCGTCGGAAAATTTTACCCCGGGCCTTAAAAAGCTCCTTAACGTAACTGGTGGCATCCTGAATAGTTATAGCATCAATATTAATGTTATTTTCAGCCAGCATTAAAGTTAGTTTGGATAATTCTCCCGGTACATTTTTCAGGAAAAGTGTAATCTCAGTACGAACCATGAATTCCTCCTCAGTAAAAACATTTCCAACCTTTTTCACAACAACAGACAGCTGATTCTGACCTCTAACCATGATTATGATCATCATTGGTTGTCAAGAATAATAAAGAGAGAAATGTCTCAGTATTCCTGAATCCATTTTAGTGCCGCTTCCTTTTGTTCAGGAAGAAAATGCTTCACCTCTATGCTGGGAAAAAGATGATCCGCTATATCTGTCCATTTTTCCATCCATTTAATCTTGGACACTACCGCCTTTTTGGCAAATTTCTTAAAATTCGGCAGGGCAAATTTCAGGTCATCCACCAGGGCCGGCAGCGAAATCCATCCAAATGATTCAACCTCTACATAAATACTGATTCGTTCGTGCTTTTCTAACATTTTTTTCATAACCTCAATCATGGCGTCCATATCCTGGCGTTCAATCTTTCCGGATACTTTTACCCCAATAACATGACTCGCTTCCATGGGTATTTGATTCATTATCAGCAGTCCTCCTTAATATTTTCAGGGTTGATAAACATTTCTATCAGCCTGATTTGCCAGAAATATCGTTACAAAAACGAAAACCTAGTACAGTTCAGAACCAAACCAAGTAATAACGATTGAATTGTTCATTAACTTATAAATCTCCTGAGGACTTTTTACCAGACACTAATGGAACGCTCAAATAATAGCCAACCACTTGATATTAAATCATTTACACCTTTTTATCTCCTTCGAAAAACAACATTTTCAACAACTGAATCGCCATGAGAGTTGACTGAGAAAATTTTTCCATTGGCACATTTTCTGCGTGATGGTGCAGGAATACAGAATTTAGGACAGCAGCAAACATGAAAATTCATTCATGGCAAAGGACAAAGAATGAAAAAAATTGCAGTCAGTGTCATTATCGCCATATTGAGCTTCATGATGCTTTTAACAGCTGTTCCTGCATATGCCCAACCTGGAAACGGAGGATCAGAAGGCCAGACACATTATAACTGCTCAAGCAAAGATGGCACCTGCCGGGTCGTCCACTCTGTTGATTTTACTGCCAAAAGGCATCAAGATGACTACCAGCAGAAGCTGGCCGTACTTGAAAAAAAAATCATGCATGCCATGGATGATCTGGACAAAGCAATGGTCAGCAACGGCGATGGCAGGATAAAACAAGCGCTTCAACAACAGGTGGAAATACTGGAAAAGGAATACTGGCAGCTGAAAATAATCGAATAAAAAAATAGCTGACCGCTGATGGCTAACAGCTGAAAGCGTTTAGCAGGAAATAGCAATTTTCAGATGAACACTCTTTAAAAAATATCAGCTGAGAAAATATATATCCGCGTTTCCGACTGCTGCCAGCATTTGGTCGACAAACCAGCCTTCATGCAGGTATGGGCAAGAAATTCCTCCCGACTCCAACCATATTCAGTTGCCACCTGGGGAAGCAAGAGGCCGGCATAGCCCTGGCATTCAAGATACAACCCATGAACACCGACCTCAATCTCTTTAATATCTTTGATAAGATGCAAGGGAGTCAATACTGAAATCTCCAGTTCCAGCTCATCAAGTTCAGCTTTGCCAACCGGGGAAAAACGGGGATCATTAAAAGCCGCTGCCGGTGCCATTTCCCTGATGGTCTCAACCAGGGGCAGGTTCCCCTGAATATGGCCGATGCAACCCCTTAATGCTCCATGTTTCGTCAAAGTAACAAAGGCTCCCCGCTTTTCCTCCAGGTGCCCACCTGGCGGAACCTCCGGTACTCGTTTGATTTCCTGAAACCTGGCCTTGATCTCATCCATAGCCAGCTGACGAAGAAAGCTTTTTTCCGCCTCGGTCAACCCCAGATCAATACCCACTTGGTGCTCCTTCTTTTTCTTCATTTTTCAGCCACCATTTCTAAAATCTCAACTTTCTGACTTGAATTGCCAAGATACATTGTCAGAATGTTCGGGCTTGGATCATAGCCGTGTCTACCTACAGGCAGGCGGCATTGACCGCCGAACTAATCACCACGATGGTGATTCGCGGCGGGCACCTCGGAGCTGCACACGATGTGCAGCGAGAATGAGCGAGAGCCATGCCGGAACATCCTTTAATAAACCTTTTTTGGCTGTTTCTTCATAATTCAGAAAGTTGAGTAAAATCTTATCCCGAACAGAAACACGAGGTAAACCCGTCCCGCTATCTGTATATGGCCGCAGCCATATACCCCACCACCTGACCACGCTCTCCGGTCACATCACCGGAGTTCTGATAAGCAACCACCCGGGCACTGGTGGCACCAAGCTTTGCCGCCAGCATCATGACCGCCACCATCGGCCCAATACCACAGGCCTCAGCTTTGCCACCAGCAACAACATTCCAAAGTGCCCGTGAATCATTATTATTTACCGCCTCCAGGATATTACTATCCAGACTCACCACTTCATCGTAGGGATGATAATGAGAAAGGTCAGAGCTTGCCACCAGCAGCACCCGCTTCCCACGCAGCAATGTTTCCAAAGCCTCTACCATCTGGGTAGCGGTCTCCCAATCCTGGGAGCCCATTACCACCGGGATGAGAAAAAACTTCGGCAGCACAACCTGCAAAAACGGCAACTGCACCTCCAGTGCGTGTTCCTGGCGATGAGCCTGGGGAACATAATGGAAAATACTGTATTTACTCAACAACTCCTGTACCAGATTTTTTGCCAGGGGAATAATGCCCAGCGGAGTCTGATAATCACCGGAGGGATACAGAGAGGCACCCTGGAAATAGATATGATGGCTTGGAGAAATAACCAGGACATAATCATAATCGGCCCCTGACAGCTGGGAATAGGCCGCCGCCGCGACTCTGCCTGAATACATATACCCTGCATGGGGGCTTATAAGACCAATAACGGAGCCGGGAACCTTGTCAATCCCGGCAACGCTCTGTAAATAGCTGTCGATATCATGTCGCAAAGTCTCCGGATCAGACGGATAAAATGTTCCGGCAACTGCCGGCACCCTTACAACATTTTCATGCATCAACTCCTCCCGGGAAAGCATATTTTCTTTTCCCTTGATTATTCTCATTAGACTACGTATAAAACTCAGCTGTCAGTAGCCTTGTTAAATAATCTACCATGCTTCCATTGGTTGTCAAGTCCGTTGAGAAAACTATGGAAAAAAAAGATATTCTCAGTAACCTGGAAAATTTACTTTTATCCCAATTCGACATCCGGGTTGTTTATGAAAATCTCCTTTCCCAATCCATCAGAAGAAAACGAGGCCTCTGCCGTTTCGATGATGAATATCTCTTTATTATCAATGAGAAGGAAAAAATCGATTATAAAATTGCCGCCATCTGTGAAATCCTCACCAACTTTGATCTGGAATCGGTATATCTCCCCCCTCAGGTTAGAAAAGTCATTGAAAAAAAGAGAAGAACCAGCTGACTTTGCACCAAAAAAGAGAGGGGATTACCTTATCAGGCAACCCCCTCCCAATTACATCACGAACAAAAAACTGACTTACTTTTCGATGATGGCATCATTCGGACAAACTTCGACACAAGAACCACATTCAACGCATTTATCCTGATCAATTACATACTTGTCTTCACCTTCAGAAATAGCGTCTTCAGGACATTCTTCCGCACAAGTACCACAGGATACACATTCATCAGTAATTACATACATGGTCAAACCTCCTCTAGTTTACAGCCGACCATCGGGAGATACCCACCATTGGACTTCCAACCCGGAAGGCAATTTATATTTTGACCAGCAGCCACCCTCGACCACCAATCAGCTTCTTACTATATTTCCATCACTTCCTGTTCTTTAAGCTCAGCAATTCCATCAATTGTGCCAACAAATTCATCAGTCAACTTTTGGACTTCGTCCTGACCTTTCTTATTTTCATCCTCGGTAATTTCTTTATCTTTTTCCATCACCCGCAGCATATCGATACAATCACGACGGCAGGCACGGATTCCTACTTTTGAAGTCTCCCCCATTTTCTTCACCACCTTCACCAGCTCCCGGCGTCGCTCTTCAGTGGGACGAGGCATAACCAATCGAATCTGCTTACCGTCATTAGTGGGGTTTACCCCAAGATTTGATTTATTAATTGCCTTATCAATCTCACCCAGCATGTTATTGTCCCAGGGCTGGATAACAATCATACGGCTTTCCGGGACAGAAAGCGATGCCACCTGATTGAGTGGCGTAGGCACACCATAATAATCAACCTTGACCCCATCAAGCAGCGTTAGTGATGCCCTGCCGGTCCGTACCCGACCCAGATCCCGCTTTAAGGCTTCAATGGCCTTCTGCATACTTTCCCGGCCTTCTTCCAGCACCTCTAAAATCAGCCCCTGCGCCATATTTATCCCCTTCCGACAAATGTGCCGATTGATTCACCACAGACAGCTTTTTTGATATTTCCTTTTTTGGTAAGGCTGAACACCAGAATCGGCAGGTGATTATCCATACAAAGAGAAATGGCCGTGGCATCCATAACTTTCAAACCCTTCTGAAGCACATGGAGATAGGTAAGTTCATCGTACTTGACCGCATCGTCATATTTCAGCGGATCACGATCATAGACGCCATCCACCTTGGTCGCTTTGATAATAATATCGGCCTGAATTTCCATGGCTCTCAAGGAAGCTGCCGTATCTGTGGTAAAATAAGGATTGCCGGTACCAGCAACAAAAATAATAACTCTCCCCTTCTCCAAATGGCGTACCGCCCGACGGCGGATATACGGCTCGGCCACCTCCTGCATGGAAATAGCGCTTAATACCCGAGTGTAGACACCAAGCTGCTCCAAGGCGTCCTGCAGAGCCAGGCCATTAATAACCGTGGCCAGCATACCCATATAATCAGCTGTCACCCTGTCCATCCCGGATGAGGCTGCCGGAACTCCGCGAAAAATATTCCCGGCACCAATTACAATCGCAATCTCTATTCCCAGATCATGGACATCGCGGATTTCTTCAGCAAAGGAACGGATTGTCGCTTCATCGATACCATATTCCCTCTTCCCCATCAAGGCCTCACCACTTAGCTTCAGCAAAACCCGCTGATAGGGAAATGTTCCTTTTGCCATGAGCACCAATTTCTATTTCTCTTGCCTGCTGAGAAATTCTTTATGATAAAACGATAAAAAACACCCTGAAGAAGCTGGTCAAAAATCTTTCTACTTCAGCTGAGCTGCAACTTCCTGGGCCAGGTCACAACTCCTTTTTTCCAGCCCCTCTCCGAGAAGATAACGGCTAAACCTTCTGATACTGATATTTTCACCGATTTTGGCAATCATCTCTTTAACCAGCTCTTCAACAGTTAAATCAGGGTTTTTGACAAATTTCTGTTCCATAAGACAATTTTCGGCGTAAAATTTTTCAATTCTTCCGGTAACAATCTTATCAACGATCTTTTCCGGCTTTCCACTCTCTAAAGCCTGGGCGCGAAAAATCTGTTTTTCTTTCTCTACATCATTGGCAGAAACATCATCACGAGTAATACCCACGGGATTTGCCGCCGCAATCTGCATGCAGATATCCTTAACAAAAACCTGAAATTCATCGGTACGGGCAACAAAATCCGTTTCGCAATTAATTTCAACCATGACGCCTATTTTTCCACCAGCGTGGATATAAGAACCCACAAGACCTTCTGAGGTTATTCTGCCACTCTTTTTGGATGCCGCGGCCAAACCTTTTTCCCGCAAGAAGTCAACGGCCTCATCAAGCACACCATCTTTTTCCTTGAGGGCTTTTTTGCAATCCATAATTCCAGCCCCGGTTCTCTCCCGAAGCTCTTTTACCATTGCAGCAGTTATTTCTGCCATGTTTTCATCCTCCGATATCTTCTTCCCGCCGGCATCAACCGGTAATGGGTCAGCAAGTAATTATCTTCTAGAAAAAAGTTATTTATTCAACAACCGGTGTTTCTGTTACCTCTTCAGTTACCACAGCCTCGGCCTCTTCTGCCACTACAGTCTCAGCCTCTTCGACCGCAACTGGCTCAGTCTCCGCACCAACTCGTTCAACAACAGGACCTTCCCCAGCCTCAGTGTCCTGAAAATCAGCCTCATCAACCTCTTTATCTGTTGCCGCCTGTTTTCTTTCCTCACGCAGCATTTTACCTTCCAGGATAGCATCGGCAATTCGAGAACAAAACAATTTAATGGTCCGAATAGCATCATCATTACCAGGAACCACGTAATCTATAGGATCAGGATCACAGTTGGTATCCACCACCGCAACCACCGGGATACCCAGTTTATTGGCTTCAGCCACCGCGATTGCTTCCCGTTTGCAGTCTATCACAAAAATACAGGCAGGCTGTTTTTCCATATTTTTAACCCCACCAAGATTTTTCTCCAGCTTTTCCCGCTTCCGTTCCAGAGAAACAACCTCTTTCTTGATCAGGAGATCATACGTACCATCAGCCTTCATGGTTTCCAGTCTTTTCAGCCGGGCAATACTTTTCTTAATGGTCTGGAAATTGGTCATCATACCTCCCAGCCATCTTTGATTTACCCAATACATGCCACATCTTTTTGCCTCTTCTTCAATGTGCTCCTGGGCTTGGCGTTTAGTCCCGACAAACAGGACTTCACCACCATCCGCGACTATCTCGACCACTTTCTTGTAAGCTTTGCGAAAGAGAGGCAATGACTTCTGCAAATCAATAATATAAATTCCATTACGAGCACCGAAAATGTACTTTTTCATCTTCGGGTTCCAACGCTTTGTCTGGTGACCGAAATGGACTCCGGCCTCCAGCAACTGTCTCATTGTAATAACTGATGCCATACTTTTCTCCTTGTTTTTTGTTTTACCACCGCCCCCTTATCCACGCCCACCGAACAGCCTCCGGCACAACGACATGAATAACATTAATAACCAGGAACGTGAGATTTACAAGCCTGGATTTGTTACCATAAAGATTACTCTTTTGCAAGAGCAAAAATCCGCCTGGCAGCCCTGATATCATTAGCGATTTGAGCCTGAAGGCCAGCCACTTCCGTAAAGGCAATGGTATCCCGCAAGCGCTCCAAAAAAATAATTTTAATACTCTCCCCGTAAAGATCCCGGGAAAAGTTAAGAATATGCACCTCCACCGTCAACCCCGTATCACCAAAGGTGGGATTATAGCCGATACTCACTACCCCCTGCAACCGCCGTTCGCCGTATTCAACCCAAACAGCATATACCCCTTCCCGGGGATAAAGCTCCGCCTCTGAACGAATATTGGCCGTGGGAAACCCCAGATCCTTGCCGCGATTTTTCCCTGGCCTGACAACCCCTTCAACGGAATAATAGCGGCCCAACAGCCTGGCCGCCGCCATAACCTCACCAGCCATAATATGCTGCCGTACCCTGGTGCTGCTGACAACTTTGCCATCCATAAGAAATGGCGGGGCAACCACCGTCTTAAAGCCCATTTCAAGACCAAGTTCTGCCAACAGCTTGATATCCCCTTCCCGGTCGCGGCCAAAATGATAATTATCACCCACAATCACCGTATGGGTACCCAGGCGTTCGACAATAACCCGGCGGGCAAAATCAGCAGCTGACAGGTTGACAAATTCCCGGGTAAAAGGTGCACAGACCAGGGCATCAATGCCAGATTTGCTGATAAGCTGTATTTTTTTATCCAGGGGGGTAATCAGGAAAAGGCGACGTTCAGGAAAAATTAATTTCAAGGGATGAGGTTGGAAGGTTAAGGCAACCGCTTTTTCACCTTCCCGAGCCGCCACCTCCTTCACCAGTGAGAAAAGTGACTGGTGTCCCAAGTGTACACCGTCAAAATTGCCGATGGTCAGGATGCTACTGCCTGGGGTGAATCGCTGTTCCCAAAGATTCAAATATTTCTTCATGGTATCCGACCAGATAAAAAAGGTTGTTTTCAGCCAGCTCACGGTTACCCGTCGGCGGCCAGGAAACAACCCTAAGAATTCATCCCCGGTTCAACCAGTTTTCTAATGGTCAACCAAGTTCGTTTTAATCAATCAGCCTTATTCATGAAGCGAAAAAATTCATTGCCACTACCCAGAACCAAGGTTGATTTATCCACCAATGCTTTTTCATATGCCTGCAGGCTGCGATAAAAATTATAGAAATTTTCATCCTGCTGGAAGGCCTGGGCGTAAACAGCAATTGCCTTCTGCTCCCCCTCACCGCGAACTTCCTGCGATTTGCGGTAGGCTTCAGCCAGGAGAATTGTCCTTTCTTTTTCAGCCTGGGAACGAATTTTAATTGCCTCCTCTTCGCCTTCCGAGCGGTATTTTTTTGCCTGTCGCTGGCGTTCAGCCTGCATGCGGGAAAACACGTGCCGCTCATTCTCAACCGGCAGATCCGCCCTTTTGACCCGCACATCCATGACTTCAATCCCATAATCAGCCGCAGCCTTGTTACTATTCACCGTGACTGTTTCCATGATTCTCGTCCGCACTTTGGACACAATATCATTCAGTGTTTCCTTACCCAGCTCCACCCGAAACTCAGAATAAATGATATCAGCAAGCCTTGATTGGGCGCCGGTTATATTCTTCACGGTCTGATAAAACTTCAGCGGATCAACAATCCGCCATTTAGCATAGTTATCAACCACCAGATTTTTCTTATCACTGGTGACGATTTCCGCCGGAGCGGCATCGTAAACCAGCAAACGACGGTCAAAGAACATCACCTGTTGCAGCAAGGGTAATTTATAATTCAAACCCGGTTCAGTTATCACCCGTATTGGTTTCCCCAGCTGCAGAACCAGTGCCTGCTGTGTTTGATCAACCTGAAACAATGCTGACAGGATCACCATGACAATAATAACCCCGGCGATAGCAATAAATCTTATATTTTTCATCTATTATTCCTCACAAATATTATTTGGCAGATTGTTCCTTAAACCGGAAAGGATCAATAGGCAATAAGGGCAACAGGTTCTGCTGCACCTTTTGATCAATAATGATTTTATCAACCTTAGCCAATACTTTCTCCATAGTTTCCAGATACATACGCTTGCGGGTTACCGAAGGCGCCTGCTTATACCCCCGCAGATTGGACAAAAAACGGGCAGCGTCACCCTGGGCAATATTGATCATTTCTGACTTGGACGCCATGGCCTGATTAATCATCTGGGTAGCCTTACCCTTGGCTTTAGGCAGAATATCATTCTGATATCCCTGGGATTCGTTAATAAGCTTAATTTTATTTTCCTTAGCACTGGCCACGTCCTTAAAAGCTTCAATAACCGCTTTCGGCGGGTGGACATCCTGCAGTTGAACCGCCACCACCGCTGCACCGACTTGGTAGCGGTCCAGGATTATCTGTAAAAGGGTTTTCATTTCCTGCTGTATCTTAAATTTGCCCACGGTCAGGACTTCATCAATAACAGATTTCCCGATAACTTCCCGCATTGACGCCTCAGCCGCATCACGGACGGTTTTTTCCTGATCAGCGACATTAAAAAGGTAATTGACCGGATCTTTAATGAGGTACTGAACAATAAACTGGGCATCAACAATATTTTCATCACCAGTCAACATCAGAGATTCATGGGGAACTGCCTGGTAGCGGGACGGCGTTGCCTGTGAAGTGCTCCTGAAACCAATTTCCAGCCGTTTTACCTGGGTAACCCGGGGTTTCAGCACCGTTTCAACCGGAGTCGGCATATGCCAATGGGGACCGGGATTGGTGGTATAAACCACCTTGCCAAAGCGCTGCACAACACCCTGCTCATCCGGGCCAACGATATAAAACCCAGTCGCAAACCAACCAATAAAAAGAAACAATAAAACAACCCCGATCCCGCCGGGAAATTTGGTGGGAAATTTTCCACCAAACCGCTGTTTAATCTTTTTAATCACAGCTTCCAGATCCGGAGGCTGGAGCCCAGTCCCGCCACCGCTTTTATCTTTCCCATTATATTCCCATGGCATAGAGAAAACTCCTTTTAAAGTTCTTTTGATTCGATATTTTTACCAACCAACAAGATTGTGACTATAGACTAACCACGGGGTTCACGTCAACCCACTAAATGAACGAACCCAGTCCAGGCTTTTTTATTCCTCCACTATCAGAGAAGCCAAAAAATCAGCAGTCAGTTTTCCCAGAAATACATGTCCGTCTTCATTGGGATGCACACCATCACTGAGGAAATACCCCCAGGGGTCCAACAGCTCAGGCCAAGCCCCCCAGACATCAAGGACAGGAATCTGTCGTTGTTTTGCCGTATTACGAATAATTTCATTGTAAGACTCAGGGGTCTCTCCCCCAAATAGCTGTACCGATATTGCCGGTTGGATGGTGGTCAACAGAATGGGGCGGCAGTTACTGTGTTTGATCTTTTCAACCATCTCATTGAGATTCTGCCTGAATTCCGGTAATAGCACCCCCATATACAGGTCATTCAAACCAAATGCAATGGTTATCAGATCTGGTGTATGGCACAGTACATCACGCCGCAAACGGCGAAGACCGCCAAACAAGGTATCTCCATCAACCCCGGCATTCAGCACCTTAAAGATTATTTCAGGGTATCGCTCCCGCAACAGATGCTGCATTACCAATCGCCATGGTCGATGAACCCCAAAACCATTGGTGATGGAATCGCCAAGGCAGACAATGGAAACAGAGGATGGTGTTTCAGTTTTCATTCAACTTAGGATTCGACCAGGCCGGATTAAGATATAACCTGAATTAAGCGTTTAGCTTTTAGCCGTTAGCTATTAGTTTAATGATTACAGGATGTTTACTATTACAAACTGTCACCCATCAGGTCTTATTGTTAATAAACGTAATGTCTTAATTTTTTAAAGCTAAACGCTGATAGCTAATCCCTAATCGCTTAACTTAGATCTCAACTTTCTGACTTGTGTTACCAGAATACATTATCAGGATGTTCGGGCTTGGCTCATAGCCGTGTCTGCCGACAGGCAGGCGGCATTGGCCGCCGACAGGCAGGGCTATTTTTCATAACTCAGAAAGTTGAGTTAGATATAAATAATTGAACATACTCCTGCAGTTGCCCTGAAGTCAGAGAAGAGGATCTTGTGTGACGCAACTGACGACCGATCTTTTTTGCCAGAGCCAGGTTTAGCTCACCACGGGGATCTTCCGCACACAGGGATGAATCTTTAAGATTCTGTAGTATTTCCAGCATATTAGCCAGTGATTTCTTTTTAAAACAGAGTACATCATCCCGGGACAGCGCGTAATGAGGGGATTGATCAAGACGGAGGAGAAGTTTCTGCCAGCGTCTGGTCCGATTCAATAAGAGCACCGTATTAAAAATCCGCCGGTTGACCGCAAAAGAAAAAAGGGTCGGGGTTATGGTCCGGGCCAGGAGAGGATCATTATCCCAACGTGAACGCCTGCTAATCAGATGGGCATACTGCCACAATTTATGGCGGATCGAAACCTCAAATCGCATTTCCCAATACAGATGAAGGGCACCTTTCTTGTGATAATACTGGACAATCTTACTCGGTACAAATGAATTATGGGCGACAACATCCGCCGCCAGATGGGTAAGGTATCCGTAGACAAAAGCCTGCTGGGCCGGGGAACAAACCTGATCCTGTAATTCAAAGGCAACCGGCCAGGTATGGCAATGGCGCAATGGATCAACGAATTTTTTCCCAACCACCATGTCCGCGGCAATATTGCCATAAAGAAAATCATAGGGATAACGGGCCAGCGCAGCTGCAACCTGCAGGGGCAAAAGATCTTTGCTGACCAGCAGTTCCCGAGCCAGTTTCAGGTGGGTTGCCGGCCCCCAGGCACTGGCGCAGCCACAGCTCAAAAGAATAACCAGTAGCGAAAAAAACACAATCAGCAAGAAGAGACTCATAGTGCGAAATACCCTGATCTACTGCGCCAAAGGCACAATCTCAGTCCCTGGCGGCAGTACAAAACTGAAAAATCCTGCCGGCAGTTTGTTTTCAGTTGGCGGCTTCCAGGAATAACTGATGATTATCTCATTGGCAAAGAGATCCGTAAGCTGGCTTTTAACCAGTTTCAATGTCTGTTTATCGAAAAAAAGCTGCAAGGTTGTAAATGGTCGGCCCTCGCCCTCTGCCGCCCGGGGCAACAGAGAGACCTTGATAATGGGATCATCAGCGGATTCGGATACTTCTACCTGATAGTCATCCTGCAACTTCTCCAAATTTGTTAACAAATGCATCATCAGCCGGGCTTCCGTCACCTGGGCCACCTCACCAATCATGACCTGTTCCAGGGACGCGTCATAAAACCAGAGCCTTTTACCATCAGAAATCAACAGCTGGACATCCGGCTCCTTAAACTCCCAGCGCATGCAATCGGGAATTTTAAAATAGACTGTTCCCCGGGAAATTACCGGTTCTTCAATATCAGGCAGATGGGCCTCCTGGACAAAATCCCCTATCCATAAGCCCGGCTGCTCAAAAACTGCCTTTATCCGGCTCAGGATTTTTTTCTGGCCGCTACTCTCCTTACAAGAGGCTGATGCAGGGAAATAACAGAAAACAACGCTCAAGCAGAAAAAAAATAGCAACGGCTGCATAAACTTTTGAAAAAAAATTTTCACTTCACTAGCTCCTGCACATTATAAAACCAAAGTTAAGCGGTTAGCTATCAGCGTTTAGTAACTGACTCCTGAATTTCTGTCACTCTTTTCAGCACCCCCTTGAGGGGCATAAAAAATAAGAAAATTTAATGTTCGGGCTTGGCTCGCAGCGGGTTTGGCCGCCGAACGAATCACCACGACGGTGATTCGCGGCGGACGCCCGGCGAGAATGAGCGAAAGCTATGCCTGAACATCCTAAGAAAATTTCTTTTGGCTAGTGTCTGGTATATTTTTTTGCGTTGTCTACAATGTCGTTAACTGGTGCTGATTCAGCGCGACATCGTGAGATGCCGCTGCTTTTCCCGGCAAATAGAGCCTAAAAATTGCCCTGTTTGAGCCCTGGAAGGGCGAGTTTGGCAATTTTAGCGCCATGAGCCGTTGGAAATGCAGGCAATCGAGCGCCAAAAAGCGCTGAAATCAGCTCCGGTTAACGGTTGCAAGAGCCTAACCGGACACCACTGAAAAAACCATGAAATCAGTTCATTAGCAATAAAACTTAAATACGGACTAATCTATAACACCGGAGAAAAGACCCGGCAAATATCCTCGACAAATTCCCGCACTTTGCCCCGCTGGTGGATTTCCTCTGAGCTTACCAACCGGGAGTCAGCAACAATTTTCTCCACCACGGAAACTATCTGGCGCACATCTACCGCAGAATAAAGGAACAGCGCCAGCTCAAAATTAAGCTGGAAACTGCGGATATCCATATTGACGGTCCCGGTCACGGCCAGGCGACCGTCAATGACAATCAGCTTGGCGTGGATCATCCCCGGCTGGTAACGGTATAATTGCACCCCGGCATCAACCAGATCAGGCAAAAAAGAGTTTCCGGCCAGATCAACCAGGGGATGGTTGGAACGTTCCGGGATAATAAGCCTCACATCCCGACCCATTCGGGCTGCCAATTCCAAAGCGGCTGACAGGGGTTCATCGGGAACAAAGTAAGGACTGACCACCCAGATACTCTCTTCCGCCTGATGCAAAGCAGCCAGAACCCCTGAATAAAGCGGACGACGGTTGGCATATTCCGGACCATCAGCTACGACCTGAACAATACTGTCAACCTCATGATCCACCAATAAAGTACAATCAGGAATAACTCGTTCGAATTTTTCCCCGGTGGCATAGGCCCAATCATGCCGGAAAACATTACGAAGGTGAGCAACGGCCGTTCCCTTGAGCAACAGCGCGGTATCCTTCCAACGTTTTTTATAACTGGCCGGACCAAGATAATTCTTTGCCAGGTTCATACCACCGGCCATTGCCTGACAACCATCAATAATCATCATTTTACGATGATTACGTAAATTAGCCGCCCACCGGCTGCGCACAGGCAGCAGGGGCAAAAAAATCCCCACTTGGCCACCAGCATCGCGAAGGGGCTGGACAAAACGGCCTTTGGTCAAAAAACACCCCAGCGCATCAAGCAGCAGCTTGACCTTTACTCCCTGGCGAGCTTTACGGACCAGCAGGGCCACCAATCTTCTGCCCACATCATCGCGGCCAAGAATAAAGGCGGTAATTTCGATGGAAATTTCAGCCTGTTCGATAAGCTCAGTGAGAATTTGATAAGCTTCAACCCCGTCATCGATAATCCGACAATGGTTGCCGGCTACCGGAAAATATGCACCGGTTCTGACCATCAGGTCCGAAACCCGGTTCAATGATGGCGTTATCTCACCGGCTGACACGGAAAAAGAATCCGGAAACTTTTTGGGTGGCTGCTCCATTTTTTCAACAATGCGTTGAATCCGCTTACCACCAATAAAAAAATAAAGCGGCACGCCCACATAAGGGAGCAGACCAATGGCCAGAATCCAGGCCAAAGTCGCCCCGGGGTGCCGCCGTTCAAGGAGGATGCGGGGAATCAGGACAATCGCCAGCATATAGCCGACGATTTCAAAAAAATGGGCAAAAATCCAGTTAGGAATAATCATTCACTTCCACATATCCATGCGGAATTACTGGCCAGCTGACAAAGAAAATTCACGGGTATAAAAAACGCCGCTATCCTTATCCAACACCTTTAAAATCAAAGAGGAAGGGATACCGGCTTCAGCCGGGAAAAAGAGAAAACCATGGGAAATTCTTCCGGGAAGGATATCCCGATTATCCAGTGAACGACGGTCAATGTCCTCAGAAATCTGATAACGGGCATCCTCCCTGGCATCGGAAGTCATGGTGCTGCCGCCCCCAAGCACCGCACCGGCCGCGCCACCCACAGCCGCCCCTTTCCCCAGGGCTTCCCCCACATTTTCTCCACTGACGACACCAACTGCGGCCCCGATAATGGCCCCGGTTACCGCACCCAGAGCCGCACCTTTGGCAGACGGCATCCCTAATCGGGCCAGGCCACCTTTTTTTTCAATCCGCTGATAAGCCGTACTACTGGAGAGAATATTAAAAACCCGCCGTTCCTGATTCACAAGCATGGTCTGTTCAGCATCAATGCGGAAGGTCTGATCACCCCGGTTATCGAATACCACCTGGATAGGCAGCAGCCCGGCACCAATCACGTCAAAACCGAAAGCAGCCTTTGCCTCCGCCCGGTCCGCGTAGCTGACAACTCCGATCTCAGCCCCCTTGATCACCGTCCGGTTGGCAAGATCACGAGGCAGAATGAAGCCAACCTCCTTCACCGGCTGCGTGGCGCAGCCTGAAAACAGAAAAAAGCATCCTAAAACAAGGGCCAGCAAACGATATTTCATCAGATAATTCTCCTTTCTCACCATAAGATCAAAAAACTCAACTTTCTGAGTTGTTCTAAAAACAGCCCTGCCTGTCGGCGGACACGGCTGGAAATCAGGCTGATTCCCCCTCCGGCATATCGGCAATAATTTTCTTTACTTCATCTCCGGAAAGGACTTCCCGCTCCTCCAAAATCCCAGTAAGATGATCAAGAACCGGCCGTTTCTCAGCCAAAATTTCATGAACCCGCTGGTGAGCCATGGCAATAATCCGGCTGACTTCTTTATCAATCCGCTCAGCGGTCTCATCACTGTAATTACGCTCTTCACTGGTGACATTCCCTAGAAACGGTGAAATAACTTTTTTACCATAGGTTCGGGGTCCCAGCTCATCACTCATGCCAAATTCACAGACCATTTTATGGGCAATTTCCGTCGCCCGCTCCAGATCATTCTGAGCCCCGGTTGAAATATCACCAAAAGCCAGTTCTTCAGCCACCCGGCCTCCGAGCAAAACAGCTATCTGGTCCAGCAATTCCAGCTTGGTAGCCAGAAATTTTTCCTTGACCGGCAGTTGCAATGTATAGCCCAAAGCCCCCACACCCCGGGGAATAATGGAAACTTTATGGACTGGTTCCCCGGTTGGTACGGTCATAGCTACCAAGGTATGACCTGACTCATGGTAGGCAACCCGGTGTTTTTCATCCTGGCCCATGGGATTGCGTTTTTTCTCCGGCCCGGCAATAATCCGCTCAATAGCATCTTCAAAATCCTTGGTGGTCACCGACGGCCGCTCTCTCCTGGCTGCCAGGATAGCCGCCTCATTAGCAACATTGGCCAGATCAGCTCCCACCAGCCCCGGAGTACGGCGGGCAATGAGGTGTAGATTCACCTCTTCAGCCAGCTCCAGATGCTTCGTATGAATTTTCAAAATATCTTCACGACCCTGCAGATCAGGTTTGTCAACCACTATCTGGCGATCGAAACGGCCTGCCCTGAGCAAGGCTTTATCAAGAATTTCCGGGCGGTTGGTTGCCGCCAGCACCACCACTCCCTTGCTGGTGTCAAACCCGTCTATCTCCACCAGCAGCTGGTTCAACGTTTGTTCCCGCTCATCGTTAGTACCCATGGCCATTGGCCCACCCCGCTGCCGGCCGATAGCATCCAGTTCATCAATAAAAATAATGCAGGGAGCTTTTTTGCGGGCCTGGTCAAAAAGATCACGGACCCGGGCCGCCCCCACCCCGACAAACATCTCAATGAATTCCGAGCCGCTGATACTAAAAAAAGGTACCCCTGCTTCGCCGGCAACAGCTTTGGCCAACAGGGTTTTCCCGGTTCCCGGCTGGCCGACCAACATTACACCTTTAGGCATATGTCCTCCCAACCGCTGGAAGTACTGGGGGTTTTTCAAAAATTCGATCACTTCTTCCAATTCCAGCTCCGCCTCTTCCACCCCGGCCACGTCATCAAAGGTTACCTTGGCCTGATCACTGGCATGGATCCGGGCCTTATGTTTGCCAATATTCAGAAAGTTGCCACCCATGCTGCCCATCCGCCGGGATAAAAATCCCCAGATGACAAAAATAAACAGCATCGGCAGAATCCAACCAAAAATCAGCTTGTTCAACCAATTATCATTGTAACGAACTGAATATTTAACCCCGTGCTGATTCAACTGATCCACCAGGGCATTATCCTTGAGCAGTACGGTGGAAAATAATTTTGGCCGTCCCTGGGCATCCTGGATTTTCAGGGTACCGGTAATCTTTTTCTCACTGATGACACATTCGCCCACCTGGTTGTTACGCAAATACTCCTGAAACTGGCTGTAGGGAATAGACTGGCGCTGTACCCCCATGGATGCCTGGAAAAAATAGAAAAAGGCAAACATCAGGATGAAATAGATAAAAGAAAAATTCCACGGGTTCTTCCACAGGGACTGATCCCGGGGTTTATTGACTTCCATCTCCGGTTCCGGAGGCTTGAGGCGAAAAGCTCTTTTAGGCATGAGTAAAAATCCTGATTATGATCGGGTTTTCAACGATAAAGCGAAAATATCACGTTTAAATTTCCGCTGACAACACAGTCTTCAGAAACGATGCTCATCAGTAACAATCATCACATTTTCAATCTGGCCGCTGTCGCTGATAAAAAGATTGAGGAGAAAACTGACACAACCCATGATCAGGGCCGCAAAAACCGCCGAAAAAAAGCCGTGAACGTCAAAACCACGAACCACATCCCCCGCCAATAATATCATGATGCCATTAACCACAAATGTAAAAAGTCCCAGAGTGAGGATATTGAGCGGCAGGGTCAAAAGAAGGACCACCGGCCGCAAAAAAGCATTCAGCAGACCAATCACAAAAGCGGCCACAAACAGGGAAAGGTAACTGCTGATCACAATTCCTTTCAAAATCCAGGCGGCTACCAATAACGCCAGGGCATTCACCACCCAGCGAATAATAAAACCTCGAACCCGGTTACCATGCAATGAATCAGTCATAATTACCTCCTTTCACTGATCTAACATAGACATTGAACTCATCACTGTCAAATAAGTATAACAACATGATCGGACATGAACAAGTTATTAATTGGTTCCCATCCCCCCCCCCTCCTCATTTCAGCAACACCCGGATATCACCCTGACGCTGGGTCACCTTGTACATATCCAGACATTCAATCAGGGGAATCACATATTTTCGGGTCAAACCGACCATTTCCTTGAATTGAGGGGTGGTCAATTCCCCATGTTTTTCAAAGTAGGTACCCACTTTCTTCTTTAACTGCTCATAATCTCCGCTGGGAATATAACTGCCTTCTTTAACCCGCACCAACGCACCCTCTTTCTCCAGCAGGCTGACCATGGTTCTTATTTCGGCTTCCGTTACTTCAAGTTCACTGATCAGGAAGCGAAAATCAGGAAACTGCAGACCGGCCTGTCGATAAATCCGCAGGATTTTCCCCTTAAGCTCTTTCTCATCCACCTCCAGGCAAATCTGGTGATCGGGAAGGCGGATAATTTCTTTTTCCAGCACCAGGCGCTGGTCCTTCATTGTTCGTTGCAACACACTGGCAAACAGCAGGGGCTTAAGTTGCAGCCGGGATTTCAACTCTTCCTTAAAAATCCCCAACTTCACCGGAAACTGCTGATGATAGGCGGCAACCAATTCCACCAGTTTATCCTGCAGTTCCCGGAATCGCTTGCCGCTGATATAAGCCCGGCGTTCGACATCATAACGAACCACCTTTTTGGCGGCAGATAACTCATCAAGCACCAATCGCAACTTCTTAGATGAAAGCGGTACCTGACCGGCAATTTCTCCGGCATTCAGCCCCTGTAGTTCATGGTTGTCTATCAGGACCTCAACCACTTGGCTGATCTCACCCTGCCGCAATATTTCCAGTGACGGCAGCAGCTCGGGAAATTCCTTCAGCCGGTGTTTGCGGGGATGAGGGTTCAGTACCTGACCACCACCCATGGTTTCCTGCCAGGCAAAGCTGCGCAACACCAGCCGGTCGCCATACAAAACTACCGTGGGGGAATTAAGACGAACTTGAACATAATCTGAGTCACCCGGGTTAATACCATTACCCGAAAGCACCACCACCGTAGCCATAATAGCAGCACTGCCGGCATGAACCATCATCTTGCTGCGTGGTTTCAGCGGATTGGAAGCTCCCGGTAAATGGCTGTAATAGATATCAATCATGGAAGTTATTTCGACCGTATCAGGATGAACCAGAATTTCCCCCCGGACAATCTGCGATTTTTCCAGACCCTGTAGATTGACCGCCGTCCGTTCACCAGCGGCTGCGGTTTCTCTGATGCTGTCATAGGTTTGAATGCCCCGCACCCGGCTGGCCAAGCCGGCCGGCAGCAATTCCACCTGATCGCCAACAGTAACCGAACCGGACAGAGTGGTTCCGGTTATCACAGAACCAAAACCTTTCATCACAAAAGCCCGATCAATGGGCAACCGAAAAGGGCCGGCAATCGGCCGGGCAGCAGTTTCAGCCGCCAGCCGCATCAATTCCTGCAATAATGCTTCAATACCTTCACCCGTAATAGCAGAAACCAGCATGATCGGCACCTCAGCCAGAAAAGTTCCATGCAGGTATTTTCTGATATCATCAATAACCAATTCTCGCCATTCATCATCGACCATATCCGTTTTGGTCATGACTACCAGGCCTTTTTCCACCCCCAGCAAACGACAAATATCAAGATGCTCGCGGGTCTGAGGCATCACCCCTTCGTCGGCGGCAATCACCAGGGCCACCAGATCGATACCGGCAACGCCAGCAACCATATTTTTAATAAAACGCTCGTGGCCGGGAACATCAATAATCCCCAGAGACTGGCCGTCAGGAAGATCCAGATGGGCAAAACCCAGTTCGATGGTAATGCCCCGTTTTTTTTCTTCCAACAGGCGGTCGGTATCCGTACCGGTCAAGGCCTTCACCAGGGTGGTTTTACCATGATCAACGTGACCGGCAGTCCCCAGAATGACCCGTTTATGGTCCATCAATTCCCCCATTTTTCAAGTTAGTTTCCATCCGGAAACTGATATTTCCGGATGGGCTGTTAGCTGTCAACCATTAGCTCTCAGCTTAACCCGTTGTTTGTTTCAATATTTTACTAATGCGGGCTTGAGGTCCGAAATCAAAAATTTAATTAGTGCGCCCGCAAATAAGTACTCTTAAATGACCTGTAAGACACTAAAAGCTGACTGCTGACCGCTGAAAGCGTTCATCAGGAAATGAGCGTTTCCAGATGGACACAAGTTAAACACCCTCTATATCTGGTTTATAGGCTAATCCCGGGCCCGGCAGACAGAACGATGCGCAAGCAGAAAAAAGACTATGCCAGTAACAGCTAAAATAACGATCGGCAAAAGCTTTACTGACTGACCATAGGCCCCACTGCGGATCAGATGGGAAGCATGAGTCAAAGGCAGCACCTGCAAAATCATCTGAACCCAGGATGGCATTTTGTCCACGGGGAAAAAAGTCCCCCCCAGAAAAGCCATCGGAGTGATAATAAAATTAAACAACATGGCTTGGTCAGCATGGGATTTCACCACCATGGCCGCCATCACGGCCATGGAGGCAAAAACAAAGGCATTAAGCAAAATACCCAACCAGAAAATCGGATTCAGGAAATGAAGCTGCACCCCGAACAAACCTGAAAGCAAAATAACAATAATGACTGAAATCAAGGCTTTGGCCATCCCGGCCATCACTTCACCAATCACATAAGCCAGGTCAGAAATGGGGGAGGCCTGAAATTCCTCAAAAATTCTCCAGTAAAAACGGGCGATATTGATTTCTCCGGCAATCCCGAATGACTGATTCATCGTCCCCATGGCCACCAGACCGGGAATCAGAAACTCAAGGTAGGGATGGCCGCCAACGTGCATATTGTGGCCAACACCAAGCCCGAAGGCCACCAGGTACAGGCTTGGAGAAACGGCCATGGAAAAAAATACTTTTTTCCCCCGGCTGCCCAGTATCAGCATCTCCCGTAAAAATATTGCCCAACTGCCAGCCAGCGTTGTCATGATAGACGTCCCCCGCAACTTCATTCCTCAACCACCTTGCGGCCGGTTAAATCAAGAAAGACATCCTCCAGGTTAACCCGTCTTATGGTCACCCGTCCGGGAAAATCTGCGACAGCCTGTTTGGCGGCGGCCCGATCAGGGAAGCACTCGGTCTGCAGCTCATTATCTACCAGGCGGTCTACGGCCCAGCTACCCATTCGCCGCACCAGGGTTGCCGGCTGATCAACTGCAACAATCTGCCCCCGGTCAATAAAAGCCACCCGCCCGGCCAGGTACTCCGCTTCCTCAATATAATGAGTAGTCAGAAAAATCGTTGTTCCTTCATTTTGAATCCGCCGGATGATCGACCAGACCCGCCGCCTGATGGCCGCATCCAGCCCCACCGTCGGTTCATCCATAAAAAGAATCCGGGGATGATGCATCATGGCCCGGACAATGAGCAATCGACGCTTCATTCCTCCCGATAAATGATTCACCAGCGTCTGGGCCCGATCAGACAACTCAACATAAGCCAATAACTCTTCAATCCGCTTTTGGCGCTGATTACGGGGAAGGGAAAAAAACCGGCCATGAAGATCCAGATTGCGATATACCGTCAATTCAGTATCAAGATTCAGTACCTGGGGAACCAGGCCGACCTGACGCTTCGCTTCAGTAGGATGTTTGCTGATATCCGTATCATTGAGTAATATAGTCCCCGAATCCGCTCTGGTCAGACCGGTCATAATCCGAACCATGGTCGTTTTACCAGCCCCATTGGGACCCAGAAGCGCGAACAGTTCGCCCTTTTGCACTGATAAATCAACGCCGGAAAGGGCCTGGACCTGGCCGTATGCTTTGGTCAATTGCTGAATGGCAATCATGAAGCTGTCACAATAATGGCTTACAGGAATAAAAAACAGCCGTTCTTAAAACGGCACCCTTACAAAGACAGTTAAAGCTATCATAAAATTATCCCAAGTGTAAATAACTGATTTTGATGGACTCGCGATGGTTACAAAACCATCAAATCTCGGTTGCAAAACTCCACAATCTATGTTCAAGTAGATGACGTTTCCTTTTTCACGCATGAATAATGTCAACCCCAACGGTATCCATAACGATGATTAGACGCATTAAGGAATATTTATTCATCGTTAACTACCTGGGAGCCTTGCTCACCCTTTTCGGCCTGCTGCTGTTCATCCCCCTGATTGTCCAACTCTATTACCAGGAAACCATGACGGGCACCCACCTGGTTGCGGCTTTTACTATCCCCGGTATGATTCTGTTCTTTGGTGGCATTCTGTTGCAGAAAAAAATACCAGTCCGGATCCCATCAGTACAAGAAGGCATGGTCATTACCGCCCTGGCCTGGCTCTCAGCTGCTTTAGTCAGTTCTCTGCCTTTCATAATCGGCATCAATAAACCAGTCATAGATGCCATTTTTGAAGCCACCAGCGGCATTACCGCATCGGGGTTGACAGTATTTACCGGCTTGGATCAGTTACCAAAATGCATCCTTTTCTGGCGTTCACTTCTTCAATGGGTGGGAGGAGTTGGGATATTAACTTTTTTCCTGGCTGTCAGTTTCAGGGGTGGAAGTACTTCAGCCGCCCTTTTTGTTGCCGAAGGTCATAAAATAGCCAGCCGGAGGCCGGTGCCCGGGATATTCAATACAATCAAAATTATCTGGACAATTTACGGGTTGCTCACGATCAGTTGTTTTTTCCTCTTGTGGCTGGAAGGGCTTCCCCCTTTCGAGGCCCTTAATCATGCGCTGACCGTGGTTTCCACCGGAGGTTTTTCAACCCATGACCGCAGCATCTCTTTTTTTGCTCACTATCCCCATGCTGAGCTGATTGAATATACCCTGATTTTCTTCATGGTCATGGGTGGCATCAATTTTCTCATCCACTACAAAATCTTCACCGGCGAATGGCGATCAATTTACAAGGACTACGAAATACGCTGGTTCTGGAGTCTTTTGGCCGGCTGTACGATCCTGATTTGTCTTGATCATCTGCTGCATAGCCCTCAAGGAAGCTCTTATTTAGCCGATAATCTTTCAACCACTTTCCATCACCTGCACGAAATGTTTCGCAAAAGTCTGTTTCAGGTTGCCTCGCTGTTAACAAGTACCGGCTATACAGTTCAGAACATTAACAGCACTTTTTTCCCGGCCCTGGCTAAACAGCTTTTTCTCCTGTTGATGTTTGTCGGTGGCTGTGTCGGCTCAACGTCTGGCGGGTTCAAGATCCTGCGCCTGGGAATCCTCTGGGAAGCCCTGAAGAGTGAATTAATTCGCAGTATCTCATCACCAAAACGCATTGTTCCACTGGTTGTTCATGAGCAGATTATTGAACACCGGGAAATTCAGCGGATTACCGCTTTGCTGTTTGCCTGGCTATTGATCATCTTTGTCGGCGCGGGGATAACCGTATTTTTTTCCGATTTAAACGCCTGGGAAGGTTTTTCAGGCATGCTGTCCGCGGTCAGCAATATGGGACCGTTTTATTTTTCCATTGAAAGACTTGTGAGTATCCATCCCCTGGTCAAACTCACCTACTCCCTGGGGATGTTGATCGGCAGGCTGGAAATACTACCTTTCTTTGTATTATTTTCTCGAAAATCCTGGCAATAGGAGGAAGATTATGTACATCGTTATCGCCGGCGGGGGAATCAGCGGCACGACCCTGGCCAACATGCTCGCTCACCGTAAAGATGATGTGGTCATCATCGAAAAGGACAGGGAACAATGTGAACAGCTGTATGCCGAGACAGGGATGGTAACCATTAACGGCAGTGCGACAGATATTGTCACCCTGAAAGAAGCAGGCATAGAAAAGGCTCAGATTGCCGTTGGAGCCCTCTACCGGGATAGCGACAACCTGACCTTTGCCCTCCTGGCCCACAGCTTTCAGGTACCGAGGATTATGGTAAAAATGCGCAACCCGACCTACAAGGAAGCTTTTGAACTGGCGGGGGCGACGACCATCTGCAACATGAATGACCTGTTCCAGAATAATATCATGATGGAACTGGAGAATCCCAACATCAGGATTATCACCCATCTCGGAAGTCAAAACACCCAGTTGATCATGATACGCTACCCGGTCACCGGAAATCTTGACGGAACTACTATCCAGGAGCTGTCATCCCAGAGCGTTTTTTCCAAAAACTGTGTTTTTGCCGGCATCATGCAGGAAAAATCTGATAAGATTGTCATGCCCCGGGGCCACGACAAAGTCTTCCCCGATGACAAACTTTTCATGGTCGTAAATCAGGCACTTATCCCGGAAATCTCAGCTTATTTGGACACCATGGCGGAAAAAAACAAAAAGACAACCATTTGAATTGACAATAAGACCTTAGCGATGGGAACACACAGCATTCAGATTTTTTTTGGCGTATTCGTTTTCCGGTTCCAACTCCAAGGCTTTCAGCAGACACAGTTCTGCTTCCTCCATTTTGTTTTGCTGAAAGAAGCCCAATCCCAACATGTTCCAGGCATTGGCAAAATCAGGCTGCAGCTTTACCACCTGCCGAACTTCCTCATAACGATTTTCATAGGCCAGGGTTTTAGCTTTTTGCAACAACTCCGATACATCAGCCATATGAAACACTCCTGTTCAACAAGCAATTACATTCTAAAAGATACTCATTTTTGTCAATCACTATTTCCCGGTAAAGCTATTAAAGGCTTACTCTTCATTCTGATTAACCAGTATTGAAAGAGAGGAGTCATATTCTAGCCTTTTTCCTTGTAGGAGTTTGTTGTTATCTCCATCCAGGAGGGTAAATGTCCATACACCTTCTTTTAGTGGAACAAATGAAAACCCTCCACTACTGTCCGTAAAAATAATGGTATTTCCAATATCTTCTTTGATGAAACCAGTAGTGGTTGTATCAAGATCTGTATCACCTAATTTATGGTTGAGATATTCAACCTGTATCTTGGCGTGAGGAATTAGCTTGCCTTCGTCATTGACGGCCTCGGCACGAAAAAGACTTCCGGCATACACACTGTATGGTGGGACTAGTGGTATTATCTCAGGCGCGTTTTTGAACACCCGTTTCGGCCAATCAGTGATAAACCCCCCATAATTAAGACAAAATTTTGCAACCTTCTGCCGGTAAAGTTCTTCTTGTATTTTCCAATGTGCTTTATGTTTCACCACAATAATATAGTCACCAGGTCCGGAAAAACCACTTTTACTATTTATTGGAATTGTATATGTCTCTCTTTTTTCATCTCTCACCGTATAATAATCAGGGATAGCGACAGTATGTAATTTTTTTTCTTCCCCTTGATGAATCACAAAAATTGAATCCAATCCTTTGATATGTTTTGAGTCTTCAACGTCTAAGCGTATCCCCATAAGATTAGAACCAGTAAAGGGATGAAAATGAAGAACCTTAATGGTCTTCTGGCCATCTTCATTTGTATGTGGGATAAGAGTTGTGGTATGTGCTGTTACAGATATAGGGAACAGCAATATTAATAAAACAAGAGTTACAACATTTTTCATAATAATATGCTCTCCATTTGATAGTTGATCAACTTTCTGGCTTGCATTGCCAGGAATACATGACAAGATGTTCGGGCTTGGCTCATAGAGGTTATGCTGCATAAATGATTTTAGATTGCCTAAAGTATTTTTTCACTCTGGATGGCTTCCGGCCTTACGAAGGCGAACTACCTGGCATCGCATTTGTGCTTGAACCTCTGGTGGTAGTCTCTTTGCATCAATCTTTTCCATATGCAAAAATTATAGCAAATCTGAATATTATTTTCTATCTTTATCTGCCAGGTTAATATTATGAATTACCCCTTTTCCCAAGTGAAATCGCCTTATTTTTCCAGAAAGGTATAAAAGTTATAATTTCCCTTGAAAAAGGCCGGATAAAACGGCTAGACTAAATTCTACCAGGTAAAATACTCAACTTTCTGACTTGTATTACCAGGAACATTACAGATATTCGGGCTTGGCTCATAGCCGTGTCTGCCCAGCCTGCCGGCACAGCGACAGGCAAGCGGTTTTGGCCGCCGAACGAATCACCTGGATGGTGATTCGCGAGGGACACCGATGTTTAATTTTACAAATCTTCACCCGTTGGGTGTTGTTACTAATCAACGTAAAGCCCTAATTTTTAAAAGCTAACCGCTAATGGCTCAGCTTAAGTAAAATATATACAGAGAATGAGATAATGTCCAAAAATGAAATGAAAACTGTCTTTACCCCGACTTTCATCGGTAACCTGGAGCTTAAAAATCGTTTCATCCGTTCGGCAACCTGGGACGGTATGGCCGGGGAACAGGGAGAAATCAGTCCCTGGCAAATGCAACTTTTTAAAACCCTCGCCGGCGGCGGCACCGCCCTGCTGACCTCCGGCTATACTTTTGTCAGCCCTGAAGGCCGGCAGCATCACGGGCAGGCGGGGCTGGATCAAAACCGGCTGATGGAACCCCTGGCAGAACTGGCCGAGGTGGTACACCAATCCGGGTCACGGCTGTTCATTCAGCTGGTCCATTGCGGCGGCCAGGCAAATTCCAAAGTTACCGGACTGCCGGCCAAAGCTCCCAGCGCTATTGAGCACCCACTTTTTGCACAAAAGCCACGGGAATTAACCCGGGAAGAAATTGAAAAATTGATCACCAATTTTGCTCTGGCAGCCGGACGGGCTAAAGAAGCCGGCTGCGATGGCGTCCAGCTGCATGCAGCACACGGTTATTTGATCAGCCAGTTTCTTTCACCGTCCACCAATCGACGACGTGATGATTTTGGTGGCAGTTTGACAAACCGTTTTCGTTTTTTACGGGAATGCTACCTGCGGACCAGAAAGCAAGTGGGTGACCATTTCCCCCTGACCGTAAAAATCAATGGCCAGGATTACCTGGAAGATGGTTTGCTACTTGAGGAAACTGTGGAAATCTGCCGGCGTCTGGCGGATCTGGAACTGGATGCCATTGAGGTCAGTGGAGGAAGCAGGGCGAGTTCACCGAAGCAACCGGTGATCAGGAAAATTAATCAGCCGGAAAAGGAAGCATATTTTTTAGATGACGCGGTGGCCATCCAGCGAGCAGTCAGCATCCCGGTGATCACCGTGGGGGGCATCCGTTCGCCCCAAATCATTGGCCGTATAATCAATCAGGGCATCCCCCTGATAGCCCTTTGCCGACCGTTGATCCGTGAACCGGAACTGATCAATCGCTGGCAGAACGGCGATCTCAATCCGGCCTCCTGCACCTCCTGCAACGGCTGTTTCAAACCGGCCTGGAAGGGAGAAGGAATCCGCTGTGTTCAGTCCGACGCTGAAAACAGCGGATGATCCCCTGCCAGTGGATCATTTTCGGCCATTTGTTCAGCTCAAATGGGCAATCCTTCGGGCATATTGTTGGATAAGTGGCATATTCTCTACCTGATAATCCCCCGTCAAGCTGTTTTGCAGAATAAACTTTTTGCGGCAAAAAGCATCAATAGCCATCATGATATCATGGGCGACGTCGGCATCAACTACTTCCGGCAACAATTCAAAATGCTCGAGGAAATAATCGCTGACCTCCTGAATGGTAAAAGACTTTTCCTCCCGGCTATCGACATCCATATTCATAATCGCCTCAGCCAGCAGTGAGGTATAAGACCGCACCACCCCTCTACCGATGCTCTCCATCAACCGGATCACGGCATTATTGATATTTCCTGACTCCGACCCATAAGAAATCGGTGTCGAAAAATGAACATGAATGGCCGAATCCGGCAATTTAGCATACTGTTTATCCAACATGGCCAGCTGGGTAAAAATATCTTTTTCTGAAATATTTTTCCCCGTCCGACTCGCTTCGATATCCACATCCTCGGGAACAATTGTATACGACAGGGAAACCGGAACCAGATAAACCTGCCGCCCGGTATTTTTGACATACCCGGCCAAGTTCTCCATAATTCCCGTTTTCGGTTTGCCGATGCGGCCGTCCCGCGACCTGGTTCCTTCAATATAGAACATAAAGGGCTCATTATGATCCCAGAGATAATGCAAATATTCCCGGTGAACCTGGCGATACACCGGGTTGTGAAACCATTTAAGATTCTGGAACCAGCGGGAATCCCGACCGAGGTGTTCCCGCCTGATTTTATAAGCATTCACCCGGGGCATAATCCAGTTAGAGACGCCGCGAAACAGGTTGGCCCCGGCGGCAATCACCGGCTGCAAACCATTGAAGCCATTGATGGCAAAACAAATGGGGATATGGTCGGCGTTGGAAACATGGTTGGGAAGGATAAAAACCGGAGCTTTACCCATCAAATCCCTTATCTGATCAAACACTCCCGATTCTTCTTCCGACAGCCTGATACTTTTCACCAGATGAGGAAAAATATGGCGGGCAATACTGCGAAAAGCAATAAGGAACGCCGGATCAAAATCAGCGGCCATATCTTCAATGTAATAACGGGACAGATAATCAACAATGGCAACAGGCTGCTTTTGTTTATTCAGCTCCAGTGCCCGACGCCGGTAAAAAAAGAGCAGGGTTTGCAGTTTGGCAGGATCTTTGATCGACGGCGCCTCATCCTCCAATGCGGTTAATTTTTGCCGGATGCTTTTCGCTTTCTGGCGAAAATAAATTTTCTGGTAGATGAGGGCCTGGCGGGCATCCATGGCGACTTCCAGCTTATGTTCCCGGTAGTAGCGGCCCACCGCTTCAACAACTTCCTTGACCATCACCGTTTTTTGCATTCTGAGTTTATTGACACAACAACGGTTAGTCAGCCATTGTACCGGTCGCAGCCGGCACCAGAAAAAAATCAGGTTCAGCAGCCGTTCACTGAAAGGGGTTCCTGATCTCTCCATACATCCATACTGTTCCCAAAGCAAAAACCCCGATTTTTCCCTAAGCACTTCAAACGCCGATGGGACAATCAGGGTTGATGATTTTACCACAATAAAATAACAAGACAGTAATAATTTACAGGTACTCCCGAATCAGGATCTCGGCAATCTGCACCGCGTTCAGGGCGGCCCCTTTGCGGATATTATCAGCCACCACCCACATATTGATACCGTTGGCAATGGATTCATCCTGACGGATGCGCCCCACTAAAGTATCATCCTGGCCGGCGGCATCGACAGCCAGGGGATAATCATTTTCGGCTGGGTTATCCACCACCCGGACTCCGGGAGCCTGTGCCAGAATTTCTTTCACTTCATCAGCAGAAATAAATCTTTCGGTTTCCACATTAATTGATTCAGAATGGCTGAAAAAAACCGGCACCCGCACGGTGGTGGCAGTGAGCATGATGTGATCATCTTCTAAAATCTTTTTGGTTTCATTAACCATCTTCATCTCTTCCCGGGTATAATCATTATCCAGGAAAACATCAATGTGAGGAAGACAATTAAAGGCAATCTGGTGGGGATAGACGGTAACCGGCAACTCCCGCTGCTGAAAAATGGCCAGCACCTGCTGTTCCAGCTCCTCGATCGCCTTCTTGCCGCTTCCCGATACCGCCTGGTAGGTGGAAACCACCACCCGTTTGATACCGGCCTCATCATAGATGGGTTTCAGCGCTACCACCATCTGGATTGTAGAACAGTTGGGATTGGCAATAATCCCTCGGTTGCGGTAATCAGCAATGGCATGAGGATTGACTTCCGGCACCACCAGGGGAATATCAGGTTCCATACGAAAAGCATTGGTATTATCAATCACTACTGCCCCGCTGCTGGCTGCCGAAGGAGCAAACCTGCTGCTGACTGAACCCCCGGCTGAAAAAAGGGCAATATCAATATCAGCAAATGAATCATCGGTTAATTCTTCCACCAGATACTCATCATCGCGGAACTCGACCTTTGATCCCGCCGATCTTGACGACGCCAGAGGTCTCAGGCTGGCAATGGGAAAATCCCGTTCCGCCAATACTTTCAACATTTCTTCGCCTACGGCGCCTGTAGCTCCCACTACGGCCACATTATATGCTTCTTTTTTCATTTCAATCTTCCACTTCTGAGTAACTAATTATAATATATTGAAATCATTAATCTTTTGTTTATCAATATCTCACGTTTATAAAGCAATTGCCTAAGGATGTCCGGGCTTGGCTCATAGCCGTGTCTGCCGACAGGCAGGCAGCATTGACCGCCGAACGAATCACCACGATGGTGATTCGCAGCGGGCACCTCGGAGCTGCACACGATGTGCAGCGAGAATGAGCGAGAGCCATGCCGGGACATCATCAAGAACAATTACTTACTTTACAGATGTGTGGCCGCAGCAAGCGGACTGAAAACGCTTTTTAAAAAATAATTATAAATTATCCACCACCAGATCGCCGACCTCACAGGTGGTATAACCCATTTTTCCGGCGGCAACGCTTTTCAGCTTGTCGCGCAAAACCGTCACCACCGCCTTTTCCACCCGCTCAGCAGCCGAATGTTCACCCAGATACTGTAGCATCATCTGGCCGGCCATAATCGCCGCTAGCGGGTTAATGACGTTCTGGCCGGTATATTTAGGGGCTGAGCCACCGATGGGCTCAAACATCGACGTACCTTGAGGATTGATATTTCCCCCGGCGGCAATCCCCATCCCCCCCTGGATCATTGCCCCCAGATCGGTAATAATATCCCCAAACAAATTATCAGTGACAATCACATCAAACCATTCGGGATTTTTCACCATCCACATACAGACCGCGTCCACATGCCCATAATCAGTGGTAATATCGGGGTACTCCACGGCCACTTCATCAAAAGCACGCTGCCAGAGATCAAAAGCATAGGTCAAAACATTGGTTTTGCCGCAGAGGGTCAGCTTCTTCTCCCGCCCCCTCTCCCGGCACAGATCAAAAGCATAGCGCAGGCAGCGCTCCACCCCTTTACGGGTATTGATGGACTCCTGGATTGCTACTTCATCCGCTGTTCCTTTCTTAAGAAAACCGCCGGAACCGGTATAAAGACCTTCAGAATTCTCCCGCACCACCACAAAATCAATATCATCCGGCCCCTTGTCACGCAACGGCGTTTCCACCCCAACATACAATTTAACTGGCCGCAAATTGATGTATTGATCAAGGGAAAAACGTAATTTCAACAAAATGCCCTGTTCCAGGATTCCCGGCTTCACCTCCGGATGGCCAATGGCCCCCAGAAGAATGCTTTTAAAATCCCGCAGTTCATCTATGGCACTATCCGGCAAAATCTCACCGGTTTTCAAGTAGCGTTCACCACCAAAATCATAGGTCTGATAATCACAACTGAAGCCTTCCAGCTTACCCACGGCAGCCAATACTTTTCTGGCTTCACTTACCACTTCCGGCCCGGTACCATCACCGGGGATCACAGCAATATCATATTTTTTCATTTGTTGGTCCTTAGGTTTAATTTTTCTGTCGATGTTTTATAAAAACTGTTTCATGTACAATGAGGAGGTTGTCCGAGAACAGCCTCCTAGGATTCTTTGCTGATATGAGCCATCAACCCCCCGTCGTCAATCAACTCCTGCATGAAAGGCGGAATCGGCTTGGCCTGGTATGTCTTCCCCTTGGTTAGATTTTCAATGCTACCGGTTGCTGAATCAATCCGCAGCTCATCCCCTGGCTTGATTTCTTTAGCCGCTTCCACAGATTCCATAATCGGCAGGCCGGTATTAAAAGAGTTGCGGTAAAAAATGCGGGCAAAGGTTCCGGCCACCACACAGGAAATGCCAGCAGCTTTGATGGCAATGGGCGCATGCTCCCTTGAGGAACCACAACCAAAGTTCTTATCGGCAACAATAATATCACCAGTTTGCATCTTATGCATAAATTCCGGATCAGCGTCTTCCATGCAGTGCTTCGCCAGTTCTTCAGGATCAGAAGTATTGAGATAACGGGCCGGGATAATGGCATCCGTGTCTACGTCATCACCGAATTTCCAGGCTTTTCCCTGATATATCATGATACCACCTCCTCCGGGCTAGCTATGCGTCCGAAAACGGCAGAAGCCGCAGCCACGGCCGGATTGCTCAAATATACTTTGCTGTCCGGATGTCCCATGCGGCCGACAAAATTACGATTGGTAGTAGACACGGCCCTTTCACCGGCCGCCAGAACGCCCATGTGCCCGCCAAGGCAGGGGCCACAGGTCGGCGTGCTGAAAACTGCCCCAGCCTCCACAAACAACTCCACCAGCCCTTCCCTTATTGCCTGGAGATAAATAGCCTGAGTTCCGGGAATCACGATCAACCGAACATAGGGGGCCACTTTTTTCCCCTTCAACACCTTTGCCGCCAGCCTTAAATCCTCAATCCGCCCGTTGGTACAGGAACCAATCACGACCTGATCAATAGCAATCTGCTGTTCCACCGCCTCCGCCACATCCTGACTATTTTCCGGCAATGAAGGAAAGGCTACCTGGGGCTTAATTCGGGAGACATCAATATCCATTTCATAGACATATTCAGCCCCGGGGTCACTGAAGAAAAGTTGATAATCACGTTTTGAACGCCCCCGGACATAATCAAGGGTTATATCATCGGGAGTAATAATCCCACTTTTTGCCCCGGCTTCAATGGCCATATTGGCCATGGAAAAACGACCGTACATGGGCAGTTTCTCAATGGCCTCACCCTGCATTTCCATACTCTGATACAGTGCCCCATCAACTCCCAGTTTACCGATGGTATAGAGAATCAAGTCTTTTCCTTCCACCCAGGGACCGGGGGTTCCATGGTATACCAGTTTGATACTTTCAGGAACCTTAAGCCAAACTTTGCCGGTAGCCATGGCCGCCGCCAGATCAGTACTACCTACCCCGGTGGCAAAAGCCCCCAGGGCACCGTAGGTACAGGTATGGGAATCAGCTCCGATGATTAGATCTCCGGGAAGTGCCAGCCCCTGTTCCGGGAGCAGCACATGTTCAATCCCCACCCGTCCCTGCTCAAAATAATTAGTCAACTGTTGCCGGCGGCTGAAATCCCGGACAATTTTTGTCTGCTCGGCAGAGTTAATATCTTTATTGGGGGTAAAATGATCCGGAACCAGGATAACCCGATCCTGATCAAAAACCTTTTCAATTCCCAGTTTTTCAAACTCGGCAATGGCGATGGGGGCGGTAACGTCATTGGCCAACGCCACGTCAACCCGAGCTTCAATCAACTGCCCCGGCTGCACCAGCTCACAATCTGCATGGGCAGCCAGTATCTTTTCGGTAATGGTCATTGCCATAATCAGAACTCCTTAGTTTCCATCCGTAAACTGATGTTTCTGGATAGGCTGTCAGCCTTTAGCTCTCAGCTTAGCTACTTGTTTTTTCAATATTCTACTGAAAGCTGGCTGCTGAGCGCTGAAAGCGTTCAGCAGGAAATGAACGTTTCCGGATAAACACTCCTTACACAGTTACCCGGGGACGGTTATGTTTTTTGTATTCCAACTTATTCAAAGCATTGATATAGGCTCTGGCAGTAGCCACAATGATATCCGTATGGGCACCCTGGCCCATCACCGTCAGGCCTTCCTCTTGAATCCTGACCGTCACTTCCCCCAGGGCGTCCGTTCCCCTTGTAATGGATTTAACCTCGTAAGTCAAGAGTTTACTAGCCGTTTTGGTCAGCCGCTTAATGGCTTTAAAGGTGGCATCCACCGGCCCGTCACCAAACTCGGCACCCTGCAGGGTTTCATTATTAATTTCCAGCTGAATAGTGGCATTGGGAACCGAAACACTGCCACTGTTCACATTAATGTACAACAATTTAATGTAGTGCGGTATACGGATAATCTCATCGGCAATCAGGGCATCGATATCCTCGTCAAAAACGGTCTTCTTCTTGTCCGACAATTTTTTAAAAGCCAGGAAGGCAATCTCGATCTGTTCATCACTAAGCTCATAGCCCAGGCCGACAATCTTTTCCCGGAAAGCATGACGACCGGAATGTTTTCCCATCACCAGTTGGTTCTGGGGCAGACCAATGGATTCAGGAGTCATAATCTCATAAGTGGATTTTTCCTTCAAAACCCCATCCTGATGAATTCCAGCCTCGTGAGCAAAGGCATTGGCTCCGATGATGGCCTTATTAGGCTGCACCCGGATACCGGTCACCTGGCTAACCAAACGGCTGGCGGGATAAATCTGGGTGGTGACAATGTTGGTTTCAAAATCAAGCTGATCATGCCGGGTGCGGAAAGTCATCACCAGCTCTTCCAGTGACGCATTGCCGGCCCGCTCGCCGATACCGTTGATCGTACATTCTACCTGGCGGGCACCATTTTCCACCGCTGCCAGGGAATTAGCCGTTCCCAATCCCAAATCATTGTGACAATGGACTGAGATCACCGCCCGGTCGATATTCGGCACCCCGGATTTGATCGTCCGGATCATCACCCCATATTCTTCGGGAATCGTATAACCCACTGTATCAGGGATATTGATGGTGGTCGCCCCGGCTTCAATCACAGCGGTAAAAATACGGCAGAGAAAATCAATCTCACTACGGGTCGCGTCCTCGGCGGAAAACTCGATATTATCCGTCAAGGTCCGGGCGTAGGTGACTGCTTCCACCGCATCGGCCAGTACTTCCTCGGCATTTTTCCGCAGCTTGAACTTCATATGGATGGGAGAAGTGGCAATAAAGGTATGGATCCGCGGATTGGCTGCATATTGCAAGGCTTCCCAGGCACGATCGATGTCTCCCCGGCTGGCCCGGGCCAGGCCGGCCACTTCACAACCCCTAATTTCCTGGCTGATCAGCTTCACCGCCTGGAAATCCCCATCCGAAGCAATAGGGAACCCAGCCTCAATAATATCCACCCCCAAGCGTTCCAGTTGCCTGGCCACCAGCAGTTTCTCCTCAATATTCATACTGGCTCCCGGTGACTGTTCACCATCACGCAAGGTGGTGTCAAAAATCTTTACCTGACTCATGATATTTCTCCTTTCTCAATTTTGATGGCTTCGTAAAAACTCTATCTTCTTCGTTATACTGCAACCTTCGTTATTGCAGCGTGTAAGTACACCTACACCTCAGGTTTTGCATGCCTCAAATATGAAGCTTTTACTTTGCCATCGGTTTTGCAACTATTTATGAATACATCAACTTTGTACTATGTAGCAATTATCAGGGATGTCCGGGCTTGGCTCCAAGCCGTGTCTGCCGACAGGCAGGCCATGGACAGCCAGTGAGAGTGAGTGGGAGCCATGCCGGAACAACCTCTAAGCAATTACTGATTTTTTTAATGCTGGTGCACAACCATAATCTAAAAACCCGAGAGGGCTAAAAAAACCCCCCGGTATTACTTCCCGGGGGGTTGAATAAAAAATTTGAAATCCTTTATGAAAACATCACCCGATTTCTTCCCTTTCTTCTCCCCGGGGAACATGCTTTAGTAGCCCCAAGAGCAGCAACAACCGTTCCATCGGTCCGGAAATCACATACAGACCAAGCAGCACAAAAAGGGTAATCTGGGGTTCTGAAGCCAGTATAATAATAAAAACAGCCACCAGCACCAGCACCATAAACGGCGCCCGTTCTTTATTCAGCGACTCTTTAAAACTGCGATATTTCAGGTTGCTGACCATCAGAAAAGCCAGGACATAAATCGACAACAGGACCAAGACGTTCCTGGCTGTTCCACTGCCACCCAAATGATAAAAGATCATCACCACGGCGGCAACCATGCTGGCCGCAGCCGGAATTGGCAGACCGTTGAAAAATCCTTTTTCCACCGAACCAACCTGGACGTTATAACGGGCCAGACGTAATGCCCCGCAGGCCAGAAAAAGAAATGCCGCCAGCCAGCCGAAACGACCATACTGAGACAATCCCCAGATAAAGGCCAGTAATGCAGGGGCCACACCAAACGATACCAGGTCTGCGAGGGAATCGAATTCCATCCCGAAACGGCTGGTTGCATGCATCAAGCGGGCAACCTTGCCATCAAGGATATCAAACACATTGGCAACAATAATCGCCGTGGCAGCTAATTGAAAATCACCTTTCAGCACCGAAATGATGGCAAAGAACCCACAAAAAAGGTTCCCCATGGTAAACATATTCGGTAAAATATAGACACCACGCATCATGGACAAATCCACCTGTTTTTCACTATGATCATCTTTTTTAACTATCGACACTTTCCCGGCTGCCTTTAACCATTTCAATCATGATACTTTTTCAAAGTCATCAATCATAATGCAGATAACCCAGGACCGTCTCCCCGGCCTTCACATGCTGCCCGGGATGCACATTGACAATAGTTTCCACCGGAAGATACACATCCAGCCGGGAACCGAAACGAATCAAACCAAAGCGTGCACCTTTGATTACCCGGTCATTTGTTTCCAGATGGCAAACAATCCGACGGGCTATCAACCCGGCAATCTGCACAAAAGCAACCTTACTTTTCCAGGACGTTTCAATAACAATTTCCTGGCGCTCATTTTCAGCCGAAGCCTTGTCAAGATTGGCAGAAAAGAATTTCCCCGGATGATAGCGCATTTCCACAACTTTGCCGCTGATCGGGATCCGGTTCACATGGACATTAAACAGCGACATGAAAATGCTGATCTTTATACAGGGATTTTTACCATATACTTCAGATTCCTCAAGTTGGTCAACCAAAATTACTTTACCATCAGCCGGCGAGGCCACCGAATTTTCCAGTAATGGCGCGTAACGTTCCGGATCCCGGAAAAAATAGACAGTAAAAAGGGCCAAGAGGAAAAATAGTTTGGCCAGCAGGGACAGACCAAATAATTGCAGAAGCAATGCTATCCCCAGGAAAATGCCGATAAACCGGTAGCCCTCCCGGTTAATAATCTTAAATAGCGGTAATTCATTTAGATTCATTTTTTTATTATCTCTTCAAATTGCTAACGTCAATTTTTCTCTTTATCCACCAACTTTTCCTGGCTCAGCCAGCTCATCATCTGGCGTAATTTTTTACCGGTGGTTTCAATCTGGTGTTCTTCGCCGGCTTTGGTCAGGGCATTGAATACCGGCCGGTTAGCCTGGTTTTCCAGAATCCACTCCCGGGCAAAAGAACCATCCTGGATCTCTGTCAGGATTTCCGCCATTTCCTCGCGGCTTTCTTCATTGATAACCCGAGGCCCACGGGTCAGATCACCAAATTGGGCGGTATTACTGATGGAGTAGCGCATATTGGCAATCCCGCCCTCATAAATCAGGTCAACTATCAATTTCAGCTCATGGACACATTCAAAATACGCCATTTCCGGAGCATAACCGGCATTAACCAGAGTTTCAAACCCCGCCCTCATCAGTTCGGTAACGCCACCACACAAAACCGCCTGCTCACCAAATAAATCAGTCTCCGTTTCTTCCTTAAAGGTAGTTTCAATAATACCGGCCCGGCCGCCACCAATCCCGGAAGCATAGGCCAGAGCTATTTCCCGGGTATCGCCACTGTTATCCTGATGCACGGCAATCAGGGTAGGAACACCCATACCTTTGGTATATTCATGTCGAACCAGATGTCCGGGTCCTTTGGGGGCGGCCATAAAAACATTAATACCCGGTGCTGGAACTATCTGACCATAATGAATATTAAAGCCGTGGGCGAAGGCAAGATAATTACCTTCCTCCAGATGTGGTGCAATGTCCCGCTTATAGAGCTCTGCCTGCAACTCATCGGGGGCCAAAATCATAATCACATCCGCTGCCTTAGCTGCGTCCGCAGTTTCCATCAGGGTCAAGCCACTGTTTTCTGCTTTAGCCCAGGAACTACCATCACGACGCAGGCCAACAATAACATCAAAACCACTTTCAGCAAGATTATGGGCATGAGCATGCCCCTGGCTGCCATAACCGATCACAGCAATTTTCTTTTCTTTGAGAATTGACAGATCCGCGTCTTTGTCATAGAATACTTTCATCTTGTTTCACTCCCCTTCAATCATACCACTTTTATTTTATATCTGCTTCTGGCCTTCACTTCACGATTCATCGCCACAATGCCCGTATTGTTTACCTCCTTGATGCCGTACGGAGCCAGAACATCAAGAAAAGCTTTCAATTTCATCTCGTTGCCGGTAATTTCAATAATAGCGGATTTGGCTGCCATATCGATCACCCTGGCCCGAAAGACCTCGATAAGTTTCAGGACCTCCAGCCGCTTGCTGCCTTCAACAGAAACCTTGACCAACATCAATCCACGGGTTACATGGTCTGTATCCGTGAAATCAATGACCTTGATCACATTAATCAATTTATTCAGCTGTTTGGTAATCTGTTCAATAATCTGGTCATCCCCCAAGGTGACGATAGTCATCCGGGAAATTTCCGGATCATTGCTTTCAGCAACCGTCAGGCTTTCAATATTAAAACCCCGACCACTGAACAACCCGGAAATGCGGGATAAAACCCCAAATTCATTTTCAACCAGCACTCCAATGACATGTCTCATCGGCTCAAGTCTCCATTACTCTTTCCACCAAGCGGCCGGAAACCAGCCTGCATGGATATTTCTGTGAATCAAACCAGCAGCATTTTTGATATGGGCTGTCCGGCCGGCACCATAGGATAGACATTCTCCTCACCTGCCACTACAAAATCAACTAACACCGGCTTATTGATGGAAAAGGCCTTTTTCAGGGTAGACTCCACCTCCCGGGGATGGGTAGCTCTCAATCCCACCGCCCCGTAAGCCTCGGCCAGCTTAACAAAATCAGGGACCACTGACATTTCTGTAGCGGAATAATTTTTCCGGAAAAACAATTCCTGCCATTGGCGGACCATCCCCAGGTAACCATTATTCAAAATAATTATTTTTACCGGCAGCTGGTACTGAACTGCCGTCGCCAGCTCCTGGCTATTCATCTGGATACTGCCATCGCCGGCGATATCGATAATCAGCCGATCAGGAAAAGCCACCTGGGCTCCCAGGGCTGCAGGAAATCCATAACCCATCGTCCCCAGACCACCGGAGCTCAACCAGGTCCGGGGCTTGGTATATTCATAAAACTGGGCCGCCCACATCTGGTTCTGCCCCACTTCGGTACTGATAATCGGCTCAAGCCCCCGGGTCAATTCACATATTTTTTCCACCACATACTGGGGCTTGATAACTTCTTCCTGGATATAATTCAATTTGTGCATTTCTTTCCATTTGGTGACTTTTGCCAACCATTCGTCGTGTGAAATGGCAAATTTCTGGGCCTCCTCACTCATCTCGTTTACCGCCATCATCATCTTGTCCATCACATCATGAACATCACCAACGATAGGAATATGCACCTTGACATTTTTACTGATGGATGTGGGATCAATATCAATATGGATAATTTTGGCGTCCGGAGCAAATTCATCAATCCGTCCAGTGACCCGATCATCGAAACGGGCACCGATAGCAACCAGTACATCAGATTCGGTAACGGCCATATTCGCCCGGTAGGTCCCGTGCATGCCAAGCATCCCCAAAGAAAGATCGTGGCTTTCCGGAAAAGCTCCCAACCCCATCAAGGTCGTGGTAACCGGGATCTGCAGGCGAATGGCCAGCTCGGTAATAACTTCGGCAGCATTGGATAAAATCGCCCCGCCACCCACATAAAAAACCGGCCGTTTGGCTTTCAACAGAGCCCGGACAGCTTTCCGCAATTGCCCAGGATGTCCTTCATAAGTGGGACTATACCCCCGCAAAGATACCGTTTCAGGATACTCAAAGACAGTGGCATCAACCAGCACATCTTTAGGCAGGTCAATAAGCACCGGCCCCGGTCTCCCCGAACGAGCGATATGAAAGGCTTCTTTAATGATCCTCGGAAGTTCCTTCACATCTTTGACCAGGTAATTATGTTTGGTACACGGCCGGGTAATGCCAACAATATCAGCTTCCTGAAAAGCGTCATTACCAATTAATGCTGTCGGCACCTGGCCGGTAAACACCACCACCGAAATAGAATCCATATAGGCGGTAGCCAGTCCGGTCACTGTATTGGTCGCTCCCGGACCGGACGTAACCAACGCAACACCAACTTCACCGGTTGCCCGGGCATAACCATCAGCGGCATGCACCGCCGCCTGTTCATGACGAACCAGATAATGTTCAACCTCATAATTAGGTAATTCGTCATAGAGGTTGATGACCGCACCGCCAGGATAGCCAAAAACGGCTTTCACTCCTTCAATCTGCAATGACTGCAAGACAATCTGTGCCCCGGTTTTTTTCACCCTGTCCTCCTGTTATGCCCTTTCACTGCAGCTTGGCATATTCTGTCATCAACCAAAACATCCGGTCTTTAGCCTTCAGTTTCAACTTTTTCAAACGGGCAACATTCAGTTTCTCGTCAGCCGTCAGGAATATTTTGCCGGCAAAACTCCCTAATTGCCGATCATACTCCCGATGTTCCTGGAAAACCTGCTTAAATTCCTCATGCTCTTGACACAACTGCTCAATCAGGCGTTCATCGGAAAGCGACATAGACTACCCCTTTTCGAAAGCGTCAGATGGCTGCGAAAGCTCCAAGATATAATATTGGCTTTGAGTATATCTGAACTATCCTCTTTAGTCAAGACTGGCTGTGCATTTTCAGGGAGCCAGCGGAACCATTTCCAAAGCGGTTGATTCTGGAAAGCCCAGCATCAGATTCATGTTCTGTACTGCCTGGCCGGCGGCGCCCTTGACCAGATTATCGATAGCCGTCAAAACGACCAATAGCCCTTCTTCCTGTTTGAGTACCAGGCCCAGGTCACAGTAATTGGAACCTCGAACAGCCGCCACGCTCGGCAATATTCCCTCCGGCAACAACCTGACAAAAGGCTCATGACCATAACAGTGATCATAGAGCGACATAAGTTCATCCGGCTGACATTTTCTAGCCAGCGGCACATAGATGGTTGACAAAATTCCCCGATTCATGGGCACCAGGTGAGGAACAAAGAGTATCCGGCAAGAAGTCGCAGCCGCCCGGCTGACCTGCTCCATAATTTCCGGTTGATGACGATGGTTCCCAACCTTATAGGCTCTGAATGATTCATTCACTTCACCATAGAGGGTGGAAGTGGAAGCAGTTCTACCGGCGCCGCTGGCCCCGGATTTAGCATCAATGATCACCGGCTGTTTAGCATCCACCAGCCCCTGGCGGAAAAGCGGGGTCAAAGCCAGGATGGCCCCGGTCGGATAGCAGCCAGGATTCCCGACAATCCTGGCTCGGCAAACATCTTCACGATACAGCTCGGGGAGCCCATAAACCGCCTTTGCCAACAGATCTTTACGACTATGTTCCTGGTACCATGATTCATATAAAGCGGCATCACTAAACCGGTAATCAGCACTGAGATCAATCACCTTTTTCCCCGCTTCATAGAAACCAGCAACAACTTCAATGGCCGTTTTATGAGGCAAGGCGGTAAACACCAGGTCAACCTGTTCCACCATGGCGGCCAGATCATAGGAAGAAAAAGAGAGTCCGCATACTGCCCGTAATGATGGAAATACTTCATCAACTCTCTGACCGGCATATTGCCGGGAGGTCACCACGGTCAATGCAACTTCAGGATGACGGGAGAGAATTCTGATCAGCTCAACCCCCGTATAGCCACTTCCACCGACAATTCCCACACGAATCATTTTCACACCTATCTTTCAGTCAATGTTTAAGGTAAAAAATTCAATTTTCTGAGTTGCACTGCCAGAATAAATTACCGAGAAATTATATTACTACGAAGGACACGAAAGGCACGAAGAAAAGCAAATTTCTTTCAAACTTCGTGTTCATCGTGCTCTTCGTGGTGTCTCTATCATTGCGTTACTAAAGTATTATCATTGTTTTCGCGTAAGGCAGAAAGTTGAGTAAAGAATCAATAAAAAAGGAGGCCCCTAAGGACCTCCTTAACATTATTGTGAAAAAACCGCAATACGAGCTGGCAAGCAGCAACACATAAGCACCGACACTTACCAAGCAGGTCTTAACGCTTGGAAAACTGGAAACGAGCCCGGGCGCCACGCTGTCCGTATTTTTTCCGTTCCTTGATCCGGGAATCACGGGTAACAAACCCGGCTTTTTTCAAAACCGGACGAAAATCAGGATTATACTCCAATAAAGCCTTGGTAATGCCATGTTTTACCGCTCCAGCCTGACCGGTAACCCCACCACCGGCAACAGTGACCATAGCATCAAATTTATTGTCCATCTCCGTCAACTGCATTGGCTGATGTATCAATTTACGAGCCATCTCCACCGAAAAATATTCATCCATCGGTTTTCTGTTAACCAAAATTGATCCTGAACCTTCTGTCAACCAAACACGGGCAATGGCTGACTTCCTTTTTCCGGTTGCGTAATAACGTTTCGTTCCCATATTTTTATTAACCTATGCTAAATTTCCTTAAAACAAATCAATCCTGCAAAACCATGAACGCTGTATCTCCCTACCCCTCAGTTCTACTGACAGGCTGCTGGGACGCGTGGGGATGATTATTACCCGCATATACTTTGAGCTTTTTAAATATTTTCCGTCCCAGACGGTTTTTAGGCAACATTCCTTTAACTGCCAGACGAATTATCTCTTCCGGCTTCTTTTCATGCAGTTTTTCAGCCGAAATCGATTTAATCCCTCCCGGATAACCGGTATGGTGGTAATACATTTTATCGGCCCACTTATTGCCGGTCAATTTGATATTTCTGGCATTCACCACCACCACAAAATCACCGGTATCTACGTGAGGAGTATAAATCGGCTTATTTTTGCCCCGCAGGATATCCGCGATCTCCGTCGCCAGGCGACCAAGCACCTTGCCATCTGCATCAATCAGATGCCAGGCGCGTTCCATATCTTCATTTTTTGCCATAAAGGTCTTCATTCATCTTCTCCACTTAAGACACAACCCACCGTCGCCCTGCCATTATTGCCAGCCGACAACGCCAAAGAGGAACGATTTTTAATATAATCATTTTGTTTTGTCAAGTTTTTTCTCGACTTTTTACTTGGAAATATCAAAGATTTACCGGCGGATGAGTGGGTACATGCTGATTGCCGAGACCATGGTGCTGATGTCGCCCGGTTCAACTGGCGTCTCCTACCAAAAAGCTACCATGAAGTTGGGAAAAAACCGCCAGTATTTCATCCATTCTTGTCCAGCTGAGATCACGGGTTATGGTTATCCGTAAACGGGAGCTGCCCGGTTCCACGGTGGGAGGACGAATGCCCTGGATAAAAACACCCGCTTCCATAAATTTTTCACTGATCCGCATGGCCTGTCCGGCATCACCAACAATAAGCGGAATAATCGGGGTCGGGTCGTCGGAGACGTCAAAACCCAGCTTCCGTAATGCCCGGCGAAAATATTCCACCTTTTCCCGCAATTCTGCCGCAAGTCCGGGATCTTCCCGCAGTAATCGCACCGCCGCCAATGAGGCTCCGAGAACCGCCGGCGGCAGAGCGGTGGTATAGATGAAACTGCGGCTCTTGTTAATCAGATAATCCAGATATTCCCGGCGACCGGCAACAAAGGCGCCACAACTGCCCATGGCTTTTCCCAGCGTACCCATGAGCAAATCAATGCTATCGGGCGGCAGCTGAAAGTGAGAGGCGGAACCCCGTCCACCCCGACCCAGGACCCCGGTAGCATGGGCATCGTCAACCAAAAGCAAGGCATCATATCTCTTTGCCAGGGAGGCGATCTGCGGCAACGGTGCCAGATCACCATCCATGCTAAAAACACTGTCAGTCACAATCAGGCGACGGCCAAAAGAAGTACCAAACCGCTGCAGCAGATCCACCAGATGGCCAACGTCACTGTGGCGATAAATCTTCACCTCGGCCCGGCTCAAACGGCAGCCATCGACAATACTGGCATGGTTCAAGGCATCACTGAAAATCACATCCCCCTCATCCACCACGGTGGAGAGCACGCCTAAGTTCGCCATATAACCGCAATTGTAAACCAAGGCCCCTTCCGTCCCCTTAAAAACGGCAAGTTCTTCTTCCAACTGCCGGTGCAGGGTCATAGTCCCGGAAATCAGCCGGGAGGCCCCGGATGAACAACCATATTTTCGGGTCATCTCCACCGCCAGTTCTTTCAGTCGCGGATGATCAGCCAGACCCAGATAATTATTGGAACAGAGGATAGTCATTGACTGACCACCCAGGGTGCTTTCACTCCGTTGGGGGCCAGTCACCGTTTTCAATTCCCGCCGCATCCCCCGGGAGTCCAAAAGTGCCAACTCTTTCCTGATCTGCAACAAAGCACTTTTACCATCAGTCATTATTGAAAGATCCCCACTCCCCCAGGAGCTGCTGATCATCTTCCCACTGACGGCCGCTGGTGGTGAGATAATTTCCCACCATTATGCCATTGGCTCCGGCGGCAAATAACATGGCCTGAGCATCGGAAAAATTTCTTTCCCGACCACCACAGATGCGGATATCACGAGTCGGGCAGACGAGGCGAAACATGGCCACCGTCAACAGACAGGAAAAAGCCCCCGGCGCCGGCTGATCCCCCAAAGGGGTCCCGGCAACCGGCTGGAGAAAATTCAAGGGAATGGAATCCACCTGCAACTCTTTCAGGGTCAGGGCCAGTTCCACCCGCTGATTCCAAGTTTCACCCATGCCGATAATCCCGCCGCTGCAGACATACATGCCGGTGTCTTTGGCAGTTTTAACCGTCTCCACTGCCCGGTCATAGGTATGGGTAGTACAAATTTCCGAGAAATGACTCCTGGCAGTTTCCAGGTTGTGATGGTAGTGATCCAGGCCAGCTTCACGATAGGTACCGGCGGTATCCGCATCCAGGAAACCCAGGGAAGCACAGGGACCCATACCCAGTTGTTTAATCCCGGAAATCATTTCCCTGATCCGCTGAATCTCACCGGCATCAGCAACTTTCGTCCCGCTGGTGACCACCGAGAAATGAGTCACACCATGTTTCCCTGCTTGGGCGGCTGCCGCCAGCAGTTCATCCACTCCAACCAGGGGAAAGGTTTTAACCGCCGTCTGATAATGGGATGATTGGGCACAGTAGGCACAATTTTCCGGACATTTGCCTGATTTAGCGTTGGCAATGGCACACAGGGCAATCTTTGGACCGCAAAAATGGCGGCGCAGTTGATCGGTTAAAGGCAATAAAGCAAAGAATTCTTCACGACTGAGTGAACCAAGAGCAAGGGTCAGCTCTTCATCTATCCCTTCACCCGATTTTTTCATCCCCGGCAACAGGCTGCTGATCTTTTCAATACTATTTAACATTTGCTTCCTTCATGATTTGAAATAATCTTACCTACGTCATAATTTTATGCTTGTTTTTCCTACCATGCATGATATTTTGCTGTCAAACTTGAAATTCGGACATTTAAACGATGAAAAAGGCTGACCGTGGCATTCAAGCGCAAAGACGGGTTTTATTATAAAGCCAAGAGGGAGGGGCTAAGATCACGGGCCGCTTTCAAAATCGAGCAATTACACCAGCGACACCGGTTGTTTAAAAAAGGCTCCAGAATTCTGGAACTGGGAGCGGCACCCGGAGGCTGGATGCAAATTATCGCCCGGCTGGTCGGTCCCCAGGGCCTGGTCATCGGCATCGATCTCTTGCCGATCACTGGCCTTGACCAATCTCCCTGCCACACACTACAGGCGGACATCCTGGATGACGACCTGAAGGAAAAGATCGAGACAATAACCACACAACCCTTCAATGGAGTAATTTCCGACATCGCCCCCAACCTCTCGGGCATCAAAATGGCTGATCAGCAGCGGAGCCAGGAGTTGACGTCCCAGGCCCTGGAACTGGCCGCCACTTTTCTGCAATCGGGGGGATTTTTTCTCTGCAAAGTTTTTCAACAGGAGGGATTAAAAGCTTTTCAACGGGAAGTCAGTCGGCAGTTCAAAAAGGTAATCCTGACCAAACCGGAAGCCAGCCGCAAAAGTTCGGCCGAGTTGTATCTGATCGCCCTGGGATTCCAGGGTTGATAGCTTCGTAAAAACTCCATCTTCCTCAACAAATTATTCGCTTGACGCTCTCGCAGTATCAAGAATACCGTTTATATTCGGGTTGGTTTTAATACCCAGAGCATCATCTGGATTTTGACGACGGATTGTTTGAATCACTTCGTCAAGCTGTTGCAGGAAACGTGATCGATCACGCTTTTTTAACGGCGGCGGGCCGCCATGCATCTCTCCGGCTTCACGAAGTTCCGCCAGCAGATCCCGGGTCGCGATGGACTGACCAATGTTATTTTCCGTAAACGGCTTTCCGGTTGGACTCATAACCCGTGCTCCTTTCTGCAGGCAACGGCTCGCCAGTGGAATGTCAGCAGTAACCACGACGTCATGGGACTGAACCTGTTCCATAATCCAATCATCGGCCGCGTCCAACCCCTTCCCCACAATCTCCAGGGAAATCCAACACTCAGAGGGCACCCGCATCCAGGAATTGGCCACCAGGGTCACCCCAAGGCCATAGCGGCCGGCAACCCGATATACCTCCTGTTTAACCGGACAGGCATCAGCATCGACAAATATATGCAACATACGATATTAAAAACCTCAGGTCATGGTCACAATGATAATGCTCAGGATATTTTTTCATCCAGCAGCTGGCGAATCCGGGATAAAACATCACTGATGTTGTAGGGTTTATTGATCAGCTGATTCTTGCCAAGGTCAGCAATACTTTGTTGAACGGTATCATCCATATAGCCGGAGGCAAAAAGGACGACAATCCCAGGGTGGAGCTTCTTGATTTTTTCAGCTAATGCTCCCCCACCCATGAGCGGCATCACCACGTCGGTAAATAACAGATCGATCCCACCCTGATGGCTTTTGGCAACCTCCAGAGCTTCCACCCCATTTTCAGCTTCCAGCATGGTATAGCCGGCTTCCCGCAGCTGACGGCTGCTGATTTTTCTGACTTGCTCATCATCTTCGGCCAGCAGGATTGTTTCATGACCGCCGTTCGGCAGTGCAGGCTTTGCATCCACCACTTCAGTACTTTTTGTTGCCCTAATCGGCCAGTAGATTTTAAGAACAGTTCCTCGTCCCGGTTCGCTGTCCACCAAGATGCTGGCGTTATTCTGTTTGACAATACCATAGACCGTTGCCAACCCCATGCCGGTCCCTTTACCAACCCCTTTCGTGGTGTAGAATGGTTCAAAAACATGATCCAACACCTCTTTGGACATACCACCACCGTTATCCTCAACCTGCAGCTGCAAGTACCAACCAGGTTTGCTTCCTTCATGAGCGGCGACAAAAGTCTGGTCCAGAAAAATCCTTGAGGTGGAAATCCTGATGATTTTCTCAACCGTTTCGGGCTGGTCGTTGAGGGCATCCCGGGCATTAACCACCAGATTCATGATAATCTGTTCCAGTTGGCCGGGATCAGCATAGATAGTGCTAACCTGTTTATCCAATGAGGTTTCCAGGCGGATATTCTCAGGGATCAACCGCACCAACATTTTTTTCATGCCGTTTATCAGGTTGTTGATGGACGTGGTTCTTGGCATCATCACCTGCTTGCGGCTGAAGCCCAGGAGCTGGCGGGTAAGATTGGCGGCCCGTTCCCCGGCTTTCAGGATCTGTTCGGCATCCGAATACAGCTTACTTTCTTTTTCCAGGCCCATCTGGAGTATCTGGGCATAACCGTTAATGATGGTGAGAATATTGTTGAAATCATGGGCAACACCACCGGCAAGTGTACCGATAGTTTCCAGCTTCTGTGCCCGTGCAAGTTGTTCTTCAATTTTCTTAAAATTAGTTGTATCCCGTAAAACAACCACTCTTGAAACAGAACCATCATCATTGATAATAGGAGAATGGGAAACAAGGTATGAACGATCATCTTTTGGACTGTCAACATTTGATTCAAAATAGGTTCCAATATTCTCAGGATCGTTTTTACACCATGGACATGGGCGGCTAAAATCATGGATGGCTTTATAACAGAATTCCCCAGTGACATCCCGACCGGTTCTCTTAATCATCGCCGGATTCACGTATTCCACCCGGCAATCTTGAGAACAGATATAGACAAGGTCACTCATTGCTTCCATCATAGAGCGGAATCTCTGCTCGCTCTGCAGCCGTTTCCTTTCTGCTTCCTTGAGTTCAGTTATATCCAGGACATTAAAAATGATGCCTGCCGATAGATCATCTTTATTCAACGGATTCCAGGATACCAGAATATCAACCGTTGTACCGTTTTTGTGGCGCAAACAGGATTCAACAATGCCGATGCCCTGTTCACCTATGAGTTTCAGTTGCACACGGGCAACCTTTTCGTGCTCTTCGTCGTTAACATAGACCATCCTGGAATTTTGTCCCAGCAGCTCTTGCTCGGAATACCCCACCATGTCACAAAATTGCTGGTTTACTTCCTGAAAGACCCGATCAACCACTATGCCGATACCAGTGGGGGCAGCTTGTAGAATAGCGGATATTTTCTGTCCCTTTTCTTTCAGCTCCTCTTCAATCTGCTTGCGTTCGGTTATATCTAATATGATTCCCTGATAGTGAAAAGGTGTTGAAATGCCCCCAATTTTAGCTGCCTATAAGTATTTTATAGCCATAAAATGGCCTGTTTCTCATGTGCTTTTTGGTTCTTTAAGCCGTGGACCAGCCCGTTAAAGTGTTTTTGCTGACT
>Ga0307991_1000008_pt1 | contig 193321 bp, 159 predicted proteins | sample EllFjometagen131_FD_203146 | JGI IMG/M metagenome (GOLD analysis project Ga0307991, IMG submission 203146) | Marine microbial communities from Ellis Fjord, Antarctic Ocean - #131 | ecosystem: Environmental > Aquatic > Marine > Unclassified | place: Southern Ocean | collected 2014-10-08
CTCATCTAAATAAGGTGGTAAAACCAACCCCTGATCCTGACTGTATTCTCTAAATTTTAACATGTGCTAAAAATAACTAATACCATATTTATTGTAAATATTATTGAGGTTGTGGGACAGCCCCGAGGGAATATTCAAAAATCTATTTCTCTTTCTTCTTCAAGAGTTCTTCTTCCAGGTTCTTGGGAAGAGGTTTATATTTACTGAATTCCATCGTAAAATCTGCCTTACCCTGTGTGACGGAACGAAATTGTGTGGCAAGACCAAAAGTTTCGGAAAGGGGCATTTCCGAATCGATGCGGGTAAAGTGTTCGTCAATAACTGTATCTAATACGCTTCCTCGATTTTGATTGATGATCGCCATAATATTGCTGCGAAATTCCGAAGGAGTTTCCACCGAAAGTTTCATCACAGGCTCCAGGATGATCGGCTTGGCTTTATGATAATTTTCTCTAAAAGCTGATCTGGTAGCTATTTCAAAGGTAAATTGTGAGGAATCGACCTCATGAAAATCACCATCATCCAAAGACATCTTCACACCCACTACCGGGTATCCAGCAAGTGCTCCTTTGTCGAGTGAAGAAAGAAATCCTTTTTCACAACCGGGTATGAATTGGCTGGGAATATGACCGCCCCGCACTTTATCCATGAAGATATTTTCATCTTTTCCGGAATGCGTTAAAATTCCCTTGATACGTGCATATTGACCGTGTCCGCCGGTTTGCTTCTTATGAATATAATCAAATTCGACTGCTTTCGTAAGAGTTTCCCGATAGGAAACCTGGGGCGCAGTAGCTTCCAGAGTCACACCATATTCTCTTCTGATTCTTTCGATATAGATATTTAGATGCAGTTCGCCCATTCCGTGTACAATTGTTTCATTGGTTTCTTCATCCACATTTGCCTTGAACGTTGGATCTTCTTTCGTAAATCTGGATAATGCTTTCGCAAGTTTCTCTTGATCCTTGCTGTCGGTAATTCCCAAAGCAAGTGATATTATTGGCTTGGGAACGTATGACTGGCGCATCGTAAAATGATTATTTCCGCTATTGAAAGTATCTCCCAAAGCGCAGTCTATGCCAAACAGAGCCACTATGTCACCGGCGCTGGCACTGGTAATATCTTCCATATTATCAGCATGCATTTTCACCAGGCGGCCTACTTTTATTTTATTGCCGGTTCGGGCATTAATCAGGTTTGAGCCTTTTGCTATTGTACCCTGATAAATCCGTATATAGGTAAGTTGCCCATATTGTTGACTTTCCAGCTTGAAAGCCAGTGCAACAACCGGCAGATCATGATCAGATAGAAGTTTTATGCTTCTCATGTCATCGTCTTTATTTCGTGCTGTGTTTACTCTTTCGGTTGGATCGGGAAGATAGTGTACTACGGCATCGAGCAGCAATTGGACTCCTTTGTTTTTGTAAGCGGAGCCGATAAATACAGGCGTTAACTTCAAAGAAATAGTAGCTTTTCTTACTGCCGCATATATCATTTCTTGAGTTTCATTTCCATCCAGAAAAGCTTCTGCCAGTTCATCGCTGAACATAGAAACAGCATCGATCAACGTTTCGCGCATTTCTTCGGTTTTTACTCTAAATTCTGCAGGGATTTCTTTCTCTATAACCTGTTCGCCTTTAGGACCTGCAAAGTATCTGGCTTTACGGGAAACGAGATCGATTATGCCTTCAAAGTTTTCTTCCAAACCGATCGGGATCTGCATTAACACTGCATTATGATCCAGTTTCTCACAAAGTTGATCTTTAACTTTTTCAGGATCAGCACCAATTCTGTCCAACTTATTGATGAAAGCGATATGAGGAACCTTGTAGCGTTTCAATTGTCTATCCACTGTGATGGATTGCGACTGTACTCCACTCACGCCACAGAGAACAAGTATAGCTCCGTCCAGCACTCGCAGGGCATTTTCTACTTCGATAGTAAAATCAATATGTCCCGGAGTGTCGATCACATTAAGATCGTAGCCTTTCCATCTCACATTAGTTGCAGCGGACGTGATCGTGATACCGCGTTCTTTTTCCAATTCCATGGAATCCATGGTTGCACCAATTCCGTCTTTTCCGCGTACTTCACCGATTCTGTATATTTTGTTGCAATAATATAGAATTCGCTCCGTCAAAGTAGTTTTTCCAGAATCAATATGAGCACTAATGCCGATATTTCTAACTTTTTTAATATCCATTCTTTTCCTTTAAATTAAATAAATAAAATTTATCTTTTAAGTGGGGTTTTCTGTTCATCATTCCCAAGTACAACTTAGGGGAGAGGATAAAAGATTTTTACATACTATTGATCGACATCTTTTCCAGATCTTCGATGGACTCAGCAACAGCTTCGGAAAGTGTGGGATGTGCAAAAACGATTTTGAGTGCTTCGTCAATTGTCATTCCGGATTGAATAATGATACCACCTTCTGCAATGAGCTCCGTTGCCTGAGGTCCGATAATGTGCATGCCTACAAGTTTCTTACTTTTTGCATCAGCAATAGTTTTAACAAATCCGAAAACATTTCCCAAACCAAGAGCTTTACCATTGGCAGAGAAAGGGAATTTGCCTACTAATATTTCTTCGTATTTTTCTTTTGCCTGAGCTTCAGTGAGACCGACAGAGCCGATTTCAGGATTTGTAAACGTGCATCGAGGAATGTTTTCGTAACAGAGTTCATCAATTTCAGATTTGTTTCCTTCGATCCTGTTTTTTATAATCTCAGTAGTAAGAAGTCCTTGTTTACTGGCTGTATGAGCAAGCATCATTTTCGCAGTCACATCCCCTATGGCAAAGAGATTTTTCTCATTTGTTTCAAAATTATTATTGATTGTAATTGCATTTTTGTCTTTAGTGATATCAAAATTTTTGCACTCAATATCGAATACAGGGTCTCTTCCGACACTGAGAAGCACTTTATCAGTTGTGATTTCTTTACCATTTGAGAGTGATAGTCGCAACTCGCCATTTACGGATTTCCAACTTTCAACCGCAGTGTTCAGATTAATTTTGATACCGACCCTTTTCAAAGCCATTGCCAATCGTTTGGATATTTCCTTATCTTCTGTGCTGATAAGTTGTGGAAGAAATTCAACGATTTGTATTTCCATGTCCAATTGAGCAAAAATGGATGCGAACTCACAACCGATTACGCCACCACCCACAATAGTTAACCGCTTGGGCAGATCCTGTAATTTCAAAATATCCTTGGATGAAAGAATATTTTCACCATCGATTTTGAACGCAGGCAGCCCTTTGGGCTTTGAGCCGGTTGCAATTATTACGTAAAATGCCTGTATTGTTAAGTTTTCTGTTGAGATGAGATAGGAGTCGCCATGCTTTTCTAATATCTTCACAGCTTCGTTTATGACCGGTATTTTACGTTTTTTAAATAAAAACTCTACTCCCGAAACCAGTTTTTCAACTACTTGGTTCTTTCGTTCGTAGATCTTTGAATAATCGTATATTGGATTTTTTATTGAGAGTCCAAATTCGTCAACATGATGCAATTCTGAAAACAGGTCAGCAATTTTCACTAGCGTTTTTGTAGGGATGCATCCCCAATTAAGACATACACCGCCAAGACGTTCCTTTTCAAAAACCACTGTGTCGATTCCGTATTGCTGAAGACGAATAGCTGCGACATATCCTCCTGGTCCCCCACCGATTATGGCTACTGTATGTTTTTCCATAAATCTTACCTGTCCTTCATATAATTTTGAGCATAGGTATAATAATGTTCAGAAACAATAAGAATTTTTTCGTATTGCTCGTCGGACACATCTTTTTTTATTTTTGCAGGACCTCCAAGGATGAGTGAACGTGGCGGAGCTTTAAAATTGGCAAGAACGATCGCACCTGCTCCCACGATAGACCCTTCTCCAATAACAGCTCCATCCCAGATAATTGCCCCACTTCCGATCAGGCAGTTATCTTCGATAGTGCAGCCATGAAGGATGACATTATGACCGACAGTGACATTTTTTCCAATGTTAAGAGGTGCGGTGGGCGGTGTTACATGCAGAACTGAATTATCCTGAATATTGGAGTTATCTCCGATCTTAATATAATTTACATCTCCGCGTACAACCGAATTGAACCACACGCTTACGTGATCACCGAGTGTCACATCTCCAATTACTTTTGCTCCATCAGCAATAAAAACTTCTTTTCCGATCTTTGGTTCTTTTCCTAAATATTTCAAGATCATTCATACTCCTTAGTTTTTAATATATCCAAAGGCAAATCCGCCTTTGCGTATCAGTTCAATAAATTTATCATCCATTGCAGGAATTGTTAAAAGTTGTTCAAGATTTTTATCATCATTCTGCCAGGAGTACTTCACTTCACCGATAAAGATTGTATGATCTCCACTTCGAATCTGTGTGATGGTTTTGCATTCAAAATTAGCAACAGCATCAGCAAGAATCGGGATGTCGGTCAGTTTGCCATGCCTGGTTTTTATTCCAAATTCTATAATTTTTTCAACATCCCGACCTGATTGCATACCACATTGCATCACTTGTTCAGCCATATTTACAGATGGGATTGCAAGTACAAAGTTGCGGTTTTCCGATAATATTTTATGAGAATATCGGGTCAAGCCAACTGAAATTGCGAACATTGGTGGCTTGATGGAAGTCCTCATAAACCACCCAAGCGTGATGATGTTTACGGGTCCATCTTTTGGCTTGGTAACAGCAAGTGCAAGTCTGGATGGTCTGTTCATACGCTTTATTGCATCAGCATGGTTACACTGTATCATAGCAGTCCTTTCTTTTTTCTGAGGAAAAGTTCCGTTGCGATCAGAAGTATTGCAATCACAACAAGATACCACTTTTTCCACAACTCAATATCCCGAGATGTTTTTATGATTATTGGCTCGCGCCTAACTCTCAATATTTCTTCAAAATCATCTGAAGATGTGAGCATTTCACCGTTTGTTTTTGAAGCTATATACTGTAAATATGCTCGTTGTAATCCTCGTGTGCTTTGCTCCAAAGTAAGTATTTCGATAAGAAATTGCCCGTCGTCTTTAAAAATATTTTTTCCAAGAGTAATTTCTGAAGAGTAGGTATATTTTCCGGTTTTCAGTTCATCAATATCTGCTTTGTAGGAATTATCCTTTTCAATAAAGAATTTTTCTGTAACGAGTGAGTCATCTTTAAATATTTTCAATTTTATATTCTGTCCGTTCACAAGATTCATCTTTTCATCAAAAAGGTGGGCAGAAAATTCCACAGGTTCTCCTTCGAGGTAGCTCATTTTATCAGATGAGCACAAAAATCTTTGAGATATATCAGCATTCAGCAGCCATTGCGCAATATTTATAATAAATGTATCAAACCACGGCTTATCTGGCTTTTCCCACATTTTCCACTTGAAGAAATCATACCCTGACCATTGCAGGACGTGACCTTGAAGATAGGACGAAAATGCAATAATTGGATTTTCTGAAACAATATCCGCTTGAGCTATTATTTCAGTATTCGGCTTTCTTTCATAAAAATAAGTGGTGACAGGAGGAAGCGCATTCCAGAACGATGCAAGACCTTCATCACGGTTGACAAGGAAAGTCTGGTAATTCTCCATTATTTTGGTTGGAATGACAGTCGTCTGTAATGTTTCTCGGAATCTTGTAGTTTGTAAAGGAAGAATGCTGCTCAGTTCAGGATCGATCTTTCCAACATAAAAAATATTACCACCGCGAGAAACGAACTTTTCAATTGCTTCAAGGGTTGCTTTATCAAAATTAAATGTATCTGAATTGTGCAGGATGAGTACATCTGTATCAATCAAGTTTTCGATTGGAGAAGCGGGTTCGTTATCCTGGAAATATCCATCCCTTCTCTGTACAAGCATAGAGGTCTTGAAACGATCATTTTTCTTCAAAGCCCTGTGAATAAAAGTTATATCCCAATTTAAAGAAGATGTTATCAACGTGAATTGTGCTTTATTCTTAACTACACTGATGAGAAATTCCCGGCTATTATTATCTGGAATATATTCCTGCTCGTCCAGCAATTGCACCCCTGCAAGCAACTTTTGATATCCAAGTTTTGAGGGTGTGAATGAAAGATAAAATTGCCTTTCATTATTATTGTTGGAGATCAGTTTTTCTTCAAGCAACCGATCATTTTCATCAAGGATTGATAACATAAATGTGACTGAATCAGGAAGTCCCGAAATTCGACAGGAAATTTCAGTCTCTGTATTCAAATATACCGGATTATTTACCAATACTTCATCAAGAGAAACATCTATCATTTCGACATCTTTTCCCAAAATAACCGGGAAAACAGGAAATAGAAGTTCATCGATGAGAGTGTATGAATTGTTATTATGTTGAAGTCCATCCGAGATCAGGATAACATCAGATATATTTGCATATTTGGAATCATCCTGGAGTTCCTTTAATGCTAGAAAAATGTCAGTAGTTGTGGAATCCTGCTGCAAACCGTTGCTGAAAAAAATACTTTCATGGCGAATATTCTGCTCGTCAAGATAGGTGTTGAGCTCTTGTTCCCAGCGAATTGCTGATTGAGATTTTGTTTCTTTGGAATTCAGCGATTGGAACATACTCGCACTGGAGTCGATCATAATGATCGAAGTTGGGGCTATTTTTTTTATTCGGGATAAGTGAAGTGTCGGATTAAAAATGAGCATTATCACTATTGCAAAGAATAAGAATCTCAATAATCCGAGAATAAATTTGAGGTTGCTACTTATCGGTGGATTTGTAATCCTGTAATAAAAAAAGATGATAATTCCGCAAAGGAAAATTAGAAGTAATGCCAGCAGGTTCATTTATTTAGTTTGTTCTTAATTTTTTTGAGAAGATTATGTGCAGCTTTCTGTTCAGCAGCTTTTTTAGATTTCCCGCTACCTCTTGAAGAGTACTTATCCCCTATCGAGACTTTTGTGTAGAATTTTTTTTGATGTTCCGGTCCTGTTTCTTTTATTATTTCATAAACCGGATTTTCTGCAAATTCAGTATGGCAGAATTCCTGAAGAATGCTTTTATAATTTTGAAGATCAGTATGAGCAATCAACTCATCAATATTTGAAAGAATAAGATTTTGTATTACGTATTTGGCTTCCCGATAAGAACTATCTAGAAATATGGCACCAAAGATAGATTCCATCGTATCTGCTGTAAGAGAAGAACGTTTCTGGTGGGTAAGTTTGATCTCGTCTTCTTTTACAAGAATATATTTTATCAGCCCGATCTCAATAGCTTTTTTGTTCAAATAGACCTTGCTGATTATTTTCGAGCGTTTTTTTGTGAGAAATCCTTCATCTTTATCATGGTAAATTTTGAAAAGATATTCTGTGATAGAAAGTTCCAGAACGGAGTCCCCGAGGAACTCTAATCTTTCAGCAATCGAATGTTGGCTTTCTTGATCGTAGATAGATTTATGGATAAGTGAAGCTTCTAAAAGGTCAGAATTTTTGAAAAAATAGTTAAGTTTTACTTCTAACTGTGGAAGTGATTTCCTCCACTTTTCAATTTTTTTGTGGTCAGTTTGAGGATTAAGAACAATTTTATCATACTCATTCATCATATCGCTTGAAAGCCAGTGTCGCGTTGTGACCGCCGAATCCAAAAGAGTTTGAGATGGCGTGTTCTATTTTCAAAGGAATTGTTCCTTTCGGGTTGTAATCCAGGTCACATTCAGGATCAGGAGTAGTGAGATTAATGGTGGGATGAATCTTTTGATCTTGAATAGATTTTATAACAATAATTGATTCCAATGCACCGGAAGCTCCGAGCCCGTGACCAAGCATTGATTTACTGGAATTAATTTTAAGCTTGTATGCATAGTCACCAAAAACAGTTTTAATCGCCTGAGTTTCACTTTTATCATTCAGGGGAGTTGACGTACCGTGGGCGTTGATATACTGCACATCTTCAGGAGAAATTCCTGCATCATCGATTGCATTTTGCATGGAATGAGCACCACCTTCTCCACCTGGAGCAGGCATAGTGATGTGGAAGGCATCACAGGTTGCTCCGTAGCCGATCATTTCTCCGTATATCGTTGCTCCTCTGGTTTTTGCGTGCTCATATTCTTCTAATATCAGAGCTGCTGCTCCTTCAGCAAGAATAAACCCGTCTCGGTTTTTGTCAAAGGGCCTGCTGGCCGTTTCAGGTGAATCATTACGTGTGGAAAGAGCGCGCATTACAGAAAAGCCAGAGAGAGTGAACCGTGTAACTGCTGCTTCTGAACCGACAGCGATCACAGCTTCAGCAGCTCCATATTTAATTGCTCTATATGATTCTCCAATGGCGTTTGCACTGGAAGCGCATGCTGATGTGACATTAAAGTTTATACAACGGGCGTTATACTTAATAGCAATTCTACCAGCAGCTATATTTGATATCATCATAGGTATGAAGAAGGGACTTATTCTTCTGGGTCCACGTTTTAGAAAGACTTCCATTTGCTGTTCAAAAGTTCGGATTCCGCCAATACCTGTTCCTGTGATAACACCTAATTTGTCAGGATTGATCTTCCCTTCGAGACCGGAATTCTCCATAGCTTGAGTTGCTGATGCAATAGAAAAATGGCAGTAACGATCCATTCTTTTTGCTTCTTTGGGTTCAATATAATCGAGGGGATCGAAATTATTGACCTGCCCAGCGATCTTGGAAGGAACATCTTCAAGATCAATGTTCGTGGCGAGAGCAATACCGGATTTTCCTTCACAAAGATTTCTCCATGTATCTTCAACATTTAGACCAAGGGGGTTAATTGTACCAAGACCTGTCACAACTACTCTTTTTAGCTTCATGCAATAGTATCCTTTCTGAAATAGATGGAATGTACCCCACACACTTTTTTACCAGTATGTGGGGTTATGGATTATTTTTTTAATTTTTTGTCGAGAAATTCGATAGCAGTGCCAACTGTTGTAAGCTTTTCTGCATCTTCATCAGGAATTTCAATGTCAAATTCTTCCTCGAATTGCATGATTAACTCGACAGTATCAAGAGAATCTGCACCAAGGTCTTCAATAAAGCGTGCTTCTAATGTTATTTCATCCTCAGTTGCACCCAGTTGTGTTGCGATGATCCCTTTGACTTTTTCTTTGATGCTTTCGTCCATTGTTTTCTCCTTTGATTTAAGATTTCTTTTATATCATTCCACCATCTATTATTATCGTTTGTCCTGTTATATAATCTGCATCTTCACTGCTGAGGAAAAGCACAAGTTTGCCCACATCCTCCGGAGTACCAAAACGTTTCATTGAAATATTTTCAAGATATTTTTGCTGTATCTCTTCAGGAAGAGCATCTGTCATAGCTGTTCGAATAAAGCCCGGAGCTACTGCATTCACATTAATATTTCTGGAAGCAAGTTCCTTAGATACAGATTTCGTAAAAGCAATAATACCACCCTTTGATGCAGCATAGTTTGCCTGACCAAAATTTCCGATAAAGCCAATAACGGATGATATATTCACGATCTTTCCATGACGCTGTTTCATCATATATTTGGCTGCTTTTTGTGTGCAAATAAAAGTTCCAGTCAGATTCACGTTTATCACTTTATCCCAATCAATCTTTTTCATACGGATGAGCAAAGTGTCTGCAGTAATGCCTGCGTTATTTATAAGAATATCAATTGACCCAAATTGCTGATAAATATCCTTCATGAAATTTTCGACTTCTTCCTCAGAAGTGATATTACATTGAAAACCGACAGTTTTCAAGCCCTCGGAAATAAATTCATTCACAGTTGAATTAATATCTTCCTGAATTATATCAGCGATTACAACCTGCGCTCCCTGTTCGGCAAACAGACGTGCAATACTTTTCCCTATTCCACGAGCGCTGCCGGTAATGAGTGCTACTTTTCCATCAAATCGATTCATTGGATTCTTTCTATAAATTTTTGAATGCAGTAATAACTTTCTCTGCATCCTCAAGGGTGTTGATCGTATACCTGTTCGTGTCTGAATTTATAGCTTTGATCATGCCAGACACAACACGTCCAGGACCAAATTCAATAAAAGTATCAATACCATTTTCACACATATATTCAACTGATCTTACCCATTGAACTGGAGAAATAATTTGCTGTGCTAAATTGTCAATTATTTCATTTTTATGTTCTTCGGGTTGTGCAGCATAATTGGAAATGACTGGTATTACTGCATCTGAAAAATTGCATTTCTTCATTTCTTCGTTGAGCCACTCGAATGATTTATAAATAAGTGGTGAATGAAATGCACCACCGACAACGAGTTCGACTACGCGTCTTGCACCTGCTTCAGTACATTTATTCATAACTTCAATTACAGCTTTGCTCTCTCCGCTGATCACAGTTTGAACAGGTGTGTTAAAGTTTGCCGCAATGACAACCCCGGAACTCATTTTACAAAAATCTATGATTATTTCAGCATCAAGTCCAAGGATAGCTGCCATTTTAAAAGGCACACCCCTGCTCGCCTCGATCATGAAATCACCACGCTTATGTACCAGATATAATGCATCGAGCCAGTCAAGTGATCCGGCGGCAACGAGTGCGGAAAATTCTCCAAGGGAGTGCCCTGCAGTAAATGCAGGGATGATATCTATGCGATCTTTGAGGTAATTATATGCAACAACGCTGTGGAGCAAAATTGCAGGTTGAGTATTGCGGGTTTTCTTTAACTCATCCTCGGGACCCTCAAACATGATATTTGACAGGTCATATCCGAGCCGTTGGTTAGCTTCTTCAAAAAAATGTTTATATTCAGAAAGTTCATAAAATTCTCTTGCCATTCCAACATATTGAGCACCCTGACCAGGGAAAACAAAAGCTATATTTTTCATTATCATTTAATACCTCAGAAGTACGCTTCCCCAGGTAAGTCCAGCTCCAAAAGCATCGAGCACAATAAGATCACCACGGCGAATACGCCCATCTTCTACTGCTTCTGCAAAGGCAAGCGGGATACTGGCGGAGGATGTATTACCATATTTTTCAATATTTATTATAACTTTCTGAGGAAGAATATGGATTCGTTTTGCAGTTGCATCGATAATGCGCAGGTTTGCCTGGTGAGGAATAAGCCAATCAATATTGTCGCCCGTAAAGCCATTTCTTTCCAAAATTCTCACTGCTGCCTCACCCATTGATTTGACGGCGATCTTGAAGACTCTATTTCCTTCCATATACAGTGTGTGCATATTCTTTTCTACTGTTTCTTTTGAGGTGGGATTGCGAGAACCTCCACCCTGTTGAATTAGCAGGTTGCCATATTTTCCATCTGAAGAAATATAGGTATCGATAATCTCCGAGATTTCGCCTTTATGTGCTTTAGTAATCAACGCAGCACCAGCTCCGTCACCAAAAAGTACGCATGTGTTTCTATCAGTCCAATTCGTGATCTTTGTAAGCAATTCTACTCCAACAACAAGTGCATTTGTCGCAGATCCATTCTCGATGAATTGCTTTGCAATAGTTATGCCATAAATAAACCCAGTACATCCTGCGGAAATATCAAAAGCAGGACAATTAGGAATGCCAAGTTTGTGTTGTAATATGCATGCTGTAGATGGAAATGCATGATCAGGAGTTACGGTAGCAACAATTATAAGATCTATATCTCTTGTTCGAAGAGAAGATTTTTTAAAAAGTTTTTCGCAGGCTTTGAGGGCAATATCGGAAGCAGCAGTGTGATCATCAGATTTTCTGCGTTCAACCATTCCTGTTCGCGTACGAATCCATTCATCAGTTGTGTCGACAATTTTTTCTAGGTCCTGATTAGTAAGGACATTATCAGGAACGGCCATTGCAATTTCATCGATTTTAACTCTGATATCACTCACTTTAGTTATCCAATTATTGCTGGTAATATTTTTTAATGTGACTTAAAAATTTTGATTTTTTTGAAAAACTAGCAAATTTTATCGCATTCGTGATTGCTTTTGCATTGGAGCAACCATGAGCGATAATGGAGATTTCGTTTACACCAAGTAAGAATCCTCCCCCATACTCGGTGTAATCCAATTTTTTTTTAAGATGTCTATAAGCAGGATAAGATAATATCGCGCCGATCTTAGCGATCCAATCATGTTCAAATTCCTGCTTCAGGATTTCAAAAAGTGAAAATGCTACTCCTTCTACTGTCTTGAGCATAACATTACCGATGAAACCGTCAGAAATAATAACGTCCGCAGTCCCTTTAAGAATATCTTTACCTTCGATATTACCGATAAAATTTATCGACTTGAGTTGCTGAAGTTTTGCATAAGCTTCAATAGTAACTTCATTTCCTTTTTTGCTTTCTTCACCAATATTTATGAGAGCTATACGGGGTTTTTTTTTCTTTTGAAAATATGCTGAGTAAATGCTTCCCATTTCTGCAAATTGCACAAGATTTTCTGCAGTGCAATCCACATTTGCACCAACATCCAGAAGTATTTCCGGTTCCCTAATCGTTGGAAGCGAGATTGCAAGAGCTGGTCTGAGAACTCCTTTTATCCTGCCAAAATATAGCAGAGATGCAGCCATAACAGCACCTGTCGATCCAGCACTTACAAGTGCATCGGCTTTGCCTTCTTTAACGATATTAAGTGCTTTCATTAATGAAGAATCTGCTTTTTTTCTGAGCTCTGATACAGGTTTTTCCGAGATGTCAATAACCTCTTGCGCATCAATAATTTTTATTGATTGTTTGGGATAATAATATTTTTCAAGAGCTTTAGTAAGTATTTCTTCCTTACCGACCAGGAAAACCTTGGTGCAGCATTTATTATTAATCGCTGAAACTGAACCTTCGACTTCTGGGAATGGAGCCTTATCGCTCCCGAATGCATCGACTGCGATTCTCATATAATTTATTCGGAAACGGTTATAACTTTCTTGCCTCGGTAAAATCCGCAATGAGGACATGCATAGTGCGGACGCATAGTTTCGCCACAATTATTGCATTTAACCATTGGTTCAGCTTTTGCTTTGTAATGCGTTCTACGTTTGCGACTTTTTGATTTCGATTTTTTCTGCTTTGGCACTGGCATTGAATACCTCCGAGAATAATTATAAATATACTTTCATAATTATCTTTAATTATTATTGAATAAATCGAATTTTTAAGGTTGGAATATTGTGTCAAGTTTAATAGAGATTACTGGATATTCACTCGACTATATTACATATGTGTGCCTAATAACCTGCTTGTTGTTGTGATCGTATTCTCAGAATACTCAAAGCAATTTTCAATGTTTTTTGCAGCTTTATTCCCCAGGTCATTATCATAATAGAGTTCAGCGATTTTTTCACCTTTTGAAACCCTATCCCCTACTTTTTTTAGCAATTTCAATCCTGCCGCATGGTCGATTTTATCATCAACGTGTTTTCTGCCGGCTTTTACTTCAATAAGCGCATACCCGATATCTTTGCTGTTTATATTTTTGATATAACCTGCGTGATGAGCATAAATTTCTTTTGTATGCTTTGGTTGAGGTAATAATGAGTAATTGTCAACTACTGCGGGATTTCCGTTTTGTAATTCAATGCCCTTTCTAAAGCGCTCAAGTGCATTCCCACTCTCAATTGCCCGATCAATCATGATCTCGGCTTTGCTAAAATTTTCCGATATTCCGGCTAAGATAAGCATGTCGACAACTAGTTTATACGTTACTTCCTTAAGGTCGGGTTCCATATTTCCTTTGAGGAATTCTATGGCCTCAATCACCTCAACAGAATTGCCGATATATCTTCCAAGGGGGGCATTCATATCAGTAAAATTAATGATAATTTTCTTATCGAAATCCTTTGCGATCTTACTCATAGATTCTGCAAGTTGATTAGCACGTTCAATCGTTCCGATAAAAGCGCCGTTTCCAACTTTCAGGTCAATGACAAGTCCATCTATACCAGATGCAATTTTCTTACTCATAATACTGGCAGTAATAAGCGGAATGCTTTCGATAGTACCAGTTACATCACGAAGTGCATATATCTTTCTATCAGCCGGAACCACATTATCTGACTGTCCGATAATTGCGAAATTGTTTTCACGAACAATTTCCTGGAATCTGTCCAGCGAGATTTGAGTCTGATAACCGGGGATCGATTCGAGTTTATCCAGCGTACCGCCTGTGTGACCGAGTCCACGTCCTGAGATCATCGGCACCATCACACCACATTCTGCTGCGAGCGGACCGATCATGAGCGATAATTTATCTCCAACACCGCCAGTGCTGTGTTTATCAATACATCTTCCCTGTGATTCGGGGAAAGTAAGGGTGACACCGGAATTAATATATTCTTTTGTCAGCCAGTAAATCTCATCTTCGTTCATACCATTAAGAAGAATTGCCATGAGCATCGCAGACATCTGGTAATTTTCTACTTCGCCTTTGACAAAAGAAGAAATAAAATATTTAATCTCTTTGTGTGATAGAAGTTTTCGATCTCGTTTTTTGATAATTATCTGAGCTGGATTCATACGCTATTTTGTAATGACGAACTCCATAACGTCATCATTGTAGTATATCTTGAAAAGTGCCTGTTTTTTAAATTCCAACCGCTCAAAGAAAAGATAACCGCTTTGCTGTGCTTGAGGACGTATCGGGTCAAATTGAAAGGCTTTCATCATGATATTTCGGATTCCATCCAATCGGGTTTCGTATTCCTCTTTGAGATTTTCATTTTCTTTTTCATCAAAATTCATGAAATAATTCAAATCAAAATATTGATTATCTCCGTACATGATCTTCACCATCTGTTGAGGACCAAAAATTGGATACTGCTCACCCTTATCATCGATCATTACAAAGGCATCTTTATCAATAGGCATTTTTTGATTGGTTTTGTTTCGTAGGATCACATAAAAAACCATAAAATAACTTTCAAGATTTGAGGGTGGGTCGTTCCAGCTTGAGGGTTCTATCGCAATGTTATAATCTTTGTGAGTAATCACTGCATAATTTTCCTGAATTTTTACATTATGAGAGCGGACTGGAAGTATTTTCGGGGCGCAGGAAAGCAAGAACAATATAAAGACAAGCAAAACTATGACACTCTTCTTCATGACTTATTCTTCTTCATCTTCTTCGCTATCTACATCAGTGACTTCTTCAGTTTCTTCTTCATCTCCTTCTTGAGTATCTTCATCAACATTTTCAATCTCGATTATTTCTTCATCGAGTTCGTCATTCTCAATGCCATTTCCATTTTCATCATTTTCGGAGATATCTTCTTCTTCTTCGTGAGCTACACGGGCAACGTCTGTGACTTTATCACCCTCATTAAGAGTTATCAGCCGCATACCTTGAGTATTTCTGCTGATCACGGAGATGCTACCCACATGCTGTCGTATTACTTTGCCTGAGTTTGTGATGATAATAAGGTCATCATCGTCAATAACTTCTTGTACACTTACGAGATTGCCATTTCTCTTTGTGGTTTTCAATGTTATGACACCCATGCTGCCGCGTTTTGTCACACGATAATCAGCAATTAGAGTGCGTTTTCCGTAGCCATTCTCACTTATAGAAAGAAGAGTGCCTTCTCGTTTGACTATCACCATAGAAACGGTTTGATCAGTATTTCTAAGTCGAATACCAATAACACCCTGAGAATTTCTACCTTGAGCTCGAACATCTGTTTCATGGAAGCGGTTACCGAATCCATTCCTCGTGGCAAGAATAATATCGTTGTCACCCTCAGTGATCCGTGCATCAATAAGTTCATCTCCCTTAATGAGTTTTATAGCAATAATGCCACCGGTACGAGGATGAGAGAATGCTGCCAAAGCTGTCTTTTTGATTATTCCATTCTTTGTGACAATGGTCACAAAATTTGGAAGTTCAAAATCACGGACAGTAACATACGCTTCAATCCTTTCATTTCTTTCGAGCTGAAGTAGATTCACGATTGCTTTTCCACGCGCTAACCTGCCCACCTTTGGAATCCTGTGTACTTTCAACCAGTGACACTGCCCAAGGTCTGTAAAGAAAAGTATAAAGGCATGTGTAGATGCGACAAAAATACTTTCGATAAAATCTTCCTCTTTTAAATTTGAGCCGGAAAGACCCTTGCCGCCGCGCTGCTGTTTCCTGTAAGTCCTTATAGGAAGTCGTTTTATATATCCTTCGCGTGAGATCGTTACAACCATTTCCTCATCAGCGATCATATCTTCTGTTTCGATATCTGCAGAGCCCTCCAAAATGGCTGTTCTTCGATCATCAGAGTACCTGTCTTTCATCTCAAGAACTTCATCTTTGATGATTTGCATACGTTTTCCACGTATTTCAAGAATGCTTTTAAGTTCTTCGACTTTTTTTACAAGTTCACGATATTCCAGTTCGATCTTTTCACGCTCCAGACCTGTGAGTTTCTGAAGTCTCATCTCGAGGATGGCTTTTGCCTGAATTTCTGTGAATCCGAATTTCTTCTGCAGGTTCACATTTGCATTCTGCGTGCTGTCCGATGCCTTGATGATCGCAATTATTTCATCAATATTATCCAGAGCGATGCGGAATCCTTCGAGAATGTGAAGTCGTTTTTCTGCATTATCCAGTTCATATTGAGTTCTGCGCACGACAACTTCATGGCGGAAATCTATATAATTCTGAAGCAAGTCCTTCATATTTATGACTTGTGGAATTCCGCCGACAAGCGCACGGTTGTTGATTACATAGCTTACCTGCAACTGAGAATATTTATACAGTTTTTTTAGTACAGAATCTGCATCGGCGTTTCTTTTTACGGTGATGACCAAACGCATTCCCTGCCGTCCGGATTCGTCCCGTATATCGCTGATGCCTTCAATTCTTTTATCTTTGACCAGTGCGACAATTTTATCAATGAGAAGTGTCTTATTGAGCTGGTATGGAAGTTCTGTGACTATGATCGATTCCTGCCCATTATTTTTTGTCTCAATAGATGCTTTTCCTCGATTTATGATCTTGCCATAACCGGTCTGGAAATAATCCCGGATCCCCTGTTTCCCGATGATATAGCCACCTGTTGGAAAGTCCGGTCCTTTTATATAGGCAAGAAGTTCAGTCGGTTCGAGTTCAGGATTATCGATCAGTGCACAAAGCGCATCACTGGTTTCGGAAAGATTATGGGGAGCCATATTCGTTGCCATACCCACAGCGATTCCTGATGAACCGTTGACAATGAGATTGGGAAATTTTGAGGGAAACACTTTTGGTTCCTGGCGGGTGTCATCATAGTTTGGCTGGAAATCTACAGTATTTTTATCCAGATCAGCCATAAGGTCAACTGCCGCATGCTGCAATCGAGATTCTGTGTAACGCATTGCTGCTGGCGGGTCACCATCCTGAGAGCCGAAGTTTCCTTGTCCATTAATAAGAATGTAGCGCAGACTCCATGGCTGTGCCATTCTCACGAGCGTAGGATACACGACCTGCTCACCGTGAGGGTGGTAGTTTCCCGAAGTATCACCAGCGATCTTTGCGCATTTTCGGAATCCTTTTCCCGGTTCGAGTTTTAGCTCGTGCATTGCATAAAGAATTCTTCGCTGGGAAGGTTTCAATCCATCGCGCACATCTGGCAGAGCTCGTGAAACGATCACGCTCATTGAGTATTCCAGGTAAGCTTTTTTCAGTATATCATCAATTTCAATCTGTTCAATTCTTGATCTATCGTGAATCATTTATCCTCCGGTTACACATTGACTTTTGCGTATTTTGCATTTTTCTCAATAAATTCCCTTCGAGGTTCCACATCACCACCCATGAGGATCGTAAAGATACGATCAGCTTCGATCGCATCATCCATTCGCACTGCGGTAAGAATACGTTTTTCAGGATCCATAGTGGTTTCCCAGAGTTGATCGGGATTCATTTCACCAAGACCTTTGTAGCGCTGTATGCCCACACCTGTTGATCCAATCTCTTTGAGAATTTCATCCCGTTCTTCGTCGGAAAAAACATAGCGTGACATCCTTCCTTTTTTTAATTGATAAAGAGGAGGACGGGCAATGTAAATATTACCGCTTTCAACAAGAGGTCTCATATATCTGAAGAAAAAGGTTAATAAAAGCGTGGCGATATGCTGACCGTCCACATCTGCGTCAGCCATAATAATGACTTTATTGTAACGAAGCTTTGATTTATCAAATTCATCACCGATACCTGCGCCAAGTGCAAGGATAATGGGCTGAATTTTCTCGTTATTAAGTACTTTATCAATACGTGCTTTTTCTGTATTAAGCATTTTGCCCCATAATGGCAGGATTGCCTGAAAAGTCCTGTCCCTTCCCATTTTCGCAGAACCACCCGCAGAATCTCCTTCGACAAGAAATATCTCGGTTTGAGTGGGATCTTCGATCGAACAATCTGCAAGCTTGCCCGGTAAGCTTCCGCTTTCGAGTACAGATTTTCTCCGTGTGAGTTCACGCGCTTTTCTCGCAGCTTCTCGTGATCGAGCGCCGAGTATCGCCTTGTTTGAGATCGATTTTGCCTCTGTTGGATGCTCTTCAAAATATTCCATCAGCTTTTCATACACAACGGAATTGACAATACCCTCAATATCGAAGTTCTGTAACTTGGTCTTTGTCTGTCCCTCGAATTGAGGTTCTTTTAATTTTACGCTTATCACTGCAGTCATTCCCTCTCTTATATCTCCACCTTGCGGAGTGTTTTTTTCATTTTTTGCGAGATTGGAATTTTTAATATAAGTATTAACTACACGCGTGAGAGCAGATTTGAAACCGCTTAGGTGCGTGCCGCCTTCTATAGTATTGATATTGTTTGCAAAGCTCAGAATTGATTCCTGGAAACCGTCATTGTATTGGATGGCAACTTCAAATTCTGTATGGTCTCTCTCACCTGATATATAAACTGGTCTATTGAAGAGAACTCTTTTGTTTTCATTCAGATATTTTACAAAAGAAACTATTCCCCCCTCATACTTGAAATCATGCTTTTCATTATTGCGCTTATCCTCGAGGATGATCCTCACGCCTTTATTAAGGAATGCAAGTTCTCGAAGTCGTACAGAGAGATAATCAAAACTAAAAGTAATATCATTAAAAATTTCTTCATCAGGCATGAAAGTTACTTCCGTACCTGTTTTTTTAGTTTTTCCAACGATTTCTACTGGAGATTTTACTTTACCACACTCATAATATTGTCTGTATATGCTTTTATTTTTGTAGACTTTTACCTCAAGCCATTTTGACAGGGCATTCACTACTGAAACACCAACACCATGCAATCCGCCGGATACTTTATAGGATTTGTCGTCAAACTTTCCACCTGCATGGAGCATGGTCATAACCACCTGCAATGCCGGGACTTTCTGTTCTTTGTGTTGATCGACCGGAATGCCGCGTCCATTATCAATGACAGTTGCAGATCCGTCTGTGTTTATGATTACTTCAATTCTATTACAGTATCCGCCCATTGCTTCGTCTATACTGTTATCGACGACTTCATAAACCAGATGATGAAGACCACGTTCGCTGGTTCCGCCAATGTACATAGTGGGGCGTTTGCGTACTGCTTCCAGTCCCTTCATTACTTTTATTCGTGTTGCATCATATTTTGCTACCATATTACCTCGATTTGCTAATTTTCATTAAGATCTTCAAGTAAAGAGTTATACTCGTCTTTTTTAGAATTTATCGTAGAAGGAATTTTACCCAAACTCATTACCATATCAATTTTTGAGTTTCTCGGAATATCCATTCCGTACACGGGCTGGCTATAAATCACCTTTCCCTTTTGAATTTCATTTGAATAGGAATAATTTACGTTACCTACTTCCAGTCCGCTATTTATAAGCCGTATCCGGGCTTCATCAAGTGTCAGATTATCCAGCGTAGGAATCTTAATAAGTTCAGGACCTTTGCTCACGATCACATCGATCGTATAGCCCTTTTTCACGACTGTATTGGCTTGTGGTTCCTGGGAAATGATACTTCCATCTAGAACCTCAAGACTGTTGCGTTCACCTACATTATCAATGTACAATCCCGCTTTATAGAGATCATGTTTGGCTTTTTTGTAGTCTTTATTTGCCAGATCAGGAACTTCAACCTCATTCCTGTGATGAGTGTAAAAATAGAGCACAGTTCTGGAGATCACAAAGCCAAGTAAGAAAATAATAATAAAGCTCAATAAAACAAAACCAATCGTTTTTATCGTTTTCATACTACTTTCCTTAAGGCAGAAGCAAAGCTTCCATCCATGGTGTGCTTAAAGGGATAAGTTTTTATATATTTTCCAGATACAAAATCTTTCTCAACAAATTGATCAGGTTTTATAAGAGTATAATTTGAATGATTCTTCATAAATTTTTCTATCTGTTTCTCATTCTCATCCGGGTTGATCGTGCAGGTTGAATAAACTATTACACCATTTTTTTTAAGAAGAGAATCTGCTTTTTCTAGGAATTTTTGCTGCAATGGTATCAAACTTTTCAGTCTGTTTTCCGATTGTAAACGTATGTCCGGCTTTCTCTGCATAACTCCCCAGCCTGTGCAGGGTGCATCAATAATAATTTTATCGAATTTCTTTTGGGATTTTAGATACAGTACATCTTTCATGACAATATCAATTGAGGAATGCTTCATACGTTTTGTATTCTCTTTGAATTGCATGATGCGACCGGGATCGTTATCAACCGCAGTTATTTTAGCAGTATCTTTTGTCAATGAGGCAAGATAGAGCGCTTTCCCCCCAGGTGCTGCGCACATATCGAGTATCTTCTCACCTTTTTCAGGATGCAGAAGAAGTACAGGTATTAAAGCACTTTCATTCTGGATATAATAGTATCCTTTTTTGAAATACTCATCTTTAAGAAAATTGAACGAAGATTCAATAACTATCATGTTATCAAAATATTTACTTCTACTGAACTGAACATTCTTTTTGTTGAGATATTCACTGAATTTTTTGTAAGAAATTTTATCAGTCTCGATCCGAAGAGTAAGTTTTGGAGTGCTGTTGAAATAAGTGCATAGTGCTATTGTATCATCTTTACCAAAGAGGGATACCCAATTCTTTATCAAATAAGCTGGAAATGAGTGTGTAACAGAGATTTTCTGCACTATATCTTTCGGAATTCGGATTTTTTTATCCTTCCTGATATAAGAACGGAGCACTGCATTTATAAAACTGCTTACTCCTTTTTTGAATTCTTTATTGCTGATATTGATAGTCTCATTCACGCATGCATATGCAGGAATTGAGTCCAGGAAAGTTAACTGAAACAATCCGAGTAAAAGAAGGTTCAGCACCTTGGGATCGGTCTTCTCAAAATCAATATAATTTTTCAGCAAAAATTCAAGGTGGATTTTCTGTTTGATGGAACCCTTAACAAGTGTATAATATAAATTATGATCCTGCTTTGATGCGAACTTTAAGGAAAAGCGAGCCAAGACTTTCTCAGAGTTATTCCGCTCAAGAAGAATGTCATTTAAAGAGTAAAAAGCTGCTAATCTCGGGTTCATATTTTGGAATAAAAGTTTCTTATAATTGTTTTTACGATATCTTCAGCAGAGCTGGGAGTATTTTCAGACATAAATTTCTGAATTTTCTTTATTACATTTGCTTTGGAATATCCAAGAGATATCAATGCATCTTCCGCATCATTCACAAAATTCTGTTCTTCAGGTGTCGCAGTATATTCAATGAAATTACCGGGAAGAATGTCATCAAATTTGTCTTTAAGTTCTATGATAATGCGCTCAGAGCTCTTTTTGCCGATACCAGGTACAGTGGAGAGAAGCTTCACATCCTGGCGTGTAATAACATCAAATAGATCTTTTATTGTGATGCCGGACAATATTGAAATGGCGATTTTGGGACCAATACCTGCAACTTTTAAAAGAGAATCAAATACGATCCTCTCTTCTTTTGTGGCAAAACCGAAAAGCCGCTGTTCATTTTCCCGAACATGAAAGTGAATATAGAGTTTACTAACCGAACCAAGCTCACCAAGTTTATCATAAGTGCTGACAGGAATGGTAATATAGTATCCAATGCCATTCGTTTCTAACACAATGCTTGTTGTTTTTTTCTCTACGATCGTTCCGCTAATATATTCAAACATATTGCAATTTGTTTACATGACAAAGAGCGATTGCAATTGCGTCTGTAATATCGAATTGCAACTTCTCGTCTTTGATCTTTATAATATTTTTAACCATGTATTGAACCTGTTGTTTTGATGCATTACCGTTTCCTACAACTGCCTTTTTCACTTCTCTTGCAGAATACTCATATATGGGTATTTGTGCCTGTTCCAATGCAAGAAGCAGCACGCCTCGCGCTTCTCCAAGAGAAACAAGAGATCGAACATTTTTGGCATAGAATATTTTCTCGATACTCGCAATTGTCGGTTTGAATTCAGCAATGAGTTTATTAAGTTCTTCATATAGCAAAGTAATTCTCTTCGCAAGCGTCATCTTTGGGTTAGTTTTAATGACTCCGAACGAAAGCGGTTTCACGTTTTTATGTTCCACATAGAGAAATGCATAACCCGTTGCTTTTGAACCTGGGTCAATACCTACTATTATTTCTTGTTTACTCACTTGCAACTTTTTCTAATATCTCGTCGTCGATCTGGAAATTCGCATAGACATTTTGCACGTCTTCGAGTTCTTCAAGAGCTTCAATGATCTTTATGACCTGAGCTGCATAATCATTTGCAGGAACAGTGTTTTGTGGGACATATTCGAGATCAGCTTTATCTATCTTAATATCCTTTTCTTCCAAAATGTGAACGACATTGTACAATTCTTTTGAATCGGTAGTTATAATAAAGAATTCGTCTTCTTCTGAGAAATCTTTAGCGCCGGCATCGAGTGCGATCATCATGAGTTCGTCTTCATTGAGTTCTTCCTTCAGCACAAGGATTGTACCGGATTGAGTGAAATTCCAGGAAACCGAGCCCTTTTCAGCTAAGCTGCCATTATGCTTGGAAAGTACGTGACGGACCTCTGCGACAGTTCTTTGTCTATTATCAGTAACAGCTTCAATGAGCATTGCCACACCACCTGGAGCATATCCTTCATACATGACATATTCATAGTTGACGCCCTCGAGTTCACCGGTTCCTTTTTTTATTGCACGTTCAATATTATCCTTTGGCATATTTTCAGAAGTTGCCTTGTTTACTGCGTTCCGTAGCGCAGGATTCATTTCGGGATCTCCCCCACCGTCTCTTGCTGCAACAATGATTTCACGGATGATCTTCGTGAAGACCTTTCCGCGCTTGGCATCTTCCTTTGCCTTTTTATGCTTTATTGAACTCCATTTATTATGTCCGGACATTATACCTCCATCAATTGAGCGATATTACTATTCATCTTCCTTTTTGCTTTCTCCAATGACTTTTTTAGCTTGATCATTAGGAAGCTTTTGATAATATGCAAACTGTTGTGTGAAATATCCACGACCTTGAGTAATTGATTTCAATGATGTATAATAGGAATACAATTCCGAAAGTGGAATTTCTGCATTAAGTATCTGTTTGTTCTCTTCCTGCGACATACCGAGGATCTTACCTCTTCTGCTGCTTATATCACCCATGACATCGCCCATATATTCTGTAGGGACGACGATCTGAATTTTATGAATGGGCTCGAGTAGTATAGGATTTGCCAGAGCGAAACCATCTTTAAGTGCATGAGAAGCAGCGATCTTGAATGCCATTTCCGAGGAATCAACATCATGGTATGAGCCATAATAAAGTTCTACTTGAATATCGACAACCGGATAACCGGCAAGGATTCCATCTTTCATGGTTTCCACAAGCCCTTTTTCGACTGCTGGAATATATTTGCTGGGAATCACGCCGCCGACGATTGCATTTACAAATTCAAATCCTTCTCCAAGTTCTTTTGGTGAAATTCTTACATATACTTCACCATACTGCCCATGTCCACCACTTTGTTTTTTATGGCGGTATTTCACGTCTGATTTGCCGGTTACAGTTTCTTTATAAGGTATTTTAGGATCAGTAAGATTTGCTTCAACATTATATTTATCTTTCAGGCGTTTCTGTACAAGACCGACCTGGATCTCTCCCTGTCCGGAAAGTATATTCTGATTTGTTTCAATATTCATCTCTGTTTTTATTGTAGGGTCTTCATCAGTGATTTTTGTGAGTGCAGGACCGATCCTGTCTTCATCGGATTGGCTGGCTGCATGGATGGCTTTCCAATATACAGGTTGTGGATAAAGCAAAGGTTTTACTATGAGATTTTGTCCTTTCTCTGTAAGGGTATTGGATGTTTTAGTATTTTTCAATTTGACCAAACCGCCAATGTCACCTGCAGAAATTTCATCGACCTCTTCACGTTTTTTGCCACATACAGAATATAACTGACCGATCTTTTCTTTTGCTGATTTTTCAGGAAGTCCGACCTCATCTCCGGTTTTCAAAATGCCTGAATACATTCTCACGAGAGCAATTTCACCAAAATTAAGTTCTGTTACAGATTTGATCACATAGCCGAGTTTTTTGTTGTAATTTGCAAGATCGAGGATTTCTTTCTCATCATTTTTCAGCACAGGAATCTCTTTGATATCCTCAGGAGAAGGGAAGAACATATTTATAAGATTTAGAATTTCCTGAATACCGATATTTTCTGAAGCAGAGCAGGCAAAAACAGGAATAGCAGTTCCTTGTATGATAGAATTTTTCAGTCCCTTGCTGATCTCTTCCGCAGAAAGTGCGCCTTCCTCAAAGAACTTCTCCATGAGTTTATCATCAGATTCCGCAGCAGCTTCAATAACTTTCTCATGCCACTCTTCGACTCCATCGACAAGATCGGCAGGGATTTCTATCTCTTTGCCCTGGCTGTAAGCTTTCTTATTGATAGTGTTAATCACACCTTTGAAATGTTCTGCTGTTCCGAGGGGTACGAGAACGGGTACAACGATCTGGTCGGAATAGCTGCTCAATTCATCGATTATTTCTGTAAACTTTGCATGTTCCCTATCGAGTTTGTTGATGATTATTGCTTTACTGTTATTAACTTCGTCTGCATATTTCATTGCCTGGTCGGTCATCACTTCCATTCCTGCAACTGCACTGATCGTAATAAGAGCAGTATCGACAGCGCGAAATGCAGTGATCATATCACCTTTAAAGTCACTATATCCCGGTGTATCAAGTATATTATGTTTAATTTTTTTCCATTCTAAATTACCTAATGAAAGGTTGATAGACATTTTTTTGGAAACTTCATCAGGGTCGTAATCCATAAGGGTATTTCCATCATCAACACGTCCAAGTCGATTTATCACTCCAGCGTTGAAAAACATCGCTTCAGAAATGGAAGTTTTACCTGATCCACTGGCGCCGACAAAAGCATAATTTCGTATACAATCCATTGAGTATTTCTTCATTCAGATCCTCCTGAAATACATATTATTTATAGCTAAAATATCGAGTTGCAGGAAATGGTGTCAAACTTTTTAAAAGTATATTTAACTATTTATTTTAAAGGAAGTTAGGAACAAATTTTGAAGTGAAAAAATGATGATTTTAGGGAGGCTAGAAAGCGTGGTTTTAGTTGAATATTTTCCCCACAAAAACTATTTCTTCTTAAGTAAAGGTGAAATAAAAATTTTCTTTATAATAAAATAAATTATAGATTAAAATCGAAGAGACAAACTCAAGAATAAATCAAATCTCCATTCTGTGTCGATTAAAATAGCATTACTTTCTTCTTCTCTAATGATATTTTTAGATTCGTCTCCTAGATCATCTATCTGAAAGCTAGTTAATTCAAAGCAACATCCAAAAGAAATAAAAAAATTCTCTTTGTTAAATAGAGAAAAATAATAATTCCACCACAAGTCCAAATTTAAACCACCCCACCAACAACTTAATGGACTACTAACTACATCCTCATAGAAATCAACTGCCACACTCTCCATACTGTTTCTTTGTCCTAATTTTAAAGCTATATCCATATTAATTCCATCTGCACCAGGATCTACTGTTTCCCAACTAAGTAAAAGACCTTCGGATTTATATTTTGCTTCATGAACAACTGGTCTATGTGCTACAGTAAATAATCCTCCACCACTATCGGAAGGTCTTTCCCAAGATCTATTAAACCAACCTATACGGAAAAAATGGGGTACAATTGTAAAAGGCTGTGATTCCCCGGGATGGTAGTATGAAATATTCATTTCCCATAAAACAATACTAAATTCTTCTTCTTGTATCAGGCATTTAAAACTCATTTTCTTTTCAGCTTCTACAATTTCAACATTATAAAATATTTCATCTACAATATCATAATATGCGGTAAGAGGAATATAAACAAATTCACGTAATGCCTTTGTTCTTCCTATGAAGAGTGATTGCTTATATTTATATTTTAAAGAACTAATTGGTTTTAGAATATACCTGTTGATGAGTGTATTCGATTTGAAGAGATTCTTTAAGAAGGGATAAAAGCTAATTCCCCCCGTAAAATCTTTTAATTTTTTTACCTCATATTCTTCTAGTGATAATATCTCCTTTTGATCTGGAGTATTTTCCAGAGGAAATAAATAGTCAATGGTTAAAAACGAAGTTTTTTTAAATACTAAATTTGTATGTAAATCGAATGCATTTAATCCTTCAGTTTGTACCTTGAGTGTTTGGTCATCCTTTAAATTCATCCATGGTTCCCACCAATTCAAATTATATCCAATTGAAACATCACAAGAAATATTATCGAAGAATGTATTCTTTGATTTCTTTGTTGAAGGAATAACTTCATTATTTGAATACTTTTGTATTTGATTTTCTTTTCTATTATTGTCATTATTCGTAAAACTGGATTTGTAGATATTTGATAAACTATTTGGAAATTTAATTGAGTTTAAATTACATATATTATTTTCCGTATGCGTTAAATAATTCTGTTGGGCTTCACAAGCCAAACACAGGTTAAAGAAAAAAATCAAAAATGTAATTTTTGATAATATTTTCATTGTTAGATTAACTTTTCTACTTTTCAATAACGTACTGGATATGAAATACATAAAGTAACAAACAACTAAACTTATAAAAGAATGAATTACAACAAATCAAAAAAATTTAAATAATTATGTTACAAATATTCTATTGCATTATTCTAGTGTCATGTCAAGCTTAGATTGGAAATGATAATTGAATTTTGACATTCCTTATATTGCCTTCTACTCATATAGGAGAAGGTTAGGATGAGGTTTCAAATCTTGTCAAAATTTAACTTGCGCCATTTCTCAATTGACTTATCACTAGTTTCCTTTATTATCATTAGTAAGTTCCATAATTAGCAATAATTTTTATTATATTAGAATTATTATAATTTGAGCTTCATTTTCTTTGCTGCTTTGCACAATTCAATATTATTATTTGCTTCAATATTATTCGGATCGATCTCTAAAACTATTTTAAATTCTTTTATGGCATTATCATATTGTTCTAACATCATGAAACAGAGTGCCAGATTGAAATGAGTTCCAACATGTTCAGGTCTATGTTTTATTGATTTTTTATAAAAGTTTACTGCTTCCTGAAAATTTTTTATTTCTCTGAAAATGTTACCCATATTATAATAAATGAGTCCTATCATTGAATCTTCATTAACATAATTTAAAGCCGATTCCAAGTATTCCTTTGCTTTTCCCCAACTACCGATGTATCTTTCTGCGGTTGCTAAATTAATTAAAATTTTGGGATCAGGAGCAATACTATTGGCTTTTAATAAATATTGATGAGCCATTTTATAATTCTTGTTCAATAATAATTCTCGCCCTTTCATCCAATCTAACATGAGAGGATCAGAAATAATACTTCGTATTGCAGACCTAAGTTGATCTTGTGCGAAAAAACTGCCAAATTCCTCAGAACTAAGTGTACCAGATAATTGAAGACACATATCCCAAATATTTCGAATATTTTGAATTACTTTTTGCTTTTCTGTGTCTATTTTTGTTGATTCATCAAAATTTTCCAAATTATACATCCTTAAAAGACAAACTCCATAGAAATAAGCAACATATGCTTTAAAGGCACGATCTTGAGGATCTCTTTCAATAGCTGTTTCGAGAGCTTTCTCATACCATCTCTCAGCAATGAGATAGTTATTTTGCTTTATTGCATCCACTGCCATATTTCTATACTCTGAAACGGCTTTACGCAACAAAGTGATTTCATCAAAATAGAGTTCGACTATTTCTTTAATATTTACCATTTTATCTAAAAATGAAATATCTTTTTTTGTAACACCGGATCTAGCAGCGATATTGGATAAAGCTTTCAATTCTTTTTCTAATTGTTCCCATCCTTCTTTAAAAATATTTACTGATTCACAAATTGCATGAATTGCTTCAATGCAGTATTTTTTTGCTTGCTCAAGTTCTTTTAAATCTCTTGATAGAGGTGCTGCTAATTGTTTTAAAATGTTTGCTTTGCGTGCAAGAAAATCTGAATAAGCTTCCTTATAATTATGATTTTTGTAATAATCAATAGCTTCTCTTACCATTCTAAGAGCATCTAAAAGATTATCAGTATAATTTAAGGAATTAACTATTGCTTCATAATAATACCAATTTCCTAATAAATTCAATTCGTAGTCTTTACCAAGAATTGCATATTTAATTGCTTTTTCATAATCTTTAATTTCCTTCATACAAAATGCATAGCAACAGTAAATAAAGCCGATCCATTGTCTGTCGAATGACTTTATTTCCCTTATGGCAAGTTCCAACACATTAATTGCTGATTGATAATCGTAATTAAATACAAAATTATATGCGCTCGTAATACTTGAAGGTGCATTTTGAATTTCCTCTTTAGCGATTTTAGCATAATCCATATGTACTCTCCTTTATTAAATTAATAACAATAACGTTGCTGCACCCAACTTTGCGTCAGGTTTATCCAACCGTGCTACATGTTTCCTATTTGTATCATACACGTCTCTTCCAACTATATGTCCGATCTTTTTGCTCCCAAATAACTGTCCTAATGAAGTATATACATAATTTCCAGATACATAACCAACTTTCAATGAACCGAACAATGTACCTTCTACTGAATATATATTATCTCCTTCAATATATCCGAATTCTTCTTCCTGAACCGAATAAGCCCCCTGATCTGAAAATATTATTTCCATCAAGAAATCCTAAGGTGCCACCAAATGGTTTATAAACAAAATTTTTCATATTTCACTTTTTATTATTGGTAATTATAGATCTCATTCAAATAATTAACAAATGTTACTCTAACCTTTTTTAATTGAGACTTTTATTCATTTAGATTTATTAACAATTTATAATCACCATTTAAGATCAACTAGATTCCCCCTTTTAACAAATTGTTCGTACATTTTCATTTTCACCATTCCAAATTTAATTCTTTTAATACATCTTGAGAAACACTATTACCCATTCTTGCAGCTTTTTGCAAATAATTAATTCCTTTGTCTTTACTTCCTAAACGATAATATACACATCCTAAGTTACTATATGTGACTGCATCATTAGGATTAATATCTATCACTTTCATATAACATTCTATTGATTTTTCATAATTGTTTTTTTTATCAAAAATACGCCCTAAATGAAAATATGCTTCTGCATCATTAGGATTAATATCTATCGCTTTTTGATAGCAATCTATTGCCTTTTTAATATTTCCAATTTCCATGTAAGAATGTCCCATAAGAAAATGAGCATCTGCATTTTTAGGATTAATATCTATCGCTTTTTGATAGCAATCTATTGCCATATCGTATTTTCCTAAATTACTAAAAGTATTTCCCATACTATAAAATGCCCCTGCATCATTAGGATTAATATCTATCCCTTTCTGAAAGCACTTTATTGCATTATTGTAGTCTTTTAGATTAATATAAGTAAGTCCCATATTAAAATATGCATCTGCATAACCAGCTTTTATATCTATTGCCTGCCTATAGTACTCTATTGCCTTGTCGTAATTTCCTAAATTATCATATTCGGCTCCAATCATAAACAATCGCTTTGCTTTCATTTTATGGCTCTCTTGCTGAAAGCATTTTATTGCATTGTTGTGTTCTTTTAAATTACTATAAACAATTCCCATATTAAAATATGCATCTTCATAATCAGCTTTAATATCTATTGCCTTCTTATAATACTCTATTGCTTTATTGTATTCTTTTAAATTATAATAAGCCTGTCCCATACTATAAAATGCCCTTGCATCATTAGGATTAATTTCTATCCCTTTCTGAAAGCACTTTATCGCTTCATAGTCTTTTCCTATTACGTAATACCCCCCTCCCAAATAAAAATATGCATCTGCATCATTAGGATTAATTTCTGTCGCTTTCTCATAACATTCTATCGCTTTGAAGTAGTTAAATGTACTACTATGAGCACGACCCAAATAAAAATATGCATCTGCATCATTAGGATTAATTTCTATCGCTTTCTCATAACATTCTATCGCTTTGAAGTACTTCAATGTACTACTATGAGCACGACCCATATGTAAGTATGCATCTTCATAATCAGGTTTTATTTCTATTGCCCTCTGAAAGTATTTTATTGCCTTATCGTAATGTCCTGTTTCAGCAGCCCCGATTCCAACTATAAATAATTGTTCTGCATTCATTTTTTACTCCTATTTGTTATACAAAAAAGCTTCTGCCTTATTCATAGCTTCAACAGCAGAATAAGCTTTTCAGAGATATAATCATCTTGTATAAGATACATATACTTTCATATTTTACTTTTAATGCGTAATAAGATTTATACACCTCTTTTATAGTAAACGCGATCAATTATTTCTCTTCTTTGTAATTCAGAATAACCTTCATCTGCTGGAGCTTGTTGGATTGCAACAAGAGTAGCTTCCATAGCTTCTTTTACACCAATCTTAGGCTCAATGCTAATAGCTCTTCCTATATATTCTACAAATCTTTTTTCTCCAATTTGACCCAATACATAGGCTGCTTGTTTTCTGTGTTGATGGTAATCACTCTTTAAGAATTCAATTAAATTAGTAATTGTTTCTTCTCTACGATCTATTAACAGTTCTTTATATGGTTTGGGTGGTTCTAAATAAACTTTTGCAAATTCAAAAAAATCTCGTGGTTCTTTTTTTTCATTATTCATTTCTTGTTGTATCACTTTTTGGGATTTATTCTTGCTGATAATAAGATAAATCACAACAATTATTATTAGAATGATAATTGCGAATGCCATTATATCCTCCTTATTTATTATACAAAAATGCTTCTGCCTTATTCATTGCTTCACTTGCAGAGCTTGCTTTACCTAGACTTGTCCAACCCGCATAAGACACATACGCGTCTTTATTTGCTGAATCCCATTTTACTTCATAAGATTTGTAACTCCCCGATTTTACTCTTCCAATTACTGTCGCTGACATATCAAACTCCTTTTTAAGTCATAATATACATTTTTTAGTATTTATTGGAATTTTGCTTGTTCAAAATAAGAAATTAATTTTTTATGAATTTTTCTATAATAAATTATGTAGTTTTGCCATACTTAGCCCTTCTTGTGAAATTAAACAGAAGTTTCCATCTTTCATGCTTTTCCCTTTTCATAAGTCGTTTCATAGTGGTAGAATATTTTTTTGTCAAATTTTTCTGATAAACACTGAGGAGATAATTCAATTATAACTCAATATTCCGATGTTGTGTATGTTGAAATGCGCAAGATCAGTCTTCGTTTCACTGCGCCTTGACAGGTTGGAATCTTGCGTTACAAAAACTGAGTCTGCTTTAAAAAATATTTAACCATGAATAACGCGAAAAAAAAATTTAAATCTTGTGAATGGTTGTTAAACCTTCACTATGGTTGTGAATAGAATAAATGGAAATTTGAAAATTAATTTTAATTATTGATCTGCGTTCATCCATGAAAATCCGTGTGCTATTATAATAATACTGGATTCCCAATCCAGTCTACGCAAACTCCGCCTTGGCAAGCAAGTTGGGAATGACATTAGAGATCGATGTTATAATTGTAGGATCATTTGCCACAAATGACTGTATTTACTTGATAAGAATAATATCTTGAACTTTCAATGTATTATTCAACAATTCAATCTCGATGAGCAGGAGATGCTCTTCCTTTCTATTCCAATTTATCAAGCGGGGATGCGTGATCTCCTTCATATAATGATGGTTATTATCCAAGGAAAAGTAATCGATCACCAGATCGAGATCTGGAACCTTTTGCAGCATTTCTTTGCTTAGAAAGTCCCCTAAGTAATTTATTGCAATGACATAATCGATGCCGAATTTCTTAAACACTGCACAAAGCTCTTTTACGCGCTCAAATATATCGATCCCAACAATAAGATCTTGAGAAAAATTTTTATAAAGATTAGGCAAATCCGGCGTCGTGATGCTGATGAATACCACAGAATGTGTATCCAGCATAACGGGTTTGTAGGGTATAAGATCATAAAAAAGCGAATCTGTGCTTTCAATATTTGATGAGAGCACTTTTTGAGTTGAATCCAGGGAATTGTCAGAAAATATTGAAGGATTAAAAAAGCATATTTGCTGTTCTTTTTGCTCTGAAAATGGGAAAGGAGAGACGATAAAGAAGTTGTTGTATTTCTCCATTAATGAGTCGGTAAGCTCTGTGCTTTTAAACTGAACAGAATCTTCAGGAGAGAAATTATTACATAGGATCGTAAGTTGTTCTGCATAAATTAAAGATGAAAAAACGAAGAGCAGAATTACCAAACTGAAAATAATCGATTTCATATATCAAAAGTAACCTTTGCGTAATAAATCTTGTGTCCATCAATTACTTTGCTTTTAATGTCGCAATCGTGATAGGTTACTGCCTTTATTTCATTTTTGATATCATCTCTTTTAAGTTGAGAATACTGGCATTTGATCGAGAGAGAAATTTCAAACAAAAAGGTAACCTTACATTTATAAAAATAGTAATAATTTTGATTTATATTATACAATATTTCGCGTAAAAAATCAATGTAATTTACTTCTATATTGTCGGATGTGAAATTAAACACTATTTCACGACCTTCACTCACATTCATCATTTTATCAAATATGATCTCTGAGAGTGAGACTGCACTGTTTTCAAAAAGTCCTGCAAGGGTTTTGCCATAGAATTCAATTCCGAGATCAGCAGTGTGGTCAGTTATTTTGTAGTTCATCTAACCTTTTAATACTCCAAGAGGTTTTGTGCGAACAATTTTCTTTGCCAGACCTGCCACCTCAACAGCTTCAACTACATCTGAAACATTTTTGTAAGTTTGGGGTGATTCTTCTACAAGAGTGTTTTTTTGAACTGAGTACACAACGATACCCTTCTTTTGCAGATCATTCTTAACTTGCTGGAATGAGAATGTACGCCTTGCCTTGCTTCTGCTCATCACGCGTCCTGCACCATGACAGCATGACCCAAAACTTTCTTCCATTGCTCTTTCAGTACCGATCAAAAGATATGAATGAGTTCCCATATCTCCCGGAATGATAACCGGTTGCCCTATTTTTCTATACTCTTCAGAAAGTTCATCGCGTCCCGGTCCGAATGCCCGTGTTGCGCCTTTTCTGTGGACGCACAGCTTCATCTCTTTGCCATTGACTTTGTGCGTTTCAACCTTTGCAATATTATGGCATACATCATAAATGAGCTGGAAACCGAGTTGCTCTTCAGAAATGGAGAGAGTTTTAATAAGTGCTTTTTTCGCAAGACTCATCAGAACCTGCCGGTTCGCCCATGCATAATTTGCAGCACAGCACATTGCCTGAAAATATTTCTGTCCAAGTTCTGAAGTGAATTGGGTACAAGCAAGCTGTCTATCCGGAATTTTATATGGTAATGAAGATAAATTTTTCACCATTTGATGAAGAAAATCATCACAAACCTGGTAGCCGAATCCGCGTGAGCCGCTGTGCACCATAATGATAATCTGTTCTTTTTCCAGCGACAATCTGCGAGCAAGCTGTTCATCATATATTTTATCAATAACCCCTATCTCCAGGAAATGATTTCCGGAACCAAGTGTGCCAACCTGGTCGAGTCCGCGCTGGCGGGCACGCTCACTGATCGTATCAGGATTTGCATCTTTCATACAACCAAAATTCTCGATACGCTCGAGATCACTTTCTACACCAAAACCGTGCTCAATTGCCCATTTTGCGCCACTGAGCATTACATCAGTTTCTTCTTTATAATTGAGCTTCTTGATTGCTCCGCTCGAACCTATTCCGCTGGGAACGAATTTATAGAATCCTTCTACAATTTTTGGAATATTATCTCTGATATCACTATATGATAAATTTGTCCTGCAAAATCTCACTCCGCAGTTTATATCATACCCAACACCACCAGGTGAGATTATTCCATTGTCAACATCAAATGCTGCCACTCCACCAATAGGAAAGCCGTAGCCATAATGAATATCGGGCATTGCCATTGCATATTTTTGAATTCCGGGAAGGTGTGCAACATTGATAAGCTGGGAAAGTGCATTGTCTTTAAAAATCTGTGGGAGCATCTTTTCAGTTGCATAAAACCGTGCAGGAACAGTCATCTCTCCAACACGTGGAATTTCCCAGATAGCATCGGAAATTTTATTGATTGAATGTCCGTTAAATTGCATTGCCACTTATTCTTAAATGATTATACTGGTTGTATTACTACAGATTCAAGGGCTTTTCTTAGCGTGTCGATATTCACGTGAGTATTGATGCAGGGTCCATTGGGACGCAGATTGAAAACGCCAAGTGTCATAATAGGATAGGCATCACGAATTCCCGAAACCAGGTCACGATAACAAGCTACAGCAATGATCACTTTTGGTTTTTTATCAATAATAATTTTACGTGCAAGAGTACCTCCGGTCGCGATAGAAACATCGACACCAAACTCATCGCAGAGTTCCAGCACTTTCCCAATATCGCAGCGCATGCACCTTTTACAATTTGAGGGATCAACCGTTATTCTGATAGGGCATGATGTATCCTGCAGACAATGAGGTAGGAGTACCAGCGTATTTTTTGGATCGAATTTCTTTCGCAGAGAACGAATAAAAGTATCATTAACCCGTACGAAAGATTCTCCAATATGCTCTTCAGGAATACCTGTGAGCGAACCAAAAAACACACATACGGGATACATAATCCGGATGAACATATGTGTTGCGAACTTTGCGATGATGAAATTTCTCTCAAAAATTGCTGTTAGCAGCACGAGTAGGGAACCAACCACAAGAAAGAAGAAAAATATTCTCAGCGCGGTAAGAAGGATAAAGGGGAATGCCTCGTTGAATTCATGAAGTCGCGGGGAGATGAAATACCACAACGCAGTAACTCCCACCATCAACAGAATAAGACTGATCGTTGAAAGCCAGAGGAAAAGAGCTTTACCAGCTGGTTTTGAGTTTGTCTTTGAATTTTTCATGAAGTATTTTTACGCCTAAACTGTAGGCATATGCGGACATTGCGGGTTTTCCTTGAGGTTTTACTTCTCTCACAAGAAGCAATCTGTATCCTGTGGAAACGAGAAATCCCTCTTGTTTCTCAATTTCTACGATCCTCCCCACCGATGAATGCTCCCTGTAAGTTGGAGTTGCTTTCAAAATTTTTATCTCTTTTCCTTTAAGATAACTAAATGCTCCGGGTTGTGGAGCAAGACCCCGTATCTGATTATTTATCTCATCAGCAGTTTGGTGCCACTTAATTTGGCGGGTTTCCCGGGTTATCAAATGCGAATAGGTTGCATATCGGTCATTTTGAGGGGCTGGTGAGTCCTTTCCCTGCTCAATAAGAGAAATCGCTTCCACAATGTCATTTGCACCCTTTTCGCTTAATTTTTTGGAAAGAGTGATGAAGTTATCATCATGCTGAATGGACAACCTACCCTGAAGTATAATATCACCTGCATCCATTTTACTATTCATATAGAAAACTGTTGTGCCTGTAACAGAATCTCCGTGAAAGAGTGCCCAGTTGATTGGAGAAGGTCCCCGGTATTTTGGTAAGAGAGAGGGATGTAGATTGATACAACCGTATTTTGGAATACTCAAAATCTTATTTTTCAGAATTTTTCCGAACGCAGCGGTAACGATCAAATCCGGTTCAAATGCTTGAATCTTTTCGAGTGAAGAAAGAGTATTTACAGAATGAGGTTGGTACACTTCCAAATCATGCTCAAGTGCAAATTCCTTAACTGGTGATTGTGAAAGCTTTTGTCCTCTTCCCCTTTTCCTGTCCGGTTGAGTTATGACTAATTGTGGTTTTCTGTGATCTTGTAGAAGTTTTTTGAGTGTGGGAACTGAAAATTCGGGAGTTCCCATAAAGATTATTTTTTCAATCCGTTTCACCCAACATTAACTCCGTTTTTGGTTGTTGATGCCATCTTCTTAAGTTTTCCATGCAGTAATTTTCTTCTTATTGAAGAAATTCTATCTACAAAAAGAATTCCATCGAGATGATCATTTTCATGCTGTGCTGCTCGGGCAAACAACTCTCGTGCTGTGTAGTTTTTCCATTTTCCATGAAGATCCTGCGCTCGGAATTTCACTATCTGTGCCCGTTTGACTTTTTCATATATTTCAGGAAAACTAAGACAACCCTCAAGCATGAACTGTTCTCCCTCGTATTCTAGCAATTCAGGATTAATAAACACCATTGGTGTACGTTTATCTTCATCCTCGATCCAGATAGGATTGATAATAAAAATACGGTAGGAATATCCAATCTGTGGTGCAGCAAGTGCAAATTCTTCATTCGCACCAAGTGTATCTAACAGATCCTGAACGACTTGTGCTGCTTTCGGATCTTCAGGGGTGATAGGTTCTGCTGTTTTTCGCAGAACCTCGTCCCCGAATAAACGAATCTTTTGAATCATTATTAATTTGTGAATTTTGTAGCAATTGCATTCTTGGTCACTTCAATTTTAACGCTATCATCAATTTTGAGCACAACAACATCGCCTTTGATGCTGTAGATAGTTCCGATTATGCCGCCGCTTGTAACGACTTTTTCATTCTTCTGCAGATCATCACGCATCTTAACCATGTCTTTTTGTTTTTTTTGCTGAGGTCTAATGAGCAGGAAGTATAGGATGACGAACATGATAATAATGGGTAAAAATCCCATTATGCCGCCACCCTGAGCAGTCTGCTGAGCTGCTTCACCAGTAGCTTCCTGAGCATATAATAAAGATGTGAACATTATGTTCTCCTTTGATTACGATTTCTTGTTTATTTATTGGTTAGAATCTTGAAAATGCTTTTGCGCTGTCAAACAATATCAGAATTTTTGAATAATGGGAGTTTTTCCATTATTGCCATAATTTCACGGTTCTTTTTTTGAATTTTTACCAGTGCTACGATCTCATTGCTTCGGGATTTTTTATTCCAGTAATGTTTAAGATTTTCTTCTGAAGTTTTTGGAATGAATCGCTGGCAATCTCCCAATACTTTTGATTCTGCTTTGTAGAATTTACTGAGTCGTTTCAGATGTTCTTTTGATTCTTCAAAAATGCGAATTATATCAGAGAATAATTCAGAAGCAAGCTGGCAATTGTAACTGTATCTATCGAAAAGTTGGCAGTTGATCTTGCAGATGAGGTCATATTCATACTCAGAGAGTTTTTCGAAGAAATCCTGATTGTCCAGTGCTTCTTGCCATTTCTGAAGAGCCATATTTCCGAGATAATAACCATTTGCTTCGTCAGCGTTCAGAAGCTCCTCAGCTACGTGTAGAGCAGCAACGATCTGTTCCATGAGGTCCTTAATATCTCCTGATTCACCGGGTAATGAGGGTGCTTCTTTAAATATTATTACTGTTGAAGGAGTGTTCGGGGCAATGGAATAATCCAGTGTTTTGTCGCTGAAACTTCTGCAGAAGAGTTCATCACCATTATTTTGATAACCGGCAATGATCCCCCATTCATCTTTCCCATATAGGTTTCGGGCAAGAACAGGAATATTGCTGTCGATGCTTTTAAAAATGATCTTTTTTATGGATTTCTCTGTCTTATTTTTATGGATTTCCCATTTAAGACCAAGATTGTTGAATAGGAATGATGCACAGTCATATCCTTCTGTAGGATCAAAAATATCTAGAGAAAAATCTTCACGGAACTGCAATCTGAATGGATAACCGGAAAGACATAGCAGTACATGATAGTCTATATCGATCTCAAAATGAGTAAAAATTTCCTTAACTGATGTAAAAAAAGTATTCTCCAGCCCCGTTTTCTTTTCCATACGTTTGATGTTGTCAATGCGTACGGCGTCTTTTTTTATTACAGGGCTTTTCTCAACTTCAGCAAGGTACACACCTAGTTCGCCAGGCCATATCTGGAAGTATTCGTCAGTATTATTACGCTTGATCCTTATAATGATATTCGTGATTCCCTGATAGCGAAGTTTCAATTCTGTAAGCTGCTCTTTGCTCTCTATGGGCTCACCGTTATACTCCATAAGCCAGTCCCCAACCTCGACACCACTTTCGAGGAGTTGGCTGTTTTCATAGAAACCAATAATCTGCAAACCTTCAAGCTTTTGATTCATCATAATAAGTATTTAGATTTAATAAAATAAATTATTTGTTTGTCAAGAAACCTGATAAATTTTATATATAATGGCAGTTAATAGCTTTTTTTATTGACACGATTTATTTCACGAGCAACTAAAAATTCCTGAAAAGTTTATAACTTTGAGATAACTAAAGTGTTGTATAAAGAATTAAATATTTCAAGGAAACTATGGAAAGAATTACTGAAATTGATCAGCTAAAGAGAAAAGCAGAGAAAATTCGTTATGACATTGTGGATATGATCGCAGAAGCCGGCTCGGGTCATCCGGGAGGTTCGCTTTCTGCAACAGATATCGGGGCTGTGCTATTTTTCAATGAAATGAAGTATGATCCGCAAAATCCTGAATGGAAAGACCGGGACAAATTCATTCTCTCGAAAGGTCATGCTGCTCCCCTGCTTTATACTCTTCTTGCTCATGCAGGATATTTTGAGAGAAGTGAACTGAAAACCCTTCGAAAATACAAATCCAGATTGCAGGGACATCCCGCGTCTTACATGCTTCCTGGTGTTGAAGTTTCAACCGGCTCACTCGGGCAGGGACTTTCCATCTCCTGCGGCATTGCTATGGCTGGAAAAATGGATAAGAAAAACTATCGAGTTTATACTTTACTTGGAGACGGCGAACTCGATGAAGGCCAGGTGTGGGAAGCTGCGATGTTTGCTGCTCATAAGAAGTTGGATAATCTCTGTGCAATTGTGGACAGAAACCGTTTGCAAATAGACGGAGACACGGAAAAAGTTATGGCGCTCGAACCCTTGAAAGCAAAATGGGATGCCTTCGGATGGCATACGATTCTCATTGACGGGCATAATATTTCGGACATTTTACATGCCTTTGAAGAATTCAATACGATTCGCAAAAAGCCAACTATAATTCTCGCCAAGACAGTAAAGGGAAAAGGCGTTTCTTTTATGGAAAATATAGCCGGCTGGCATGGTAAAGCTCCGAATAAAGAAGAACTGGAACAGGCATTGAAAGAGATCAAAGCAAGGATGCACACATGAAAACACAAGATATAAAACCGATACGCGACGGATACGGAAATGCACTGCTCAAACTTGGAGAAACAAATCCGAATGTGCTTGTGCTCGATGCTGATCTTTCGACATCCACTCGAACCAACTGGTTTGCAGAGAAATTCCCCGAACGTTTCATTGATGTGGGTATTGCAGAGCAGAACATGGTCAATATTGCTGCAGGGCTAAGCTTGGAAAGTAAAATTCCTTTTGTGACAACGTATGGTGTGTTTGTATGCGGACGAGCTTTTGACCAGCTTCGGAATACGGTTTGTTTTTCACAACTCAACGTAAAAATTGTCGGTTCGCACGGTGGCATTTCGGTGGGAGCTGATGGTGGAAGCCATCAAGCGATCGAGGATATTGCACTCATGAGAATTCTTCCTCACATGACTGTAGTCGTTCCCTGCGATCATTTCCAGGCATACAAAGCAACGATGCAGCTTGCTGAAATGCAAGGTCCTGCTTATCTTCGATTGGCACGTGAAGCAACTGCCGCACTTACTGAGGAGAAATCGGATTTTAAAATTGGGAAAGCACAAATTTTAAAAGAAGGTGATGATTGTGTGATTTTCTTTGCAGGCACAATTGGAGCTGAAGTGATGAAAGCACTTGAGCTGCTGCACGATAAGAATATTTTCCCAACTATTATAAACATGCATACAATCAAACCAATTGATAAAGAATGTATTATAAGATATGCAAAGAAATTCGGGAAACTAATGACTGTTGAGGAGCATCTGCAAGCAGGTGGATTGGGTTCCGCAATTGCTGAAGTGCTTGCAGAGAATTATCCTGCGAAAATGAAAATGCTGGCAATTTATGATAGATTTGGTGAATCCGGGAAGCCGGATGTTTTGCTCGATGCTTTTGGGCTTTCAGCTAGAAAAATTTGTGAACAGGTTGAAGAGTTTGTAAATGCATAAGAACTTGTCACAAGTCGAAGAGCTTGTGATAAGTGCTATACAGTTTTTCTTATCGCCCACGAGTAATAAATTTTTATAACGATCCCCATCCTACAAATTAATACTCAGCAGCAACGTAACGGACGTATCATATCCGCTCACTTTCTTGTATCTACAATATTGATCAAAATCATCACCAGCACAAGAACCAAAGAATTCTTCATAATTATCAATCGTATTCATCATAACTTCTCCGGCAGAATTATACTTGTTCTCAGTAACACCTTGATTCAAGCTGAGCTGGAGAGAATAATTACCAAAATTATATTCGACTCCACAGATAATCTCTAAATCGAAAATACCAATGCTTGATAGATCATTACTATGAAAATTACGTCCGTAATAATGGAATGTATATTTTCCCGATAGAAGAAAATTGAATGAAGGTCCAAAGATGAAATTCATTCTGCCTGATGCGCTATTGTGAGTGGTTGTTTTAAAAAGAATCGGGATTTCCAAGTAATATAATTGATAATGCCCGTTTGTAAAAAATGTCAACTCAGATCTATCCTCATCAACCAGCCCATCTTCATCATTATCTATAAGATCATACTCGTCTTCATTGAAACTACCATCCTTATCGTTATCAATAATAAATTTTTCCTCACCGTTTCGATAAACAATTTTTGAGGTGAGATGTAGTTCGGGCTGTATGATGAGCCAGTTGTTGATCTTCTTATTCACGAAACCACCGATGGTGAATCCCGGAGTAAGATCAGAACCTTTCTGCACATTGCCCCATAGCTTTGTATAGTTCAATCCGAGATTAATTCCCTTTCCATCAATATCTATTGCATGAAGAGATGAATAAAGGGAAAATAAGAACAATAGAAATATAGCTTGTTTGTTTCTCATATTAAGCTGCATTAACGGATTATCACACACTTCTCAACTGCAGTTACTTCACCATCGCATTCCAGTTTGTAGAGATAGACGCTAGGGGTAACTTTCATACCATTCTCATCCTGACCATCCCACGAAATTGTATGATCACCCTTAGTATATCTTTGATGAGTAAGTGTTTTAACTTTTTGACCTTTAAGATTATAAACAGAAATAAGTACATTGCTGTTTTGAGGAATCGAGAAGGAAATATTGGTCGAGGATGTGAAAGGATTTGGTGAACTAACAATTGTTGGATTCTCAGTTGGCATAGATGGTTCGTCCGTACCAGCGGGTAAATATTCAATATCTACGGAGAGAGGAAGATTATTATATGATGCTAAAAATCCTGTAACTTCATAGTCTCCATAAATAATTTGGTTTCCATAATTATTTGTCATATTCCATGAATAAACTGCTTCAAACGATTCTTCAGGATCTAGATCAACAAGTATTACAATATAAAAAAAAAGTTTTCCCCAGGACCATAACCATACACCGGTTGTATCCCTCACTACATAAAAATCAAATTCTTGTGTTGAGGGAAAAGTTAATAAAATCGGTGAAGACTTGTAATTAGTAACACTGTAACACATATGAACGGAATCTCCGAGGGTGTACGTACTTTTATCTGTAGCCATGTAGTATTTTACGCTATCATAAACAACAGAATATTCATTCTCATATTCTGCATATAACAGAGTTGGTAATAAAACCAAAATAAGAATTAATGTTTTTTTCATAAGATACTCCTTTAAATTTTTAATTATAAAAATTAATTTCTAATCCTTTTGTTTATTTTATTTTAAGATCACACATTTCTTCGCATCTGCCACTTCTCCATCAATAGCCAGTTTATAGAAATACACACCGGGACCTACTTGGATGCCATTCTCATCCTGGCCATTCCACAGAATGGAATAATCGCCTTTGCTATATCTGTTATTAGTTAGTGTCCTTATTTTTTGACCTTTAATATTATACAAGTTTAACAATACATCGCTGGAATAAGGAATAGAAAAGGAGATTGTAGTCGAAAATTTAGAGGGATTGGGATAATTATCTTCGAGAATTGAAAGATGAGGATCAATATTTGGTTCATCGATTCCATACTCAATAATTTCATTTCCTACAAGGTAGTTCGCACAGTTATTGATGAATTGCTCGTAGTCGGTTCCGTAATCATAGACAAAGAAACCCGCTGAACCAAAGGATATGACTTTTCCATTTATACCAGCATAGCTGAGGACTGCTGTCGGTTTTGTCGGCTCTGCCCATAGATAGAGAATGCTGTTTTCCGCTTGGTTATCGATTATAAAGCTGTACTCTCCGTTTCCCAGATATAACTCATCGATATATTGTGAGAGTAGATCGGAAAGCGTGTTATTATAGAATAAAGGTTGAAATCCATACGTTTCACCTTCCAGAAATTCGTCCAGTTCCACATTGAAGATATTGTCTTTTGATGAAAGTGTTCGTGTATAATGTTCATCAGCAACACCGTACTCCCGAAGCGTAAATCCTTCTTTTATCGTAAAATCATTTCTTTGTTCAGGCGGAAAATCTATAATTGATTCTCTTTCTCTATTCGTAATATTGGAAAGCATAACCCAGGCATTTCTTTGTATGACTTCAGGTTTGGGATCACATGCATAGGGCACTAATTTGTCATAGAGTTCGCCATTAAAATGATAGAATCCGAAATAGTCGGAAGGATAGTCCCTCGCTCTTCTGAGAAGAGATTCTATCCAGATGAAATCATTCACAAGTTGGTCCGCTTCTTCCTTTGTAAGATCGTTTTCAAGAGCAACAGTATAAAAATTATTCTTGAGATAACTCCTCAGCTCTTCGGTTGTATAATGCTTTTCAAGAGTTGTTTCCTGATTATTTTTTCCTTCAAGATTTTCAATGCATGACATTAGATACGTATTCTCATCAATATATTTAAATAAGAAAATATTATCAAGAGGATACGACGTGATGTTTTCGACCTGGATTTCGTTTTCCCGAATTGTAAAATACAAAAAATTCATTCTTGAATCAAATGCAGCTTCATAAAGTAATTCATTAATATTACCTGTTTTTGTATGAAGATTGTTCCATCGAATGTTCTTTTTGTTAACCTCATCGCGTGGTTCAACAAACGTTGGACTGCCGGGAATATTTACTTCAAAATCAATATCGATATCTTCATCAACATAGCAATGTACAAAAGGTTTGAGCCAAAAAACATCTTGATAATGGTAGACGTTGAGAAAGCCGAGACTGTCATCAAAAGCTTCGGCAAACGCAAGCGTATCATAGTGTGAATATTCATTGGGCGTACCTTTTATTGCGAAATATGTTTCATCAACAACACGAATTGCACAATCATAGTTTTCCAAGTCAACGAGGCCTGATGCTTCATCGCTATTGAAAAGTACATCCCCATAACCAATAATTATTTGATATTCATCACCACCCCCTAAATTAATTTCCACCTGCCAGCCGTCTCCGTAAACATCATCGTAGTGGATCAATCCCTGAAACATTTCCGCAACGATTTCACTTTGAGGATCAATAAGATCTCCAGTGGGATAATAATCATAATTTGGTGGTGAAGCACACTCGGCAAATACATATATTGATTTAACGGATTCGAGTTTATTTTTAGGAGGAAGATTAATATTGTAGATCAATTGCTGATTACCTGCTTGAATTTCATTTACTAGTTCTTCATCTAAAGTGATATATGACTTATTCAGGTAATCTATATCGAATTCTCGAAATAAGATATCAAACGGTATCTCGTTTACATTGCCATTTCCATCCATGTGAGAATTAACTCCGTGGATTAAATCAACAAGAAGTGTCGATTGCGCATTGAGAGATAAGTAAAATAATAGTAAAACAAAACAACTAAAGATCTTTTTCATCCATACTCCTTATTTAAATACTTTTTATTTAAACTCAACTTCGACCATGTCTTCAAAAAAATTTGGAAACCAATTTTCATGTATAATATGGAATTGTATTTCCGAAGTATTATAATAATCAATTAATACGTATCTGCAAGGATGAGCCCAATTAGCAAAGAAATAGTCGTCAATAAAGAAAAACCAGCATTTGTTTATTACAGTATATTCACCATAATCACCGCAAGTTTTGACTGTCGTGTATTTTTCTAATGCTCGTTCGAGTTCATAAACCTTCACTCCAGCGGTCACTGAATCTTGGAGGATTTCAGTCAAGAGGATTTCTTCAGCTTCTTTGAGAGAAATAATAAGATTGGAATTCGTGGTTTGATTATTTGTACAGGTTACAAATAATAATGGTACAAAAATCAAGAATAGAACAATTATTCTTCTCATGTAAACTCCTTTTCTTACATCAATTAATGTCCCAAGATATTTACATATTAAAACTTACTTTCGATTTATTATTCTAACTTTATTCCTGTCAAATTTTATTTTATACAAGCCGGGACTTCATAATCACGACTTGCCGGGAGGATGGAGTTCAGAGCGAAACTTTCTCTATTCTTTCATACTGAAATCCATACGATTTCTCCGCCAGATGGCGGAAGTCCATCCTGAAGGATCTTGCGAATGTTTGACGAAGGTATTCTTCGCAAGAGTGCAGTCTCGAATATATAAAGCAGTATGTACCGATATTTCTTTAACTTATTGAATCAAATGCCCCACTGCCATCTGACGAACATTATGCCCTTCAAAACCCGGAGCATGAAAGGAAATGATGGCAACGACAGTGTTCTTGAATACTAAAATTTGCTCGAACGAATAATCAAATCTGAATTTGTGCATTTCCGTTGCGGGTTGAGCTTGAAATAATAATTTTTGTACTCCATTAACTTCCGTAGAAATTACAATACCAGAAGGGGTGTACGTATCAAAATATGATTCTTCTCCGGAATATTCTTCAATTTCCAGCACTATCTTTCTATACTCAATTTGCATACCAAAATTAATAACTGGTGGAGAAAATTCCACTCTTTCCATTACCAGTACACCATTGCACGTATCGACTATTCCATATTTCTCTTTGATCTTCGTAATATCTTCATAAGAAATATCCTGCGCCAAGGAAGAACCCTTTTCAAAGTCTTCGTCCTCATGTATTTGAACTATCAGGTAATAGGGCTCTTCTGCGAGTTCATGTTTCTCGCAGTCATAAATATGAACATAGATATAGGGAAAAGCTGATCCGTCTGCAACACCCGTGTATTCAAAGACAACATAGCGTCCATCCTCAGAAAATCCAATTAATGGAATAATCCGATATATCTCCAGAAAAGGCATAGACTGCAAGTGTGAGTAAAAAAATTATAATAAGAATATATTTTTTCATCTATTTCATTTGTTTGGGAATCAAAACTTGAGCTTATCAGCTATTGATAACAATTCTTCTTTTGACATTTCGGTCAAAGCATTCACTGAAATGAGAAGTCTTTTCTCAGAATAAACCACGACCAGCACAGATATATTCATCCCCCCTTCAGCGATCTTGGAATACATCATTTGGTGTCCCTTATGAGAGAACGATTCAAATCCTTCATCGGTTTCCCCTTCCGCATCCCCCATTGCAGTAGCGCTTATCATGATCGAAGCAGCCATGCCTTTCATATACATCGCCATGTACTGATCTTCTTCCTCCATGATCATGGTTTGTGTGTAACCGGAACTGCTTAAACCGCTCAGCCCTTTTTTGAATTCATCAAAAGTGATTGGTACAGTCTCACTTTCTTCATAATCCTTTTCTTCATCAAAGGTATCTTCTCTTGATCGTTCCGAATCAAACATATTTCCAAAGGTAGGAGCATCCTCATATGTGATTCCTTGAGGAGGATCAAACTTTGAAGCCGGTACTTTGATGTTTTCTTTAAAAGAGGTGGCTATTTCATTTGTAACAATGCCCATCACATCAGCTTCAGATTTGAGTGTTATACCTTTATGTATCCATGATTTCATTCCCATTATCTCCATCACTTCGCATGTCTTGCCCAGAAATTTTTCGGTGCCAAAACGTTTTCCTCCGAGTGAATTTATGATATCATCAGCAAGCTGCTTTTGATCAGCTTCATTCATGTCCTCAGCCAAGCCCTGTAATTGTTCCATAGATGGCAAAGTGCCTTTTAAGCCCGTTTTGGTAATCATATCAATATCATAAAAATTCTCTCCATCAATGATCATAATCTTATGTTCTTTTTCGGTATTTGTAATACCGAACATCTTAATGGTTGTAGAAGAATTTTCTTCCACATAACTTTTCATGCCGTAATCATCGAACCAGACTTCCTTTTCACCTGTAACATTTCCTGTGAGTTCATAAACAATATGTCCTGATTTGACTGCATATCTCCTTGTTTGAGCAGCACCGGCAACTGAGTAAGCAATCAGGCAGAGAAGCAAACTGAGTAAAATAACTTTTTTCATAAACACCTCTTTCTTATTGTTTTTTTTATTATTGAATAGAAAAATATTCTTATCTCTTAATGAGATTTATTTGTGAATTATTGAACTTGAATGTCAATTAAAAAAAGTTCTCTCAACCCCAGTTTAGTATTTAGATTGGTTTTTTTTACAATTTTTATAAAGCAAATTGCGGTACAAGAATTTTTGCAAGTTCTAAATAAGCTATTTCAAATTCTCTCTTCAAACTTTCAATAAGTTCTTTTACAGATATAATGTTTTCGATCTTATAAGCATTTGAGCCGGCAAAGCTGAATCCATTGGTCAAATTTCCAATTTGTGCTTTCATCAAAGCTTTTGCAATACAATAGAGTGATGTTTTGAAATCACAAGTTTTAAGGCATTTCCACGGACATGTAAACGGCTTCTTTATTCCGGCGCTTACATCGCGAAGGAAATTATTGATTATTGCCCTACCCGGAAGTCCAACAGGGCTCTTTATGATAACGATATCTTCTTTTTTACAATAAATATACTGCTCTTTAAATCTAACATTTGCATCACATTCATTGGTTGCAACAAATCGTGTGCCCATCTGAACACCTGAAGCTCCCATTTGGAGAAATCTAAAAATATCTTCACCTGTAAAGATACCACCCGCAGCAATAACAGGTAGATCCTTTCCGTATTTTATTCTAAAAGGTTTTATCACAGAAACTACCTGTGGAACGATCTCTTCTAATGCATAAGCCGGGTCATCAATCTGCTCCAGTTTAAATCCGAGATGTCCACCTGCTTTCGGTCCTTCAACAACGACTCCATCGGGTATGTGATTAAATTTCTTTTCCCATATCTGAAAAATGATCTTTGCAGCCCTTGCTGAAGATACTATGGGCATTATTTTAGTTTTAACAGATTTCAAAAACTCAATTGAAACACCATTGGGTAATCTCAAGGGCAATCCGGCACCTAAAAATAAAATATCAATTTCTTCTTCCAATGCAGTTTTCACAAGAACATCATAATCCGAAACTGCAACCATGACGTTCAGTCCAATAACGCCTGCTGAAAGATGTTTGGCTTTTCTGATCTCTTCACGCAGAGCAATAATATTTCCCATTTGATAATTTTTCGCTTTTTTTTCACGCAACAAACCTAAACCTACAGAAGAAATCACACCTATACCACCCTGATCGGCTACTGCTGACGAAAGTCCAGCCATCGAAATACCAACTCCCATACCACCCTGGATTATGGGAAGCTTTACGATAAGATCATCTATTTTCAGTTCAGGCAATGAGATATGTTTTTGTGCCTGCATCATTTTTGTTTCCTTTGAACAATTTGTTCATTTGTTCTAATATTGCATACATTTATGATTAACTTTTCCTTATTCCACTGAAATAATATCAAAGAGATTATAATTTTTGACTAATTTGGTTAATGGATTGATTCTGTCAAATTATCTGTCTTTTTGTGACTCTTATAAAGGTATTCAAGACTGTATGCCTCAGTTGAGTGTAAATATCGGGGATTTAAAAGGATTGGAATTATAAAACTTTGCGAACCGTTTCATTTCTACCTTCGCAATGGTTTGGAAGAGTGACAAACGTTTTTATATTTCGGAATGTTGGATAAATTATTTGATTTCGATTCAGGTTAAACCTGAATCTATCCCAAACACGGGCTAGGGTAACGACGGATTTACCTCGCAGGAAGATTTTCGCAACGGTTTGATTACTTCAGTTTTTCTTTCAGGCCAAGATCATTCACACGATAATAAATATTATTCTCAATTAGTAATGCCTGTGCATTTCCAGTTTTCTTTTCAGATGGCTGATGAATATCAATTCTCACTATTTTTCCATTATAATCCGTACTGACACTATCTACAATTGTATGCGAAATGACGATATTTGAGGCATCGTATTCAGCAAGGATCGAATCAACCTGTTCTTCAGTAGTCTTCTTGTAATAATCTTTGTAGTCCATCACCATTCCGCGGAACCAGAGTGGACCGAAGCTGCGAAAGAGAAATTGAGTATTCTCATTTTCAATATCTCCTGTCTGAAAATCGAGGTATGCACGGATAGAATCATTTATCTGTTGAAATGAAAAATCGTATTCGACAAGTTCAGGACTCAACCCTGCATGCACAAAGATGATGTCCCCTATTCTTTCTATTGAATTTTTAGTTCTCAGCCATGCCCCAAGTTCAGAATCTTGAGAGAAAATGTATCTCAGTGCTTTATTTGGATCATCTTCGTTGCTTATTATCTTCGCTGAAGCGACGTATTTATCCTGTGCATAATCTGTGCGACCTTTAATGTTCATGTTCTCATGATTTCCAAGAATAACGTGCACCATACCATTTTGTGCCAATGCTTGCTGTTCAAGTTTATACAAGAGCCAGAGTACCTGTGTGACAAATTCTCCTCTGTCAACAAGGTCTCCATTTATAACAAGATGTCCGTCACCAAAAGACCAATTGTAATTTTCATCAATAATGCTGTTTCCCTGCAACAGGCTCACAAGCGCATTGAAATTCCCTTCGATATCAGAGACTGCGAATATTTTACTAACCAGTGGATAATATGCCGGATAGATTTTCAGGCTGTCTTGAAGAGTAAAAGAGAATGTATCGTTGGTTTCATTCGAGAACATTACTTCAAACGTATCAGAACGAGATGCTTCACGAAAAGTCAGTTTATTTTTCTGATCAATTGCATATACAAGCACTGTCGAATCATGATTGAAAATGTACGGTCCGTCAATACCGTCTAATAAATATTCACTTTCGTTTTCATCAGCACCTAAAAATAAGAAACTGAATAAAAATATTAAAAATATGATCGTATATTTTTTATACATAGCAGACCTTTTCGAAAATTTATTAAAGAGAGTTATGAAGCTGGTAAATTTCTGTCAAAATATTTCTTCAATAGTTCATATTCCTAAAATAATTTCGGAGAAGAGTGATCGGAAGTTAATGTGTTTTTTCGTTACTACACACACCGATCCGCAAGCTAGCAATTTTTTACTAATAACTCTCTGTGATCTCTGTGTTCTCTGTGGTAAAACACAGAATAGTTAGGTTACATAAACTCCAGCCGATACGTTCTCAGTTCCCTTCTCCGTTCCTTGAAATCGGGGCATAAACGTGCAAGCTCATTCCAGAATTCCTTGCTGTGGTTTTTCACTTTGAGGTGGACAAGTTCGTGCAAAATAATATATTCCCGAAGCTTTTCAGGCAGCAGTATGAGTTTTATATTGAGATTGATATTATTTTTGTGCGAGCAACTTCCCCACAGCGTTTTCTGGTTTTTGATGAACACACGATTATAGAAAAAGCCATACTTTTGCGCTAAGGTTTCCAAGGTTTGAATAAGCACTGCTTTTGCGTGACTGTGTTCGATATTCTGAGGAATAACAGGTGCTTGATAATTCTTTTGAAGCTCGTTGAGTCTTTGCACATGTTTATTGATCCATTCCCTTTTTGACTCTACAAATTTCTGTGCTTTTTTCATGGAAATACCAACCGGTACTGCAACACGGACTCTATCTGCTTTCACGGAAATACTGATGCGTTTGGCGCGGGAGCTGCGGATGAAGTTGATGGGACCGAGGATAGCGATTTTAGATTTCATAATTTACTTATATGGCTAATTGATAATACACACATTGCTTTTATTTTATAATCACTCTATTTAACTATTGAATAAGATATCCCTTCTTTTTGTAAGCAAGCATTCCTTCTAATAAGTTTATCTATTCTTTCTATTGATTGGTACGGTAGGTATTTTTTTTCTTCTATTTCATTATCTTCAATATGACATACAAACATTGAGGGAGTCATCAAATTAAAAAAATGATTTCTTTCATCTTCACTAAGATTGTCAATTAGAAGATCGTTTAGTACTAACTTAGAATTATCATAATCTTTTTTGAGAATTTTTCTTATACGTGAATGAATAGCATTAATGTTATTATAATATCCAGAAACAAATGGTTTAATATCGAAATATTTATCAAACTGTTTGATATCCTCTTTAACTGAACTCCATCCATCAAAATTGAGTACTTCATCTCTATCAATATTTAGTGGAATAGTATATGCAATCTCTAGAGGATCCTCTTTAACATAATTATAACTATATGTGATTTGGTTTATGGGTAGTCCAAAATGTTGAATATAATTTCTTAATCTATCCATAAAACGGTAACTTAGATTTGAATCATATATATTGCTAAATACTATAATACAATTATCAAATATTTCAGACTCTTTGCCAAAATTATAAGATAAGCTATGCATTAAATGATCCTTATAAGTTTTAAATGAACTTAATATATTTAATAATTTTTGGTTCGAAATTAAAATTGGATCGACTAACTCATCATGATCAGTAATCAAATAAAGTCTCTGTCTTTCACAAATTTCAAAGATATAATTCCAGAAATCAGAGAAATTAATTGTTACAAGTTCATATAGTTCCTCAAATTGTAAATAGAAAATTATAAATTCTTTTACTTTTTTTATTTCAAGATATTCCTCTTCGGCTAATTCTTTAATCTTTTTATTTGCGTTAACTAATTCGTACATTCTAATTTTTCCTTTTCATTCTGAACTCCATCCAAAGATGAAGTACATCCTGAAACTCTAATCTAATTTTCATCTTTACGAAAACACAAGGTTAATCTCGAGATTGGGTAAGACTTCGTGGAATTTTGTAAGAATAGTAAGGGTGGGATTCGATTTTGCTTTTTCAAAACGTTGATAACTCCAGATATTTTTCCAACCCATTTTCTTAGCAATATCCTGCTGGGTAAGCTTTTTAACCATTCTATATCTGCGAAGTAAGAAAGCAAAAGCAATTTGAGGATCAACTCGAACACTCATAATATTTTCAGATTTTACTATAGAATCATCAGGAAGAGGAAAAATGACTTTGGAATCTTCCGGTTCAGAGAAGTAAAGATCAAGGACTTCAGACATATTTTTCTCAAGTTTCTGTAATGTATCTGCTTGAGTATTACATCCCTCTAGTTCTATGCATTCTGCCCAGAAACCATTGTTTTCTCTATTAATCTTGAAATGATAACGCATTATTTATGCTCCTCTAAAAACTTCAATAATTTTCGTTCAAGACCTTTTTTCAATTCCCTTTGCATGGGAATTGTTTGTCTTAAATCATCTTTTCCAATTTTCACATGACTGCCCTTTTGTTTCAATTTTTTCCAGCCGGCTTTTAGAAATTTCGCCAGCATTTCTTTTCCACTAATCGGCATTACTTAACTCCTTACCAAATATAATTGGTATTTATTGTATGTCAAATTTTATCTTAAATAAACCAACTGAGTCTGGACCTCATCCGCCTACTGGTGTGATGGGGTTCAGTGCGACCATTTCTCCAAAGATTCATGCTGAACTCCATCCAGGGATGAAGTCTAACCTGCGATAGTTGCTCAGTTGCTTCATACTGAACTCCATCCAAGGATGAAGTCCAGCCTGAAGGTTATTTTTCTGTTTCATTTTCTACTATTGCGATCTCTTCGTTGGTGAGTCCGTAAAGTTCATACACCATTTGGTCGATCTCTTTGTCGGTTGTATCTATTGTTTGCTGCAACTTCACTATCTCATTTTTGTAGGCATTGAAATATTCCTCCCATTCGTCCTGCTGCGGGAGTGTGAGCTTTATTTTCTTTTTGTTAAGTTCCGACACAAAGGTCTTGAAATCGTATTCGTAGAATGATTTTAATTTATTGCTGAATTTCTCGATCTTGAAATTTGTTTCTAAGCGATGAAGAAATGTACTTGTCTTATTCTGTTTTTGTTTGTTAAGTGAAAGCATAATGTCTGCTTTTTCGATGAAAGGTTTTTGGTCAGTTTCAGAAATAATCTTAATCGGAATTTGTTTTAATTGATAACCCTTTATTTTAGGGAACAATTGCTTATTATCAGAAAAATTGTAATTCCAGAATTCTTTTATAAAAGAAGAATTCAAAATCGAAAGTAAATACTTTAAAGCAACATCATCTGATTTTATTACAATGCTATACAATGTGTTAAGTGTTGCAAAAGCAAATTGATCATAAGCAAAAATAGGTTCAGGATTACCAATTTGTCTAACAACTATTTTAGTTGAATGATGGATGTCCATATCCCACGAACCACCTGCCTTTACAATTTCTTTGTTGTTTTTAAAGAACAAACTAGAAGGAGATAAATAATATCTATTTACGTCTTTACCTGTATAGCATTCTTCCCAATCATTATCGACTTGAGTTTCTTTTACAAATGTTTTTTTGTCTTTGGTTTGTAGGCCAAAAGTTACAGTTGATATCTCACCAAGTTTAATGCAGTTAGTTTTATCAAATCTGAATGAAGGATTGATATTGAAAATATTATCTGCATCTTCTTCCCATTCTTTTTGTGATTTTATTGAAATATCAAACAAGTTTCCGGTATTCGTCATTTTATAAATCTTGATTTCATTTTCAGGAGATTTTGCTTTTCGCAAAATAGTAGTAGAAACATCAACACTTGCGTCATTAAAAACGTCTTTGTTAAAAATAATAATATTTTTTATGTCGCAATTTGATAAAATAAAAGCTCTCAATTTCTGTATGTATTTATTAGTCATAAAAGTATTAGGTGATATAAAACCCAATAAACCTTTATATTTTAGAAGATTAATTGATTTCTCAAAAAAAAGATGAAACAAATCAATCTTATAGCCTGCGACTTTAAACGAATTATAGTAATTAAGAATTTCTTGTTTCGTATTTGAAGGCTGGCATAAAACATACGGCGGATTCCCAATCACCACATCAAAGCCACCCTTTTTCATAATGTCCGGAAATTCTTTATCCCAATCAAATGCCTTTTCTCCTGCAACTTCAGTGTCGTCGATGAGAGAATTACCGCATTTTATATGTTTACTCAAATCTGTTAATTTTCTTCCCTTATGCGCGGTTTTCAACCAGAGAGAAAGCTTGGCAATTTCAACTGCTTCCTCGTTAATATCTACGCCATAAAGGTTATTCTCAAGCACGGAACTTTCAACATCAAATTTAACAAGCTGTTTACTTATAAGAACTGTTTCTACAGCTTTAATAAAATTATGTTCCTCAATCAGGAAATTTAGTGCCTGGTTAAGAAAGGCGCCGCTTCCGCATGCAGGATCGAGAATCTTGAGTGAGAGGAGCCATTTTTTATAGGAAGTGAATTTCTCATATATTTCCCGCCCCTTTTTATTTAATGTTGCTCCCTTACTTTTAGTTATTCTAAAGCACGTGTTATCTATTTCTATATCAAGTAATCCCAGTTCTTCTTTTTTCTCATGACAGAGCGTGCCGACCGTATTTTCTACAATGTATTTTGTGATATAATTGGGAGTATAGTACACACCTTCTTTTTTGCGCCTGGTCTGCTTCTTATCTAATTCTTCTCCGCTTAATTCGGCGTTTAGTTTTTCAATATCCGTTAAACTGTGCTCAAAGATATGCCCGAGAATGTTCACATCGACTTCAGAATCGAAATCATAATTTGAAAGTTTAAGTGAATCCTCGATGAGCACTTCGTCATCGATTGTCACATTATCAAGAATTTCATCTTTCTCAAACAGACCGCCATTGTACGCTTCTATCTTCATCCTGTCACTCTCGTGTCCCTCATCTATGAAGCAGAAATATTTTACAAATACTTTGAACAGCGGTGTGTAATAATCGAGTTCCTTCAACTTGTTATAATCATTAATTATTTTTGATATGAGATTTGGCGGGATAAGTCCTTTATCCTCTGCAAAGAAAATGAAAAGGAAGCGATCGAGCAGTTTCTGAGCTTTCTTGAACAGTATTAGTTTGTCTATTTGAGGATTGTTTATTGTCAGATTTTGAAATATCTTGTTTCTGAATTCTGCATAATCATTATACAATTTCTTGGAGATATGCTGTTCATGCAGGTTGGATTTTTCTTTCATCTTTGCAGGTATATCATCGAAAATACTATCCCTGCTTAAACAAAAGTACAGAAATTTGAACTCATCATTTGTGAGATCGAATACGTTGAACTCCTCAAACTCTGTTGCATTATCGATATACAAGCGGATTCTTTCAAAATTCGAGGTTATGACATATTTACAGTTTTGCTGATGTGCTTTGTAGTTGAATGCCTGTTTTTCGATGGAGCGCATATCTTTGCATTTAGTAGATTTGAGTTCTATCACTGCGATTGCTTTTCCATCTTTCAAGATTGCGCCATCTGCTTTTTCTGCATCTGTAAGGTTTTTGAATTCAGTTGTAAGATCATAATTCTCGAATGGATTTATAGTATATCCGAGGCATTTTACAAATAGGTCGCGAAGGAATCCTTCCTGGTATTGTTCTTCTTTAAGTAATCGTACTCTTTCGGCGAAATTGGGATTAAGAAATTGTTCCGAATATTGTTCGTAGCTATTGTCTATTTGTTCATTTGATAAATTGTTAAGATACTTTTTTACAATAATTTTCTGAAACAATGCCACCTATTTTCTCCTTTATCAGCCTTAAAAACCAGATGTATTTTTTATTATTTGTGTAAATAAATTTATTAAATTTTATGTCAAATTTTATCTTAAATAAACCAACTGAGCCTGGACCTCATCCGCCTACTGGTGTAATGGGGTTCAGTGCGACACCTTATTCTTTTTTCATGCTGAACTCCATGCCCCAACAAGTCAGGACTATTAAGTCCAGCCTGAAGACTTCTTATAAAATTAATTAACATTTGAAAACATTATATCTAGAATATAATCGAATAATTTTTTCATTCTTTCCATTGTTTTAACTGATTGTGCAGGAAGAAAACTAAAATGCTTTTTACCGCTAAAGACAAAATCACCAGAATCATCAAAAGGATATCTAAATCTTGTTGATTGTTTATCAATATAAATAAAATCATTGATTATGTTTTCTAATCTTTTAATCTGTTCTTGAGAAATTTTGGGTTGTATTTTTAAGATTATTGTTTTGACAAGGTTCCAAAAATAATTGAGGTTATGATGCTTGATTGTTGTTATAATATTTTCAAAATTCATGGTGTTATTTTTTTTGAATCAACTAAAAAAATTAGTTTAAGAATCAGTTCGATATAATGTCTGTATAAATAGGAATATGGAATTAGTGTATAGGATTTATTGAATTCTTCAATTGATATATTAAGCTTTTCAATTATTGAATTGTTATTAATGTTTGAGGTAAGTTTGTTCAATATTAATCCTTGGAAAAAATAAGAATCAGCAAAATATTTCCATGTTTTTAAATCTTGGGAATTTAAACTTTTTGGACTTGTGTTGAATAATTCTTTTGGAATTGACATTTTTTGGAATAACTTATCACCTCTTTTTAAAAACTCTTTCATTATTCTCCTTTCATCTAATATCCAAGCCCGGACCTCATCCGCCTACTGGCGTGATGGGGTTCAGTGCGACAATTTTTCAAGTGCTTCATACTGAACTCCATCCAAGGATGAAGTCCAGTCTGAAGTAATTATATTTTCCATTAGAAATTAGTAATTTTGATTTAGAAATTTAATCTTTACTTCTCCATTCCTTTATATTGCAATTCATAGAGTTTGTAGTAAATTCCCCTATGCTTAATAAGTTCTTGATGGCTTCCCTCTTCAGCGATTCGACCTTTGTGAATTACAACGATCCTATCAACGTTTTGTATAGTTGAGAGCCGGTGTGCGATAATAACCGAGGTTCGGTTTTCCATAATCTTATGCAGTGCGTCCTGAATAAGCATCTCAGTTTCAGTATCAATATTTGAAGTAGCTTCATCCAGCACAAAAACACTTGGATCCCCGACCAGTACACGAGCAAAGGCAAGGAGCTGGCGTTGACCTGCAGAAAGCACAGAGCCCCGCTCTTTTGCGTCAGCGTCATATCCTTTTGGAAGTTTTGAGATGAATTTGTCTGCATTAGCATATTTGGCTGCCTGAATGATCTGTTCTTCGGAAATATCTTGTCGGAACAAAGAGATATTATCGCGTATCTTGCCTGAGAAAATAAAGACATCCTGGTGTACCACACCGATATTGTAACGCAGTTCTTCGAGATTATAATTTTTAATAGACTTTCCATCGATCAGAATATTGCCTTTTTGGAATGGATAGAATGAGCTGACAAGCTTCACAAGAGTAGTTTTACCACCACCTGTCGAGCCCACAAGCGCAACTTTTTCACCTTTTGTAATTTTCAGGTTTATATCCTTGAGAATCCAATCTTCGTTCTTATAAGCCATCCATACATTTTTGAATTCGATCTCACCCTGCAGGCGTTTAGGATACTGGGGCAGCGTAGAATAATGCTCTTCTTTTTCATCCATGAGTTTGAAGATACGCTCCAGCGCAGCCATTGCGGACTGCATCACATTATATTTCTGGCTCAGGTCATAGAGCGGATCAAAGAACCGGTGCACATAACTGATGAACACGACCAGCACACCAAGTGACATTTTATCCTGCAGGATGCTTCCCCCACCGTACCAGATGATAAGCGCAATCGCAAGATGAACCATCACGTCGATAAGCGGACGAAATACTGCAAAGATACGTAACTGCTTTCTCTCAGCTTCGAAATAATCCTGTGTAACACTCTCAAATTCATTCTGTTTCTTCTTCTCCTGATGAAAAAGCTGGATGGTCTGAATGCCGGAAATATTTTCACTCAAACTTGTATTGATCTTTGCAAGGCGAATCCTCACAAGGCGATAGACTTTGCGGATATCGACTTTGAATTTGAGCATGAAGAAAATGACAAAAGGTAGCACGACAAAGGTAATGAGCGCCAGTTTCCAGTTGATAATGAACATCACAATGAGAATCGCCAGCATCATGAAAATATCCTGCACCAGCGTGATGAGACCTTCACCGAGCATTTCTGACAGAGCATTTACGTCATTGGTAACGCGGGTTACCAGCCGTCCGATCGGGTTTTTATCAAAGAAGGACATGGGAAGTTTCTGCAGGTGTTTGAAAAGCTTCATGCGCAGATCATACATAGAGTGCATTGCACCGTATTGGGTGAGATATATTTGCACATAGCTGAATATAAATCTTAGAACGAGAAATACAAAGAAAATGATCGCAAGGGTCTTCAAGCCACTGATGTCTCGCGAACGAAGTATTTTCGTATCATCAATACTCAGTTCTGATAGATCTTTCTGAGGAATGATGTAGTATTTCCCAAAGGGTTTCAGATAAGCAGGATTGCTTTCTGCGATGGGTGTGTTCTTATTATTTATCGGGTAAGCAGCATAAATGTATTTGCTTATACAACCATTGGTGAGGAGTATTTGATAATGCTTTGGCAGCAATTTATCAATATTGTAGCTGTGTATAAGTACTTTACCATCCTGTTGACTCACTACGAACTTTTTATATCTTTTCGTGAAATGTTCCTTCAGTTCGGGATTGTTTTCTACAGAGAGGATTTTGAGAGAAGGATTGATATATTCGTCAATAGCATATTTGGTGATATATGGAATTGAGATCGCGAAGAAAGCAATAATGATCAATATGAAGAAGGAGATAATGAAGTAGACCTTATAGGGCGCAAGGTACGTGAACAGGCGCTTCATCAACTTGGAGTCGAGCACCTTGCCGCTGTCTTTTTCTTCTTCGAATGCTGATGAAAATCTTCGCATATTACATTTCCAGTTCTTCTCTTAACTTTTGACGATTATAAATGTCCGTATAAATCCCTTTGAGCTCAAGCAGTGTTTTATGAGTGCCCTGCTCCACGACCTTGCCATCCGACAGCACAATTATCTTATCCGCATGCTGCATGGTAGAAATTCTGTGCGCAATGATGAGCACGGTTTTATTCTTCTGGCTCCCCCTTATATTTTTCAGAATGATCTCTTCTGTTTCCGTATCTACAGAGGAAAATGCGTCATCCAGCACAAGTATCGGTGCATCCTTAATAAGAGCTCTGGAAAGTGCCAGACGCTGTTTCTGACCTCCTGAGAGTGAAACTCCCCGTTCCCCGATTATCGAGTCAAACTCCATCTCAAAACCCTTAATATCATTGTAAAATTGTGATATTTGGGCTATTTCTACAACATCTTCTTCAGTAACGTTTTCATTGCCGAATTGAATGTTTTCTTTTACTGACGATGCAAAGAGAAAGATGTCCTGGGTAACCACTGCGATTGACTGGCGGAGAGTTTCCAGCGGGATTTGATATATCTCATGGTCATCGATATATATTTCATTTTTGGGAGGATTGAACAGTCGTGTAAGAAGTTTGATTATCGTGCTTTTTCCTTCACCTGTCCTACCCACGATCGCAAGGGTTTCACCTGCTTTAATATTGATTGAAATATCTGAGAGCACCGGCACTTCTGTATCAGGATATGTATAATGGAGATTCTTGAGACTGATGTCTCCGTGCAACGAAGTGATAGATCTGTCCACACAGGATTCGTCGTATATCTCGGGTTTCTGGTGCATGATATCCTGAATTCTGTTGAGAGATGCAGTCCCGCGCTGATAGAGATTCACGATCCATCCAACAGCGATCACCGGCCATGTAATGAGATGAAGATAGCTCGTGAACGCAACGAATTCCCCGATTGTGATCTCTCGAAGAATGGTTTTAGTTCCGCCTATATAGAGCGTTACCATCAGACTAATGCCGATTATTGCAAACATGAGCGGGAAGAACATACCCCATATTTTCACAAGTTTCATATTCTGGTTAACAAGGTCTTCTGCAACCTCTCCAACACGGGCTTCATAGGCATTTTCTCGAACAAAAGATTTTATGATACGAACGCCGGAAATCGTCTCCTGCGCCCTGTCAGAAAGATGGGCAAAGGTTTCCTGCACTTTTTTAAACAGACGATGAACTTTTTTGCCGAAATATATGGTCACAAATGTTACAATAGGAAGCGGAATGATCACATAGAGGGTCATTTTCAGGTTGATGTTGCTCATAAGCAGGAAGGAACCGAGCGTCACAAAAAACACATCAAACATAAGCACCACACCGATCCCGAAAAGCATGCGCACCGCATTAAGGTCATTAGTGGCATATGCCATGAGATCACCGGTATTATGATTTTGAAAAAAGCGGGGAGATAGCTTTTGCAGATGCTCATAATAATCATTGCGGATCTTCTTTTCTATCTTGAATGAATTGGTTATGAGTAATACCCGCCACAGGAAACGCAGTACTGCCATAAAAATCGCAAGCCCGAAAATGATGCCTGCATACATCAAAATGGCATTCATAGTGAAGCTGGGATTGTGCAAACTATCGATCACATGTTGGATGATCTTTGGCACGACCATCTGAATTGCGTCGACAATGATAAGGCAGAGCACACCAATGGCAATGCTCTTCTTATATTGCTTAAGATAGGAGATTATCAGCTTCAGATTTTTCATAGTTTAAGATGCATTTTTGGGGAGGATCAGGGAAGTGCGTCCAGCAATTTTTTTGCCTCAGCTCCCCAATTGGAGTTTGTTCCGTAGCGTTCAATGACATTTTTGTAGAACAGACGAGCTTTATCAAATTTCTGAAGTTTCTCGTATGCGATTGCAATTTTGACGTTGGCATTCACATACCACTGGTCCAAATAGCTGTAATCATACACGATCTTGAGGAGCACTTCCACTGCTTGGTCATACTCCTTGAGCCCATAATACGATTCCCCTATCCAGTAGATTATCTCAGCTTTGACTTCGCTGTCCGTAAATTTATCCTGGATTGACTTGAAAAGCTGTATTGCTTTTCTGTATTCTTTATCCATATAATAGCAATAGGAAATCTCGAAGATCGTTTGGGTGGTCATCTCAGGCGAACCGAAGCGATCTATCAGCATCTGGTATGCCTCGATAGCCAGCATCCACTCACCCATAGATTTGCATGTCAGTGCAAAATTCTCGATCGCCTGCATTGCATAGGTTCCCTCAGTATCACGCTGAATTACTTTATGATAATATTCCAATGCATCCTGAAAATTGCCTTCGCTGAAGTTCATTGAACCCAGTTTAAGATATACATTATTGATAAGATCGGAATCAGGAAATTTATCGATCAAGGTGGTAAGATACGTTTCTGCTTCTTCGAATTCTTTGTTCTCCAGCGCCATGATCGCTAATTCCAAATGCACATCATCTGCATATTCGGTAGTGCCGTAATTTTTAATCACTTTTTCAAATAATTTCCGTGCTTTCTTCTGATCGAGCTGTGCATAATATATCCCTCTTTCGAGCGCAAGATGGGCTTCAATATCAACCTTGTCTTTAATTACCGACTTATAATATTTCTCAAAAACTTCTGCCTGCGTTCGATTTTTCAATTTATAATATGCAACGATAGTGTTTTCTGCGATTTTTGACCAATCTAAATAGGAAAAACTTTCAAAGGGATCTTTGTAACTCTCGGCTAAGTTATAGATTTTTGTATAATTTGTCAGTGCGCTATTCACATCACCCACAAGCATATGGAGATCTGCAAGATGCTTAGTGTCGATGAGCATTGTATCTTCTGCGGTAACCTGGCTGATGATCCGCCCATATTGCAGGATCGCGTAACTCAGATTGCCCTGCGCTTCATATATGCCCGCAAGGATGCGCCTGTCTTTACTTGTAAGCGCCTCGATTTTCATGGAAATTTCAATTGCCTCATCAAACTGCCCCTTATCAATATACAGATTTCGAAGTGTGCGCAGAAGCCCATCATCCGGTGCTTTTTCTGCGAGAATGGCGTAATATATAATCGCTTTCTCTTGCTCATTCATAGACAGATTAATGGATGCGAGGAGGTTGAGTGCTTCAATATAATTTTCCTGAGCTGTGTAGTTGTGTACATAGTATTCGAAATAGACTACGCTCTGCGAATAGGATTTGAGTTGATAATATACATCTCCGACATTATAAAGCAGTTCAGGATCAGCATAGATAGTTTGTTCATCAATTTTCTGGTACTGATTTCTCGCTGCAATGAATCCCTCATTTTTCAGATATAGATCGCCAAGATAGCGATATGCTTCATTTCTGATCTCGGCATTCCGTGAAAGCGTGGCAGCTTTTTGGAGGTACGTGATCGTCTGTTCTTCATATTTTCCTGATTCCATGAGTGCTTTCCCAAGTTTGAAATATACCTGTCCTATATAAGGAAATGTGTTATAAGCATCAACGAAATTGAGCGTGAGCTGTCGTAAGTTAGTGATGTAAAGCTCACTTCCCGGTTCGTAGGTTCTGGTTTTCAGCGTGATAAGATGGAATTCTGCATATGCTTTTTCAGGAATATCAGTATAATCAGTAACAATTGATTCAAAAATTTTTTGTGCATCAGCATAATATTTGTCAGCATCTTCATCTTCTTCAATTGCAGCTTTCTGTGCAAGCTTGATAAAAATTTCACCTTTTAATAATAACAGTTTTGGCTCACTTGTGAATAATGGGTCGCTCTCAAGAAGCTGGAGCGCTTTATTATAATCCTTAAGGTCCTGAGTGTAGATTTGTGCCAGAGAAAATATAGTTGCTATGTAGTCATTATTTCGCACGAACTGAGCAAAGGTTTGAACCATATTTTCAAGTGCACGGCTCTCCTTTTTTGCCATAAATTGCTCAATATAATTCAACTTTGTAGATATGTTATTTCGCTCTTTGCTCGTGAGAGAATGTGTGGAAAGCGCCTGAGTATAGTATTGTAATGTTGCATCATATTGACCGAGCTGTTCGCTGCAAAATGCAAGGTCCAGATACGCCTGTCCCCGCAGTTCGCTTTCCGGATAAACTGTCACAATAATACTATAGTAGTTCACCGCAGCAGAAAAATTTCGCAAATATTCTTGATAGAGCTGTCCAATATTATAATACACAGAATCGACCGCAGTAATGTGAGGATAGTTCTTGATAATCCCAAGGTAAGCAGAGATCGCAGGTTCGTACTCCTTTTGCTTTATATAGATTCGTGCACGTAATTGATGAATATCTTTTTGTGTTTCCAGCACGGCTTTTGTAAGATCAATGTTGTTCAGAATATTTATTGATTGAGTATAATTCTGGAGGTAATATTGTGCATATGCAAGTAGGTATTGTATTTGTGAGGTATGATCACTTACAGGAAAATTTTGCTCAAACTCATTGCAGGTAAGGATGGTATTCCTATATTCATCGAGTACGAATTCAAGTGACGCAATCTTATAGGCGATTTTATCACGCTGGGGATATGTGTCGAATTTTCGATAAAATTCCTTGTACTGTTCCAGGCATTTTTGCTTATCACCGCTTCGTTCGAGAAGTTCTGCATAAAGTAAAAGTAAAGACTGTTCAAATTCTCGAGGAATGGTTTCTGTAAGCCCTTTTTGCAGTAATTGCAGGGCTTGGTCCGGCATTTCATTATTGTAATAATATTGTGATAATTCCTGGATTGCTTTCCATTTTTCATCGGATTGAGGATACATATCAACAATCTTCAGAAGGGTCTGTTCATACTCTACAGGCATATTATGGAGTTGATATACAGAGGCGAGCGAGAGCAGGATTCCCGGAATCTGCGCTTTGCTGGTAAAACTTTCAATGATATCCATTGATATGAGAATGGCTTCATTATACATACCTGCATTCTTCAACGCTGTGATGATCTTATTTAGCGATTGTAGCGCATAAGGGCTTTGAGGGTAATTATAGATCAGGTCCTGGTAATACTGAGCAGATTCGAAATAATTCTTGCTTTCGAAGAGACTTTCCGCAAGTTTGAAAACGGTCTGAGGATAGAGTGTTGTCTGCGGATGGTCTTCAATAAGACGTTTGTACGCAAAGGAAGCATTCACATATTGCTCGAGCTCCATATAAGAATTGCCCAAATAAAATTGTGCTTCTTCTGCAAGTGATGAGCTAGGATATTTCTGAATAATATTCTGAAATTTCCCTATTGCTTCCTCGTACAGTGTGTCGTCATACATTTTTTTCGCGAAGTCAAATTCTTCCTGAACACCTGCATTAAGCACTGAACTAACAAATATTATTACCAATATTACAAGTATTTGTTTCATAAAAAACCTCATGCATACCTTGCATTAATAGGAATACTCTCATCAACAACAGTTTCATAAAGCTCGGGATATTTGGTCAAAATGAGTATTCCTTTATTATTAGTTGATTTGATGAGATCGAATAATTTCTCACGAAGTATTTTTTCAAGATGATCGGCAGGTTCATCCAAGATCAGATATTCTGTCTTTACAGAAAAGGAAAAGATGATCTGTAACAATCTGAGTTCGCCGTATGATAATTCATATATATCTTTATGAAAAAAAAGTTCAATTTTTACATTAAATATTCCGCATAACTCTTTAATATTTTGCTTGATAGCAATTTTGTTATTTTGATGAGTTAAAAAATTGTATTCATCATGGATCAAGGGAAAAACAAATTGTTTTTCGGGATTCTGGAACAAAAATGCAACTTTATCAGACAGTTTTTTTTCTTTATGTAATGGAATATTATCTAATAGAATTTTTCCTTTATCCGGCTTTATTTCACCGAAGAACAAGTTAAAAAGTGACGTCTTTCCTGAACCGGTTTCACCATATATACATTTTTTTTCATTATTATTCAGTTCGAATCCAAAATTATCAAAAAGTCGAGATTTGGATCTTCTCTTAGAATAGTTAAAGGTGAGATTTTGACAGAGAATACTCATGCAGGATTTTATCTAAATATTGTCTGGCTGCGTTTTGCACCAACAGAAATGATTTTTATCGGGATACTAAGCAGCTCTTCTACAGTTTGAACAAAGTCTTGGGCATTTTCAGGTAATTCTTCAAATTTTTTGAGCGAAGAAATATTCTCTTTCCATCCTGGAAGAGATATATATGATGGTTGAACCTTTTGCAAAAGCCGGGTTTCAACAGGATATTCTTCCAGTTCCAGACTATCTAATGTGTAACCTGTGCAGATCTCGATCGTATCCAGACCGGAATAGACATCGAGCAGTGTGAGAGCAATCTCATCAAAGCCATTGAGCATTGCAGAAAACCTTGCTGCAACTGCATCGAACCATCCGCATCTGCGTGGGCGTCCGGTTGTGGTGCCATATTCTTGCCCTTTTTCGCGTATATATTCCCCCACCTTATCGCGTAGCTCTGTTGGGAAAGGTCCGTTACCAACACGGGTAACATATGCCTTCATTACACCAATTATTTTGTCTATGCTTCTTGGATTAATACCTGTACCTGTCAATGCTCCACCGATCGTTGAATTTGAGGATGTGACGTATGGGTATGTCCCAAAATCAATATCCAGGAGTGTTCCTTGAGCGCCTTCAAAAAGAATATTTTTATTTTCTTTGATCATATTGTTTATCATATATGGAGTGTTACTGATAAAAGGTTTGAGTTGAATTCCAATCTCATAGAGCGTTTCTACTGAATCTTCTAAGCTAAGATTTTCAAGCCAAGAACCTAGCAGATCCCTTTTATTGTTGATCAGGTTTGACATTCTGAAAGTAAGATATTCCTTATCAAGCAGGTCACCCATGCGGAGCCCCAATCGCGCTGCCTTGTCCGCATATGTAGGGCCAATGCCTGCCTTTGTCGTTCCAATTGCTTGTTTCCCACTCAATTTTTCACCAAGCTCGTCAAGATAGGTCTGGATAGGAAGTGTAAGATGTGCTTGTGAGCTAATGAAAAACCTATCTGCAAGATGAATACCTTTTGATTCGATGTCCTGGATTTCCTGCAATAATCGTTCAAGATTGACAACAACACCATTTCCTATAATACATATCATTTCAGGATTAAGGATGCCAACCGGAATTATATGGAATTTATATGTTGTGTCACCATGAACAACGGTATGGCCTGCATTGCATCCGCCCTGAAAGCGTACGATCGCATCCATATTTTCAGCAAGCGCATCAACGATCTTTGCCTTTGCTTCATCTCCCCATAATGCTCCTAAGACGACAGTTACTGACATTTGAAACCTCTTTTATAATATTCTTGAATATTTATCATAGGCGCATAACTCTGTGTCAACAAAATCGTAAGAAGAAATGAAAGTCTTGACACAATCATCAGCAGTGGTGAAAAAGCAATTGAATAATTATTTCAGGAGTTCATATGAGCCAAAACAGTATAGTAGAAATGCGTGAGCTTGCTCAAAAAATTTGTTCCCTTTCTAATGAGGTTGAAATTGAGGTTATGATCTTTAAAAATAAAAGTGCACTTACACGTTATGCAGATAACTATATTCATCAGAATGTAAGCGACACCTCATATCATATCAGGATACGCACGATAATGGGCAAAAAGACGGCAACCGCAACCACAAATAAATTGGATGATGTTTCTCTTAATTATACTTTGCAGTCTGCAATCGATGCGACGAAAATGCAAAGGGATAATGAGAAACTGCTTCCACTTCCCAAGCAGCAGAAATATCAAAAGGTCGATAACTTTTGTAAAGCTACTGATAAATTTTCCCCACAACAGCGTGCTGAAAGTATCACAAAAGCTGTGAATATCTGTAAGAAAAATAACCTTGAAGGAGCAGGAATATTTTCCAATTCCACTTCTGAAATTGCACTTGCAAACTCTCAAGGGCTTTTCGCGTATGACATCTCTACAAATGCAGAATTCAGCATTACTGCAATGGATGGAGCTGCATCGGGCTGGCATGAGATCATAAAAAAAGACGTCCACAAGATCGATGTGGAAAAAGCAGCCAAAATAGCTGTCGAAAAGGCGCTTAAGAGCAAGTATCCTGAGAGTTTGAAACCCGGTAAATATACCGTTATTATGGAACCGGCAGCCGTTGCAGAATTTGTGCTTTTCCTTTTGTGGAGAGGATTTAACGGCATGGACTATCTTGAAGGGACAACTTTCCTCAAAGATGGATTGAATAAAAAAGTATTTTCAGAAAAACTTAATGTTTTTGAAGATCCCTATAACCCGATCATCGGTTCACAACCCTTTGATTTCGAAGGAATGCCTGTGAAACCCCTGACCCTTGTTGAGAAAGGTATCCCGAAAGCTTTTGCAACTAACCGATGGATTGCTAAAGAGGCAGATGTTGAGAATAACGGACATGCAATTCCATTACCCACCCAGGCAGCATATCCTTTTGCAATGAGGTTTGAAACCGGAAAGAGTTCGGTCGAGAAGATGATAAAGAATACTGAAAAAGGTGTGCTTGTAACTCATTTCCATTATTCAAATATCATTGACCCGATCACATTATTGGTTACCGGAATGACAAGAGATGGATTTTTCACTGTTGAGAATGGGAAGATCACCAAACCTCTTAAAAATATGCGTTTTACGGATAGTGTTATAAATATTTTCTCCAACATAGATGAGATCGGAGATACTGCTGAGATCGCAGGGGCTTTCTTTGGCGGCGGTTTCCTGGTACCTGCAATGAAGATCAATAATTTTAATTTCTCAAGCGGAACGGAGTTTTAATTCTGAAACCTTGCGAACGGTTGCCGAAGGCATTCTTCGCAACTGTTCAAAAGTAACATAACATTCCAATGTTGTGTACGCAAGATCAGTCTTCTTTTCACTTCAGTCTTTACTCCGTTACGCCCCGACAGGACGCCTTGACAGGTTGGAATCTTGCGTTACAATCTGCGTGCGATTATTTCCAGTGTGCTTTGCCATAGATAAGTATTCCAAAATAAAAAGGGCACTCATCGGTGCCCTTTAATATTTATGCTAATATGAATTAATCTTCGATCGCTTCGACATTTGCGCGGGGAACTGTAATTTCAATTCCATCTTCCATTTTTGCTTTGAGTACTCGCACTTTAGTTTCGGACTCAACAACTACAAGTTCTTCCGGAAGTCCGGTAACTGTGCATATTTCTCCGAAATGCGGTTCTCTTACAATTCGAATAATACTACCAATTTTTAATCCAGAGATCTCTTTCTTTTTTGCTTTTAGCTCTTCTTTTTTGAAGGGAATTGGTATTATGATCTCAGGTCTCATCACACCGGCTCGAATCTGTGTTTTGCCATGCATGGAAACTTTATAGCCCTCGAATTCTTTCAATATTTCGAAAGTCTTTGCAGCCATTTTGATAGGACCGAATCCTTCTGTAAGAACAATTGTCAAACCGATCTCTTCATGTCCTGTAATTGCCACACCGATATCATAACCCAGCATATCCTTAAGATCCTGATCGTCGATACCGCCGATAACAATACCTTTAGCATTGACCTGGATAGCTTTTTTAATAGCTGGTAAACGTACAATAGTACCACCCACAATGATCTTATCTTTGCATGAATTATCTATCTGTTCAGGCATAAGTTCAGCATCAGGAGCATCAACGAGTACTTTAATTTCACCGGTTATTTCACCGCCAATACCAAAAATTCCCTGAATATATGCAGATTTGTTTTCGATCTCAACACCTTCATTTTCATATACTTTGCTGACCACACCATCAATGAAAGCTTTCACGGTTATTGGGACTGGTGGCTCACGAAGAAGAACTTGCCCTGTGATACTTGAGATATTCTCTATCGAACCGGTGATAGGAGATTTCACTATATTTTTGAAAAGACCGAATACGCTCTTGCTCATTGCAAGGGTTTCGTCTTTTTTGATCTTTTCGCCTTCCTTTTTCCGCATTTTGGATAGAACATCAGAAGGTGGAACACCGAGTTTATTGCCAATATTAATTGCAATAACGTCACCTGGTAAGTCGGTTTTTGCAACATTGTCTTCTGCGGTGACCTTATCGCCAACTTTTACAACAACATCACCTTTGAGAGGAAGAATTCTGTCTTTTCTCAGTATAATACTTTTTGTTATTGTCAATCCGGGAGTATATGCTTGTGCCATGTGAACCTCCTATGATAACCAATTTTCGGGATAGACTTCCATAGCCATCATCCACTTTTTCAACGATTGTACGCGTGCTGCATTATCTTCTGGAATATGAGCAGTCATTGTTTCTTTTTTCAATTTCTCATCGAAATAAGATTCTCTTCCACGAGTATCAATAATAATACCAACAACTCCGCCGGATATCGTGGTTTCAACTTCATTGTTCTTACCCATGCCAAGATCAAGCCCGCTCATAGGTTTCAATGTTGCTTTTGCTTTCTCGTCAACTCCAAGATCCAGTTTGATCATCTCACCAAATGGTATATTCTCTTCGAATATCTCTCCATTCGGTAATTCGATCTTCGCACTGAGAGCAGTTTTGCCTTGTTTATACTTTCCTTTTGGAGCAATGCAGGTTCCAAGATGAATGAGACAGTCTTTCGTAAACACTTCTGTTGCTGCCTTTTCGCTGATACTTGCCAGAACACCAAGCTGGGGCATCATGAATATACTATCAACAGCAAGGCGCGTGATACCTTCCGGAAGAAATGCGTCGATCATCATCATCGCAGACTGATTTCTGCGAGGAGCATGAGACATCACACCACCACTGCCAACCAATATATCGAGAGTCATCATATTTACAATTGTTTCACCTGATGTTGATTGAGAGAATGCCTCAGAAATTTCTCTTTCTCTTTGAGTTCCTTTAAGGGTGACGGCAAATTCTTTATGCTGTTCAAAGGCAAGGCGAAGCGCTTCTTTTGCAATCGCTTGTTCAAGCATTAATTCTTCGGCAAGGAAAGGGATTGTAGTAGGTCTGATCATCTTATTTTTGATCATATTGCGTAGTTGAGTTTCCGGAATATCAAAAGGAACCCAACGCAAAATGTTCTTGATACCTGTTGAAGCAAGCACATTGGAAATACTGTAACTCATTCCCAGATTTGCACTTACTGTCCTGTTGAACACCTGAGCGTCTGTAAAGACAGAGAATATGTCAGTTGTTGCTCCGCCGATATCCACACCCACAACTTCGATATTTTCGAGTCGTGCAATTGTCTGCATGATATTTCCGACAGCTCCAGGTGTAGGCATGATAGGTACCTCTTCAAGTTTTCCATTCTCTTTTATTGCTCTTGTCCAGGACATAAGTTTTTTATATCCGGGTGCTTGAGCCATAACATGTTCCATAAAGAGATCATGGATTTTATCGCGTGCAGGCCCAAGATTTTCTCTTTCAAGCACAGGACGAATGTTGTCTGTTATTATAAGATCGACTTTGTTTCCCAGTGTTTCTTTTACTGCTTCGCGAGCATCTTTGTTACCTGCATAAATAACAGGCAGCTTATACTCTGATCCGAGACGTGGTTTGGGATCTGCAGCAGCAATGATCTCGGCAAGTTCAACCACATGCTTGGTCGTTCCACCATCAATTCCTCCGGAGAGAAGTATCATGTCGGGACGCAGGTGCCGAATACGCTCGATCCTTTGGTGTGGTAGACGTTTGTCATTGCTCGCGAGCACATCCATAACAATTGCGCCTGCACCAAGAGCAGCACGCTCTGCGCTTTCACCGGTCATGCTTTTTACCACACCGGCAACCATCATCTGAAGTCCACCACCGGCACTACTGGTCGAAACATATGCATCAACACCCTTTTCGCCATCCTGGGGCACTTCGATCGTTTCATCTTTTATGATAGACCGGTCTTTTTCTCCTCGAATGTGCACGAGATCTTGAACCTCTTCGACAGCATTCAGCACACCTTTTGTCACGTCATCGAATGGTGCTTCCACCGTCGTGGGAGCTTCACCTCGCACGATCAAACGATATTCATTATCAATTTTTTTAATTAATATGGCTTTCGTCGTTGTACTACCACAGTCAGTAGCCAATATTGAACCTAGCTCTTTTGCCATATTTCCTCCGATTTATTTCACTTTATTTTTTAATATTTTTTTCTTCTTTTTCAATTCTTTTGCCTTTTTCTTTTCAGCTTTCAGCTTTCTATGGAAGTCTGCATCCATCTCGTCAATCTTATCAACAAGATATTTTACATTATCTCTATTCTCCAAAGAACATGCAAATTTTTGATATTCTTTGGGCTTAAAAATAAGCTCTGCAAAAGGAGCGATCATATAAAGGATCTGGCTCGCAATAAAGTTCAAGGGCTTGAGTGATTCTATCAACAAAATTGCGGCAGAACCCATTCGTCTTTCGGCAATGAATTTTGCAGTCCTGTCCATTAATTCATGGGCATCGTCTTTTGAAACTTCTACAATAACATCCATATTACTTCACGCTCGCGCTAATGTGCATATGTAAATATGCTTCGCAAGATTTTCCTTTAATAAAAGTGCAATTGATTTCATTGTTGATCCAGTTGTCAAAACATCGTCAACTAATAATAAAGATTTATTTTTAATAGTACCAAAATTTTCTAACTTAAATGCATTAGCAACATTTTTTTCACGCTCATGCTTTTTTAATCGTGTCTGTGTTTGCGTGAATTTTTCTCTGGTCAGCACATTCTTTAAAATTGGGATATTCAACTTCACTGATAGAGCTTTTGCAATTATTTCAGATTGATTGAATCCACGAAATCTCTTCTTTGTTTTATGAAGTGGAACAGGGATGATATAATCAGTGTCAGAAATAAAGGAGTATGTCGAAATGATCTCGGCAAGTTTATATCCAAGAAAAGTACCGATCTTTTTGAATTCATTATATTTGAAATGATGTATCATTCTTTGAATTGGAAGGTTAAAAGAATATGCGCACACAACTTCATCAAAAGGATATTCCTTTTTGCATTCTTCGCAAATGAGACTTCCTAAAGTATCTTTGTTACAAAAAACACATAAGTTTTCCTTAACACGAACAAGCTCATCCGAGCATTTTTCGCAAAGGATTGCCGAATCCTCAATTCGTTTATTACAGGAAAAACACTGAGGTGGAAAGAAAAGATTGGAAAGTGCGCTCGCCACATTCATTTCTCAATAAATTCCTTTATGGAAAGGAAAATCTGCTGTCCATCTGTAACACCACACACAGGATCAGAAGTCCGTTCGGGATGCGGCATCATGCCGAGGACATTGCCTTTTTTATTAACTATGCCTGCAATATTGAGAAGCGATCCATTGGGATTTGAGATGTCATTCACAAGTCCTTCTTTATCGCAATACTGAAAGACAATCTGCCGGTTATCCTGCAATGATTTCAATCCGTCTTCATCAATAAAATAGTTTCCTTCATTATGAGCAATTGGGATATCGAGAATCCGATCTTGTTCAATATTAAGAGTAAAAGGTGTTGAAATATTTACCGCTTTTACATATTGATGCTTGCAGATGAAAAGCAGGGACTTATTCTGCAGAAGCGCACCAGGAAGCAGTTTGGTTTCCGTAAGCACCTGAAATCCATTGCAGATGCCTATTACAAGTCCACCCTTATTAGCAAAAGAAATAACTTCCTTCATAATTGGACTGAATTTTGCGATTGCACCTGCACGAAGATAATCTCCGTAGGAAAATCCGCCGGGTATGATAATGCAATCCGGATCTTTTAATGATGTATCCTTATGCCATACATACTCGACATCATCGCCCATGAGATTTTTTGCCACAAAATATGCATCATAATCACAGTTTGAGCCCGGAAATATTATTATATTATACTTCATATATTTTTTTCTAATTTACTAAACTGAACAAGCCAGAAACAAATAGGAAATATTAATCATTAATAAAGCCAACAATTTCTAAATCCGAATTCCTAATGTCAAATAAAATGACAAAGCCCAAATGTTAAATCATGCCCAAACAAAATATCCGAACACTAATCCTTTTATACTTGGTATTTGATATTTGAAATTTATTAGAAATTTGATATTTGTAATTAGTCATTTAACTGATTTTATAAAAAGATTTCCACACATGCAAAACATTATACAAATTTTATTAATAAGATACTGACTTGCAATATATTATATTATTCGTTATGAATATCGTAACGATAGGTTTCAATATTCGGGTTTGCCAGAACTTTGTCGCAGATCTCATCAATTTCTTTTGATATATCGGCATTTTTTTTAGCATCAATGCTTACTTCGAACATCTTGCTTGCGCGAACTTCGGTTACATTATTATAACCTAGTGTGTGCAGCGCATTCATTATAACTTTACCTTGCGGATCAAGGACTTGAGGTTTGAGTGTAACATATATTGTTGCTTTTCGCACATTTACTCCTACATATTAATAATTTTAACCACGAAACTTCATTTTATTAATTTTGTTTATTTTGCTTGTAACGGTGTCTTGTCGAGGCTTATCCGTCTGTTGATGGAGAAGACTGAAGTGCAGTGAAGAAGTGTGGTTCATCATATTTCTTTTATATATTAAAAACTCTTAAAAATATCGAATCAACATTATTGGTGAATTTATTTAAACTGAATAGAGAGTTTAGTTCGTCGTTATTCAAAATGGATGTGAACACCTCGTTTTTTTTCAAAATATCTTGAAAATTTTCTTTTGTGTCCCAGCATTCCATTGCAGCTTTCTGTACGATCTTATATGCTTTTTCTCTTGAGATACCTTTTTGGGCAAGAGCAAGAAGCACGGACTGGCTATAGATCAGCCCATTTGTAAGATTTACATTTCCCATCATCTTTTCGGGAAACACAATAAGATTCTCAATAAGCGCAATCGTTTTAAGAAGCAAATAATGTATAAGTGACGTTGAGTCCGGAATGATAATTCTTTCAGCAGAAGAATGGCTGATATCCCGTTCATGCCAGAGTGCGTTATTTTCGAATGCGGTCATAGCATTACTGCGCAGGATACGAGCAAGACCGCAGATGCGCTCGGCAATGATAGGATTTTTCTTGTGAGGCATTGCAGAAGAACCCTTTTGTTCTTTCGAGAAATTCTCCTCCACTTCATGAACTTCTGTACGCTGGAGGTGTCGTATTTCAAGGGCGATTTTCTCAAGTGTGCTTCCGATGATCGCGATGGATGACAGGTATTCCGCATACCGGTCTCGTTGAATGACCTGGGTGGAAATGTTTACCGGTTTCAGTCCAAGCTTTTTGCATACATAGGTTTCCACTTCAATTGGAAGATGTGCATAATTGCCGACCGCTCCGGATATCTGCCCTACAGAGACCATTTCAATTGCTCTCTGCCAGCGAATGAGATTTCTGTGCATTTCATCATACCAAAGTGCAAGCTTAAGCCCGAAAGTTGTCGGCTCTGCATGAATGCCGTGGGAGCGCCCGATACAAAGCATGTCTTTATACTTATAGGCACTTTCTTTTAGAACATTCATACAAGTTCGGATCGAAGAAAGAATTATCTCTCCTGCCTGTTTCATCAGAATGGAATTTGCTGTATCGATCACATCGGAGGACGTCATACCAAGATGAATATAGCGTGCTGAGGGTCCCACATATTCTGCAACATTTGTCAGAAATGCAATCACGTCATGATGAACTTTATTCTCAATGTCGTTTATCTCTGAAACTTTAAACTGCACTTTTTGTTGAATATTCTTCAGATCAGCATCGGGAACCAAGCCAAGTTTGTTCATTGCTTCAGTTGCTGCGATCTCGACATTCAGCCAGGTTTCAAACTTATTTTCCAGACTCCATAAATGAGTCATTACCGGTAACGTATATCGTTCTATCATACTTCCTCTATTCATCCTCTATTATTTCTATCGGTATAGTGAGATCAATCTCGTTTGCTTCGATCTGCACATTTGCAGGCACTTCGAAATCAAAGATGCTGTCCGAATAGTTGGGGAAATCCCATTTATCTATCTCGAGTGTGATTATTTCAATTTTGTTCTGGAGCACTGTGATCTGATATGGTAGATTTTTTTTGTATTTGGAGAACTGAATACGGATTTCGCGTATCTGGATAACTTCAAGATGAAATTTTTTATCAAAGATGTAATACACGCCATTGAATGGTGAGATCATGTAATATCCGAAATTTTCTACTACATCATAGCTGCCGGCAATACCCTGAACATTTACGAGCGAATCTACGGGTATTAAACGAGTTATCGTAAGCCGCTTCTGGTCGGGAATGAACACATTAACAAAATTATTCTGAAGAATGATCTGAGCTTTGGGGGCAGGTGAGAGACCTAAAATGCCGCCTGAGAATACATCAATTCGTACCTTCGAACTCTTTTTTCGTAGAAGGAAATTGGTCTTTATTTCAAAGCCGTTATAGTTGATATTTGCCAAACCTTCTGCCTTACATTCCTTCAAATAACTAAGATTTTCAATGATCTTATTTTGAATCTCAAATGTATTGTACTTGCCGGATTTCACAGAACTGCAACCGAGAAGAGCAATTAAGGATAGAATTCCGATAATATATTTATTCATTTGATCCTTTTAATTTTCATTTTATAAATATAACGAAAAAACTGAATATCCAAATTACCTACTTGATTCTTCAAATTACTAATTATTCTCTTCATTTTCGTTGATCTTGGGCACTCGTTTTTTCCTAATAATCGAGATATAGCCGATTATTCCTGCGATCATCATGAACGAACTCAGAATTTGCCCCATTGTCATAAAGCCGATGAGATGGCCAAGTTGAGCATCAGGTTCGCGCACAAATTCCACAAGAAACCTGAATAGTCCATAAAAAAAGATGAAGCTCCAAAATACAAATCCTTTTCGCACATTCTTTTTTATGAGGGTAAATAATATGATGAAAAGCAAAATACCTTCGAGAAATAATTCATAGAGTTGAGATGGATGTCTTGCAACCTGCTCTCCAGGGAAAAGCATACCCCATGGGAGGTTGGTCGCTCTTCCGTAAAGCTCCGCGTTAATGAAATTTCCAAGTCTTCCAAGCGCCAGTCCTATCGGTGCGACCACGACAGTCGGATCAGCTAATTTATAAAAATCATAATGATATTTTCTGCAGAACTCATATCCGAATAAAATCGTTGCGATCATTCCGCCGTGGAATGACATTCCTCCATGCCAGACAGCAAAAATTTCAAGAGGATTTCGAAATATTTCCTGGAAATTATAAAAAAGCATGTAGCCAAGTCTGCCACCAATAATGACCCCAAGTATGAGGTAAAAGAATAGATTTTCAAAATCGGTTTTATTAATATTGACTTCACGTTCCTTGTAGAGTTTTTTCAAGAGGAAATATCCAATAACAAAGGAGATAATGTACATCAGTGCATACCATCTTATCTCGAAAGGTCCAATAGTGAGAGATCCGATCGAAAATTCAGGTATGGTTGCAAGTGACGGATTTATTTCAGGGTAAGGTATCATGATACTGAATCCATTTTTTGTTGTATGGCATTATACCAGAGGTCATATAACTCGTTAATTTCGCAGGAAATAATGTCATTTATTTGAAATGTTTTATCAGCAACTTTTCCAAGTATTTGATAGGGTGCATTATTTTTATTTATTACTTGAATAAGTGAAGGAACATCTTTTTCTTCGAGAGATACTATGATTCGTGAATGGGCTTCTCCAAAAAGTTCGATGTCAGGGCGATAGGTATAATTCATTTCAATATTGGCACTGAGTAATCCTTCAGGATTGAAGCAGCTTTCCGCCAATGTTACTGCAAGTCCACCTTCCGAGCAATCATGAGCAGATTTTATGATGCCTTCTCTAATAGCTTCAAAGCATATATCCTGAATTTTCTTTTCATGTTCCAGATCAACTTTTGGTGCATACCCAGCGATTGTATCGTACTCAACTGCGAGATATTCTGATCCGCCAATTGTATTGCAGGATTTTCCAAGCAGGATAATCACGTCTCCAATATCTTTGAAATATTGAGTTGTGGCTAAGTTCATATTTTCCAATAACCCTATCATCCCGATAGTTGGAGTCGGATACACTGCGCTTTTTATGGTCTCATTATAAAAACTCACATTGCCGCCGGTCACAGGAGTTTTGAAAAATCTACACGCATCCCCCATGCCGCGAATGCATTCTGAGAATGTCCAGTACATTTCCTTTTTATATGGATTTCCAAAATTAAGGCAATTCGTGATAGCAAGAGGTTTTGCACCCGAGCATACAATATTTCTGGCAGCTTCTGCAACAGCTCCTTTTGCACCTTCGTAGGAATTGAGATAACAATATTTTCCATTGCAGTCTGTGGTCATAGCAAGCGCTTTATTCGTGCCTTTTATTCTTACAACCGCTGCATCCGATCCGGGCTCTACAACAGAATTGATTCTTACCATATGATCATATTGGGTATATACATAATTCTTGCTGGCTATGTTTGGAGAAGAGAGTAGTTTCTTCAAAACTTCATTATAATCTTTGGGTTCTTCTATACTATCTGGATTAAAGGAATGCACATTCTCAAGATAGGATGGATATTGAGTTTCCCGCACATAAACAGGCGCTTCACCACCAAGCACAAGAGTCTGGGCAGGAATATTTGCAACAACAATTCCATTTTCTCGTACTCGTAAATTTCCGTCTTCTGTCACTTCGCCAATCTTAACGACATGCAAGTCCCATTTTTCATAGATCTCCTGCACTTTTCCGAAGTTTTTCGGCTCGATAACCAGCAGCATTCGCTCCTGTGATTCCGAGAGCATGATCTCGTAGGGTGTCATCCCACTTTCTCTTTTGGGCACGAGTGATACGTCGATATCAACACCAGTTCCTGCTTTTGCAGCCATCTCTGCAGATGAACAGGTCAGACCTGCTGCTCCCATATCCTGGATGCCCACTACAAGGTTTTGCTTAATTACATCGAGTGTAGCTTCGAGGAGCAGTTTTTCCATGAATGGGTCCCCTACCTGCACAGAGGTTCTTTTTTCAGCGGATTCCTCAGTAAGTTCCACAGATGCAAAGGTTGCGCCGTGAATACCGTCCCTTCCTGTGGAAGAACCGACATACAGTACATAATTTCCAACACCGTAGGCAGCAGCAGTTGCAATATTTTCATGTTTGAGAATCCCTACAGTCATTGCATTCACAAGCGGATTTCCCTCGTAGCTGTCATCGAAATATATTTCTCCGCCTACTGTAGGAATGCCCATGCAGTTGCCGTAGTCAGCAATACCTTTTACCACGCCTTTGAGAAGATGTTTTACTTTGGGATTTTCTAGAGAACCGAAACGGAGTGAGTTCAACGAAGCGATCGGTCGAGCACCCATTGTGAATACATCTCTCAGGATACCTCCTACTCCTGTAGCTGCCCCTTGATAGGGTTCCAGTGCAGAAGGATGATTATGGCTTTCGATCTTAAAAGCAACTGCAAGCCCGTCTCCGATATCGACTACACCAGCATTTTCTTCGCCGGCATCTTTCAGAAGGCATGCTCCTGAACGAGGGAGTGTTTTAATTTGTAGTATTGAATTTTTATAGCTGGCATGTTCCGACCACATTACAGAAAAAATACCAAGCTCAGCGATCGTTGGATCTCTCCCTAAAATTGATAAAATACGCTTGTGTTCTTCTTTTGAAAGACCATGTTCTTCGATGAGTTCATCTGTGATTTTCGGATTCATGTATCCTCGAAAGCTATTTTTATTTTATGAGAGCGATATTCACTAAAAATTTAGTCATCTTTTACTCGTCAAGAAAACTAAGTAGAAAAAAAGAAGATAAAATTTGACATATTGAAGAGGATCATAATTGATTTGGTTTAAAGGAAAAATGAAGATGAAAATAAACATAATCAAAAAAAATGTATGGGAATACTTTTTCTTCCCATTCGGAATTATATAACAAACTAACATATGTATATTAGTCACCCGAAGTGTTTTTGTAATGCCCATACGTGTGCACTTGCAACATTACAATTTCTTGGTAAGAATAAATTCATCAACTGATTCCTTGCTATTCTTCATCCCGGGAATAGTGAGGTTTTTGGATTATGAGAGTTGATCTCTACAGAATGGACCGATTTATGATGCTGAGGGATACTATTTAGAATATGTCTATATATTAGCTAAATAAAAAACATGGAGAAAAAATGAAAAAATACATTTCAATATTGATATTTATAGTTTTGTTACTAAGTAGTAACTTATTTGCAGATAATGTTTTCGTGAGGATATGGAACGTTACAGGATATGAGATGCATGATTGTGGTATATATATAAATTACACCCCTGTACTAGAGGATGCTGTATGGCAACCGGGTTATAACGACTACAATTTCTCTGTAGCAAATCCTGAGTATGCTATTGTTTATGCTTTTGGCTATGCTGATTGTTATGGGGTGGATTTCTATGCTAACGGTCAAAATAGTGTTTACTGGTATGATGACCAGTGGCAAACAACGGTAGAAGTAAGCAGTGAATATCTACCTCTAAATGAATTAACGTTTAATATTTCTATAAATAATTCACTTGATGATGATGCATATAACTGTTGTTTGACAAGGAATCCCGGAGCTGGGCAGGAAGTATTATTTAATAATCAAATACTATCTGTCGGCACTACCAATTATACGCAATATCAAATATGCGTAGATGATGAGCTACAAATTGAAGGATATATCGATGGCTTTTATTCCGGGCAGGTATATGATGTTAGTGATCTTGATATCGTAGATTATGATTTTAATTCTTCAACATTAGTTTTAGAGATTTTCGCAGAGTTAGACTTGGAATATGACGACAATCCCGACTATGATTTCAATACAACAAACTTATCTTCTTCCAGCTGGAACTGGGTCTCTTTCCCTGTTCTTGATCCCAACTACGTAGATCCTATCGACTACGTTCTGGAACCAATACTCGATGATTTGGAAGAAGTGTTATATCAAGAGGATGATATTACTTGGACTGGTTCTGAATGGCAAAATGATATAGGAGATTTTCGAAGTGTAGACGGCTACAAGATCGATATGGATGATGATGCTGAACTTGAAGTTGCGGGTTGGGTTGAAGATCCTTCTACTGTTATGTATCTTGATGAAGATGTTAGTAAAGGACCCTGGAGCCCTATGTTAGGTGTCGGAAACTGGATTGGTTGTTTTATACCTGGAAGTACCGCATGGCAAACGGCATTCTCACAAATCATGGATGAGATCACTTTTATCAAAGCTGATGATTGGTCTTATGTAAAAAACTATTCTGTTCCTTCTGCGAACTGTACTGTTGATTATGGTAAATTATATGTTGTTGGTGTTTCAGAAGACTGTAGTTTTACATGGACTACATTTGGTAAGGGCTCTGATCCATACGAAAAACCCGAAACAATAATCTTCACGTATGAAGAGGAAGCGGATTATATGCCAATATTTGTCGATGACACAGAAGCACTTGATGGTGTCGATGAGATAGGAGTCTTTCTTGGTGAAGAATGCATCGGTGCTAGTGTTATCGAAGAATTTCCAGTCTTTATACCTGCCTACGTTGAGGATACGCTTATAAAAGAAGATGTCGAGTTGACGTTCAGAACTGCATGTTATGACGATAAAAGTATCATGAAAAACATTTCTGTTTTTGTCTATGATGAGAAGGAAGACGATTTCGTTGAGGATACTATTGTACTTGATAATATGAGCTCTGCCCTCGTAAGATTAGGGATCGGTGAAGCTATAGAATTCCCAACAGAATTTACAGTTTATCAGAACTATCCAAATCCCGCAAGAGGAACAACCACAATCTCATTCACGCTTCCCGAAGATCATCAGGGAGCCCAGGTCATTATTTATAATATCAAAGGACAATTGGTGAAAGAGTTAGAAGTGGGTGTTTCCAATGGAGGATTTAATGCTGTGTGGGATTGCACTGATGAGAATAGTAAACCGGTTTCGAATGGTATCTATTTCTATAAAGTTACATCCGGCACATATTCAGAAATGAAAAAGATGTTATTGACACAATAATGTACATACAGTATTATTCTAGTGAATAAATAAATATAATTATTGCGGGTGGGTGAATTTCATCTACCCGCAATGAATCTAGCTAATAAATTGAAGAAGGTTTCATGAACATAAAACATGTATGCATATTTTTTGTTTTAATTTTATCGTGTTCAATATGCATTCTTAAGGCAAATACAGTCATCGTCGATATTAACGGCACAGGTAATTATACCTCCATTCAAGAGGGAATCGATAATTCAATTAATGGAGATACGGTATTAGTCTATCCTGGAACCTATTATGAAAACATTAATTATAATGGGAAAAATATTACCGTTACCAGTTTATATATTCAGACACAAGCAGACTCATTTATCCATAAAACCGTAATTGACGGCAACCAAAATGGGAGTGTTGTTACGTTTGAAAGTGGAGAAGATACCACTGCTGTTCTTTGTGGATTTACTATTCAAAATGGAAGTGGAACGTATAATTTACATAATATTAGAGGTGGAGGAATTTTTTGTATTTACTCTAATCCAAAATTAGTAAATTGTAAAATACAAGATAATAATGCAGAATTCGGTGGTGGTATTCATTGTAGATATTCAATATTATGTATAGCTGGAACTACGATTTGTCATAACCATGCGATATATGAAGGAGGAGGAATATATTTAAGAGACAACTCTAATGTTATTTTCGACAGTATAAATCGATCCAATATTTATTTCAATTATGCGGGATGCGGTTGTGATATAGGAGCTTATGAAATAAACGGAATAGAAATAATAGTAGATACTTTTACAGTTATTGAACCGGATGATTACAATACACATCCTTATGAAAGCTATGATTTTGATATTTATAGCAATAAGATAGAAATGATAAATTGTGACCTATATGTTAGTCCTTTGGGTAATAACACAAGTAGTGGACTTTCACCTGATGATCCATTGAAAACAATATCATATGCGATGACAAAGATCAAGTCGGATAGCATAAGCTGTAATACAATATATTTAGCCAATGGCGTGTATTCACCTACAACGAATGAAGATATATTTCCGATCAATTGCAAAGATTATATTTCTATCCAAGGTGAGGAAAAGGATCAAACGATTCTTGATGGGAATAATGAATACTTCTTATTGTATTCCTATGAAGATAGTGATTTTTCAATAAAAGATATTACATTACAAAATGGTTTCAATGATATTGCAGGGGGAGGGTTCAGTATTAATTATGCTTATAATATTTTGTTAGAAAATGTAAATTTATACTGTAACACTGCTAATAAGGGAGGAGGATTATATATATTCAAGTCGCAAGGTGTGTTTGAGAATTTAATGATACGTAATAATTCTTCTGATGGTGGAGGGGGGGTAAGAATTTCTAATAATTCGGATCCAGCGTTTATTAATTGTATTATAGATGGGAATTATACAATTACTCCGGATTGGGGATTTGGAGGTGCTATTAACAATAATGTTGAGTCAAATTCTGTTTTTATTAATACACAAATAACTAATAATATCTCTGATAATTGCAGTGGTATTACTGTCTCAGGTAATGCTGGCAGTTATTGTGATCCCACATTCATTAATTGTACGATTTGTGATAATTCAGAAAATCCGAGTGGTACCATAAAACAGGGAGATCATTCTCATGTTTCATTAATAAATACCATTTTAAGAAATCCTTCTCAAGAGGAGATAATATTTTGGGAGGGATATCCAGAAAAAACCGTATCATTATCTTACTGTAATATTGATGGAGGGATTAATGCAATAAATACTAACAATAGTGGAACTATTATCTGGGGAGAAGGTAATATAGACGAAGACCCGCTGTTTGTTGGTGGCGATCCGTTCAGTTACGAGTTAACGAAATATTCTCCATGCATCGATGCTGGCACACCGGACACAACCGGACTGCATCTTCCTGCAACCGACTTAGCGGGTAATCCGAGAATATTCAACGGAAGGATAGACATTGGGGCGTATGAGTGCCAGGACACAATAAGTATTGATCAGCCGGATACGAGTTTTATTCATAATCTGTATCTTTTTCAAAATACCCCAAATCCCTTCACGAATGAGACGGAAATACTTTTCATCACAGCGGATTACACAAGGGTAGAAGAATATACTCTTTCAATTTATAACACCAAAGGTCAGCTTGTTCGTAGGTTTGACGGAACAACCAACAATTTTTGGGTAAAGACAAAGATCGTCTGGGACGGAACTGACGAGCAGGGTAGGCAGGTTGCACCAGGAACTTATCTGTACAAATTAGAGTACAATGGACATGCGGTAGTGAGGAAGATGGTTCTGTTTCGCTAGCGCTCGAAATGTAAAATGAAAAATTAATAATTTAAAATGGAAAATATGGAGTCGACGACTCCGTCGTCGCATAAACCAAATGATTTTTCATGTTATAATCGAAGAATCAAAGCGAAGATGCATAAAGGAAAGAAGCAAACAATAAAAAGCTTGTCATCCTTGAGGAAGTGTAACGACCGAAGTATCTCCCTACTTGTTCAATTATCGATTTTGCGAGACCCTTCGACCAGTCTTCGCTCCGCTACGCCTTGACAAGCAAGCTCAGGGTGACAAATGTTTTTAGTTGGGGGGTGGATTGAATTACCAAAGCCTTGTGATTGGTTTCTTCTTACCTTCGCAAAGTTTCATTTCCTTGACAACGAAAAGTGCTCATAGCGTTTTCTTCATAACCATAACATGAGGCAGGTCTATATGATAAAAGTATTTAAGACTGCGAATGGCAAATTTGTCGAGAAAGAGCAATACGATCTTCTCGAAGAAAATATCTGGGTGTATCTTGTGTCTCCCACACAGGAAGAGATCGAGTTGATCACTGCAACGTTTGAGATTCCAAAGGATTTTATTGAAGACCCTCTCGACGAAAATGAGAGTCCCCGTATGGAGCTCGAAGATGGTAAGAGACTCATCATTATTCAGACTCCTTATTTCCAGGATGATGAAGAAGCTGCTATCCAATTTATCACGCTGCCTTTGGGTATAATTCTCACGGAGAATTGCATTATTACGGTTTCTTCAAAGGATGATGATGTACTTCGAAATTTTGTGAAAGGGCGGGTGAAAAATTTTTCGACTGCAAAGAGAAATCGCTTGATACTTCAGATATTATCCCGAACTGCAACAGTATATTTGAATTATTTGAAAAAAATAAATAAAATTTCCAATAATATAGAAGATCAGCTCGAAGATTCCATGAACAATGAACGGCTTATGGATCTGCTGGACCTACAGAAAAGCTTGGTATATTTTGCCACTTCACTGAGATCAAATGAATCTGTTTTGGAGAAATTATCCAGGGTGGGTGTATTTACCAAATATGAAGAAGATGAAAATCTGCTTGAAGATATGATCATTGATAACAAGCAGGCAATTGAAATGACCGCGATCCATTCAAATATTCTACGAAGTACGATGGAAGCCTTTGCTTCGATGATATCTAACAATCTGAATAAAGTATTGAAATTTCTCACCTCAGTGACAATTATACTCATGCTGCCGACCCTTGTTTCAAGTATTTATGGGATGAATGTTCCCCTACCTTTTGATCGCTCTCCACATGCATTTGTAATATTAATGGTGGCATCACTATTGCTTGCATTGGTCGGTGTGATAATATTTATAAAACGGAAATGGTTTTAACCATATAAGGATACTCATGAAAAAATATTTAATCTTCGGAATAATAACTTTTGTTTTATTGAGTTCATTCCCCTTATACACATTCGCAATTGATGAAGGTTTTAATGAGAAAGAAAGTCTGACTGCTGCATTGTGGCAGCAAACATCATCGGAATACAGAGCACTTTGTTATCAAGCATTCAATGTAGCACGTGACAGAATTAATATAGATCTTAAGAAAGAGTGGGCTAAGCCAAGAGCTGTCATAATTGATATCGACGAAACGATCATATTCAATGCAAAATATAATGCCACTGATGTTATCAGGGAACAGGAATATCCCAAGGAATTTTATGAATGGATCGCTTCGGATGACGCAACACTTATACCGGGATCAGATGAATTTTTACAATTTGTTAATGAAGAAGGATACACTATCTTTTATGTAACAAACAGGCGGGATGAATGTACTGATATTACCCTTCAGCAGATAGTTGATCTTGAACTTCCTCAAGCTGATAGAGAGCATTTACTAATGAGAGGAACGGATCATACAAAGCAAGGAAGAAGAGATAAAGTAAGTGAAGATTATGTTGTAATCCTTTTTATAGGTGATAACTGCGTAGATTTTTATGGGGATTATTATAATGAATCAATTGAAGAGAGAAAAAATATCACGGATTCACTTCAAGCAAAATGGGGGCGGGAATTTATCATATTACCCAATCCAATGCACGGTTCTTGGCAAAAAGCACTGTATCATGGAGTAGTTGATTGGTTGTCAGATGAGGAAAGCTTGAGACATAAAGCTTCGCTCTTAGAAATTATTGAATAAAAAAGAACCTCTCTGGACGAGAGGTTTAGAGATATATAAATCGAATTTTACTTACTATCTAAAGGATTTCCAATTTATCCAAAATTTATCTTTTCTTTACTTTCCTTTTCAGCGTCAACTTCATGTATGGTAACTCTATCAGAGATATCTTCAGAAATGGTAACAAAAGCAATAGTTTCTTTACGCATATTCTTCACAACATCTGTAATAAGGCGGACTGCAAATAATGAGCCATCCTTACGTATGTTTACACTTTCACGCACTTTACCCTTCCATTTCGTGATTTCGCTCTTTGTAGTGTATTTATGAAGATCAGGTGGTGAAAACATACGTACATCCTTGCCAATAAGCTCCTTTACTTCGTAACCATGCATAATTGCATCTGCAGGATTTGTGTATATGATGTGTCTGTCGGTATCGGTAAGAGTTATACCCAAACGCACGGTTTCAAATGCTTTTTTTGCATGCTCTGCGCTCATTCGTCCTGTCAGATCTTCCGAGATCGTCACAAAACCGACTGTATCTCCTTCGATATTTTTTACTACGTCAGATATCAAGCGTACAGGAAAAGATGAACCATCTTTGCGTAAATTTATGCTTTCTCTTGTCATACCCTTCCATTTATCGATTTCATTAACTGATGATATATTTTCTTCTGGAGAGAAAATGCGTACGTCTTTACCAATCAATTCTTCAACAGAATATCCGTGCATCTTTGCATCTGCAGGATTCGAGAAGACAATATTTCTATCCCGATCCGTAATAGTTACGCCAAGGCGCATGGTTTGTATTGCTTTCTGCAATCGGATCAAACCCTGTTCGGCTTGTTTTTGCTCGATAATCCTACCAAGCTGTTTTGCGATAGAGTTAAGCAGTTCCCGCTCATCTTTTGTAAATGGACCTTCAAAACTTTTCGGTTTCTTTTCAAGATAACCAATCTCGATAGTTGCGACGGATTCTCCATAAACTTTAATTTCACTTTTGAGATGAGAAACAGGTGCATGATAATTCTCGGTGTGGAATTCCTTTTCACCCCATGTAACTTTTGCACAAGTGATCGCCGGAAATTGCCAGGCTTTTGGTACTTGCTCAATTGTTCCTTTTAAGACACCTTCAATGGTGATATTCGGCTTTTCTACAAGACTTGTTATATTATAAAGGCATTTGACTTCACTGATTCTCTGGTTAAGATTTCGAGCTATCTGAAGCAGATTTTCACGCGTTTGTTGATATTTACTCTCCATAATTTCGAGTTCTCGAATACGCTTGTTTTTCTGTTCAAGCTCTTCCATGACCTTTTTCTTTGAAGGACCACCAATCATTGTATCTCCTTAATATGAATAATCAATATTTATAATCACAAATTTTTTCTGTCAATAATGTATCAAAAATTATACTTCACATGGAATATCAATGAATTTCATCTTGACATTGAATCTCTCCGACACAAGTTTACCAAGATTTTGTATTCCGAGTTTCTCTGTATTATAGTGTCCCGCATTAATAAAATTCATGCCGATCTCCTCAACTTCACGTACTATGTTTTCTTTTATATCTCCTGTGATGAAAGTATCAGCACCTTGTTTGTATGCTTCGGAATATTCAATAGAACTCCCACCTGATATTATGCCGACTTTTTTCACCAATTCATGACCAGCTGCAAGGATATAGGACTGAGTATGAAGCATAGTATTAACATATGCTACAAAATCGATAAATTTCATGTTTTCCCCCAAATCCCCAATATATCCGATCTCACCATAATAAGGAGAATTCAGATGCTCCAGATTCCTGAGCTCAAGTAGGCGTGCCAGACTGATATTATTACCTATTTCAGGATGGGCGTCAAGAGGCAGATGATAACCACATAAATTAATATCGTGCTCAATTAAAAGTTTTATTCGATTTTTGAAAATCCCTACTATTCGAGGAGGATCGCCAAGTTGGCTCTTAAATAAACCGTGATGAACAATGATCATATCAGCTTTTTCGTCAATTGCCTTCTCAATGAATTGTCTGGAAAGACTTACGCCGATCACGATCTTCGAAATATTTTCTCTGCCTTCGATCTGGAGTCCATTGTGACAATAATCATTGAAGGTATCAGCTTTCAAATACTCATTGCAAAATTTTACTATTTCATTTCTTTTTACCATTTATCACCTCTATGAACTTTTAATCATTGCATAAGCATTGTGATTATGAATGGATTCAATGCTCTCTACTTCGATAGAGAACTTTAATATCCTTGAATCGTTCTTTAGAGCTATTGCTATATCGCGAGTAATGTCTTCGACGAATTTTGGATTATCATAACTTTTCTCTGTTACATATTTCTCATCGGGTCTTTTAAGCAGCGAATAAACCTCACAGCTTGCAGATTTTTCGATTATCTCTATGAGCTCTTCAAGCCACACAAAATCATTGTATACAATATTAACTGTCACGTATGCTCGTTGATTGTGTGCGCCATACCGGCTAATTTCTTTTGAACAAGGGCATAGAGAAAGCACCGGTACTTTTGCATTCATTTCAAAAATAAATGCCTTGCCTAAGCTTGCTTTAAAGCCACATTGATATGAGGAAAGAGACTCCTCTTTTGTTACAGGTGCAGCTTTTTTGATGAAATAAGGAAATTCCATTTCAAGATATGCAACATCCGCATCCAGTTTAATTTTCATCTCTTTAAGCAGTTTTTCAAGATTATCAATGATCGTTTCCTGGTGGTAGTGGTGAAGGATCTCTACAAATCTGCTCATATGAGTGCCACGGAAATCATGAGGAAGTTCAACGTACATATTGATGTCAGCAACGGAATTTTGAGTGCCATTTGATCTGTCCTGAAGAACTACAGGATACTTGAGTCCCTTGACGCCAACTTTATTGATTGGAATTTTCCTTGTGTCTTTTTGGTTTTGAATATCATTCAGTTTCATTGCAAATCCTTACTGAAATGTGCAGTTGAGTCTAAAAGAGTAAAGTTATATCTATTAAAATATTTTGAAAAAACATAGCAAAGTTCCCCATTATTTTCATATATAATAAGTGCTTCGACATCATCTTTCCGATCCACAAGTTTAATCCCATTTTCATGTCCCATAACAAAAAGTGCAGTACATAACGCATCTGCAATTGTAGTATTTGGCGCTATGACTGTAACACTTACAGAGTTGTATGAAGGAAGCCCTGTCTTAGGATCTATGATGTGATGAATGCGTATTCCGTCTTTTATAAAAAATTGCTCATAATCTCCGGAAGTTACTACTGCTCGATCTTTTACTTCTATCGAACCAAATAATGATGATTGATTTCGAGGATGCTGAATGCCGATCTTCCAGACTTCAGTCTCTGGGTTCCTCATAACAAATAGGTCGCCACCAGCATTAATGGCAGAATTCGATATACCCAACTTCCTTAAATAGGCAACTGCTTTATCGACAATATATCCTTTTGCAATTCCTCCGAGATCAATAAATATTTTGGGGTCATCTGTAAAAAATTTGCTGTCCTTGCAATAAATTTTCTCATATCCGACACAAACAAGAGCAGAATCTATCTCTTCAGCAGAGGGCATAATTTCGTTAACAAAATCAAACATATGAATTATCTTCCCTACTGTCACATCAAATACGCCACAGGATTCAATACTTATCTGCCTTGAAATATTTAGGATATTCTGCATATCTTGTGAAATGGGTATCGAATTTTGGCAATTATTTATTTTGTTGGTCTCACTCTCAGGATAAGTTAATGAAAACTGTTTTTCCGAGGTTTGAATAATTGCAAAAGCTGAATCAATAATTTCTCTATTGTGCTTGTTTCTTTCCTGAATATCAATAGTCACAAAAGTGCCGAGAGCAAACTGTGTTTCCTTGAGAGGTCGGCTTTTCTCATACGATATCCTCAGATAAATAACTCCGAGAAGTATTATGAGAAAACCTATTTGAATGATTTTTCTTTTCACGATTAAAGAAGAAAAAGCACAAAGCCATGACACCCTATCATAATCTTTGTGCTTTTATATAATTTAGATTTCTATTTAATTAATCCTAACCAGTCACCAAGAAGGAATTGAACTCTTCCAATGAGAAGTGAGATACGAGCCATCACAGTATAACCGAATGATGCACCGAATCCAACCATCATGAACCAGATACCAATGGAAGTGAATTTTCCGTAAACTCCTTCATGTGCTTTGGAAAAGAAGAAATATAAAAGGATGCTTATAGTCCCAATAAATATCAATATGATGTTGATATTATTGAGAGGAAGCATCATTGATCTCATTTGAACCAGCACAGTTGCGTGCATGGACATCGGAACACCCATACCTACCATACCCATACCAAACGCAATAGGATAACGGCTGACCCAGCTAAATTTTGAAGAAAATCTGAACCAGTATAAGAAACCGATAATGAAGGGTATTATAAGAATGTATTCCTTTTTAAGGAACAATGGGTTATATGCGTACGGGATAAAGGCATTATAATAAGTATAAGGAATATAATAACCCATCGAAACGCCTACGAAGAGGTGCTCTGCAAATTTGTAGAAGGGATTATCCTTGTACAGGAAAGAGAACATGCAGAGTGTCAAAAATGCAGCAATCCAGATTCCAATTGTTTCAGTCATTTTTACTCCTTATTTACCAAACTTTTTTTTCTGTGCACGTTTATCAAGGAAGTACCCGACATTACCAAGAATGATGAAGAAAATAATGAGAACGTGAACAATTGCCTGGGCATCCATACCGATACGGGCTTTATTATACTTATAGAGTCGTGCTAATTCCGGCAACTCTTCATATTGTGCTTCGACCCATGCCTGGTCACGTGCGTAGTTCTTACTGAACTCGTTTCCATACATAGCAAAGATATCAACGAGCTGTTCGTATTCGGCTGCACCTTTTAAACCACCAAGACTACCAACAAACTGGCCCGATTGAAGATAGGGATATACATCAGCAGCCATAACTGCTGTAAGACCAACTGCCACATCGACACCGAATTTAGCACGTGCATAGATTACCCAGAATTGACCCATTGAGGATCCTGAAATTTCTACAACAACCTGTATATTGTCATAATTTTTCATATTCTGCATGATGGGAAGATTCTCTAGTTTAAGCCCTTCACTGTTTGTTTCCACAGCTTCTGCAATATCATCACCCATACCAAGCATAATGGGAAGTTTCGTGCTCCATGGTTTAAAACCGAAGTTACAATAATCAACATTTGCTTCTATATTCGGGTAATCTTCTTTAACTTCAGAAAGAGCCATCTGAATAATAGCCGCTCCCTGCGGAAGGAAGGAAATCGTGAAGACTTTTATGTTTCTTTCAAAACAGTGTCTGAGAATTGCCAGGTCCATAGGATATAATTCTGGTAGAACACCGGGGTCATGAGTGAAGTCCATAAGAACCGCCATATCGTCTTTGCCGGCAGCGGCATCAATATGACGGTAAAGGTTTTCAACCGGTGTGGTTGTATAGGTTTTGAATCCAAGACGAAAAACAAGAGGTAAAACGACTGCGAGTAAAAGGATCACATAGATTATTCTTCTATCAACTTTTTGAATTCTATCTACAAATTTCATAATGCCCCCTTAATCCTTTCCGCCAAGATATGAACGCTCGATCCCAAGCATGATCTTTAGAGATGTTGCAGTCATACCAAGACCTACACCAAGCGCAATACCACGCTTAGCTGCCAGATTAGGCACGTTGAGTATCCATTCTGTAATGTCTGGTATCCAGTGAGTAATTGCCTGACCGATTGAGACTCGTCCCAGCATCACGATTATTGCAGCAACAAGAAGTACGGTCGCCTCAATTGAACGAGCTCGGAATGCTTTGTATGCTGCAGACGCTATATAGAATGCAAGGAGAGAGAACATAGTAGCACCAAGCGGAACATTGAAATTTTTGAATATCCACATATATGGAGTACCCTCCTGGATACCCCAGATAAATCCAACTGCTGTAGTAACCACCAGTGCAGTAAGTGTAACAATACTGTATCCCCAGGTTGGGGCTTTACGTTTGATCTTATTATAGTGAACATATACAAGACTGAACACACCAAGTACGATCGCAAAAGGACCAATGACTTTCGTCCATTTCATGAACCATTCAAGGTAGTCCGTAGAGATCTTGCTTGGAATAAATACATGAGCCACGAAGAGTAAGCCAAGAATCAAAACTATCATTAAGGGTATTTGTCTTTTCATTATGAAACTCCTTTCTATTTAGCCGGGAACCAGTTCATAAAGAACGTAAGGTGAACAGTTGAAAGTAGAGTTCCAACAACGACAGTAATAACAATAAGAAGTTTCATATAGTCTTGCGCCTTTAGTGTACCGAGAATAAGAGGTTGGTTGGAAAGATAAGCACTTGCTGCATATAGTTCCTCACCAATTAGTGTATAGTCACATGTTGTGATGAAGAATGGTAACTGATTAACTGCGTCTGTGCCTGCGATCTGGATTGCTCCTGTAGCGCTGCCCGTTTCTGTCATAAGAAGTGATTCAGCCCAGAACATTCCCATATAGAAGTTCGTTGCAGTTTTTTCACGAATCATTATACCATTCACACCAGCCACAAAAGCGAACTGTGCCTGTGTGATAAAGAATACGCTATTTTTATCGTAAGTATCAGGACGACCAGCTTCATAATGTGCTTCTTTGACTATTTCCTGAGCAATAGGAAGCACGATGAAGTCACGGCATGGAACAAGTATTCTTGTGTCGTATTCGGCTGCTTTCTTAGCAACTTTACTGAGAATTGCCAATCCGGCAAGCGTAGCCACATCACTGATACCACTCAATCCTGGAACAAAGAGGATCGGGCGACCCATTTCTGTTGCACGCCCAATTGCATTATCGATTTCCTGAATGCCTGCTATCGGACGAATATATAATCTCTTACCTTTTCGTGCTGCTTTGATCATGAAAAATACAAGCGCTGCAAATACAAGCACTGCAACAAGAGTAATAATCTCATCATTATTGAACCAATTCTGTTTTGGGAAGATATATTGTTCTCCGTTTGGTGCAGTATAGTGAGGAGTATCAATGAAATGTCCTTTTCCGTCCGTTTTTCTGATATAATATTTGAAGGATCGAGCATTTGTACAATGTGCATCATAGAGCATTCTCATTCGATTTTTATCAGATTTCAATTGATTAGCTTCTTTTACGATCTGGGGTTTATCTTCAATATAATCAGTATATCGATTTATACGATTCTCAATTTCATCAATTTTTTCTTTATCAGAAACAGTTTCCAATTCCTTTTGTAGTTCTGCAATTTCTGCCCTGATCTCTTCATCCTGCTGTTTTAGCTGATCAAGATAAAGTGCTTGAGTGTAAAATGGATATTGATCGTCATAATTTGCAATGCTAAGATAAGTGCTGAAATAAAGCCGCTTTTCATCGAGAGAGAAACGTGGTCTTCCTCGGAATTGCACCGCTTCATAAGAAACTTTATCAACATATTCTCTCTCTCTGAATGAAAGTTCTTTTGCAAATCGGTACACTTCACTTATATGATTAATCTTGTATACCTGAAAATGGTAATCAATTTTTTCTTTCATCTGTTCATTAGGTGGACTGTCGATTACGACCAATTGCATCACAGGATCAAATCTGAAGGTATGAGTAATGGCAAAATCTTCAGGTAATGGTTCCTGTCCCCTATTCTTGCAGACAAATGTACCTTTGATCTCCATCGGTTCAGTATGATCCCAGTCAACATTGAACTCAAGCTTATTATCGAGAACGTATTCGGTTTTTGTGGTACCATTAATAGTTAAGATCAGGCGGGTTACTTCGTACATAGAATTTTCACTAATGAAGTAGTTAACTGTCAGCTTGGTAAATTCATCGTTATAGGTTAACTTAGAGAGGCCATAATATGGATAATCGAAGAAAACCTGTAGTTGATCACCTTTATCATTTGGAAGGTCTTTTACAGTGAAATGAACAGGAGGTTTGGACAGGATTGTAGAAGTAATGCTCTCAGCAGGGATCGGTTCGTCTTTTGCAAGCGTTTCCTGATTCTTTCTGTCCTGTTCTCCTATATTGAATTTGTACCATTTCATATTTGCAGGATTAAATGCATCAAAGCGCGCCGCAATGGAATCGTAAGGTACTATTGCATTTGTCTGAGGTGTATAAGGATAGGCATCAGGACGTGTAAATATAAGATGCTGATCATCAAATTCATCATAAAGATAGATGTTGAATTGTTTTTGGTCATCTGTAAAAATGGGCAATGACCACTCAAACTGCATTTGCTTTTTATCCGTAACAGCCACTGCATAAAATTCTTTCAATTTTTCAGGCGGGTCATCAGTTGTTTGACCGCTCGCAATTTCGGATAGAGGAGAAGCAGAACGGTTCATATTAAGTGCCTGAATCGCATAATAATAGTCTTTTCCAACTATTAATTTTGTCAGAATGTACTTAATCTGTTCCAGCTTCATACCTGCAAGAATCGTAGATGTGGTGTCCACAGTTCCATCTTCGGTAGTATCAATATCGGTGAACTCCTCCATTTTTGTATGATAGATATATTCTTTATTAGGAATAACAACGAGCATGCGATAATGATCCATCATAGGACCATAAACTTTCATGTCACGGGGAACTGTTCGGAAGAGTACTTCTGCTCCTTTTGTTCCTTTTTTCTGTCCCTTTTCATGTTTCAATTTAGCACGAGAGGTTGCATCAACAAAAAATGTCCAGCCCTGATCCACATATTTCATAGTATCGGCCGCAACACCCATCTTGGCATCCACAGGGATCTTTCCGATATAGAATAAACTATCAGGAGTATAACCGCGATAAATACGATATTCAATGATGCGTTTCTCTTTTGGCAGAGGTTTCCAGCTCAGCATAAGTCCTCCGCCGTCATCATGAGGAACATTTTCAACTTTCAGACCTTCAACGGCTTCATTATTGGGGACTATTTTCCCAAATGCGGAACTCATAAGTAACAGCGTGAACATCAAAAGCAACAGTCCAAATTTACTACAAACTTTCACTTTTGTTGCTCCTTTCTTTATGTTTTTTTATTTCTCTATTATTTTCTCACCAAACGTAAACAAATTTCCAGATTGATAAATATCGAATTGAACTTTGGAGAAAGGTTGGATGTGTATATTTTTATTGGAAACAGTTCCTTTTTCAAGGTCAATAGTGATCTCTTCCCCTTGTGATAATTTTGAAAGAACAATATCCGTAATAGTTAATATTGGCATTCCAGAATTAATAGCATTCCTTTTATAGATTGCACCAAAAGATTCTGCGAGGATAGCTTGAATACCAAGAGATGCAAAGCAATCAACCGCCTGCTGACGTGATGAGCCCGCACCAAAATTTTTACCGGTTATAACAATATCACCCTTCTCGGCTTTGGATGCAAAATCTTTCCATCCCTCAAGATTATCAAAGGTATATTGCCCCATTTTGTTGATATCTGTGATCGCAAGATATTGATTATGAAAAATCATATCAGTGTCAATATCATTAATAAGAGTGTTCTGATGGTCAACAACGAGCCAAACTTTTCCTGTTATTTTACAATCTTTTTGCATTATAGATAAAGACGTGACTATCCATTTATGATGTCAATTTTTTTGCTTAATATATCCCATTCAATAATTTCTTTTTCATAATTAAATTTTCCTAACCAAAAATCGATTGCAGAAAGGTCCTTCTTGATTCTTTAAAGAGCTCGTCAACATGATGAACAGAATTCATGAATTCATCCATATATTCATTTGGGATCGGAGGTCCGGATACATTATTCAGAGAGAGAGGATTAATAGCTTTATCGTGATTATAGATTGTGTAATGCAGGTGTGGGCCGGTTGACCACCCTGTTGAACCCACATAGCCGATCACTTCTCCCTGATTCACTCGTTTGCCTACATAGATATTCTTGGCATAGGCGCTCAGGTGTCCATAGAGAGTTTTAAAACCGTTAGCATGACGGATCATTACAGTATTTCCATAACCTCCGTTGTTTCCAGTTGGCGTTGGATGTCCTCCCTTCCAACCTTTATGAATTAATGTCCCATCCGCAGAACTAACCACGGGTGTACCCATAGGTGCTGCATAATCTACTCCATTATGGAGCCATACTTTTTTGGTGATCGGGTGCAGGCGCATTCCAAAATATGAGCTTATGAAAGAGTAATTCAGAGGAGAACGTAGAAAAGCTTTTTGAAAGGATTCTCCATCAGCTGAATAATATCCTCGCACATTGCCGCCATTATCATAGTAATATGCAGTGAGATCAAAAAGTTTCCCATGATACGATGCTCCCAAAATATTTCCATATTTGAGGATTTCCCCATCATGACTAAAAGCTTCATATATGATAGAGCATGTGTCACCTTCTCGAGGATCAATAAAGAAATCAATATCCCATTGAAAAATGTCACTGAACTTCATTACTAATTGCGGGTTTAATCCCCCATTTACAAGAGTTTCATACAAAGATGATTTCAATATGGTTGTGAGCAAACGGATGTCTTTTTTAAGCACTAACTTTTCATGAAATACTTCAAATTCATCAGTGGAATCTCTTGCAACAATATATTTATCTATTTTATTTGGTAAATATTCTATGACTTGAACCACTCCAAGTGTGTCAATTTTGAGATGGAAACCGTCATTTGGATGAGAATATCTCAAATCATAAAGTTTATTCAACTCTTTTGTGATCTTATACGCATCTTGATAAGAGACATCATTATCCAGAAAGATTGAATAAAGTGACTTTCCAGTTTGTAATTGTCCATACACATGATCGTAGGGATCTGGAGGTTCGATTTCAATAAGCTGATCCTTGTGTGTGCATGAGATCAAAATGATGACAAGTAACAGTAATAAAAACAAGCTCTTCATACGTTGAATTACAGCTCACCTTTTATTGCAGCAAAGGCAGCAGTGACAGGGCTTGCCAAATAGGTTTCTCCATCACCCTGCTTGCCTTTGAAATTTCTATTGGATGTTGAAATTTGAACTTCACCCTTGCCTGTCATGCCAATTTGTCCTGATGCACATCCTCCGCATCCCGGATTTGACACAATAGCTCCAGCATTGAAAAGAATTTCTAAAAGACCTTCTTTGAGCATTTGTCCGTAAACCTCTCTTGTGGTAGGAACGACCCGAAGCATTACGCCTTCTGCAACATGATTATCTTTCAGAATGTCAGCAAGATAACGCATATCCTCAATGCGACCGTTCGTACATGATCCCACGAAAACAGAACCAATTTTTAATCCTTTTAGTTCCGATACATTTTTGACATTATCGGGTTTTGGCGGACAGGCAATTTGGGTTTGCAAGCCGGAAACATCGATCTCAATTTCTTCTGAATACTGTGCATCTGCGTCAGCAATAACGAATTTTGGATCTTCGCCGGTTCTTAATTTCAACCATTGGGTTACCTGATCATTTTGCTCGGGAAATGCAACAATGCCGCCCATTTCAGTCATCATACTACACAAAGTAATATAATCAGCAAAAGTCAAATACTGCAAGCATTCACCATAATATTCAATACATTTACCAAGTGCACCCTTGCTGCCGATCCTCTTGAGGATGTATAGCACAAGATCCTTTCCTGTAGCAGGATATGAAAATGTTCCTTTTAAATTGATCTTTATTGTTTCCGGGACTTCAAACCATGTTTTTCCTGTGCGGAATCCGAATGCAATATCCTGATCCCCCATTCCTTGTCCAAAGGCATTAACTGCTCCAAGAATATTGAAATGGCTGTCAGTTCCGACCAGAGTTCTACCGGGTCGTGCAAATCCTTTTTCCATGAGAATATGTGTGCCGATACCTGCATCAACGTCATAGACCTTGAGCCCGTTCTTAAGAGCGAAGTCACGGCATATCTGCTGATTATTTGCATAAGGAATGGTTTTGGCAGGTGCAACAGTATCAAACGTGAAAAACACATTATCTTTATCAGGTAATTCTGCATTGGGATAGTGCTTTTCTAAATTTTTTACAACATTAGGTCCGCCAAAATCACGCGCTGTACGAATATCGAGCTTCATCCACACGATTTTACCTGCTGATACCTCTTCATCAGAATGAAGCTGAATAATTTTTTCTGCAATTGTTTTACCCATTGTAATCCTAAGAAATTTCTTCAAGCTCGACAGTGAAATGTCTGAGCAATTTTGGTTGATAAGTTATGCGTAATCCCTTGAGCATATGCCTGTTATCCATAACTTTTTTCACTGTTTGAACAACAAAATCGAGGTGTGATCTTGTATATACACGACGAGGAATTGCAAGCCGTACAAGTTCGAGCTCCGGGTAGATAGTTTTACCAGTTTTTTCATCAGTGTATGCAAACATAAGACTGCCAATCTCTGCACTTCGAATGCCACCTTCGATGTACAGCGATACGGAAAGAGCTTGTCCTGGAAAATATTCTTGAGAAACATTTGGTAGGATCGAACGCGCATCAAGATAGATCGCATGACCGCCGGGTGGTTTCACAATTGGAATTCCCTGTTCTAATAGGCTTTCTCCGAGATATGCAGTTTGCTCAATTCGATATTTCAGATAATCCTCGTTCAAACCCTCTTGCAGACCGATCGCCACAGCTTCAAGATCACGTCCTGCCATTCCGCCATAGGTTCTGAAACCTTCTGTTATGATCAATCTGCTTATCATTCGTTTAGCAAGCTCAGTATCTTTCATAGTTATAAATCCACCAATGTTTACAAGTGCATCCTTTTTTGCAGACATGGTTGCGCCGTCAGCGTGAGCAAAAATTTCTTTAGCAATATCTTTGACCGAAGTATTTTCGTAACCCTTTTCCCTCATCTTTATGAAATATGCATTCTCAGCATAGCGGCACGCATCAATAAAGAATGGCACATTAAGCTTTTTCCAAAAATTATAAACCTGCTTGATATTCTCTAACGAAACCGGTTGACCACCCCCGCTGTTATTGGTAATTGTAATCATAGCAACCGGAATATTATCCACACCAACTTCATCCACGAGTTTTTGAAGTTTACTAATATCAATATTTCCTTTAAACGGATAGATGCTTGCCGGATCCATTCCTTCATCAATAACACAAGCTATCGGGATACCGCCGTTATTGCGAATATTTCCCTCAGTTGTATCAAAATGGATATTGCTTGGAACATAATCACCCGGCTTGAGAATCGTTGAAAAAAGGAGCGCTTCTGCTGCACGTCCCTGATGTGTGGGAATCACATTTTCGTAGCCAAAGATGCTTTTAATTGATTCCTCAAAATGTAAATAGCTCCTGCTTCCAGCATAGGATTCATCACCCCGCATGATACCAGCCCATTGTGAATCGCTCATTGCAGAAGTCCCGCTGTCTGTTAGAAGGTCGATGAAGATATCTTCAGCTAAGATATTGAAAAGGTTATATTTTGCCTGTTTGATCTTATGTATTCTTTGCTCTCTACTCAGCATTTTGATGGGTTCAACCATCTTTATCTTAAATGGTTCGGCAGGATACTTTGCCATATGATCTCCTTTGATTAATTACTCTTTTAATGAGTTATTTTGAGTGAATTCAATTATTTTTTCATGTTCACTGCTAATTTCCTTAAAAAAACCTATTTAAAAAGCGCACCTCAATAGCAGTAAAGAAAATTAAAGAGTTTTTATTTATTTTTTATTTTCTATGAAAAAATACCGACTTAAATAATTGATCCTGTTTATCAAAGCGGGATTGTTTTTATGAAATTTTGCCAGATTATCCAGTGCAAATTTCAGGTTCCGACCCTCTTCATTCAGAATTGTCTCTTTGTTTTTAATAAGATTTTTTTCAATTTTTTCTTTGATCATTTCCACAAAATACATAAAATAGATCATTGAATTATTTTCCTCATTCAGATAATGATACGCAATTGCAATATTGAAGTAAACTTTTGGATAATCGTTATATTTAATCTCACTTTTATATTCTTTTAACGAATTTTTCCAATCACCCGTAAGAGAGAGCACATATCCCTTCCAGAAATGGAGTTGTGGATAGTAGGGAGAAATCTGCTCCAACTTTTTGTAGATTTGAAGTGCTTTTGTATGATTATCACTTAATGTATAGAGCAATCCCCAATGGTATAACAGATCAGTATTATTGGGGATGTATTGGTATGCAATCTCAGCTTCATGAATTGCATTTTTAAGTAAATTACTGTCTTGTGATGAGTAATATCCTTTTGATTTAGAAAAATGTGCGAGTCCCTGTACAGTTCTATACTGTTTGAACGTGCAGATTAATAAAATGAAAACAAACACTATCAAAATATATTTAGTTACAGAATTGGGTTTTTTTTCCGCATCATTCGAATAATCGGCTGATAACAAGCCTGCCAGTATAAAGAAGTAGATAAGAATTGGTGGGATTCGCATCGTGATGGAAAATAAATTATGAATCAATAAAAGTAAGAGCGAAAATGCCGTGATATAGATAAAATATTTATCATTCGAATTTATCTTTCTTTTATATTGTTTGATTAAAGCAAATAGAAAAATAAAATATAGAGCAAGCCCGATAATACCTGTTTCCGCCCATATCTCAACGAATTCGTTATGAGCATGAGAAATAATATCTTCCTGACCAAGCAGCTTATAATCATTAAGTCTGTATCGAGGGAATTCATGTACGAAAGTGCCTAAGCCGCTGCCCAATAACCAGTTATCCTTAATATACTCAGCATTTGCTTTGTAGACACGCTCACGAAATGTAATCGTCTGAGGACGCATGGTTCTAAAAACATAATTGAAGCTTAATACTAAAATTATCAAAATCGTACAAGAAACAACTAAATGTAATTTCTTTCGTTTTTTTATAGCATAAATAAAGTATAACACGAGAAGTACAATAATTAGACTGAGCATTCCTCCTCTGGATTGTGTCCAAAACAAAAACAGGAGTGCGATTATCATGCTGATTAACGCTGTGATATGAACCCATTTTATTTTTGTTGTTTTCCATGTATATAGAATAAACCCAATTGTGACCAGCAGATAACTTGCGAGATAATTTGCATTTGCCCAGGTTAATTGCAGTCGAGAAAAATTAGAGAAAGTGGAGTAGTTTTTCTGCAAAAATACTCCGAATACGATTGATACTATAAAACTTAAAAGAAAGCTATTACTAATAAAGAGCTTTTCATTACTGTTGATTTGTAACTGAGATATTATAATGAAAAGTAATGTATACGGAAAGAGATAGTACAACTGCTGAAACCCGAATGCAACTACCGGTTGAAATATAGTGCGCAAAATTATATATATGAGATAAAGAGTTATGGTAATGACAGGGAAAGTAAACTTAATATTCTTATATTCTTTAGCTACAATGAACACCACAAGTATAACTAAAATGAGTATCTGCTGGACTAAAATTTTTGTGGGAAAAAAGAGAAGTTTTTGAGCAGTAAAAAATAATGGATTAATTACAATGAGAAAAGCAGTAATATAGATCAGAGGTTGAATCTTATGAATAATATCTGATGGAGTTTTTTTCATGAATCTTATAAAAAAAAAGCCCCACCCCGAATAAACGAGATAGGGCTATATTTGTAATCTATTATCTCATAAGGATCATCTTCTTCACTGAAGTGAAGTCATCAGATGATACTTTGTAGAAGTAGACACCATTAGGTGCATCACCAGGATTCCAGGTGGCGAAACCACTCTCGCCCTGAACTGTATCAACAAGCTGACCAAGTACGTTATATATCTTGATCTGAGCATTGTTGTGAATACTGTTTTTTAAATTATATTGGATAGTAGTTTTATTGTTAAATGGATTAGGAGAATTTTGTCTTAAATAATTTGACAACTGTGGAACATCAGGGTCATCTACTGATACAAATCTATCAACAACAGCACGCATCATAATATTTTGTGGAACTCCATCGCTATAATCTTGCCATTCTGTTCCATTATAATAATAACTTCTATCAAATGAAGGTCCTTCATCCACTCCGATTGAACTGGCATCTGCGGATTCAAACCAACCAACATAAAAATCTCCGTCTGAAATTTGAATGTCATAAGTGTCTGGTAAGGTGATAATATTCCAACTGTTTTCAATAAGTTGAGCAACCGGAACAACAAATATAGGATCAATTAATTGTGTGCCGGGTTCACCATCAGGGCCATCATCATCCCAGGCTCTCACAATAAGATTTTGTGAGACAGAAGTGATAAAGAATTCAATTTTATTTAATTTTACATAACCAATTCCGGGATCAATGTTTGGAGTTATTCTCACAGCAAGATTTTTACCAACACCCGCATTATACTCACCTTCAGCAGAACCATCATCATACTTGTAACATGTTTCTGTTGCAGTTACAACATAAGCAAGCGCTTGATTTGAATATTCGGAATCCAATCCGTCATATAGTGCCGTTACTACATAATAGTTGATAGCACCAACTACAGACTCATCATCCATGAAAGTGGTTATGTTGGGATCGTCAACCGTTCCAATAAATGTATAATCGCCACCATTAGTTAAAGATTGGCAAACATTATAGCCTTCTAATAGGTCAGCATGGGGATCTCGGACAATAACTGTAGCAGCAACATCTGGTGCCCAGCAAACATATCCTCCTCCGTACAGAAAATCTAATCTTAGGGCTAAATAGTCAGTTACTGGATTCCAAGCACTTCCATCAAATACATAGGAATGGTTAGGGTCACCCCAATCTGGGTGAGTATATGAGCACCAAAAGCCCTGTAATCCGCCATCATTACTATAATTGGATAATTGAATCCAAATACTACCACCAACAGGAATCATGATATCTTCATCAGATACATCCACAATCTCGTAATCCTTAACTGTAGGTTCAAGCCCAGTAGTTTCATACAGTACGACTCCTGGTACACCCCCATTGTCATCCAGAATAGCTAAGTCTACAGTACCAACAATGGGGCTACCAGTTGGCTCAAAAATAATACCATCATCATCCCACGTTGCAGGGTCATTCCATCTGGCCATTACAAAACTTGCTTCAGTTATAGGTAACTCATAATCAAAAGGATTCTCAATTTTGGTAGCCATTGGATAATCAACCTGTGCAAAGTTATCATACCAACCATCATTATATACAACGTAATCTATTAAGGTACTATCAGGTTTACCCCATTCTAATTCTACAGAGCTGCCTACATTCTCAGCCAGCAATTTGTTGGGGATCGGTCCGACATAATAATTAACAAAAACTTCAAAATTATCAATCATAATGCCAATACCTTCAGGAGTATCATCGTCAGTTTCAAAATAAATACGGAATTTAACATCCTGACCAGCAAAATCATCAATATGACCACCATTAAAACTAGAGTAACTTCCAATCGCAGAACTCCAGGTATCACCTGGTGTGCCCATTATATAACTAGTTCCAGTACCATATGGATTGGTCATATTATAATAGTGTATTCCATCATCTGGCGAGATGAGCCACATCCAATGATCACCAGTTGCGTCAGGGTCAACAAAATTACCCTTAATCATAAAATCAGCCCAAATTTCTGCAACAGCTACTTCTGGAAGATGTATTGTGGGAGATTCAATATAGTCAGAGAGATTGATATCGTAAGACCCTGCTGCGTTTTGGCAAATAAAAGCATGTGTCGGTGATGGAGCATCGTCGACTACATTGATATGCCATATATCTCCTCCTACAGGGACTAAACTATTTACAACCATATCATCTACCACTCCGGGATTTGAATAATCACCAAGTTCAATGTTATCTACTATCATGCCAAACAAATCCTCACCGCCATAATCCCAAGTACAAAATGCTGCATCAGAACCAAATGCAAATCGGATCATAACAGTCTCATCAGCATAAGCAGATAAATCAAAATCTGCTGTTACCCAACCATCTGAGCTACCGCCCCATCCATGTACGTCAGGTCCTTCTCCACGTAATTCAAAGCAAGACATTGACGTGGTATTGTATGCAGGAGATCCGTCAATAACCTGCCAGTTTACCCCACCATCTGTTGAGATACGCACATTACAGCCATCCCATCCCGCAAGACCTGCTGGCTCCTCCACAGAATAATTCAAATCAAATGTGAGAGTTAAACCTGAAGCAGTAGAAAGCTCAATTTCCGGTGTATCTAAGGTAAGATACATCATGTCAATATAACCTTCAAGCTCTTCATCTCCAGACCACCATGACAATCCGGTACCTTCTGGTGTCCAGAAATCACTAAGGTGCCAGTTTTCACTTGGAATAGAGCCGTCAACATGAGTCCATCCATTGAGTCCCGATTCAAATTCTTCAGAATAAAGAACTTCTACTCCACGAGTTATATTTTTTTCTGAGGAACCTGGTGCAATCATAAATTCTTTATCACACATTGCATCATTTTTTTCATTCGCTATAGCAAATGAAGTTAAAAACAACAAAGCCACGATCATTAATCCAATAAGTTTTTTCATATCGTCTCCTCCGATTTTAATAAATCAGAATTTGTTAACATATTTAAAAACCTAACTTAGAAGTTAGCAAAATTCCCTTTGGGGTAGGACCAGCTAATAAGTAATGAAATAGAACTGGTTTCAAGCCTAACTGAGACATTAACATAACATTTTTTTTTACGATAACCTCAACTTTTTTAGAAATAAAGACCAATTTATTTAAAAGCGTTTCCAATATTGGAAATGATATTTCTATTTGTCAAATTTATTAAAATATTTGATAAATAATTAGTTTTAATGGAAAATAATAATCTTAAAGATTTCATTAATCCTTTTTTTATTTACTTTCAATTTATAGAAATATACTCCATTTGAAGGAACATCACCATCCTCATCTTTGCCATCCCAGAATACCTGGTTATAACCTGCGTGCAGTATCTGGTTGTCAATTGTTTTTATCTTCCTCCCGGCTACAGTAAAAATCTCAATATCTACAGAAGCATCCCCATCAAGATAGAAGGTAAAGTATGTATGATCATCCATTGGATTTGGATAATTTAATACAGTTCGTACATCAATATTATCAGGACTTTTTATTTTAAACTCAACCTCATCAAATGCAACTTCGTTCAGATTGTCAAAAACTTCCAATCTCATGGTGTGAATGCCCGCAGGAATCGACTCTAATTGATACTCGATCGAGCCCTGTATATAGGAATCCAGATCATATACAAAATATTCTGTGATATTATACTCATCTTCATTATCAACTGTTAACAAAATTCGGTGACCGGGATAATTGGTAATATTAACGCCGTTACTATCAAGAATTTCTATATATACTAGAGGTGATGAAGACACATAATCTCCACTCTTAAATGCATCATTATCCATCCACATCGTGATCTGCGGTGGCCCGTCATTCTCAGACTCTGCATATCCATTTATAATGAGATCATGATCATCTGGAGCATTTCGCTTATTATACCGCATTGCAATATCAATATCATGTGTAGCCGATGTGCCTACAGAATAACTTAATACCTGCCCTTCATGACCACCATATACATCATCAGGGACAATAAAGCCAAAGTCGAAATTATAATTCTGCAAAGAAACAGGACCTTTAAAAATAGCTTTCCCTTTTTCAACAATACCAAGATATCTGATCTCCCATACACCTGTAATTGGATCGCGATAATCATAAGGATATTCGAGGATATAATCAGTGTCATACACCACATTGAAGACCTCGTCGAATAAGAAACCTGTTGTGTCAATAATTCCTTGCAGTGCAGCTGTTTGGCGCGCTTGGAGCGAGTCCGCAAACTCTTCTGGAATGTTTGCATTTCCTCTAATTGCAGGAAGAGAGGTTCTCAACATCGGATCACCAAAAAGCAAATATTTCTCATATGATTTTGATGCTCCTCCTCCCTTTGATGCCAAAACTGCTTCCCCTATTGTAATACTTTCACCTGTGTTGTTCACCACGAGTGAGACAATATCTGAACATGGTCCGTATCCACCTTTTCGTGCGGATGCAAATACAGCAACCGAACCCTTATCCTTACTATACATCATACGTTCAGCCATCGATTCAATAGTATTGGAGTCAAACAAACCTATATCACATGATGCTGCAAGAAAGAAGTTAAGCTTATTCCCATTTGTAAGTTTTGTGATATCCCTGCTTGCTCGAAAATACTCTTCGTCCCCGATGACATCATAACCGCCATGTCCAATATAATATAATACTCCAGCTCCGTTATTTATCATCTCTATGAGATCTTCATTAGCTTCGGGTCGGTTCTGGAACTCATCAAGAGGGTACTGGATTCCATAGTTTTTCAGAAGTTCTACATTGTATTCAATTCTCCTTGCACAGCTTTCTGCATGAGTCGTATGGCCTGTCTCAGTGTTTTTACCATGCTTAAGAAAATCATCAGCACATAAGATCACACGATTGCGCCAGTAGCCATATTCCGGGTTTGTAATAAAATCAACTGTCTTATTGATCATGATTTCCATTTGTGAATCGGTATAGCCCGGGAAACGACCGATCATCAATGATGGATTTATCTTGTTAATAAAATAAACAAAATAATCATCCGACGCAATTGTTCCTTCTATAAATGGAAAAATTTTATTTCTTTCCTCTGAACCCTGTTCATACCCACGAAAATCATTTGTTCCGTCTCCGACCAGAACAGCATAAGATAATTGTTTTTCGGGAATTGCAGCATAATAATTATAACCGTAGTTCAGGAAATATCTCACTGCAACAACATCCGTTAAGCCCCAAGAAAACTCATCATATATGTCATTTATACTTACAACGAGCACATTCAAACCATCATTTTCAATATGTACATCAGCGAGCTCTTTCGCATTTTCCCAAAATTGCTCAGGTGTAATTATAATTGCTTCAGTATTAGCGAGCGTAATTTCATCTCGGAGATATGAACGAATTTCTGTGCCATTCAAATAGACGAGTGGCTTTAATTTTTCTTCAATTACATCTGGAACAATATATCCACCATTGCTGACAATACAAAATTTTGTACTCGTAGTGTCCGCAGTTGCCTCAAATGTAATGGTATTATTTGTATATGTATAATTTAATATATTTGATGCCTGATCAAAATCTTTTACTTGGAATATCTGAAGCTCATTATTTGAAATATTTGTAACATTCACTGTGTATTCTACGTTTTCCTGCGGGAGAAAGAGTTCCAGATAATTATTCTCCATCTTGAGGTTCTTCGTATATGATATTTCATAATAATCAAAATACAGTGTTTCAGATCCTGAATTTGTTTCGACAACCTTGAGAGTATTCGTGCCATTTTGTAGAAAATTTCCAGTATATTTAACACGAGACGAATTCCATACATAATCTGTCAGCAAAATGTCATTTACATAAGTTTTGATATAATAGATGTAAGGGCGGTAATTGAAATTGATTGTAATTTCCTGCGGCTCATTTGTATTGAGCTCTGAGACTGAAAAATCAAAATACTTTGTGCTCGAACCACTTCCTGTGAAGCTTTGCCAATACCATTCAATCATGAGCGGATCAGATCGCACATGGTCCTCTTCGAAATGTACGGAATCATTATATGTAGTAAGAGTTTCACGTTTTGAGAGATTAACTGAAGACTGGTTGTGAGAATTGTGATCTGAAGTAAAATCGGTATTATAAGTCAGCCAGTAGGTATTCTCGCCTGTATAGGGATTAAAATATTGCTCGTAGTTTTCGTTCAGAGTAAAACCATTCGTATTTCTCACATAAAAATAAACCGTAAAATCCGAACCACTTTCGCTTACAAATACCGGTACTTCTTCAAAGGGATACAGCGAAGAATAAATCGATCGATTTTGTGAATATCCTCCCCCGTTGAATACCTTGATCTCATCCGGATCGAGGTTGTCCACATCAATTCCAGCCTGAGATAAGTTCTGCTTGGTCAGTTTGCAAATTCCTGTTTCGGTAATAGGTATCTTAAACCATCTGTCTGCGTGTGAGAACGGATTATCCTGCTTTTGAATCTGCTTCTCCGAACTCCAATATTTAGATATGTCAAAATTGATTATTGAATTTTGATAAACGTTTGCAAAATTTTTATCAAAATATGGTTTTGATTCTTTATTACCGGTTAGAGAGAATGACAACTTGAGCTTATCGATGATTTTAAGTCTGTCATTTTGAACAGTAAATGGATGTAGAATCACTTTTATAACTGTTTGTTGCCGCCAGAGGAAAGGTTCGGATATTTCTAGTATTTCCTTCGAGGTTTCAAGTAAATAGACATCTTGTTTTATTTTATATACGGTAGAATATGTTCCCTTTTGTGGATCTTTAATAAACTCAGGGAATGGAGCAACAGGTGAAGTTAACTCAAAATAAAAATCTTCTGAAGCTATAATGGCTGACTGCGCGTCTCCGTTTGCAGGCAAACCCACCAAAAAAGAATAATAGGGAATATCGATCTTTCCTTCTATCTCTTCCCGGCTAAGTTCAGGGCATTCTATATAAGTATAATTGTCCCTGTACAAAATTTCGTATTCCGGTAGTGTAAATTCTATTGTAAGATTATCTGAAGTGGATCGCAGTACTGTAATTGGTGAGTTTCCGAATAAGGGGCATGCAATAAATATACCCACCAGTAGAACGATAATAGATATTCTTTTTTTATTCAAAGTAGGTGCTAGTTAGCTTCAAAATTTTTTACAAATTTACTTAACCTTGATTTTTTTCTATCCGCATTATTCCTGTGTATAACTCCCTTTTTAACTGCTTTATCAATAAGGGAATGAGCTTGAACCAGCATTGTATCCATCTCTGCTTTTTCAGTGGACTTTTTGATCTTCTTTATGATCGAACTGATGCTCTTTTTCACATAATGATTTCGTTCTTTCTTTTTGTTATCCGAACGTAGTCTTTTTTCACAAGATTTATGATCTGGCATTTAATCTCCTAAGATTTATGATTTTGACCAAGAACATTGTCATATGTATTTATTTGTCAAACTTTGCAGCACTGAATTATCTCTTCCTTATTAACCTTCTTAGCATCTTTTTCAAAACAAACAGATCAAGTAATGAAAGCAAGCAGAAGAATAATATTAAAATAAGAATATTTTGCACACCTATAATACTTAACATTCCTGTAAAAATTGCTGCTATCCCAAAACTCATTAATATGAGATTATTAAAGAATATCTCAAGAAATATTAATAAAAGTCCTGCAACGATCAAAATCAGCCAAATTAACATATTGAGAACTATTTATCTTCTTTATCTTTGTGCTCTTCGGAACTTTCGCCTTCCTTACTTCTAGGTTTTCTGATATATTTCCTCTTTATTTTTTTCTTTGAACCATAATCATACCCATATCCATAACTCGATCCGGAACTATACCTCGAGGGTTGTCCGTGAGTAGTTTTAATGCCAAGTACTGAAAAGAGTTTGGTGAACAGGATTATGATAAAATATATTACAAATAGTGCTACAGAAATGAAGAGTAGAGAAATTACAAAGGTTGTGAGAAAGGACTTGAATGCATGTTCTGTAACATCTGCACGAGAAACGAAATGGGATATATCGATTTTTGTATAAATATTCTTTGAAAACTTTTCCTTATCGCGCAGAACAGTTTTAAGTGAATCAATAATTTTTTCAGTTCTTATTATATTATGATTGTAATTTTCCTGATCATATGCAGTTCGTGCATTCTTAAAACCTTCATCGAGAAATTCAAGTCTTTCCTTGTTATCTCTAATCCTGTCTTCTGTAGATTCAGTTAATGTTTCATCATCTATTTGCACTAATTCTTCTAGGTTTAGTTCTTTATAATTTCTCAATTTTCCTATAAGTTCTTTGTAATTAACCACGGGTATTTCAACTAACCATGTACTATTATTCGACGAGAATTTTGAATATGAGATTTTTAAATCATTTTCTAAAAGAATATCAGAAATTTGCGGTTTTATCTCTTTCATATTAGAAGAGATATACTGTAATTTCAGTTTTGAATTGTATTTTGATTTCTCAAATAATTCAGTGGCCTCTTTAGGTGTCTGACCCATTATATCCGAGGGTTTAAGAAATGCGTTGACTATCTTTGATTTGTTAAATGCAATAATAAGTGCGATAATAACCACACCGATCATAATAACATTTTTGATTCTTCGGGAGATGTATAAAGCTGCCATCAATCCACCTTTTTCTCATTATTTTTTAAAATTTCTCTCTTGGATATAAATCCATATCTGATCGTAGCAAAAAACAACAGGATTACTCCTAATATTACCATTAAAATTTTCATATTTATACCAAAAATACAGAAGCAATTAATTGAGTCAATTTCAATAACATATAAATACATGGCAATGCTTATTATTACTACAGCTATTTTGCCGCATAAATTTGAACTCGGTATTTTATGATGCTTCACTATCATCCAGTAACCACCGAATAGAATTACTATTTCAAGTCCAATAATCAAATAAAATGCCCATAAGGGAAATCCTCGATATAAATAAAGATAAATCAGTATAGTAACCGTGAATATTTTATCCACGACGGGATCAAGTATTTTACCTATAGTTGTTGCCTGACGCAAAATTTTTGCCAGAAATCCATCTAATACATCAGTAAAACCAGCTACTAAAATTAGGATAAATGCTTGTATGTTCTCACCTTTATTAAGCGAAATGAGCACAAAAGGTAAAATAACTAATCGTATTGCAGTTACGATATTTGGAATAGTAAGGATCGTTTTAGGATCAAAATCTGCCTTGGCAAAACCTTCTTTTTTTGTATACATCAGTCTATGAATTTTTCTTTAATGATTTTTGCAAAAGTCTTATCAGGAAGTTTAATGAATTTCGAAGTATAATCTGATCTCTTAATATGAATTTCTTGATTTTTATGCATTTTTTCAACATTTTCACCATCGATTGCAGCATAGATTTTTTCATTACCCTTCGTATATTGAATTGAAAGTTTTTTCTCAGCAGAAAAAATGAATGGTTTTACAAATTGATTGTGAGGATTAATTGGAGTAAGCAAGAGCGCATTTGTATGAGGAAAAACTATCGAACCGCCTGCTGAGATATTGTAACCGGTCGAACCTGTTGGAGTAGAAGTGATAATCCCGTCAGCCTCAATATCAAATTGATATTCATCATCAATTAAAATCTTAAATGTGATCATCTTTGGGTACTCACCTTTATAGAGAACGCAATCATTCAAAGCAAAATATTTTTTTTCAGAATGTGATGGGAATATGCATTCAATCACCATTCTTTCGTAAATCTCAAACGAACCTTTTTGAATCTCTGAAAAGGCTGGTTCAAATTCCTGTTTTTTACATTCGGATAGAAAACCAAGCTTGCCGTGATTGAATCCAAGAAGGGGGATACTCTCCTTCAGTACTGATTTTGAAGCAAGAAGAATTGTGCCGTCACCACCAAGTACGATAAGCAGGTCTATGTTCTTTTTGGAAAATTCTTTTACGTATTTAATTCCCTGCAAACCACTTCTTTTTTGGCTTTCTAATAAATAGATATTATACTTATTTTTCTGAAGGAATTCAATGCGTTCTTTCAGCTTAATAATATTTTCAAATAATGTCGGATTATAGAAGATTCCTATTCTTTTCATAGAGGGAGAAAAAGTGATTTTTGCCAAGATATGTCAACAAAAATTTAATTTTAGGATTTTTTTTGAAAATATTGACAGTCGGGACGAGCTCTTCGGAATATATCAACCTAATTCTCAGAATATGAGAGTTTTAGAATGGAGGATTAGTCCTAATTGGTAAGGCAGCGGTCTTGAAAACCGCCGGGCTCTGCCCTTGGGGGTTCGAGTCCCTCATCCTCCGCCATTTTGTTCTTTTTGGAGAGGTGACCGAGTTGGCTTAAGGTGCGCGCCTGCTAAGCGTGTGTAGGAGTAACATCTTACCCAGGGTTCGAATCCCTGCCTCTCCGCCATTTATAGAAATGTGGGTCGTCGCCAAGTGGCAAGGCACAGGGTTTTGGTCCCTGCATTCGGAGGTTCGAATCCTCCCGACCCAGCCATTTTTTTTAACCTTGGGGTGTCGTCTAATGGCAAGACAGCAGACTCTGGATCTGCCTATTGGGGTTCGAATCCCTGCACCCCAGCCATTTTCTTTTGTAGGAGCTGATGAGAACAAAAAAAAGCTATTTCCCTCTTGGGTATATCTTACCAGCTTTTCTAATTGTATTCGCTTTCCGTCTCATACCAATAATACTCTCCTTCATCATCAGTTTCTTCAAATGGACAATTCACGGTCCTGAAGAATTTATTGGACTCCATAACTACATAAAACTTTTCCAGGATCCCGGATTCTGGCAATCTCTGATCAATACATTTTACCTCGTGATATTTGTCGTACCAATAACTCTTATTTTGTCGCTTTTCTTTGCAAATCTTCTTAATAGAACAAAAAAACTTTCAGGATTATTCAGAACAAGTTATTTCGTTCCCACTGTTACTTCCCTTGTTGCCATATCAATTCTTTGGAAACTGATCTTCTCACCTCAAGGTGGACTGATGAATCATATGCTTGGTTTCTTCAGCATTCATGGTTTGAACTGGCTTTCTGAACCGAGAGGAATTTTCACTCTTCTCTTTGGTGCAATGGGCATTAATATACCCAAAGCGCTTGGCGGACCTTCTCTCGCTCTATTTGCGATCATCATTGTCAGCATATGGAGAAGTCTTGGCTACAATACGATCATTTATCTTGCAGGACTCCAAAATATTCCGGAGGTGTACTACGAAGCTGCGAAGATCGATGGTGCAAGTAAATGGAAACAATTTTTTAATATTACCGTCCCCCTTATTTCTCCAACAACTTTTTATGTTCTTCTCATGACAACCATCACAACTTTTCAGGTATTCTCGCAGGTTTATTTAATGACAGGACCGCCAATCGGAGGCCCACTTGGAACGACAAAGGTTATCGTGTATTATATATTTGAAACAGGTTTCGGTGAGTCGCAAAATCTCAGTTACGCAAGCGCAATTGCCTTAGCGCTATTTTTCATAATTCTTGGACTGACCATGCTCCAAAAACAGCTTGAAAAGAGAGTACAATACTAATGCTCAAAAGATATTTCGGGAAAAGCTTCTCCTATTTTATGCTCATTCTCTGTGGGTTGATCATGGTTGTGCCTTTTATCTGGATGGTTTCAACTTCGCTTAAATCTCAAACTGCGATCAATAAAGGAAGCGTGGGTTTTATTCCTATTGAGTTTGTGAACTATTATGTTCACGATGGCAAGAAAGAGCTTTGTGAAATTGTTTTAGAAGAAGAAAATCTCACGGTAATAAACATCTATGACAAGGATGGAAAAACATTCAAAGAATCCTATGTAAAAGTACCAAACGAAAATATTAAATCTTCAAAACACTTGAAATTCCATTGGGAGAATTTTAAGGAAGCATTTACAAAAGTTCCCTTCGGTAGGTATTTCCTCAATACATTATTTGTATCGTTCTCTGTTCTAATCGGTGTGCTCATCACATCAAGTCTTGCTGCATATGCATTTGCCAGGATGAGGTTCAAAGGCAGGGATTTCATATTTTATCTTTTCATTAGTATGATGATGGTACCTCAACCGATCTACCTGATTCCCTCTTACTTTCTGCTTACAAAACTCGGATGGATAAACACATACCAGGCGCTTATTGTGCCGTGGATCGCAAATATATTCAGCATATTCTTGTTACGCCAGCAGTTTAAAACAATTCCGCAAGACCTCTTTGATGCTGCCGTTATAGACGGGTGTTCCCGTCTTGAAATTCTTTGGCGTATCGTACTTCCTATCTCAAAACCAATTATTGCCACAACAGCTATCTTCTCGCTCATTGGCAGCTGGAACAGTTTTATGTGGCCCCTCGTAATGACCAGCAGTGATAATCTTCGTGTATTGCAAGTAGGACTTTCCTATTTTGCGCAAGAGGCATCTTCAAGCACCGCACTACTCATGTCTGCTTCAACTTTCTCGATAGCTCCCCTGCTTATCCTGTTCCTTTTTGCACAAAAACAGATCATATCCAGCTTCGTCTCAAGCGGGTTGAAAGGTTAAAAACTTTACAAACCTTTTCTGTTAAAAAAAATCATATACATGATAAATAAGAAAAACATCCTCATTACAGATGTTGGAAGCACAACCACAAAAGCAGTACTTTTTCAAAAGGATTCTGATTCCTACAAACTCGTTGCTCTGAAAAATGTCGGCACAACTGTTGAGCGCCCGCAGGAAGATGTGAAGATCGGCATATTTGATTCGATCCGTCAGATAGAAAAAGCTGCTGGGATAAAACTTTTTGATAAAGAATCTACTCCTCAAAATCTTCATTTTAATAATGAAACTATCTATCTCACTACGAGCAGCGCTGGCGGCGGGTTGCAGATACTTGTCTTTGGACTCACTCTCTTTGATTCTGCCAGTAGTGCCAAACGTGCTGCGTATGGCTCAGGTGGTGTGATCCTAGATACTTTTGCGATAAATGACAATCGAACTCCTGTTGAAAAAATGCAGCTCATTCGCTTGCTCCGCCCTGATATTATTTTGTTCTCAGGGGGTACAGATGGCGGTAATATCAGCAGTATTGTCCGCATGGGCGAGCTGCTATCTCTTGCTCATCCAAAACCGAAATTCGGAGATAAAACAAAGATTCCGCTTGTGTATGCCGGCAATAAAGATGCGCAATCATTCATAGGATCCCTCTTTTCTGATAAATTCCAGCTTTATATAGTTCCAAATATTCGTCCAACCCTGAAGGATGAAAATCTTCCTCCTGCTCAACAAAAAATACACCAGCTTTTTATGGATAATGTGATGGAGCAGGCGCCCGGTTATGGCTCGCTGAAAAAAGTCGTTTCTGATGATATCATTCCCACTCCTTCCGGAGTTATAAATGCACTTCGGCTTGTAAGCAAAGAGATGGATAAAGATGTTATTTCCGTAGATATTGGTGGTGCGACGACAGATGTTTTCTCAAATATAATGGGCAAGTATTATCGCACTGTAAGCGCCAATTATGGAATGAGTTACAGTATTTCTAACGTGATGAAAGATACGAGTTTTAAGAAAATCCAAAGGTGGCTGCCAGCGGACATTGATGAGCATTACATAAGGAACTACATCGCAAATAAAATGCTATACCCGCTCTATATTCCGAAAGATGATATTCAAGTTGCAATAGAACACGCAGTGGCACGTGAAGCGATACGGATGTCCAAAAAACATCACATGAAGATGCACTTCAATACACAAAAGATCGGTTTCCTCGATAAATTGAAGCATATGGATCTTGATAAATTCCTGGAATGCTTCTATGTTGAAAAACTTGAGGAACAACGCTCATTTCATATGAAAGATATTGGAATCATGATCGGCGCAGGTGGAGTTTTTTCAAATGCCCCATCAAGCACACATGCCTTAATCACAATTTGCGATGGACTGAATCCCGAAGGAGTTACTGAAATTTGGCGTGACAACCATTTTATTTCACCTCATTTAGGAAAATTAAGTGAAGTGGACAACGAACTTGCATCCGAACTTCTTCAAAAAGAGTGTTATCAAAAGATTGGCATTTGCGTACGTCCGATCTACAAAAATATGAAACCAGATCAGAAAGTAATGGAAATCCAAATCGGAAGCGAGTATTATGTAATACTTTCAAATTCAATAAAATATTTTTCAAATGAAGAAAATACTGCTCATAAAATTTTAATAAAACTCGAGAAGGGTTTCTCATTCGGGAATAGTGAACATGAATTCGAACTCAATACAGAATTGCCAATTTTAGTTGATACCCGTTTCAGAGAGAATACTTCATTCGATCAATACAATAAAGAATTGAATCTTTTTGATATAGAAAAATCCGAGACCGATCTTGAGGAATGTTTTTCATCCTATCTTGAAAATAAACAAATTAATGAAGGCACTTTCACGATCAAGAGAGAGCTCCCCTACTCTGGTGAAATCTTTGTGAAAAAAGACGAGGAAGTGAAACCCTTCACACTTATCGGGGAAAATAAATATGCTCCTCCGAAAATTTATGTGCTCTCACTCTTCACAATGGATTATCTCGATCTGAATCCCGAGTTGATGAAAAAGAGTATGCTTGTGAGAGAAGGTGATTCCGTAAAATTCAATCAGAGGATCATCGAGATTACAGAAAGAGGGCTGATGTCTGCTTTTTCCGGTAAAAGCGGCGAATACCGAACCCCGGTTCGCGGCAAGATCGAGCATGTAAATTTTGAGACAGGCACTATCATTCTTCGTGAAATTCAGGATTATTCAACAAAACCGCTTACCATAAATATTGCAAAAGAACTCAAGATTACACCAAAGCATATCAAAGGATATCTTAAAAAACGTGAAGGCGATTTTGTGGAAACTTACGAACCTCTTGCATCACGTCTTGAGAGGGATTTCAGCCATGTCATACCCTCGCCGGCAACAGGTGTAATAACTGCAATAGATACTGAAAAGGGTACAATGACCATTCAATACAAGAATGAACCCTATCGTGTTTTTGCAAATGTGAGCGGGAAAGTCATTGATATGGTGGAAAACCTTTCTGCAACGATTCAATATAAGGGAATCAAGCTTAACGGCATAATTGGATTTGGCGGAGAAAAAACAAGCGGAATACATATTATAAATGAATCTTATCTTGAAAAGGATTCGAAATATCACGAAAAAATTCTCGTTTGTTTTGATAAGATTTCATATCCTTTCTTAAAGGATTGTGCGGAATGCGATGTGGCAGGCGTAATTGCACCATCAATAGACAACAAAGACCTCGTGGAATTTCTTGGTGAGGAGATTGGTGTGGCGCTAACAGGCAATGAAAACATACCATTTCCGATAATATTGACAGAAGGATTCGGCGATTTCAGAATGAATGCCGTCTTTGAAAACTTCTTCAAAGAACAGCAACATAAAATGATATATATGAATGGTCACACACAGATCCGTGCAGGTGTTGTTCGACCTCAAATAATAATTTTTGAGTAATATGAAAAAATTACATATTATTGTAAAAGGCATTGTACAAGGCGTATCCTTCCGGTATTTCGCTTCATACAATGCCCGACATCTCGGCATACACGGCTATGTGAAGAATCTCTATAATGGTGAGGTCGAGATCAAAGTTCAGGGCGAACCACAAAATCTGCAGCCCTTTTTAGAAAAAATCAAGTTAGGACCTCCGGCAGCTCGCATAGATGATATCAAGATTGAAGAAGACCTGGAACAGATCGAATATGATTCATTTAAGATCACTTACTAAATTATTATTACTTTTTTTGTGCGTTTCTCTTATGGGATTCTCACCCAATCCTAAATATATCACCGAATCCGATGACTACCATATAGTGAAGAAGGGCGACACGCTCTATTCTATCGCAAAAAAATACAGTACAACTGTCGATGCGCTTAAAAGAATAAACTATCTTCCTTCCGATAAGATACTCATCGGGCAAAAAATATACCTGCACAATAAGGAACATCCCCAGCAATATTATGTGACCAAGAAAAAAATCCCCTCATCCGGCTATCACGTGATACAAAAGGGAGAAACACTGTACAGGCTTTCGAAAATTTATGAAATCCCCATAGAACGATTGATGGAACTTAATCAGCTTACATCCTACACGATAAAAGCAGGTGAGAAATTATTATTGAAGGGCGAGCCAGGGCAGACAACTGTGAGCGCTACTCAAGTTCAGGAATATGAACCGGAAAAGATAGAACAGACAAAGCCAACTCAACCAAAAACAGAAACGAAAAAAGTACCAACAAAGCAGATAAAAAAACCAAAATACCATGTGGTAAAAAAAGGTGAAACACTGTACAGGATCGCTTCGACTTACGGATTGTCTATTTATGAACTCAAGAATTATAACAGTTTGAGTTCAAGTAATATTTTTGTAGGACAGAAACTTTATCTCGAAACGAAATCAAAAAATGATAATTCAAAATACATCATTCCCAAACCGGTTATAAAGAAATCCGAATTTCAGAAATACGGTATCATCTGGCCCTGCACAGGACAGATCACTTCGGGATTTGGTACGCGTGATGGAAAGCCCCATAAAGGACTCGATATTGCCTGTCCTGAAGGGACACCTCTCAAAGCAGTTCTGGATGGTGAGGTCGCCTATTCCGGCAAACAGCGCGGCTATGGTAATGTGATAATTCTCAAGCATGATAACAGTATTATGACCGTGTATGCGCACAACCAGGAAAACCTTGTACATAAGGATGATAAAGTGAAGAAGGGTGAGATTATCGGGAAAGTTGGAGTGACCGGCAATACGACCGGCGCACATGTGCATTTTGAAGTCCGCCTTGATGGACGTGCCTACGATCCTCTGCAGTTTTTGCCGTAGAATTCCAAAACATATTACGATTTAATCCGTGTTATATCAACTCATCTATTGATTATTACTATTTAAAAAAAAAGATATTCATTACCTTTTCAAAATTGATTTCCTCAGAATGCTTGCTAAGGTTCTGTAGCTACAACGCTTTTCTTTGATTTTCTACTTGCTTGTCGTGGAGGATTTTGTTCATGGCATTTTTCTTAATCTACACACCTAATGCGAGAAAACAATTAAATCTGGATAATGCATTAGAATTTCATGGATAGCACTATATTCTTTTGTCTGAGTGAGTTCCAAAATAATTTTCGAATTCGGTAACTGCCGGATGCAAAATTATGAAATTCATCAGCCTAAAAGAATCAGCACTCTAAAGCAAAATCTTACGGCACCATCTTGGATAAAAAACTGGGAGGATACGAGCTAAACGCATAATCCTTGACAAACAAACCTCCAAATAAATTCTTTAGCATGCCAAATATTCGTATACTAAATATTAGGAGGCTAACAAATGGAGAAACTTGGATCCATCTTTACCGATACTTCACGACTTCATCACCGATATCATCATGCCATTTTCACATCGTTCAATCTTCACCGCGGTCAAAACAGACTCTTTGACAAACTACAGGAATCGGAAGTGATCAGCCAAACAGAACTTGCACATAGGATGAATATTGCTCCTGCCACGCTAACGCGAATGGTACAAAATATGGAAAAAAATGGTTATGTATCACGTCAGACTGATAAAAATGACCAGAGAGTTACCCTTATTCATCTCACGCCAAAGGGCATAGAAACCCGTTCAATAATAGCTAAAAAGCTCAGAGCAATGGATTGTAAAATTTTCAAGAACTTCACAACCCGGGAACAAGAGATATTACATAAGATGCTACTTCGCATACAGGAGCAACTAATCGAAGAAATTAACATTGAAAACAATAATTGATTATCTGAAACGATACTGGATTTTTGCACTGGCAGCTCCCTTGCTGATGCTGATAGAAGTATTTATGGATCTTATGCTTCCGTCAATCATGGCCAAAATCGTAGATGTGGGAATTGCCAACCATGACCTGACGATGGTTTTTTCTCTGGGAATTCGTATGATCATTGTAACGTTGTTGGCTTTTGTGGGCGGTGGTGGATGTGCCATAATGTCCAGTTTTGCATCAACAGGTCTGGGTGCTGATTTACGACAGGATCTCTTTACTAAGGTGCAGAGCCTTTCCAATAAAAACCTTGATGAACTGGAAACGGGAAATCTTATCATCAGATTAACAAATGATGTTTCCCAGATTGAAGATGTCTCATGCATGATGCTTCGGATAATGGTGAGAGCTCCTTTACAGATAGTTGGAAGTCTGGTGATGGCAATTATCATCAGCCGTCAACTTTCCACCCTCTTTGTAATCTTTATTCCTCTGCTGCTCATTATTATGACGATTCTCATCAAAAAAGCTTATCCACTTTTTTATAAAGTTCAATCCAAACTGGATAAACTAAATACACGGTTGCAGGAAAATCTGGCCGGAAAGAGACTCGTTAAAGCTTTTGTCCGTGAGGAATACGAAGAGGAAAAATTTCAAAAAGCCAATGATGACTTAACAGATATTACCATCAAAGCTTCCCGTACCGTATCTCTCATGAATCCCTTCATGCAGATACTTTTAAACGGGGCAATTATCGCGGCCCTTTGGTTTGGAGCACAACAAATTGATTTTGGCATCCTGAAAATTGGTGCACTAATGGCTTTTATCAACTACCTGCGACAGTTGCTTTTTTCCTTAATGATGTTCAGTAATCTGTTAATGAGGTTCTCAAGAGCTCAGGCATCATCCACCAGAATCCAGGAAGTACTAACCAGTATCCCAGATATTGAGGAGCCGGGAAATCCTATTTTTGCTCAAGAAATTAAAGGAAAAATAGAGTTTAAGAATGTAACTTTCTCTTATACCCACGAGGGTGATCCGGTTCTTAAAAATATCACCTTAACCATTTTGCCAGGAGAAACGGCAGCTATAATAGGTGCTACGGGATCGGGAAAAACCAGCTTAGCAGAACTTATCCCTCGATTCTATAATATTGATTCCGGAGAAATCCTTATTGATGGTGAAAACATAGAGAAAATGGATCTGGAAAATCTACGCAATAAGATTGCTCTGGTTCCTCAGAAAACGATTCTTTTTACTGGTACGGTGAAAGATAACATCCTCTTTCACTATGAAAGCTGTGATCATGATGGGCTGGAAGATCTGATGAAAGATTCAGCCCGATCAGCCAATATCAGCAGCTTTCTTGATGGACTTCCAAACGGCTACATGACAGACATCAACCAGAAAGGTGTGAACCTTTCGGGCGGACAGAAACAGCGTATTGCCATAGCCCGGGCTCTGGCAAAAAAAGCTCCCATTATAATCTTTGACGATGCTACCAGCGCAGTGGATATGGCTACGGAAAAACAGATTCGCAACTCTCTTAAAAAAAATAGTTCTGAAAGAACCACTCTGATCATTGCCCAGCGGATCAGCAGCGTGATGGAAGCCGATAAAATAATCATTCTGGATGACGGAAAAATTTCCGGAATTGGAACCCACAATGAACTGTTGAAGGACAATCCAATCTACCAGGAAATTTACTATTCCCAAATAGATAATGAGGCCGTATCATGAAGAAACAGGAACAAAAGAATATAATCGGACCAGTTATGGGGCCAGGCCCAAGACATGGTGGAGGCCCCGGAGGTCATTTTGCCAACCCAAAGGAAAAAGCTAACGATACCCGGGGAACACTGAAAAAACTATGGGGATATCTAAAGAGACAAAAAAAGGGTCTTATGCTGGTGATTTTTATCGTGTTAATAACCACGATTTTAAACATTGCTGGTCCTTACCTGCTGAAATACGCTATCGATAACTATTTAATCGGTCAGGTTAACTTTGCCGGACTGGCTAAAGTGCTTATTGCCATGATCATCATTCACTTTGCTGCAGCCGGCTTTACTTTGATTCAGCAATGGATTATGATAGCCGTCTCCCAAAGGTCTATTAAGAACTTAAGAAAAGATGTCTTCCACAAATTCCAGACTCTTACCATCCGCTTCTTTGATACACGAACAACCGGTGAATTGATGAGCCGCGTAACAAACGACATAGACAACATCAGTAATACCATTTCGAATAGTTTTTTGGAGATCATTTCGGCAGTACTCAGCATATTTGCTGTTGGCATCGTGATGATAACCATTAATTGGAGGCTTGCCCTGATTTGTCTTTGTGTCATTCCCCTTGTAATTTTCCTGACCAAGCAGATTGCCAAACATACTAGAAAGGGTTTTCGTGACAGGCAAAAACATCTGGGGGATCTAAACGGGATTATTGAGGAAAGTATTTCCGGCCAAAGAGTTATCAAAGCTTTTACTAAAGAGAAGGAGTTGCTAAAAACCTTTTCTAAGAAAAATATATTGATGCAGAAAGCATCCAACAAAGCCAATATTGCATCGGGACTGATGGGCCCGCTGATGAATATGATGAACAACCTGAACTATGGGATTACAGCTTTTGCCGGAGGAATCCTGGCCATTTATGGTATGGTTTCTGTAGGAACCATTGCGGCCTTCCTCAATTATACAAGGCAGTTTTCACGCCCCTTGAATCAAATTGCTCAACTTTATACCACCATCCAGTCTGCTCTGGCCGGATCAGAAAGAGTCTTTGCCGTCCTGGACGAAATTCCTGAATTTGAAGATACGGGAGAATCTCTGCCTTTGTCAACCGTACGAGGTGAAGTCATCTTCAAAAATCTTCATTTCCGTTATTTGCCGGATATTCCTATTATCAAGGGGATCGATATTCATGCAAAACCGGGACAGACTATAGCTTTGGTGGGTCCCACGGGAGCAGGAAAAACAACCATGATCAATTTACTCTCCAGGTTTTATGACTTCCATAAAGGCAGCATTACCATTGATGGAAAAAATATCCGTGCTATTAAAAAACGGGATCTGCGGAGGAACTTGGGGATCGTGTTGCAGGAGACCTTCCTCTTCTCTGATACTGTGAAAGAGAATATACGCTATGGACGATTGGACGCTTCCGATGAGGAAATTATAGAAGCCTCAAAATTGGCAAATGCTCATCAGTTTATCCACCGTATGCCTCATGGTTATGATACAGAAGTATCTGAGGATGGAGCTAGCCTGAGTCAGGGCCAAAAGCAGCTCATTGCTATTGCTCGCGCTATTCTTTCAGAACTTTCTATTCTGATTCTGGACGAAGCGACATCCAGCGTAGATACTCGCACGGAGATTCAGATTCAGGAAGGAATGCTGAAATTAATGAAGGGTAGAACCAGCTTTGTAATTGCCCACCGACTGAGTACTATTAAAAATGCTGATGCTATTCTCGTTATGAATGATGGCCAGATTATAGAGCAGGGAACTCACCGGGAATTAATGGATTCCCGAGGATTCTATCATAATCTTTATCACAGTCAATTTGGGAATGAAGCGCTCTCTATATGATCTCGTTGAATGATTTTACTCATGAACATATCACCATATTAAGGCAAGAAGCAAAACAAGAATTCCCTTTTAAACCAAAATACCATGTAGTGAAAAAGGGTGAGACATTGTACAGGATCGCTTCGACGTATGGGCTGTCTATTTATGAACTCAAGAATTATAACAGTTTGAGTTCAAGTAATATTTTTGTTGGACAGAAGCTCTACCTGGAAACACAATCCAAGAATGATAATTCAAAATATATTATTCCCAAACCGGTTATAAAGAAATCCGAATTCCAGAAATATGGTATCATCTGGCCCTGCACTGGACAGATCACTTCGGGATTCGGCACACGTGACGGAAAGCCCCATAAAGGACTCGATATTGCCTGTCCTGAAGGCACCCCGCTCAAAGCAGTTCTGGATGGTGAGGTTGCTTATTCCGGCAAGCAGCGCGGTTATGGCAATGTTATAATTCTAAAGCATGCTAACAGTATTATGACCGTGTATGCGCACAACCAAGAAAACCTTGTACATAAAGATGATAAAGTGAAGAAGGGTGAGATCATCGGGAAAGTTGGAGTGACCGGCAACACGACAGGTGCACATATGCATTTTGAAGTCCGCCTTGACGGACGTGCTTACGATCCGTTACAGTTTTTGCCATAAATTAATATTATACATAACTCGTAAAACTGCATTAAAAAGTATAAACTACAGAGAAAACAGAGAAATTTAGGCATTGACAAGATTCTTTTATAAAGAAACTATTTTTTAGTGAATCTTTAGAAGCTTCTGTAACAGAAATTTATCATGAGTCTCACACTTAAGAAAATATACCCCATCTTTAACTTTCTTCCCTTTCTTATCTCTCCACGCTCGTCACTCCTCGCTCTTCACTCTACGCTATACGCTCTACGCTTTACTCTCTACTTTCTTTCGGTATTACCAGTGTAAAACTCGTTCCATTTTTCCTGTCTAATTTCATGGTTCCCTGTAACTGCTGGGTAAGCATATCAACAATTGATAGACCAAGGGTTGCCGACTCATGAACTTTAATCTTTTGAGGAATGCCTATTCCATTATCTGATATCTTTATCTCCATGTGTTCTCCAGCATCTTTCAAGTCTATATGAATGTTCCCGGAATCTCTTCCTTCAAAAGCATATTTTATCGCATTCGTTATGATCTCATTCAATATCAGTCCAAGTCTATCTAATATCTCAATGCTGACGACTAGATCATCAAGAGAATAGGTTATATTTACCTTATTATGGTTATCATAATTATATTTAAGTTGCTCTGCAAGTGATGTAATATATTTCCCAACACTCACCTCAGACATATAGTCCGATTCTAATAATAGTTCATAAGCTTTTGCCATTGCCAGTATTCTATCCTGGCTTGCTGTAAATCCCTTTAAAGCATCTTCTTTTGTCGTCATTTCATTCTTCTGAAGCTGAAGAAGGCCTGATATTACCTGTAAATTATTCTTTACCCTGTGGCGTATCTCTCTCAATAATAATACTTTTTCTTTTAGGTCTCTCCTTATCTGCTCATCCGCTTGTTTATGCTTGATGGCAAGAGCAATTTCTTCTGAAATAAAAGTTAAAATATCAATATCTTTCTCAGAATAAAGATTTGGATCATCATAACTTTGAACCGCAATTACACCAATTACTTTTTTTTCAACTTTTAGGGGAACACCCAGCCAGATCGCAGAAGGTGTTCCAATTATTTCAATTTTGCCCTGTTTGAGTAATTTGTCTTGTAATTGCCTGTTAGCATATAAAGGTTTACCTGTTTTTATCACCAGGGCAGTAAGCGTTTTACCAGCCGGAAAAGTTACAAAATTATCTTTTTCATCAACATCAAAAGGAAGTGAGATCATATCAGTTTTTTCATCGTATAAAGCTACATAGAAATTTGTAGTATCGATTACATTTCCCGTGTATTCTCTTATTTTAATGAAGAGTTCGTGCAAATTATCAACTTTATTCAAAGCATCAGAAATGTTATATAATGTTTTTTGAATGCTCTCTGCTTTCTTGCGCTCCGTAATGTCGTTGATGAGCAAAACGGCACCTTTAAATTTGTTATTTTCAAACATGGGAACACCTTTTAGGGTGATATAAGTTTTTTTCCCATACATAGAAATAAAAAGATTTTCTGTTGCGATTTCCTTCCTCTCAAAAAGATTATTGAAGATAGGTTGAACCCCAATATTTTTTATCGAAGCAAGTTCTCTTATATCCATTCCTATAGCTTTTGATTCTTCACCGGGAGGAACTCCTAAAATCCTTTTCATTTCAGGATTTTCATAACTTATCTTGAGTTTTGCATCCAGCTTCATAATTCCTGCCGGAGAATGTTCTACTATCCCCTCATTGAACTTGTATAGTTGTTTGTAAGATTCTTCGGATTTTGATAATTGTTTTGTTCTTTCTTTCACCATTTTCTCAAGGTCCTCTGAGTACTCTTTTATTTTCTCCTCTGATTGCCTAAGAAGGATGCTGTTCAACTTCAGTTTGATAACAAGATATATGGTTGTTAAAACAAACAGCCCAAGAAAGATAGACGATATTATTACGAATATCTGGATCTGATTTTCCGTATACATACTATACTTCCTATCCAATAAATGAATCCAATTAATGTTGCATTTTTACCAAATGACCAGTATTTCAAAAAATCAAAAGTCAGGATATTACTGGCTAAAATGTGTAAGCCGAAATATAAAATAAAGCCCGAAAAAATAAAAATTGTTTCAATGTTTTCAACGAATGATTTTTTTAATAGAATATATCTCAAAATTAAGATGGAACTAGTCATTAGAATTAATAAGTTGAAAAAATCAACAATGTTTACCGGTTGATAATTACTATATTTAAAAGAAAGAATCGCAGCTAAAGTGGTTGGCAGGGCAGGAATTAAAATCTCTATCCAGACATAATTCCACCCTGCCAATTTAAAGAGAATGGTCAGTGTGAAATACAATTGATAAATACTAGTAATAGCCCAGAAAAAAAGATAGACTCTTCCAGAATTTTCAGTGACGATCATAAGGATATTCCAGACAGTGAAAAGAGCAAGATAACTCACAAAGTATTTAACAGCATCTCTATTTAATCCAGTGATGTTACTCTTTTTATAAAGATAAAACCAGAATGCCAAATTCAGAACACGAAGTATTCCTAATTGATGAAATATAATTAAGTCTATCATAATGTTGGACTAACTTTTATTTCTCAATCTCCGATTGGTTTTAAGGGTTTTGGCTTATAATCACCTTGGGCACTACATAGCATAATCGCTTCATTGTTATTCTCGGTTGGAACAAACTTTGTTGTTTCTAATGGTTTTGGTGTATAATCGCCTTGTGCAAAACATTCAACATTTGTATCATAAGCTTGAACAGTAAGAGAAGATTTTATCGAATTCTGTGGCATAATACACCATACACTTAATGCTGATAGAAAAAGAACAACTGCAATCATCATTAATACATACTTTTTGGGGACATTTTTTTTCTTTTCACTTTTGTTAATCATTTTTTTACCTCTTGTTTTTTGTTTGGTTAGTATAATTATTCGCCTAATTTTGAAATTAACTTTTTTACTCCTGGTGGAACGAGTCAAATTGCTATTTTCTCTATTCCATTTAACAGAAGCTACCCTTTATTCATCCGCTGTACTAATATTTCGTCAGCCCATTCCCCGTAACCCTGTAGAATTTCGGTACGAAGTGTGAACTAACGGTTGAAACAAAATTATCCGTGACTCTACCTGTCATGTGAAATATTTTTACTTATTTCTTCGTGGCGTTCATGCGTTAAAATATTCTACGGATTCTCTGTTATTTTACGGGTGTTCTCTGCGATCCATATCTTGACTATTTAATAGGAGCAACGCCTTTAAGAATAATATAATGCTTATTTAGATAGTTAAAAGTGCTGTCAAGAATATTCATTCGATTCAAAAATACTATCCTTATAAATTTTTCCAAGATTTCAAATTTATTACAAGAGATCTTCTGTATAAGTAAGTAAAGGATTGCACTTTTTGTTTATTACGCCTAAATTTCAATTGGTGATATTTTGTACCAATTCGTGCGATGTATAGTTCCAATAAATGATATAGAAGTTGATGTTGAGAAAGGATTATATAAATTGAGTGATTTCTTGGTCATGAATCTAAAATATTTTAACATAAGCGAGATTCCCGATCAAGTCTTAGCATACTTCTTCCTTGCATGAGGGTTCGAGAATTACCTTTCTTTTTGAAGATATATCGGAATCTATTTTAGCAATCTTCTTCTTCATTTGCTAATATTTCACATTCTTTCAAAAAAATTCTTGACGGCAATCATTACCGCTTTACATTTTTCTATAAATAGAACTAAAAAATTAATATGGAGGTATAATGAAAATTAAACCCATTGATGATCGAGTTCTTATTGAGACATTGGAATCTGAAGAGAAGAAAGTCGGCAACATTATCATCCCCGACACCGCAAAAGAAAAACCACAAATCGGCAAGATCATTGCAGTTGGAAATGACGAAGATCTTCAGAAAATTGTGAAAAAGGGTGATAAAGTAGTTTATGCGAAATATGGCGGTACAGAGTTAGAACTTGAAGGAAACAAATATCTCATCGTGCAGAGATCCGATATTTTAGGAATCATCGAATAAGTTAATCTCGTTATTTATTGAGACCTTTGTGGCATAACGCTGCAAAGGTCTTTTTTTAAATAAGCCAGTAACGGTTTTGTGCTCCCCTCTTTACCAATCCCTTAAACTCCATTTGCAGAAGAACACTTGAAAGTGCTGCGGGACTTTCATCAGATAGTTCGACCATCTTATCCAGACTGAGATTTTTCTCATTTTTGATGAGGAGTTTGTATATTTTCTCCTCACTTTCGTTAAGTTTGACTTTGGGTTTAACGTCGGCAGATGAGGTCTCGTTAACCAATTTCAAGCTGAGCTTATATTCTTCGAGTATATCTTCAGGACTGCTTACGATCTTCGCTCCGAGTTTTATAAGATAGTTTGGACCCTCACTTTGAGGAGAGTTGATGTTACCCGGAATTGCATAAATATCACGATTCTGCTCAAGAGCAAATTTTGCGGTTAATAGTGCGCCACTCGTTTTTGCTCCCTCAACTACAAGCGTCCCTTTGCTCATTCCGCTGATTATCCTGTTGCGATTCGCAAAATTCCATGCTTCTATTTCACGCCCAAGGGGTATTTCAGATATGATAGCTCCATTTGTGAGTACTCTTTTAGCTAGTTCTCTGTTAGCAGCAGGATAGACTACATCCAATCCTGTTCCAAATACAGCAACTGTTCTTCCGCCTGCATTCAACGCTTCTTGATGTGCTGCACCGTCAATACCATAAGCGAGTCCACTTACTATAGTAAATCCTGCAAGTACAAGTTTGGGCACTATCCTTCGAACTGCGATCTTGCCATATTGCGTCGGTTTGCGAGTTCCTACTACTGCAAAAAACATATCATCCTCCGGTAACAAATTTCCCTTCACATAGAGCACTACTGGAGGATTATAACTATATTTGAGCAATCTTGGATATTCATCATCAAGTAGTGAAAGCAGGTGGACATTATATTTTTCTATCAATGCAAGTTGATTCTCAATAAACTCTTCTTTTTGATTTTTGAGGATATTGTCTGCGAGTTTGTATGATATATACGAAAGCTCAGTCAGTTCTTCTTTAGATGTATGGAAAATCGATCCGGGGGTAGAGTATTTTGTTAGTAATTTCTGAATTGTTTCAGGTCCGAGTCCTTTCACAGAAACAAGCCGCAACCATTCATAATAATCTGATTTATTCATTATTTTCCTCGTTTGTTACAAAATCAATATATCTTTGATCGCATATTTCAATTTTTGAAAATTCTCGCCGCTCACTGCTGAAATTGCCAGGATCGGACATTTACATATTTCTTTTAAGGTATCTTGAGTTTTTCGAATTACTGTGTCTTTTTCATCATGAGCAAGCAGATCAATTTTGTTTAGTACAACCAATTTCTGTCGTTTATCCAATTGCGGATTATAGGTATTCAGTTCGTTTTGCAGAATGTTGTATTTTTCACCGATATCCTCGGAAGTAATATCAATGAGAAAGAGCAACACTTTCGTTCGCTCTATATGACGAAGAAAACGCAGTCCGAGTCCTTTTCCAGCATGGGCATCTTCTATAATTCCGGGAATATCAGCGATCACAAAGGTTTTGTATTCATCTACTTTGACGACACCGAGGCATGGTTCTAAAGTAGTAAATTCATAATCTGCAATTTTAGGATGAGCTGATGACAGGTGACTTATCAGTGTAGATTTCCCGGCATTCGGGAATCCAACTAAACCAACGTCAGCCATAAGCTTGAGTACAAATTCATAGTGCTTTTCTTCTCCTTCTTTACCTGGAGTTGTCTTTCTTGGTGCTTGATTCCTCGAGGATTTGAATGTCGCATTTCCCCTTCCTCCTTTGCCACCATGCGCGAGTATGATATCCTCGTTCTCTTCGGCAAGGTCAGCGATCTTTGCTATCCTATTGTTATTCTCGTCGGTTTCATATACTTCAGTACCAAGTGGTACTTTCAATATGATATTTTCACCGTCATGACCTGTTTTATTCGAGCCCATGCCGTGCTGTCCTTTTTCAGCAAAAAATTGTTTATTATAGCGAAAATTTAGCAGGGTATTCAGGTCTGAAGATGCAACAGCGATGACATCTCCTCCTTTGCCGCCATTCCCGCCGTCTGGACCGCCTTTTGCAATAAACTTTTCTCTGCGGAAACTCAAACAGCCATTTCCCCCATTTCCTCCGCTTACATGAATTCTTGCATAATCAATGAACATTATTTTCCTTTTGATTTATGAATGATGAACACCGATTGAAAATTTCAGATTTTGCTATCTTCTCAAATCTCAAATCATTAATCATCATTCGACGTTCGTATTTTTTTATCAATTGTAAATTACTCAATAAAATCATTTGTCAATTCTTGAAATCTTAACCCCGTATATTTCCAATTCTCGGGTAATTCATGTTTCAAATAATTGTACATTGTGTATTTGTAATGTTTTTCAAAATCTTGTTTGTTTCTTATGATATGGTCATAAAATGATTTTTGCCATTTAAATTTGGGGATATCATGTTTCTCGCCGTATTTCTGAATAAATTTTTCTCTCAATTTTGATACAATATCATCGAATTTATTGAATTCATTCCGAGGGCGATAATGCGGATTATTTGTTACATCTTGAAGGCGATATTGGCCAATGTCGCCTTCGGTGGGTTGTTTGTGATAACCCAAGATGACATTAATATTTCGTGATGAGTGGCGTTTCAAAAATTGCATTATTTTGGAATAATTTGCGATGGTATTATTCGGTTTAATCATTAAATGAAAATGATCATAATTCAAACAAAATGCAAATAATTTCATTTGTGTGATTTTCTTTGTAATTTGCAATTCCTTAATCCACAAATCGCATAATATTTCGTGAATGAAAAATTCATAAACACCTCTTACATTGCATGAAATAAAATAAATATGATCGCCATAAATTCTTTTCTGACTATTTCGATGCATCAAAACTCTCTACCGCACAAATATATAAACTTAAGCTATCTTTAGTCATTAAATTTTCTCTTACATAGTTTGATTTTCGTTGATCATTATTCGAGATTCTTTTACCTTAACAACACACATTTTTGTGTAGCCAAAACTCTATTGCCCGAAGAAACTGTATAGAAATAAATACCATTACCCAGTTTTTTTCCTGATGAATCTTTGCCATTCCAAATAATTTCATTCATCCCTGATTCATAATTCGTAATTTTAAATTCTCTTACTAATTGCCCTTTAATATTGAATATTTTAATCTCTGTATTTCCTAAATTCACGCTAGAGTAAAATGATATTTTTGTCGTTGATTTGATTGGATTTGGATAATTCATAACTTGTGAGATCATTTGATTTTGCTCTGGCTGCTCATCCACACCTACTTGTGGAAGCGGACCATATGCAGTCTCCACATATTTAACTGCCGCAGTTGTGATCGGCTCATCTGTTCGTATTTGATAGAAATAATAATCATTCGGATTTGAAATTTGAGATTTCACTGTCTGGAACTCCCAGTCCGTCCACTCGATGAGTCCCACATTATCGAACCACGCATAGGATTTCCCGGCATCTGGTGTTTCAGAAATCAGAAGAATATCGAAATAATTGGTGTTTGAAGGAACTGTCAGCTCTTTATGATAAAAAGTCCAACCTGTATTGCCTATAATTTTTCCGGAAATATATTCTGAACCAAGCATCACTGCGTACCATCTATATTGATAATAGCGGATTTGAATTGTCACGCCCTTAGCATCTGTGGTCTTGATATATCCATGCAATGAGTAATTGGTCGAATCTGAATATCTTTTTAATCGTCCTTCCAGTTTTGTAGAAAGGTCATAATAATTATTCTCATCCCATACATGCCCGATCGAGCGTTCACCTTCGTATGAAAAGGTATTGTCATAAAATTCTTCCGGCTCATTCAGCTCCCACATTGTACATCCCTCATCCTCCATATTCCCGAACCAAACCAAATCTCTTCCCACACGATACTCCCAATCGCTTTGCGGTGTAATGGAACTCATTTCGGAGATATTCGCTTTATGCGCTGTCTTCTTAGGTGATGAAGTATAGCTATTATTTGAAAATTCAAGTTGAACATCTTCGGAAGTTACCGCGGTGTTAATCTCCATTGAAAGCGTATCGAGAATAATTTTTCCAGTGACGTTACCTCGATCTATATACATATATGTATCAAGCTCTTTTGAGCGAAATGCGAGGTAATCCAGAAGATGCAATCCAAACTCACCAATAGCAGGTTGCGGAATCCAATCATCAATATATGCAGGTGTGACTGTATATTCATAAAAACCGGTCTCGTTGATCTTTGCGTTAAGTATCATAGTAGGATATGTTTCGGGATAGGTAAGGTCAAAGACAAAATTGCCAAGTGAATGAGCTATCAATTTTTGATCATACACCTCAAATCCCTGAATAATGTGCGGATGATGACATATAACGAGATCAGCACCCGAATCTATTGTATGCTGCCGCAGTGCCCTATCCCACATGTGCGGCACATCTGCTTTGGGATTGTAACCCTCATCCTGATAAGGATTGAGCTCCTCGGACTTGTCATACTGGCTGCCCGGAGCTAATGAATACTCACTTCCTGCATGCATTTCCACAATAAGATAATCTGCAACATTCCCTACTTCTTCTATCTGTTGTGTGATGTAATATGGTGTCAAATAAGCAAAACCCGGTTTATTGAATCCTGCATTCAAATATGGCTGGTAATTATTATACTGCCCAGTCCTATCACTTGAAGCAAGAAAGGCAAAGGTTACTCCATTCTGGGTGTACAGTATCGGCGTGTACGCTTCATAAGAATCCTCTCCTGCACCTGAAGAGAGAATGTGTTTTTGTGTAAGCACATCCTGCGTTTGCTGCATGCCTGCAAGCCCGTAATCCAGGATGTGGTTATTCGCCAGAGTGACTATATCTATTCCTGCATATGCAAGCCCATCGACATTGTCGGGATCTCCCCGGAAATAGATCGGCTTGGTGGGATGTGGTGTGCCCTGATCGGTAAGCGGACATTCCAAATTGGCAACAGTAACATCAGCAGCATATCCCAAAAGATTGATAGTTGGTTCAAAAATGGCTTCGACTCCATAGGTTTGAATTATTCCCCCCGGATTTTCATATCCGCGTGCAAGCATAATATCTCCAACAAAATTCATGGTGATAGGAAATGATGTACTTCCCTGCTCTGGAGTGATCTGGCAATTCGCTCTGCCGATCATACCGGTATCATCTGTAACTTCCAGAAACACATTGTATGGATGATCATCATAAATCAGGTATGTGTGTGCCGGATTCTCAACTGAACTGGTATCTCCATCTCCAAAGCTCCAGTAATAAAATAATGTATCGCTGTCCGGATCGTATACATCTGAATAGAATTGTACATCGATGTTTCTGTTTCCAAATTTATCAGAGTATTCTCTTCCTTGAGATGATGAAATCTCCACTTCGGGAATAGCTGGCAAATCTTCTGTGACATCAAGGATATCATCAAAGTAAACAATGCCAGTTGGGTCGGTATCAAGATCATTTATGAAAAGGATCGAGGTTATTGTCGGGTAATATTCGAACCATGCAAACCAGTCATTTGCAACTGGAAGTAAATATGTATCCCATTCCTGCTCCGAAAATGCACCCTGGTATACTGTGATAAATTCTTCGATATCCAGCTCTTCGTGCCCGTCAAGTGAGTACATCAGTACATTTACAGAATCCAGAATTCCGAACCCGTGAATCTCTCCTTTGGTTTCCATATAAGCAGAAACAGACCACACAGAATTTGTATCGAGTTGTATCGGATCTATCTGCTCGACCTTCCATGTATTGCCGAATAATTTCAGCGAGTATTGGGAAGTATTATGAGTATTTGTGGAATCAATGCACCAGTCATCCGGATCGAAGTCCTGTCCTGGATATGATTGTAATATAACTGAACCTGTTTCAAAATCCTCGATTATTTGTGCGCGCTCGTGAGAAAACAGAAGTGTTGATATGAATAATAAAAATACGGTTATGATGATTTTTTGGTGAGACATTATTCTATCAACAGGCATTTCCTTTCTGCTTTATATTCTCCATCGATACAGAGCTGATACAAATACACGCCGGGAGCTACTTTATGTCCATTTTTATCTTTCCCATCCCAATCTATTTCATTAATTTTTAAATTTAAATTTTGAATTTTGAATTGTTTTACCAGCTGCCCTTTGACATTATATATTGTGATCTCCGCATTTTGGATAGGATTTTTGGATGAAAATGAAAAAGTTGTTGATGAATGGAAGGGATTGGGTGAGTTTGTGAGATTAGAAAACAATTTATCTATCAATAAACCTTCATCATTAACTGGATAAATAGGATCGTTACTATAAACATTATAGATACTATCCTGGTCTTCAAATAAAAGTAATTTATCATTTATTGTCTTCCTTAGTGCAAATGGGGTAAAAGATGAACTCTCTGTAAGCACGATATTTCCTGTTACCCTATCAAGAATTGTAAGTGAGTCAGTTGTAGAGTAAATTATAAAATGATTGTCTTCATTATATGAAAAATTTGATGAAGAATGAATCGTTTTTACTGAACTCAACATTTCTGTAATTTCCCAAACTATATTTGATAAGTCTGTTGTAAAACATACTGTTATATGCTCGTATTGAAATTGACTTCTCCAAATTACGGTGTAAATAATTGGACCCAAATTTTGATAGTCTATATAATCTGAAGATAACAAACAAAATTGTTTAAATTCACCTGAAGAATAACTCCCGCTATGAGCATAATCATACCAACTGGTAGCTTTATGATAAAACTGCACGCCCTGAAGATTTTTCACGTAATAATGCTCATCACCACCACAACTACTTCCTGTACCCCACCAGCTTGCCGTATGTCCAATTGTAGTATTAGAAAATCCATAAATAACCTCGCCAGATTCATTTATCTCATTCAAATAGCATAATTTTTGTCCATTAAATTCAATAATTATCATGCGATTTAAAAAATTCAAATAATTACTATCAAAGTTTCCTTTTTTATACCCAACAATAATTTTCATTATTCCATTACCATCTATACATGAAATATCACATATCTCTAGTTCACTGGAAATTGTGTAATTCTCAATCTCAATCGTTAGACTATCAAGTGCATTATAATTAGCGAAATCGTAAATTTCTGTTTTAATAGAATCAAGCTGTGGATGATTATGATTAATTGAGTAAGAAATAACTAAAAATACTTCATTACAATATTCGTACAGATAGAATTGTTTGGGAACAAATCCGTTAGTACTGTAATACTCATAATGGTTTGTTACAATGTTTCCATCTTTGTTAATAACCAAAATTCTCCAAATTCCATTTTGATTAACATACATTGTAATAATTTCCTCTATTCCATCATTATCTATATCAAATAATTGAAGATTTATTAACTCATCTTCAATATCTATTTTGGCGAAGCTAAAAGCGAAATCGAAGTTAAGTTCTGCATTAAGAAAGCTCACACAGGAAACTAAAAAAACTAATATAATTATTATTTTTTTCATTTTATCCCTCTATTCAATTTTAAGCATTTTTCCAATTATTTCTTTTTCATCGGATTGAAGTTTATAAAAATAAATGCCAGAGACTACATTATTTCCCTGTTCATCTTTCCCATCCCAACTTATTGAGATAGACTGAGTTGGCGAAGAGGTACCATAAAAAATTTCTAAATCCGAATTTCTAATATCTAATTTCCTGATCAGTTGCCCTTTAATGTTGTAGATATTTATTTCAGCGTTTTGAATAGGTTCTTGTGATGAAAATGAGAAAGTCGTTGAAGAACGGAAGGGATTAGGAAAATTCTCTATAATTGCGGATTCACATATAACAATATTATTTTCTGAAGATAATAACATTGCGCAAGTTACAATATTTGAGGGACTTGATTCGCCTTCAGGGTTTTCATAAAGCGCAGTAATATAAAAATGAACATATCCTAGTGAATCACAAGGGGCATCATCTATTGAACATGAAAGTGTATATTCAGGTACTGTATCGTAAACTTCCCAATTAGCATAAATATTATAATTTACTAAGTCGGGCACTCCAGGTTCCGGAGGTTCCCAGTATAAATAAAAATAGTTACAAGGATATATATAATAATGATCAACTACCAAATTCAGGGGTGGATTAAACTGGGCATAAACAACTGTTGAAATGGATAATAATATTAAAATGAAAATTAGTTTTTTCATTGATACTCCATATTATTCGATTTTCAATATTTTTCCAGAAATCGTTTTTTCATCTCCTATAAATTTATATAAATAAACACCAGCACTTAATACTTTTTTCTCATTATCTTTTCCATCCCACTTTATCTCGAGAAAGCGTAGAAGCGAAGAAGCGTCATAGCGGAGTTTGCGTATCAGTTGCCCTTTTATATTATAGATTTTGATTTCAGCGTTTTGAATCGGGTCTTTTGATGAAAAGGAAAAAGTTGTTGAAGAATGGAAGGGATTAGGAAAATTCCCTGCAGAGAAATTATCTTGATGATCTCCCTGAACACTCAAAGCCGGAGGTTCGATATTTATTGCTCCACAATCAATTGAGTTGAATCCCATCGGCATCCCGTCAGGAAGACTGTACCAGCCATTATATGCTCCTGCCAACATAAAGTTCATATGATATGTATTATTTGATGTGTTGTATCCATCACATATGGCTAACGTACTACCAGAGGAACCTGTTATGCCTAAAATTGCCGGATTTCCATCAATCATATTACTCTGAAGAGTTAAGAAGAAATCATTATTAATTGTTGTAGTATATGTTGCATTCTGATAGTTGAATTTATTTATAAAGGCAACATAAGAATCAGCAAGTAATGTGTAACCAGTAACATATTGATGCTGAGTAGCGATACCACATGCAAAGTTGAGTGCAGAAATGAGTTCATAATTCAGAGATAATTCATTAGCATAATTATACCGGATCGTATCGAGATAGGTATTCAACTCTGAGAATGACGGAAAATCATATTGTAAATAATCGTCATCAATATAAATTGGGTCTGAAAAATAATCATCCCCATCATCGAAATATACATTATCTATATTTTTATGATAGTTAATGATAAGCGCAAATGACAAAGGTATCAGACCTACTAAACATTCTCTATTTGAATTTGGGTTTAGAGGACAAAACATGTTATATGGATATGATTGTCCCCAAGATTCTGTAATCCAAGGACCATAAATAGTTCTTCCCTTTTCTGGCTTTTTTTGATCAGCCAAGAGAATAAAATTAAATGAAAACAAAAGAATGAGCAAAACAATATACCATTTTTTCATAAATCACTCCTATTCTACTTTTACGATCTTTCCAACAAATTCTTGTTTGTTAGTTTTTACTTTATATAAATAAATACCTTCGGCAACATCTTTTCCGTCATTGTCTCTTCCATCCCAAACCGCTTCATTAATTTTTAATTTTAAATTTTTAATTTTGAATTGTTTTACCAGTTGTCCCCTTATGTTAAAAATCTCAAATTCAGCTTCTTGAAAATGGTTTTTTATGAAAAAAGAAAACTTGGTTGAAGTACGGAAGGGGTTGGGGTAAGCGGTTAATATTTGCGTGAATTCTTCCTGTACATTAACAGAATAATTTACTACTTCTAATATTACAGGTATTTCTACAATTGGGACTTCATAGTTTACCATAAACAATATATCGCATGTGTAGGTAGTGCTCACTGTATCATTTGAAGCATCAAAATAAACCTGAAACTCCAATTCCTCGAAAGGTGTGATATCACCAAACGAATCACTCAAAGCGATCCAGTCTGAATTTATTGATGAATTATTGATGATTGATGCTGTCCATAATAATGAATCTACCATATCAATATTATTTAGAGTGAGAGTCATCGAATCTGTAACTCCCGCATTGATCTGCATGGATATTGAATCAGGTTCAATTTGGATAATTGGTTTTCCGTAATTCAACTCAACGATTGTAACTAACCCAGGCATTAAATATACCATATATTGATTATAAAATGTTGAATAACCCGGTAAATAATAATACACTTCATAGTATCCCGGACAAATCGGGGACATGTAAAACGATCCATTTTCATCAGAAATTATATTGTAATATTTTCCATCTCCCGCCAGAGTGAATCTCACATTCTCCAATGAATTATTATAATAATCATGAAAAGATCCTACGACAATTGAATACTCTTGCACAACACTATAATCAAACTTCGTATCATAGATATTCCAGCATTCAAAATTTCCAGTGCTTCCACCCTCGCTTCTAAATATAATATTAATATCACCAAAATAATGTCCTAAGTTATCCAATACTACAGTGCTACCGCCAGCTTCTCCCCAATCATTTATAGGATCATCATAGCTCCATAATAGTTCTTCTCCGTTTGAATGTGTAATCCAGATTTCCCACACTTCACCATCTGTAGTTGAATTGTTGTCTATATACATGTTTATTTCAATTCTTACATATTGATAATAATATGACATATTTAATGCAGGAGATATCAATGACATATCATAGTCTATTACAGTTGGTTGAGTTGTTAATTGTGCATATCCTCCCTCTTCAGGTCGCCATTGCCAATTCGAATTATCGGGTATTTCTTCCCATCCGGTTGTTGCCCAATCTCTAGAAAAATTCTCAACCCAGCTATCATATTCAGGGAATGGTGTGGCAGACACAGAATCTGATGGTGGTGATTCTCCTTCAATATACACTGCGGTTACCCAATAAGTGTAATCAACATTCGCATTAACCATATAATCAAAATAAGTTTCAGTAGGTAGCTCATCAAAAATAAAATATTTTCCAATATCAGATCTGTATAAATTGTATCTTAGAAGTTGATTACCGCTTGAATCCGGTGCTTCCCACATTATGCTGACTCTCATAGTGTCAGCATACACAGTGAAATTATTCGGGGTAGGTAAATTCTTATTTGTTTCGTAAGAATAGACATTTGCCGAAATGAAAATAACGGCAAAAACAACTAAAATATATTTCATACAACTCATCTCACACCTCCACGATGCTTGGAAATTTATTATTAAATTATGAAAAAGTTGTCAAGAAGTTATGCACTTTTCTTTAAATTTTGATAAATTGAAATCAAATTCAATTATTATGGAATAACAAATAATAGGAGATAGTCGTAATAGTTAAAAGCACTGTCACACTGGGGTTCTCGAAATGGGAAAAACCCTTCGACAATCTCAGGGTGACATCAACACTAATCCTTTATCAACAAACACTTATTCGTCCCGATTATCTCATCTCCATTCTTAACCTGATAAAAGTACAAGCCGGATGAAACTTTGTTTCCATATTCATCTGTTCCATCCCAGGTAACAGAGACGGGGCGACGAGGTGAAGAGGAGACGGTGTGAAGTACTCTTACAAGTTGTCCTTTTATATTAAATATTTTAATCTCAGCGTTTTGAATCGGATATTTTGATGAATATGATAATGTAGTTGATGAATGGAAAGGATTTGGATAATTCTCTATTATAACTTCATTTTGAGCATGTGGTTCATCCGCAGAAACAAAAATCGAACCATCAAGCGAATAAACATCATAGCCGGCTCCGTTCTGCTTTTCAACAAAGAAGAGAAGTTCACCATCGCTTTTTCTGAGTATATCGCAAACTGCAAGTACCGAATCCTGATGATGGATAATATTGCCGGTTATTCTATCTCGAATTTCGAGTTTATTTCCACAGAAATACATCACATAATTATCTTCTCCGTTTGCTTCAATGCAAGTAGAAGCTGTAATATTTCCCATACCAATTTCTGTATCAGTTTTAGACCAAATATTTTGCCAATTGTTCGTGTCATATGCTTTGAAATGAACTGAATCTCCGTCATCAGTATCGAGCTCTATATATTGCAGTACGTGAGGAAAATCATCCATACAGTTCTGAGTAATAATTTCATAATTTTCTGGATAATGATTGTAATCAATAATCGGATCTATATAATATTTTGTTCCGCTTGTTGAGTGTAACTCATAGCTTGATTGCTCAAGTACAAGCTTTTGCAAAGTATAACCATTCATTCCTCCAGTTGGCGGATAACAAGCCGTGTGCTGGCCCACTGCTAAAATAGTGCTGTCATTAATTGAAGTATTGGCAAGTCCACAATCTGATAGCACTTCATGAAAAACTAGTGTGTCATTCTCTAATGTAAGTCTGCACATATAATCATCAGTTGCGTCTAAGGAAAGATAATTGTATCCAACCAAAAATTGGATGAAGTCTGAACTTAAATATTGGTCGACAGTATTGATACACATAAAACCGATGTCATCAGTTCCGGTTGAATCAATGATGAGTAGTGTTTCGAAATCTTGTATTACAAACCCAAATTGACCGTCATACGAACCAGCCATGAACAAATAATCCTCTCCATCTTTCTTAAATAGATGGAATTTACTACTTTCAATATTATTAATGTATTGTGTTTTCAACGTATCACCAATCTGATCATAGATAACTATTTTCCAATTATCCCGGGAATTATCCCAGTATTGAACTGCGAGGTCTTGGATCCCGTTGTTATCGTAGTCATAGAGCTGCATAGTTTCAAAATGGTCTGTAATATTAAGCTTATCAAAACTGAATTGATATTCAAAGTTCACCTGTGCAGATAGTAAGTTCACACAAAAAAATAACGTGATGAATATGAAAATTATTTTTTGCATAATATCTCCTATTGAAATTTTATCATTTTTCCGATAATGTTTTTGTCCTCTATATTACATTTATAAAAATAGATTCCGGGTGAAACTACTTTTCCATTTATATCTTTACCATCCCAACACGCTGCGCAAATTCCTAAATCCGAATTTCTAATTTCTAGTTCTCTTACCAGCTGTCCTTTTATATTATATATTTCGATCTCCGCGTTTTGAATCGGATATTTTGATGAATATGATAATGTGGTTGATGAATGGAAAGGATTGGGATATTGCTCTATGATTATATCTTTTTGTACTTGGGGTTCATCAGCAGAAACAAAGATGGGACCATCGAGTGTATAGACATCATACCCGGTTTCATCATCCTTTTCCACAAAGAAAAAAAGTTCCCCATCGCTTTTTCTGAGTATATTGCAAACTGCAAGAACCGAATCCTGATGATGAATAATATTGCCGGTTATTCTATCTCGAATTTCTAGCTTATCCCCACGGAAATACATCACATAATGATCTTCATCATTAACTTTTATACAGGTTGACGCAGTAATATCTCCCATGCCAATTTCTGTATCAGTTTTCGACCAAATATTCTGCCAATCTGTCGTATCATATGCTTTGAAATGAACTGAAGTTCCATCGTTAGTGTCGAGTTTTCGATACTGCAACACCTGTGGAGAACTATCCTGACAGTTTTGGGTAATCATGTCATAGTTCCTGGGGCAATGGTTATAAGTTGTTGTTGTATCATACCATACAGCAGTACCGCTCGTAGAATGCAATTGCACTGCTGAACTGATCGAATCTATTTGAACCCGTTGCAAATAATATTTATAATATCCTGAAGGCCATGCACCAACTGATACATAAGAATATTCACCAATTGATAAAAATGTACTATCATTATAGAAAGTATTTGATACTCCACCATATTGAAGACAATCAACATAAGATAGTGTGTCACTAGTTATTCTCAAACCGTAAATATGGCTTTTAATTTCATCCTCTCTCATCCAGTCGATCTCCAAAGCGCCAATATAAAGAAATGTGTCGCTTACATTGTTGTAATAATCTGCAGAATTTACACCTGAGAAAAGATCTTGATGTAAAGGAAATATTACTAAAGAATCCAACAGTAATAATGTTTCGCAATCATGAATATATATATGAAGTTTATAGGGCTCATATCCAAGAGAAGCACGAATAAGATGATTGCTATCTACAGATTTATATAAGCTAAATCTATTATAGGATTCATATGTCCAATCATCAAAGTGAATTGTTTTTAGAGTATCTCCACTTTGATTATATATAACCATCTGCCAGAAATCCCAAGTGTCATCCCAATACTGAGCAGTAATATCCTCAATGCCGTTATTATCATAATCATAAAGTTGCAGTGTTCGAAGATTGTCAGTCGTGTTGAGCTTGTCAAAACTAAATTCCTGCTGAAAATTAACCTGCGCAGTGAGTACGCTTGTCGATAGAGCAATTAAAACCACAACCAAAACTAATTTCTTATAACTCATTTCACACCTCCACGATGTTTAAAAGCTTCGTACTTTCGTATGAAATATTTGTCAAGAAATAGTGAATGTAATTGTAAAATCTTCAACCAGTGTTCGGTGCCTGCCCTGTAACGAAGTGTATCAAGGTTATTAATTCAAGAATATTTAAGAGAATGATGGACGATGAATAATGATTTAGAATTTAAGAAGATCCGAACAAACCTACTCCCTCATCAACAGGCACTTATTCGTTCCTATTATTTCATCTCCGATTTTAACCTGATAATAATACAGACCGGATGAAACCTTGCTTCCATCTTTATCTTTTCCACCCCAAACAATTTCATGAGTTCCCAAACAGGAGTTTGGGAACGAGGTAATTGTTTTAATTAGTTGCCCTTTTATATTGTATATTCTTATTTCTGCGTCCCCTGTGCTCTCTGTGGTTCTATGAAATGATATTGCCGTTGAATTTCTGAATGGATTGGGATACGCAGATACAGAATTTTGAGGTTCTTCCGGTTCATGATTGATTCCATAGCTTACTTCAAGGGTGACAGGAATGTTGATCTTCTGCCCAATTTCGGACGTCACACAAACGTACACTTCATAATATCCGGTTTCCATATCATAAGTTGAGACATTTATAGGAATAAGTGCGGATTCGCCGGCAGGGAGCGTTCCGAAAGGAGTTCCGGTCTCAAGCCAATCAATTGGTGAATCAACAATACTGAAAACACCCTGGTTGCGGTTTGACATGCTGTAATCCGGTGCAACAAGGCGGAAAGTACACCAGTCCGAAGGAGGTCCGGGAACAGAATATTCGTATTCACCCGTATTTGGTAATGCATCATTTATCACATCCCATGTATAGCCATTATCTCTTGAGAATTCCAATATTACTTCAGAATAAATTCCTGAAAAATTCCACAGCAAAGTATCGAGTGTGTTATATTCAAGTATCTCCCCGACTTCAGGATGAGTAATGTCAAAGATATTTATTGAGAAAAACTCATTAGACATATCACTTTGATAGCCGTCAGCATCCTTAACCTTTATCAGGCAGTAATCTGAAAGCGCTCCTTCAACTGTGTAAGCATACTCCCCTGTATTAGGAATTTCCTCGACAATCGTTTCCCATGTATAGCAATTATTTCGAGTAAGATACAATGACACATTGTCTATCGAACCATAAGTGATCCAGCGGATCGTGTCTGTGGTACTGTAAACCAGTGTTTCACCACCATCAGGATAGTCCATCCATAAATAAGAATTTACAGAGGGTTGAATTGTAATAGTACCCTCTTTGAAATGTGGTTCTGCTCCTGTGCCATCTCCTTCAATATACCAGTCTATTTCGATTGGTCCGGTAATGCTTTCATCAATTGTCACATTCACCTGAAATCCATGCGCTCCCGATGTATTGATGGGAGTGCCACTTCCAAATCCCCAAGAAATTTCTGCACCACTTCCTGTCTGACCATTATATATTAAGGATTCAATATCCATCGCACCATTGACATAAACACCGTCAGGGAAGTCCATGCTTACACCATATACCGGCTCATTATCCGGACTCATATGATATAAATAGCAAAGAATATCAATCGGGACTACAGGCACATAGAATGTTGTGGTGCAGATAACGAAATCATTCTGAATGCTCCTTCCGCCTTTAAGATTTTCATTGCGTGAAAAATGTGAGGTTTCCAGCCAATAGGAAAGCTCGGTCGATGAAGTATTAGTGATGGTCAAATATCCTGTTGCAGTTGTATCTTGAGGTATCACAAACTCGAGGGATTGAGGGGAAACCGCGATAAGAGGTATTTCTGGTCCTTCTTTTATTGTGAACAGGATCGCTGTTTCATTTTGCAATGTATGAGCGGTGGGCGCATAGATATTTGAATAGGTAAGAAGTACGCCATCTGTTTGAGTGAAATTCTCTATGCCAACAGTCGAATAATTATCATCCTGATCTACATTTGAGATCGTCTGGTACTGGAATAGGATCTCACCATTTCCATTAGGTGTGGGATAATATTCCGGATCATAAAGGATCACTTCAAACGTTTCTTTTGCTGCAGGATCATAATAATTTTCAAATGCCTGCCACTCAACAATAAATCTGTGTTCATTCTCATCAAACCACGCAAAAATGGAGCCGTTCTGGAGATTATCCCAGAAGGGTGCGATCATTGCAGCTGGCCCGCAACCGGATGGGATCGTTTTGTTCCTGTGATAAATGATCTCCTCCCCCATCGAGATCCACCCGCTGGATGAGATCGAAACGGTTTCATAATATCTGCCAAAATAGACAAATGAGAAAGGAAGGTCGAGAATTTTCGTATACCCGTCAATCGACACATAATCCCCATACACGGGCATTCCCTGTCCGCTCATTGCGGGATTCAGTTCTATCCAATCATATACCGGCGCTGTGAAAAATCCCGTGTCTGAACTCTCTATTGCATAATAACCGTAATTAGAAAAGGTTGGACTGGCTTCATCAACAAGACCGATTGGAATTGAAAATTGAAGACATTGTACTAATGAGTCGTTTTGTGTAATCTGCAATTCGAATTGTGCTATCTCTCCGGTGAGAACTTCATCAGGTAAAACCGAGAACAGAATAGTATTCGATCCTGTCCCATTAACGAGAATTGAATTATAGCCACTCTCGCCCTGCGTTACAGCCACTTTTTCATTCGTGCATACAAGCGTTGCACTAAAAATATCTGTACTTACAGAACCTGTATTTGTCAGATCAATGATCACATCGTCTTCTTGATTTTGCACAAGACAGGTGTCTGCATTCTGGACGAGAAAGTCCGAAAGAACAAGCTCAGGACTTATTATTTCAACAGGTATCATAAGAGACTGATCTCCGAGATTTGAGACTATCTGTACATCCAAAATCGCTGTATTGCTATTTTGCCAGACTTCATCTAACTCAAAAAAGAGGTTTTCACACGTATAACTGGTATTTGATGGAATCGACGTGATAAATATGCTGTCTGTAATGACAGATAATGCTTCGCTTTGTGATGAAAAGTATGTCATAATATCATCAGCAGAAACCGCAGCAGGGTTATGGAGAATAAGCTCATATTCAACTGTATTTCCTGATACCGGATCATAAAGATACGTAACGTTTGTGAGTTCTAATTGATCATCAGAGAAAACATTCAAACCGTTTGTTTCAGGTAGAAAGCCACATTTTGATGCCGTAATTTGATATGAACCAACTAAAAAATCTGCAAAGAGCGTAACGCTTCCGTTTTCATCGGTTAGTCCTTTTGTAATGAGCTCCCCGTCTCGCGTGATAGTGACCATAAAATCAGATTTATCATCATCGACATCAACTTCTGCAACGATATAATTTCGCTGCTCGGAAATACTGCTCTCTGTATTCAAGGTTATAGATTCAGGATTGTCCGTCCAGACCTGCAATCCGGGATCTCCAAGTAGATTATATACATAAAAATAGAATTGGTCAGAGTTTGTTGCATTGCCCCATGCATGGTTATGAGGGTAGTTCATATAGAGTTCCATTTTCCCGCGCAGAAGCATCTCTCCGCATCGATGGATCCCTTCCTGGGTAATGCCCTGGTAGATGCCCATATCATTACAGTTATTCCAAGGAGTTTTTGTATCCCATTCACTGGGTCCGATAAATCCTATTGCACCTTTCGGATTGGTTGGAGAACCTTCTTTCATCCACACTTCACCAAAACACTGGTCATCAGCAAACGCAAAATCACCGCCGCCGCAAGTCATACTGGTAAGCATGGGAAGCATAAATCCATTGTTCATCGAGGGAATATCCACACTATTTAAAAAGTGATATCCATACGAATTGCACCAGTAAAGAGGACTGCCGAAGCCACGGAAATTTATCAGAGAATATCCCCCATTGATCATATCAATAAGCTGAGGAATGCCCACATTCAAAGGATACGTAAAAAAATCAACCTGTTGGAAACCTGAATTGTAGAGTTTGCTTCCAATATTCAATTTCGTGATATAGTGAGTGTACATACCGTATTCCGGGTCGACGCACGAAATCATCAATGCTTTATTATACCAGTCACCAGCTACCTGCGTGCTTTCATAATTGATTATTTTGCTGATTATGGTTGTGAGATCCATGAGACTCTGTATGGAGATTCGTCCTATAAATATGTCAGGAAAATAGTCAGTACCATCCAACAACGTGTATGGGTGATCCGAGACATCATACAGGGTAAGATATCCGTCAACATAGAAAGATGGTATGATGTAATTGCCTGTTACATCTCCCACTAAAATTACAAATTCGGGAGGAATATCCCATGAGAGATATGCATTTTGTATATAATCTCGTATGTCGTAATTATCGGTTGATGCACCGATCTCAGACAGGGGCGTAAGCGTTACTTCGTGTCCGAGTTTTCTTTTCCATTCTACAAGTGCCTGAAGTGTATTTACGCAGGCGTCGGGAGTTATAATGAGATAACTTCCATTGTTATTTATACCGTCTTTTTCAGTCCCATATACATGTTCTGAAACTATTTTCGAGAAAGATGATGAAGGTCTGCTTTTTGTGTCTGATAAAGGATTTACAGAAATCGTTGTATCCAGCAAGAATCTTGCATTAATGTCTTTTAAAACTCTTATCATATTTTTTGCTGGATTATACTGAACAGCAGCAATAGAAATCTGGCAGAATCTGTTTCCGCGCATAATGACAGGAGAACCGATCGTGACTATATTTTTCGGATACCATTCATCTTTGCTATAGAATTCTGCATTTTTCTCTATGTGGTCTTCCCATCCGAATGACTGAATGGGTAAATCAATTGCTACTTCATCATAGTTATATTTAATATTCTCAAGCATAAAATTTCCTGATGGTGGAAGCGATATCAATTGCGAATATAGAGGTAATATTGCTTTTCCCGGTTCAGCAGTTGAAGCATATTCCTCTATTGTGACACTGCAAAATTGAAGCTCCCCCCTTGTTTCATTGCTTATCTCGCAGTTATCGAAGTTGCCTTGTATCAAAAGATTGTTACCTTCGAGATTAATATCCAGAGCAAACATGCTCGCAGGAATCAGGATTATAAAAAGTATGGTTGTGAAAATCTTATTTTTCACATGACCTCCCCTTATAATTTTGAGTTGTTGATAGAAATGTGTGGTTTTTATGTCAAGAAGTTAGAGACATGAAATTGGAATATATTTTAAAAGATTTTAATGTTTATTTTAATTTAATAACTTTAATGTGAATATCGAATAAAGATCAACGATTTGAGATTTAAGATGTGAAATCTTTTGCCTAATCATTTATCAGCAAACACTTATTGGTTCCTATTACAGAGTCTCCAACTTTTATTTGATAAAAATACAGACCAGATGAAACTCTTTTCCCTATATAATCTCTACCATCCCAATTAACTTCATTCAAACCGAAATTAAAATCAGTGCATTCCATCTCTCGAACCAGTTGCCCCTTCACATTATAAATCTGAATTTGTGGCAATTCGTGAGAATTCGTGGTTACATAATAATAAATGGTTGTTGAACTGCCGAAAGGATTGGGATGTGCTGATAAAGTTTGGATGATTTCCTCTGGTTTATCATCGATATCATAGCTCACTTCAAGCGTGACAGGAATAATAATTTTCTGTCCGATTCCTGATTCAATAATTATATATGCTTCATAATTGCCAACATCACAATTAATTGTTGATATTTCAAAAGGAATATGTAATGATTCCCCCCCTATAAGTGTTCCTGAAGTTATGTCTAACGATAACCAATTAATAGGTGAATCAACAATGCTGAAGGTGCCATCAGAGCGATTTGAAATTTCATAATTAGATGCGGTGATTTTGAAAGCACATTTTTCTGAAGGAGGTCCCGTTACTACATATTCATATGATCCAGTATTTTGAAATGCATCCGCAACTATTTCCCAGGATAATCCATCATCTCTAGTAATTTCTATGATAACTTCATTATAATTTCCAGGAAAATTCCAACATAATGTATCTACGGTATCATATAATAATATTTCATTTTCATAGGGCTGGATTATATCAAAAATATTAATAGAGAAGTAATTATCTGAAATATCCACTGCTGTTCCAGCATTATCTTCAATCTGAATTGTACAAAAATCAGATAATGGATAATCTATATAAAAAGAAAACTCACCGTCATTATTTGTGTAATATGCTAGGACATAACATAGATTCACCAAGAATAATTTAATCGACACAGATTCAATAGGACCTGATGAGTTCCATAAAATTGTTTGCATGGTTCCATAGGTAAGAGTCTCTCCACCATTTGGAAATAGTACTTCAATATCTGAATTTAATATAGACTTTTTACCATGAGGTATATTTTCTTTAGTATTTGCTTTATTATTTATTCGTGGTAATGAGTTCATTTTTGAAATCAAATTCGCATTTTTATAACCATCAAAATTTTTTCTTGATCTGGGAAAATGCGATAAGCTTGCACTGAAATCAATTGATTGATTTGAAATATTTGATAACACAAAATTGTCATATATAATTGTATCTTGTGGAATAGTATAGGATAGGATTTGCGGATTCACTTCAAGTAATGGAATTTCCGGTGCTTCTTTGGTTGTAAAAAGTATCGAAATTTCATCTTGCAATTCGTGAGCTGTTGGAACATATATATTTGAGTATGAAAGCAAAATCCCTTCGGTTTGTTTCCAATTCTCTATCCCCACAGTAGCGTAATTATCACCTTGGTCCACGTTGTTAATTGTTTTATATTGAAATAATATTTCACCATCTTCCGTTAGTGTTTTATAATATGCCGGATCAAATAGAATAACCTGAAATATTTCTTTTTTATCGGGGTTGTACCCATTTAAAAACTCGAACCATTCTATAATTATGAATTGATTTTCAATATCATAAAAATAATAAAGTTCCCCATTTCTTAAGTTATCCCAAAATGGGGCGATCATTGCATGCGGTCCACATCCGGATGGTATTGTCTTGTTCCTATGATAAACAAAATCTTCTCCCATTGAGATCCAACCTTCAGAACAAACTGAAATCGAATAATAGTAGTTCCCATAAAAAGAAAAAGCAAATGGCAGATCGATAAATTCAACATATCCGTCATTTGTCACATAATCCCCCTCCAAAAGTACACCTTCCCCTCCAAGATCAGGATTTATTTCTATCCAACTATACGTTGGAGGAGTAAAAAAACCTTCATCCGAACTCTCTATTGCAAAGTACCCATAAGAACTGAATGTAGGACTTTTTTCACTGATAATTCCTATTGGGATTGAAAACTGTATATTTTGAACAATTGAATCATTTTGTGAAATTTCTAAATCAAACTGTGCAATCTCTCCGGTTAAAACTTCTTCAGGAAGCATAACGAAGGGCATTGAATTAGCACCGGTTCCATTCATAGAGATTGTTGTATAATAACTCTCATCTTGAATCATTGTTACTTTGTTATTAACGCAAGTAAGTTGTGCAAAGAATAAATCACTTTGTATCGAGCCCGTATTTGTTAACTCTATAAAGATATTGTCTTGTTGATTTTGGATAAGACAGCAATCATTGTTCTGAACAATAAAATCGGAAAATACTAATTCAGGACTTATTATTTCAAAATCAATTTTACAAAATTGTGTTCCGAAATTTGAAGAAACAGAAATTTCTATATCTGAGTACTTTCCATCGTGCCATCTATCATTAATTCTAAAAAATAAATTCTGACAGAGATGACTCGTTTGAGGCAGTATTGAGTCAATAAAAAGACTATCGGTAAGTATTGAAATCGACTTGTCATCAGATGAGATATTTATTAAAATGTTTTCAGCTATATTCGAAGAAGAATTAATCAAGGAAAACTCGTATTCAACAGTAGTTCCTGCTATTGGCTCGTCTATATAATTTACTTCACCCATCTCCAAAGCCAGTTCTGAAAAAATTTCAAACTCATTTGTAATAGGCAAATAACCATATTTAGAAGCGGTAATTTCATAATCTCCTAACTCAAGGGTAGTATATAACGTTACAGAGCCTTCATTATTAGAAATTCCTTTCGTAATAAGAGAATCATCTTTAGTAAGGGCAACAATAAATCCATTCTTATCATCTACATTATCGACCTGTACACTAATATAGTTTTGTTGAATAGGAATACTATCTGGTGATATAAAAGTAAAATCTTTTGGGATGTCTGTCCATATTCTCAAACCCGGTTCTCCAAGAAGATTATATACATAAAAGTAGAACTGGTCTGAATTGTGAGAATTTCCCCAGGCATGATTATGAGGATAATTATTATACAATTCCATTTTTCCTCTCAGCAACATTTCACCACACCTGTTCATATTTTCATATACTACTCCTTGATAAATACCCATATCCATACAATTATTCCATTCAATCTGAGTATCTCGCTCACTTGGACCGATAAATCCTATTGCCCCTTTCGGATTAGTAGGTGATCCTTCTTTAAGCCATACTTCTCCAAAGCACTGTTGTACTGCCGAAGAAGCGAAGTCCCCTCCGTCGCAGGTTATACTCGTAATCATGGGCAGCATAAAATGGTTATTCAAAGAAGCAATATCATCACTTACCAAAAAATTATACCCTACGGTATCCCACCCACTATGATAACCATAACCACGATAATTGATAAATGAATACCCTGCATTTATCAAACTTATTAGCTTCTGAACTCCCGAGTCATAAGGATAAGTGAATTCATCAACTTCAAATCCAAAATTAATAAGCTTCTCTTTGACGTTCATTTTCGTAATATAGTATGTATAAATTCCCCAATATGCATCCAGAGGAGAGATCATCAATGCATGATTATACCATTCACCTTGAGTAATAGAGCTTTCATAATGTATAATCTTGGTCACAATTGTTATTAATTCCATAAGAGTCTGAATTGAGATACGACCAATAAATATATCTGGAAAATAATCATCTCCATCAAGTAATGAATATTCATGATCGCTAACATCATACTGCGTATAAGTTCCTTGAACATAAAATGATGGGAGAACATATAATCCTGTTACATCTCCTACTAAAATTACAAATTCAGGAGGAACATCCCACGAAAGATACGCATTTTGTATATAGTTTTTGATGTCATAATTATCGGGTGATGCACCGATCTCAGACAGGGGTGTAAGCGTTACTTCGTGCCCGAGTTTTCTCTTCCACCGCACAAGTGATTGCAGCGTGCTCACACATGCATCAGGAGTGATGATGAGATAACTGCCATTATCGATGATGCCTTCTTTATGAGCTCCATATACATGCTCTGAAACTATTTTCGAGAAAGATGATGAAGGTCTGCTTTTTGTGTCTGATAAAGGATTTACAGAAATCGTTGTATCCAGCAAGAATCTTGCATCAATGTTTTTCAGAACTCTAACCAAATTTTTGGCAGGATTGTATTGAACAGGTGCAAGAGAAATCTGGCAGAATCTATATCCGCGCATAATGACAGGGGACCCGATCGTGACTATCTCTTTGGGATACCATTCATCATTTTCATAGAAGCTTCGATCTTTTGGGGAATTGTCTTCCCACCCACTGTACAAAAGTGATTTATCAATGTTTTCTTCGATATAATCACATTCTATTTTCTCAAGATAATAATTCCCGACTGGTGGTAGTGAAATCAGCTTTGAATAAAGCGGCAGTAACGCCTTTCCGGGTTCTGCAGTTGATGAATATTCAGGAATAGAAATATGATAATATAATCCGTCTTTCCCCTGGTAATTTTCTATGAGATATTTTTCAAAATTCCCTTTAATTATCAATGCTTTATTATCCATTAACATATCCATTGCAGAAATGTATAATGGTGCTGCAAGCACTATGAGCATCCCTATAATAGCATACTTTTTCATATTAATTCCATACATGGAAATTTGTTTATTTGAAAATAAATATGTCAAGTTATGATTATCGGGTGGTGTAGAATGCTTTTCTTGACACTGACATACCATAAAAAAAGTTTAATGCAAATTCTCGTTGGAGGCATTCATGCGATTTTCTCATGCGTTCATTCCTACCCTTAAGGAAAAACCTGCTGAAGCAGAAATTCCGAGCCATACTTTGATGATACGCAGCGGCATGTTGCGAAAACTCGGCTCTGGTATTTATTCTTATCTTCCACTTGCGAAGAAGGTTATCAATTATATTGAAACAATTGTTCGGGAAGAGTTGAATGATAAAGGATGCCAGGAAATCCTCATGCCCGTGCTTCATCCACGTGAACTCTGGGAGATGTCCGGCAGATGGGCTGTTTATGGTCCTGAACTTATGCGTCTGACAGATCGTCATGATCGCGAATTTGCCCTTGGACCAACGCACGAAGAAGTCATTACACTTATTGCAAAGTATGATATAAAATCTTACAAAAAACTTCCGATAAATCTATATCAGATACAGACAAAATTCCGCGATGAGATCCGCCCCCGTTTTGGAGTAATGCGTTCTCGCGAGTTCATTATGAAAGATGCCTATAGCTTTGATAAAGATAAAGCCGGTCTGCAAAAAAGCTACGATGAGATGTATGATGCATATTCCAGAATTTTTGCACGTTGCGGACTCAACAGCGTGGCTGTAGAAGCTGATGTCGGGGCAATCGGTGGCTCTTCTTCCCATGAATTTATGGTACTTGCAGAAACTGGTGAGTCCGAAGTATTGAACTGCGAATGTGGTTATGCTGCCACCTCGGAAAATGCTAAGATCGCAGCTTTTGACTGTAATGAGCTTGAAGAAATGAAGATGCTCGAAAAAGTTCATACTCCTAATAGAAAATCTGTAGAAGAAGTCAGTGAATTTCTTGGTATTCTTCCTGAGAATCTCATCAAAACGATCGTGTATAAAGCTGATGATAATTTTGTCGCTATTCTCATTCGAGGCGACAGAGAAATCAATAATGTGAAGCTTGCGAACTTTATTCAATGCGTAAATCTCGAATTTGCAACTGAACAAGAAATTGCAGATCACACAAAATCTGTGGCAGGTTTTGTCGGACCTGTTGGCAAGAAAAAGATAAAGATCTATGCAGACTCCAATCTCAAAGGAACTCGCAACACGGTCACCGGTGCTGATGAGCAGGATTATCATTATAAAAATGTAAACCTCGAACGCGATGCTAATATTGATGGATGGGTAGATTTTATTCAAGCAAAGGAGGGTGACAAATGTCCAAAATGCGGAAAAGAAATGTCATCATTCAGAGGTATCGAAGTAGGGCAGATATTCCAGCTTGGCGACAAATACAGCACTTCCATGGACGCGACTTATGATGCAGAAGACGGAACTGCTATTCCCTATCAAATGGGCTGCTATGGCATTGGCATTACACGCACAATGGCTGCCTCCATCGAGCAATTCCATGATAAAGACGGTATCATCTGGCCTATCTCAATTTCTCCTTATGATGTAGAACTGATCAATCTGTCACCTTCAGATGAAGATATCACTGAATTTTGCGATAATGTGTATGGACTTCTGCAAGATGAGTTCATTGATGTGCTCTACGATGATCGAGATGAGAAAGCTGGATTCAAATTTAAGGATGCTGATCTTATTGGAATTCCAATTCATATAATCGTCGGCAAGAGGAGTTTCGAACAGGAAATGGTCGAGATCAAGATCCGCAAAACAGGAGAAAAAATAACCTGTTCATTTGATGATATCTTAAATAAAATTTCTTCCTCGATAGACAAATTATACGAAGAAATTGATAAAAATGTTACATAAATCCGAATTTCAAAATATTATAAAAGATTGAGTTTGATGTTTTCAAGTAGTCCATTATGTTAAAGTTGAATTACTAATTTCAAATATTTAATTTCTAATATAATTTCAAATGACGAATAATAAAATCTAAAGAATCAAAAATTGGTTGAGAATTCTTTAAAAAGCAGCTCTGCAATTAAAAGATGAAGTAATAATTACTTTGACATTTTATTTGACATTAGGAATTAGGATTTAGAAATTTATTAAAAAATTGCTCAGCTTTTGAAGAAAATTTAACAAAGGTAAAATATGATTTATTTAAGTAATCCACCATTGCAGAACTTATGTTACATAATTTATTGAAGAACGAGAATATTATTCTTGCATCACGCTCTCCACGGAGGGCGTTTTTGCTAAAGAATGTCGGCTTGCAATTCGAGCAGATTCCTTCTCATATCGAAGAAAATCTCAACGGAATGCAGCCGGAGGACTTCGTAATCCATTACTCGCAAAAGAAAGCTGAAGCAATCCAAAAAATACATACTGATTCATTTATTATCGGCGCTGATACTATTGTTGTCCTTAATAATAAGATCATTGGCAAACCCAAGAATGATGAGGACGCATTTCAAATATTGAAAAAACTCTCCGGTAAATGCCACGAAGTCTTAACTGGCGTTTCTATTCTTTTTCATGACTCGCAAGTTTCTGACATTGCAAAAACAAAAGTGTATTTCAATCCTATTTCTGATGAAGATATAAGAGAATACATCTCAACTGGTGAACCTATGGATAAAGCCGGTGCTTATGGCATTCAGGGATATGGAAGCCAGTTTATTGATAAAATTGAGGGATGTTATTTCAATGTAATGGGATTTCCCATTCCCCTCTTTTATGAAATGTGCGTTAAATTCAAGTATTAAAATAAAGAAAATTCAACCACGAAAAACACGAAAAGAAGAAAATTGAACACAGATTAACGCGGATGATACTGATAAGAACTGATCCAGAAAATTAAAAAAATTGAAAAATAAAGTTAATTCCTAATCTGCGTTCATCCGTGAAAATCCGTGAGCTATTAGTTGGAAAATTAGTTTCTATTATTAATCCGTATTCTCTGCTTGCCCTGTGGAATCATTTTTTTTTCATTCCACTGGGATGTTTGAAAATACTTTTGAAAGGTTTTTAAAGATGTGCAAGAAAGTGCTTAGCACTAATTCAGCAACATTTTCCTTTCGAATCCATCAGTTCGTTTTATTGATAGAATTTCTTTCACTTGATCACCAGGAAATTGTACATTCACAACTGCTTCATCATTCGCTTTAGAGAGATAACGTACAAGAATTTCTGCCGACAATTTTAATATTTCATCTGAGACTATTTCTTCACATGACTGCAAAATTCCGATTGGTCCGGGTATATCTTTAGCTTGAAGGATCAAATTTTTCTGGTTTGCATTATTCTCAATAAGTTTTTTCATATACTCATTATCATTATGATTCCGCCCGATAATGAGTTTTGTTGAATCGCCCAATCGAAAGTGCCTTCCTACGTTCAGGAAAGTAATAAATATCAATGCGAACATATCATGCTGTTTGAGGTCTCTAAGCCGTTTTGAGTAACCCGGATCCGTGAGCAAGCATCCGCCTGCTGGAGTGGGATACTCCGTTATGCCAAATTCCTTTGCTAATTCTATCTGCGGAATTCGACTCCTTCCCTGAAAATCAAGCAGCAATTCTTTATCAACCCACACCTCGCTAACCGGCTTTGTGTCCAGTAACAATTTTTGAGAAAGAGGTCGCACTATCAGCTCTTTGTATCCGCTCCATTTGGCAACAGCGTTCAAACCGTTAAGGTGCTGTGACATTGGACGCTGTCCAAGCACTTCACCAGAAATCAGAAAATCTGCCCCAAACTTTTTCATCATATTTCCCAGTTTCTTATACATAAACGCATGGCAATCTATGCATGGATTCATATTTTTTCCATACCCATGCTTTGGATTCTGGATCATCTCAAGATAGTCCTGTTCCAGCGTTACGACATTCACAAAAATATTGTTTTGCTTGCCTGCCTGTATTGCTTTGTTGCATGAGAAAAAAGGAGATTCAAAGCATACTGGAATAACTTGTATTCCTTGTTTCTCAATCACTTTTACTGCGAGGAGACTATCAAGTCCACCCGAAAAAAGGGCTAATGCAATGTGTTTTTTTTCTTTTGCCATAGTAATGAACTTGCATTTATTGGTTTGGCATTAAGTGTCAATGTTCATAATCCCACTTACCATAAATGTTCCGTTTGAAATATGGGATGTGCAATTTACTGTGGTTTTCATATATCTTTTGGAAAGATTTACATTGACACGATACTTCACAACTGAGAATAAAGAAGAAGAAAAACAAAGGACAGACATGGAAAAAGATTTAAAACTTGCAGTACTGATCGATGGTGATAACATCCCTTCCGCATACGTGAAAGAGATGATGGAAGAGATCGCAAAATACGGCAACCCCACGATCAAAAGAATTTATGGAGATTGGACGAAACCCACTCTCGCAAAATGGAAGAACATGCTTCTGGAAAATGCCATCACCCCTATTCAACAATACAGTTATACCACCGGCAAGAATGCCACAGACTCCGCAATGATAATCGATGCAATGGACATATTATATTCTGAAAAAGTCGATGGCTTCTGTCTTGTTTCAAGCGACAGTGACTTTACCCGTCTTGCAACAAGATTGAGAGAAGCCGGCATGAAAGTGTATGGTATAGGTGAAAGAAAAACTCCTGAACCTTTTATTGTTGCATGTGACAAATTTATTTATATTGAAATACTCAAATCACATTCCAAGGAAACAGAATCGAAAGTTGAAGAAAATATAAGCACTAAAAAGCCGGAAGTGGACAAGATCACTCCGAAAGTAATCCGATTGATATCTTCTACTATCTCCGATGTCGCAGATGAGGACGGCTGGGCTTTTCTGGGTGATGTAGGAAATCTACTCATCAAAAAGAGACGGGATTTCGATCCCCGCAACTATGGATTTCTTAAACTCACTCCTCTTATCAAATCATTGAAAAAGGACTTCGAAATTGATGAACGCGATGTCGAGGGCAAACGAATTAAGCATATATTTGTAAGGAATAGAGAATAATAAAATCGAATTTCTAATTTCAAATATCAAATATCAAAAAAAAAACGGACTCCGGTTTCAAAATTTACATTAAGCAAGCGGAGTCCAGTTTAATTTAATCAAAATTTAACTAGTTCAGAATAAGAAATTTCTCCATATGTATTTCGGATTCGGTTTGCATTTTCATGAAATAAATCCCTGAAGGAACGTTCGTTTCAAAGTTAAGTTCATGAGTTCCCGAAAATACAATTCCATCATGGAACACTGCAATTTTCTGCCCTTTAACATTATAAAGCTCAAGTGTTATTTTTTGAGAGACAGGCATTGAAAATGATACATTGATATTCTTAGAAGCAGGATTTGGTGTAATCGCCATTCCGAGATTAATCACGGGCTCATCATTACTCACTACTATATCATCAATGATCGCTCCATAAATTACGTAATACTGATTGCCATTTCGTGAATCCTCCCATACAATAAGATAATTGCTTCCGCTTGATGCAATGTACGCCTCGTCCTGATGATATGCTTCAGTACATACTTCGATGGTTGGATCGACCAAACCTCCTGTAAGAGATACTTTTTGTGCCAATATATCTTTCCACACGACAGGTCTTGTCGGATCGAGACCAGCAGCTTCCATAACGAACAAATGATCTTCATCGAGAATGCCTTCATCATATTCCAGGTATTCTTTATGCCATCCTACGAGATAAGACTCACCTGACGAAGCGACAGCAGGATAACCACATCCACTATCACCCGGTGCTTCATAGATACAAAAATTGTCTCCATTCAAGGTTCCGTTTCCATTTACCAATTGTCCGAAAATACTCGCATCATATGTATCCCAGCGCTCATCCTGCCATACTGCAAGAAAGCCAGAACCACTCCATGCAAGATCGACAAGCATCTGGTCGTTGCCTGCAGTTGAGATCGAGATATCACTCCCAACCATACTGCCATCTGTACCAACAAGCTGTCCGTAAATATCTCTGTTGCCGGTTCGGTTATCATCCCAGACAACCAGAAAATTCGTCCCGTTAAATTTCACTGCAGGATATATCTGATCTACATCAGTTGCCATTCCCACAGGACGAATGTCAAAATTGCTTCCTACTAAAGTGCCTGTTTGAGATACAAATTGTCCTTGAATCTTACAATTGTCACTATATGGAGAACCGAGTTGCCATACGACAAGGTAGTTTGTGCCATCAAAATCTGCATGCGGGAAATTTGCACTTGCCGTATTTCCGATAGAAATCCTGAATTTAGAACCTACAGGATTTCCATCCCGATCGATTAATATCCCGTATGCGTCTCATGGTCCATAGCTTGCGCGATAGCGATTCCACACGAGAAGGCAGTTATTACCGTCTGTAGAAAGATCGGGCATAAAAGACAGATAATACCAATAGGCTTCGATTTCGGTATCAGTTCCAATGGCAACTCCATCTGAGGAAACCTGCCTTCCATAAAAAGCATAATAGGATGAACTGTAGCGTTTATCTAACCATACAGTTTGGTAGTTTGCTCCATTGTATGCGACGACAGGATAGGTGTGGCTGAACGCACCTCCCGAGATGAGAAATGTACCTGCACAAAGTGTGCTTGAGATAAATAAAAAAAGAACAAATGTTAAAATGATTTTTTTCATTTTACTACTCCTTAAAATTTGTGATCTATGCAGAAAAACCTGCACGTTTCATTTGATTATATAATTTTCGATCCTTTTTTTTCGTCAAGAATATGTATGAAAATTACATTTAAGATATTCTCACCATTCATACTGAACTCCAGACCGCATTCTGCGGTTACTGAAGTCCAGCCTGAAGATTTCCTTTTAATCATATTCATTATTATTACATTTTCAAAACCTGGACCTCATCACGCCAGCAGGCGGATGGGGTTCAGTGCGACTTTTTTATTTTTTCATACTGAACTCCACCCAAGGATGAAGTCCAGCTTACGAAAAAAAAACTGCCACACAAAATTGCATGGCAGTAAATGAGGTATTAAATGATTAAGTTATCGTAGCAATATCGCTTTGGTTGTTTCGGAACCTTCTGAAGTTATAAGTTTAATGAGCAATACACCGGATAAGACATTCTGTCCGTACAGATCTTTTCCATTCCAATCTAAAGTATATTGTCTATCCCCTGTTTTCAAACCTTCGTTGAATTCTGCTACGAGCTGTCCAGTCATATTGTATATCTCGATTCGAACTATATCGGTCTTCGGAAGCATATAACTCACCGTGAGGTCAGAGTTGAAAGGATTCGGACCGGTTTGCAAACCGTATTTACTCGGGACTGCAATATGTGGATCGGGATTATGAATATCCGGTATTTGCATAATCGCCACTTTATCATAATGGTTTACCATTCCACTGAAATCAATGGATTCCAACCAGTAATAATACGTATCCTCGACTTCAGGATTTTCAATATTATCTTCATAAATATATGATTGTTGTTGAGTGGTTGTACCATGCCCTTCAATAAATTCCGATATCTTCTCTGATGTAGTAAAATCCTCTTCTATATTCCTATATACAAACCAGCCCATGTTGTCCGTCTCAGATTGGGTAGTCCAATATAGAGTTGGTGTGTTTTCAATATACTGACCTGTGAAAGCCGAGAGTTCGACTGGGAGGGTGGCCCCACCATTCGACAAAAGAGCATCAGACAATGCACTTCCAGAAATTTCACCACCATAAAAATTTAAACTTGAATTATCTTGAAGTTTTGCATTTATTAAACCCGTTGCATCAGATGCAACACTACATGTAAGAAAATAATACTTTTCCGTTGTTGTTACGCTGAATCCTGCCTTAGAAAAACTTATAGATTCATCTTCTCCAGGATCTGAAGCAATTGTTAAATCATACTGAGGATCACTTCCAGAATTAAACGTATCATCAGTGCTTTCCCATAATTTAAAGTTTGATGCACCTGCTCTTGTTCCATTAAGCATTATCGTCACTCTTTCAAGATAACTTGTCCCAGCTGAGGTATATAAAGAAAAACGACCAATTACTTGGTTATCGTTTCCTGGTGTTACCGAGGGGTAAAAAAGGCTACCGTCAGTAACTGTAATATTCTGAATAGTTGGTTCATTGGATCTTATTGTAGGATATTCATCAGCAGCAATTGTCCAAATATTTGTGAAATCCCAACCGGCATTTGTATAAGTGGACTCAGTTTTCATATTTGTAGTTGATTCACTGGTCACACCACTTGGCACATAGGGAGTCGCAGATGTTGAGGGATTGGTACTAGTTAAATTATCATAAAAACAAGCATATGCATTTCCACCAGAACCACCTGTTCCACCTTTTCCAACCAAACCGCCGACATTAGCAACTGAGCCATTAGTAGTAACTAATCCTGTTGAGTATGAACTTTCAACTAAACCTCTGATTATAATACAACCAATCAAACCTCCTATTCTAGACGGTACTGTACCATCAATATTAGAGACCGTGACTGCTGGATCATTATCTACTGTAACAGTACCTCTTGCATAACTGAAATAAGTTTTTCCTTTTTGGTTACACCCTACTAAACCACCAAACTTATCTGCACCACTATCTACTTTTTGTGACCATGAAACATTGATAAAAGCCCAACAATATTGTATCGTAGGATGTTGATTTCTGTTACTTGGAGATTCGCTATAACTATTATTAGAACCGACCAAACCTCCCGTAGCGCCATCTCCAACAACAGTTCCTCCATTTGCATAACAATATTCAATATAGGTATCTTCATCACCTGTTACTCTTCCAACAAGGCTTCCGGTTCCACGTGCGCCTTTAACATTTACTGTTTCTAATTTAACATTCTTAATAACAGCATCACGTCCAATATGGCCGAATAAACCAACATTTACCGTGTTGGGGCTATTAATTACAAGATTGGTAATTTTATATCCACCACCATCGTAACTGCCTGTGAATTTTGTACCTAATCCACCTCCAGCGATCGGAACCCAATTTGGATAGCCGCTTAAATCAATATCAGCTGTTTGTGTGTATGAACCTGTAAGATCAGATCTTACGTTGTATAATTGGAGCGGAGTACCAACATCTGTTGCGTATGAATTGGATATAAATATCAATAAGATAAAGAGTAAAGTTATAATACTTTTTTTCATTTTTTACCTCCCGGTAAATTGTATTCGTGCATTTTTTACTTTTCAAAATCAAATCTGTCAAGGAAAAAGTCGAATGAATTTTCTTAGAAATATTTATCTAAGAATTATATTCATTTTTTTATTCAATAATAATTTCAAAATTTATGCACATTATGAATAAAATATTTACTGGTTCTGTTATATAGAAAGAGTGATGGATAATTAATGTGAGTGATACACTTAAGACATACTCTCCGTTCAGCCTGGACTTCACAGTTCCGTCAAACGGGACGTGGGGTTCAGTGCGTCACTTTCTTCCTTGCTTCATACTGAACTCCAGACCGCATTCTGCGGCAACTGAAGTCCAGCCTGATGATTTCTTTTTAATCATATTCATCATTACATTTTCAAAGCCTGGACCTCATCCGGCTACTGGCGTGATGGGGTTCAGTGCGATCATTTCTCTATTTTTTCATACTGAACTCCATCCAAGGATGAAGTCCAGCTTACGAAAAAACAAACTGCCACCCAAGATTGCATGGCAGTTATAAAATAAATTATGATATCTGTTTTACTTAAAATCTTACCTGCAGCGATACTCCATATGTTCGGGTAATATAATTCTTCTCGTCAGATACAAGTGTTCCGTTGGGGGATTCTGTTTTCCTGCTCTCGTAGGTATAGAATGTTCTAAAATCGAGAAGATGCCAAAGCGGATAAATTAGCCAGCCTTCGTAATGAAAGATATTATCCTTTCTTCCAGAATGAAAAGGATCCACAACTGGAGAAAATGGAGATTGGAAATATTTGTTTTCCCATTCAAAACTGTTAAATAATCTTATCGGAACACCCCATCGGCTACTGAATAAGGGAAAAGATATGGAAGTATAAAAAATATTCGCGTCATAAGAAGGATCGCGGATCTCGATGCTACCGGGTTGATAGACTTTTTCAGCTCGTGCAATGGACTGGATATAGGAATATTTGAATTTTATCTTACTATCTTCCATTGGCTTAAAACCAATCCAGCCCTCATTGATGAAATTGTATGCATCATATTCCGGGAAAAAATCGTTATAGTTCTGGTCAGTATATTCAAAATTATACCCGAATTCAACATAATCGAGAATGCGGATATTCAATCCCGAACACACCAGGTTTTTGGAATATGTGAAATCATGATAACCATAATAAGGGTCGAAATTGCTTTCGTATGTATTGATGAAAATGTATGGATAATAAGAATATTTTGCACGAATATCAACGTATTTACTGAAATATTGGATAAGCTCGAAGCTCACAAATTTGAAATCCTTGAATCCGTTCTTCCAGTATTTGTCATAGGAAAATTTGAATTTGCTGATCTGGGTATGTCCCATCATAAGATTATGCTTGAAGCCAACTTCAATATCGAATGAACTCACAATGTCATCAACTGATTTCAGATGATACTTATCAGGATCCTGTCCACTGAGAAATTCGTCTATATCCTTGGAAGAAAGATTGAGTACATTGCTGTCAAAATATGTTCGAATATCGATCTTATTGCAGAGAGAGTAGTCAAACTCCCGTGCGGAGAGCGTGTGCGTACTTACTAAAATTGTAAAAAAAATGAATATTAATCTTTTCATTTATCTCCCACGAACACTGCTGTTTTATTAATATAAAATCTAAACAATACTGTATGATTAATGGATGTTTTCATTATCTCAATATGATGTGTACCCTTATCAAAATGAAGGATATTCACATCACCGGTTGAGGGAATATACTCGATATTATTTGTCAAGATAGATTTTGAAGACTTATACCCGACCTCATTGAAAGAAGCGAAATTTCGATCATTATCATACACGTCAAACTGATAATCTATCTTCTTAGTTGCTGGCATATCAAAGATCACGCGGCTGATGATCTTAAGATATATCGGACCTTCCAGATCGAGAGTTATCTTATTACTTTTCGGTTCGTAATAAGTATATTCTTTGTCATTGAGTACAAGCACTTTTCCATCTCCATACAAATCCGGACTGTACGCAATATACTCATGCTGAGAAGAAAAATTTGAAGAAGAATTATAATTAAATTTAAAGAGAATCGTTTCCGAAGAGATGTTTTTAACTTTGATCGTAAATTGTCTATTTTGTAATGGTATTAAAAATTTATTGTAAGTTGAAACTGCCTGTCCGTTCACACCACGAGTAATACTGCTCTGTTTGCACGTTTTTTTAATAGTATCATTCCGGGAATTGTAGGTGAGCACATATTGATATGATTGAGGATTCATTTTTTGTTCAAAGAAAATTCTCGAATAAATTTCGAGAGTATCTATATTTGACGGAGCAAGTGTAATATTTTCCTTTGAATGCAGCAAGTAATAGGAATACAATTTTTGGTTATTTGAATTGTACAGCATGAACTCATCAGGTTCTTGAGAAAATTTTAGATATGCTTGTTGAGCATAAATTATTGAGGTTGTACTTAATGCAAAAATAAATACAAGGATGAGAAATTTTTGAATATCCAATACTGAACACGAAATGTCCAACATCCAATTACTGTGATTTTTCATAAATACAACAAATCTTCTAATGTAATTATTATTCATTTTTTCTTTTTCGCTGTGTCAATGCTCTTGAAATAAAATATGTTTACCTGCTTTTTTCTAATACAAGAATCTCGTTTCCAAGCCCCAGCTTGGAAATATGTGTTAGTTGCTAAGCTGAATATTACTGCATAATGGTTATATGCATATAACACATAATTAATAAATCGGTCCTGCAGATCTAACTTCTTTTGATTACTTTCTTTATTCTTTTCTTTCTCAGTCATTTTTTTCTTCATCACCTGTCCCGTGAAATCTTTTTTTTATTTCACAGGGATTGGATATTCCTTGGGACATTGGATATTTTGGCTCATTTTGCATTTTCTTCTTTAAACTGCTGTTGCCGACTATCAAAGAATATCACGATCACAATTAATATCATAAGAATTGTCAAAGCGATAGCAGTTACTGTAAGATTATAACGCTCCTCGAGGAACATTTCACCAGTTCCGGGTTCGGGCAATGGCACAGGTGAGATAGGAAGATTATATTTTTCTGCAAGCACCCGGACATCAAGTAAATGAATAATTGGAACTCCCTTTTCTGCGAAGAGGAACATAGTTCCTTTTTTAGGGATGTTGCGTGTCAGCACATGCTTATGTATTCCAGGAGGGAGCAGGCGTCCATTCACCGCATCTCCGAGACTGGAAAGTCCACCACCAACATTTACGTAAAGAGCAATATCTGCATCATAGGTATTTTCGAAGATTTCCATCTTACGCTCGATGTTTTTCTCAATACTATTTTCCTGGATAAGTTCAACATTATTTCGTTCAACAGCTTCGACAATAAGATCACGACCTGCTTTGCTCAGACCGCGCCCAAGATCACGCCCCCCACCCAATGATGTCGCAATACTTTTATATGGGATGATATTCTTATCATTAAGTAGTGCTTCCATATCCAACCATGTAAAATAGGGATCTGTAGCTCCAAACATGGATGCACCGACAGAGCTGATGAGCACAACATCGAGTCCGAGCACCTTTGCAGCGCTCAAAACTGCAATATTAAGAGCCGGCATAGAACCGGTCACATTAACTGCGATTACATCACCTTTTTTAAGTTTTGCTTTCTGGAAAAAATCAACAATAATTGCAGAAATATTAGGATTGAGGGTAGTTAATTTTGCAGTGAGATCTCCCCTATCTGTCGTAATTAATGAATATTTTTCGCCGATAATACCGGATCTGTTCGGGTCGTTGAGTTCATCAAAAGTATAGCCCTGTTGAATTCTATATTCCCTGATTGCATCGGTTGCCATTTTTGTGAGTTCTGCAGCTTGGAATTTTTCATCATAATATTTTTCTTTTACCCAAACTCTGGAGTTATGAACCCATAAAAACAGTCCTATCGCAATAATCAAAAGTATGATAACACTGATTTTAGAATGCGCACTTGGTATATACATAGTTCCTCAATTCATTTATAGTTCTTTCTAATTTTAAAAGTGCTGATATAGTGAGATAAAAGAATCTGAATTTCCAATATCGAACACGGAATGTCCAATATCCAAGTATTTAGCTGTTTCATATTCAAACGAAACTTTGACATTTATTTTTCCTTCATCACCTGTCCCGTGAAATCTTTTTTTTCACAGGGATTGGATATTTTTTAATAAGTTTAATTTATCCTATTAGTTGTCCGCCGAATACAAGAATGAGAATCAGCCGTACAATAACTGCTGCAACTCCCATAACCGATATTGTCTGAATGATGCCTTGACGCTCCATGGAATTTGCGATCAAACCGGGTATGATGTACCCGATCACACGAACGGCCTGATCACCTGGAATGTATGAAAACAGCCCTAAAGAACGAACCATCCAACCAATGATGAATCCTAAAAGAACTGATATGACCATCCTGCGGCGCCCATACATGAACATGAACATGCCAAGGAATTTTACGATGCCATAGACAGCAAAACTGATCGCTAAAGTAACTAATATTGTAAGGGGCTCATGAAGATATAACGCGATGTATCCGCACACAACAATACCCCCTGCAGCAATGCCAAAGGTTTCCAAGAAGAAAAGACTTGTTAAAACACCTAATCCTATTGCGACTTCAAACATTTATGATTCTCCGATCTCTGATTTATTTCTAAAATAATCCACGATGATTCCGCCGTTCCCACCAATATTTCCAATGCCTATGAGCAGAATATTCTTTGTTTTTATTGTATCCAGATTTTTCATGAACTGCTCGCCAGTCACCCATCCGAAGTTATGAACTTTCTTCATAGGGAGTTTGTTTTTCTGAGCATAAGAATAGACGTTAGAAGTTTCCTGCCCGATAAGATACACTCCATCAAAATCTATGTTTTGGAGCATCTTGATCAACTGCCTTGAACGGAACATGCGATCTGCACGAGTGTTAAGAATAAATCCACAAAATTTTATATCAGGATGGAGTTCTTTTACGGATTTGATGACAAATTCCGTGGATTCAGGATCATTCGCCGCAAAAGAATGAGCAAAATAAACATCTCTTTCATTATCATGAATATGGAAAAGGGTAGTCGCTCCGATATCCGGTCTTGCTTTTTTCATTCCTTCGAGTGCAACGTCCCTTTCCACACCGCATGCTTTGCATACATCCAGAGCCAAAGAGATATTATCTTTATGCTCGATATAGGAAAATTCATCAAGCATTTCATCGGAAATTTCTTCCGGATCACTGAGATAAAGCTTAGTTTGTTTTTTATCTGCGATCTTTTTCATATAAGGGAAAAATTTTTTTTCGCTTGTATAAGATAGTGCTTTTTCAGGTATAGTGTTGCATATGGAATAGGTTACATTTTTTATACCCGGACCCATAACATCGAGGTGATCAAGGCGGATATTCGTTATCACACCGATATCCGATCTTATTATTTTATGCTCTGTCACCCACTGATATTCCGGCATAACAGCCATGCATTCGAGCACAAGAACTTCTGGGGAACGTTTTGCGGCAAATTTACATATCTTGACCTGCTCACGAATATTCGGACCATGAGGACGCTGTATGGGAATTTCATCTCCGTTTTCAAGAATAATCCTCGGTGCTGAGCCTGTTGTTTTCGCAATCGTTCTCTTTCCACCTTCACGCAGACCTGCAGCAATAAGCCGTGTTACACTGGATTTTCCACGTGTCCCGTTTACATGAATAGTGAGAGGTATCTTTTTTCTGTTCGTATAATGGGAATAATATTCATATACTGAAAATATTATGACTACGAATAAACCTAAAATTAATATATACATAGATTTTTATTATGTTCAAATTTTTTTGAATAAATAAACAGATATCGCTATTTCTTTGTCAAAATATTTACGAATAAAGAGTAATTTTTCAGAATTTAAATTATTTATCGTGAGTTTCAATACTGGACTTCACAATCCGCATGAATTGGGCGATGGAGTTCAAAATGTAGTTTTCATATCAGGGATTCGAGCTTTATGCATTCCCAAAGAGTGAACAGTTAAATATGCTTTGCATTGAACGTCCTAAAGCTTTGGGAACGAGAGGATCAGTATTTTAGTGTGTTTTATAAATAATAATACCAACAATTCCATGAGCAATAAAAAAAGAAAAAATCACCCAAAACAACCAAAGATCTCCAATTCGATATCCGTTAACAAAGGATTTTGAAAAGTAATAAACAACCACACATACGACTATGGCTACACCTGCAGTTATATTCCCAATTCTATAAAATAATTGTATTTCTCTTTCATCTAATTTCTTCTTGCAAAAAAGAATATGAAACGCAATAAGAACCATTACAACAGAGCCCTTAATACCGAATAGGATAATAGCAATTAGACCTATAACACCAACAATTAATTCAAATATAAATCTCTTTTTCATACTGAACTCTCCTTAATTAAAATAAAAAGATCTTCAACCCGACACTCGAAGAAATCAGCAAGAAGTAAGGCTAATTTTACAGAAGGATTAAATTTTCCTTTTTCAATCGCAATAATCGTTTGCCTTGACACATCAACCTTACGAGCAAGCTCTTCTTGAGTTATTTGGTTTTTATTAAACCTCATTATTTTAACATTATTTTTTATAATCATTTTTTACCAACGCATTTTACAATTTTACTTGATGTAAATAATACCTTACATCATGTCAAGTTTTATTTACATTTCAGATAAATCCATTTCACAAGAATTATCTTGTCATAAGCTTGTCTAGACGTAGTGAAACGGAGACTGAAGTGTAACGGAGACTGGTGGTGGTAATTTTCTTTATCCTTAATCTGTTTTCATACGTGAAAATCCATGAGCTATTACAGAAAGGAAGTTAGTACAGATTCGCATTATCGTAGTATTATTGCTATCAGAAGAAAGCCGATGAGAATAATCCCACCGAGTGATGCTGTCTTCGCATAGATATTCCTGCTTTCATATGCATTGGAAAACACACCAAGAGCAATAGCTCCAAGCGGATTCAGCGTAAAGATAACCATAATCAAAGTAGGCAGTGCTTCAAATATGATCTTAAACAAATTTGTAATATGAGAAAGGTAGAGAATAAATAAAATCCAGGAAAACACTGCAGGAAGGAGAATTATGAATCCAATGATCCCAAGAGTCTGAGCATTCTGTGAAGCGCGCTGCAGCTTCATGTCAGATAATACCTAATGCAGAGGTAAGAACCCATCCCCCATTTCCTGAGGGAAGCTTTATCAGCACCCAGTCATTATCGAATCTTTCTATAGAAACTTTCAGTCCGTCATGAATGGTGAAAACCTGCGGAAAATCGTCGCTGGGCCCGCTGTAGGCAATAACTGTTTCATCAAGTATTACTGCAGAATCGTCAGCATAGAAATCACGGATCCTCATGACTTCTGTTACAGTTACAAGAAAGAATATAACAGCAAAGATAACGAGAAAGACTTTAACGATCCGCTTGAGCACAGCACTTCTGCTCATTATAAGAAACACGATGAATGCCATCATTAAAATAAAAAATATAACTACGAACACACCCAGAAGGTTGATCGAAAAAGTATAATATATTTTGCGCAGCAGCGTCTCAATAAATGATCGCTTTACTTCCTCTTTATCTTTTATGTTTGCCATCAGCATTGTAATATTTTCATTTAGCTCTTGGTTGAGAGGTTCGAACTTTGCAGCTTTCTCGTAATAGAGACGTGCATTGCCAAGGTCATTGAGTTTGAAATATGTATTGCCAAGGTTATAAAAAAGCTCGTAATTTTCTACATCCTCATTGACCAGCTTCATATATTCTTCTTTGGCTTTTTGATAATTCTGCTCCTGGTATGCACTATTTGCAGCAGTGAGATCATACTCTTTTGCACAAAGCAGCAAGGGGATAATAAATAAAATGCTCAAAATATAAATAATCTTTTTCATCTTTTTTTCCTGAATTTTATCTTTGAAAGGTTTTGAAGGATCATATTCAATTCCTTAAATTTTTCCTCAAGCGCTTCATGAGAAAATTGCGTGCCTCCAAAACGTGCATTGTCTGTCATTTTGAGGAAATTGATTATTTCATCAATAAACCCTTCAGGGAGTTCTCGTTTATGAAGCTCTGCAATAATATCCTGAATTTTGGATGCACCTGCAGAGATATTACATTTATTTGCAATGAAATTTTTCAATGCATTATCGGCTGCAACAAAAAAAGCGGAAATGTCATCATTTTTCAATGCTGCTTGCACCTCACCCAGATCCTTCTGAAGATGTTTATTGGAAATTCTCGCTCTGTAATATGCTTTATCTTGCAGCAGTTTTTCACGTTCTTTATTGATGATCAGCGCAGCGACAATACTTAAAAAGGATAAAACTATCAGTATCCAAAACCATGCCTGTGAGATGATGAGCGTGTAATCTGTTATCGTATTTTTTGTAATGATAAAATGAATATCCAAGCCCTGAATATCAATATCCTGAGGGCGAATATATGAAAGCGAACCGGGAGTTACTTTCCCCTTTTCAACATCGAGCGTAAGTGATTTTGTATAGATGGCTTTATATGTTTCTGAACGTGGATCAAAATAAGTGAAGGAAATTTGTGGCAGATCGTACGTGCCGGGTTCTTCAGGTATGAGAATATATTTGATGACCTTTTTGCCGGAAACATTATCAGGATGATACAGAACATCGCTCTCTTCAGGTGGGAAAGTATCAATATTTGGAATGACCGACAAGGTCGGTGGCTCAAACATGCGGATATTCCCCGAACCGGAAATAGTAATGGCAAGCGTAACTGATTCGCCGATTTTTACCTGTGAAGAACTGAGCTCTGATTTTATGCTGTACTGCCCTACCGCTCCCGAGAAATTCTGTGGCTGTCCCGCGAGGGAAAGCGGCTTAACTTTTATTCCTAAAGTATTCGATTGAATATACACCCTCTTCGTTGTGCCGAAATCAAAGAAACTCTTTGCAGGGACCTCATAGGCGCAGAGCAGTTCCATTTTATCCAACGTAAATGAATTTGCATTTGTTGGAAAAAGCGTATAATCACTTATGCGATAGGCATAATAACGTATGCCGTTTATGACTTCGAGGGTATGTGTAATATTTTTTGCCTGAAAAGTCTCTTCTTTCACGAAACCTTCAAATTCCGGCATTTTTTCTGCATTAAGCCCGACCAATCCTTTGTTGCTGTAAAGTATATATTTGACCGTGAAGGGTTCTCCAACAAAAACTTCAGATTTACTTGGTGTTGCCTGAAGGAAAATCTGGATGTTGTTAGAAGTATTTTTATCCAGCTTTTGAGTATTCTTTCTTGTTTGCTGAATATTGCTGTTTGCTTCGACAACAGTCACATTTATAGTTTTTGAGCGAAAGGTTTTATTCTTGAATTTTGTATATATTGGCGGGATAGTAAAGCTGCCAGTTTTCAGGGGACGTAATGAATAGGTAAAACTCTGTGTGACTGACCTTGTCATTTCATTATTGATAATTTCAATTGAAGTAGAACTTGAGGAAGATTGTCCAACTATCTGGAATCCTGTGAGTTGTGGAATCTCTGGCTCGGCATCGATTTGTTCTTCAGATTTGATCTCAACAGTTAAATTCAGAAGCTCATTTAGAGAAACTGTACTCTTATCAACATAGGATGTTACTATGATATTATCCGCAAAACACATTGAAGTGAGCGTCAATATAAGAAGAGAAAATAACAATATATTCTTTATCATACTACCAGTTCTTATCCACTTTTTTAACCTGACCCTGCTGAAGTAATTTCTTCATTCTTTCTTGTTGATTATCATCTTCAGCACGTTGCATCGCGTCAAGAATTCTTTCTGCCTGCTTCTTCTCTTCTTCGGTTGGTTGAACTTGATTTTGCTGCTGTTGTTCGTTCTGCTGCTCCTGATTCTCCTGTTGCTGTTGCTGATCTTGCTGTTGTTGTTCCTGATCCTGTTTCTGCTCGTCCTGATTTTGCTGCTGTTTATCCTGCTTCTCTTGATCCTGATCTTTCTTATCCTGCTGATCCTGATCTTGATTTTGTTGTTGCTGCTGTTGCTCCTGCTGCTGCTGAAGATACTGCCGTGTCAGTTCATAATTATATTTTGTATCAGCATCTTTCGGGTTTTCAATGAGCGAATCTCGATAATATTCAATTGCTTTCTGATAATCCTTATTTTGAAAATATGAATCACCAATATTATACAGGACTTTGGCTTTGTTGACACCCTCATTCTTCAAACTGGCTTTATACTCGGCAATTGCTTCATCGTACTTTTCGTTCTTATAATGAGTATTTGCAAGATTATAATGGATTTTTCCGTCTTCGGGATATTCAATACTATTCTGCTTGAAAAGTTCTTCAGCTTTGGCAAAATCTTCTTTTTGATATGCCTTCTTCGCATTTCTGTTTTTCAGGACTTTTTCATAGTTCAATGCAAAGCAGTTTTGTGCGAGCACCGCCATCAATAAAACGAGAATAAAATAAAATTTTCTCATGGTCTTATCTTCCTTTCCCATAATATAAACTCGATCAGTAATAAAAACAAGGCAAATAAGACAAAAAACTGATATTGCTCTTTATATTCTGAGTATCGTCGTTCAGCGATCTTCTCTTTTTCCAGCAAGCTTATATCATTAAGGATATCCCGAATTTCCTGATGCCCGGTAGAAATCTGGAAGAAAAGTCCGTTTGCCTCTTTTGCGATCCAGCTTAAATTTGAGAAATCCAGTTTTGTAAGTACAATATTGCCCTCTCTATCTTTTAGATACTCTTTTTCTCCTGTTTGAGGATTAATGAGTGGAATGGGGGCTCCTTTTTGCGTACCGATTCCCAATGTATAAATGATGACATTATTTTCCTTTGCCGTTTTCACTGCTTCTTTGAAATCACCCTGTAGATTTTCCCCATCTGTAATCAAGACCATGACACGACTTTGAGTATCTTCAGTAAAAAGTGTATTTGCCTTTTCTATAGCACTTGCAATATCCGTTCCATCTTCGGGTATAAGTCCCACATCCACAATAGAAGCAAACATCTTTAGTGCAGAATAATCAGATGTTATCGGACACTGAACAAAAGCATCACCGGCAAATATAATAAGCCCTACCCTGTCACCTGTGAGCATGTCGAGAAAAGTCATAAATGAATTCTCCGCTCTTTGGATTCGGTTTGGAGCCAGATCTTCTGCAAGCATGCTTGTGGATACATCGATCGCAACAACGATATCCAGTCCTTTTTCTTCGAGTATCTGTAATTTTTTCCCCCACTGCGGACGTGCTGCTGCAATGATGAGTAAGACAATAATTACAACCCACAGAATGCTTTTAAGAATTCTTGAAAAAGTAGATAAATTTGTGATAAGCTTCTTTTGAAGCTCCAGGCTGCTGAATTCAGAAAATACTTTTTTTCTTCTTTTTGTCGAGAAATACATAAAAAGTATAAGAATAGGCACTATAAGTAATAATAACAAAATTTCAGGATTTCCGAATCGCATTTATGGTATCCTCTTTAAAATAAATCGGGAATACAAAATTTCAAGCACCAGCAGAAACAGTGCTGCATAGATAAAATAATAGAACAAATCGTAATATCTATAATGCACTTTTTCCGTGATCTCTGTTTTTTCCATTTTATCGATGTGCTGCATAATTTCTTTCAACTGCTCGGGATTCTGTGCACGTGAAGCTTTTTCCGTACCGCATATTTCAGCGATTTTGTTCAAGGTGTTCATATCAATATCAAGCTGCTGAGATACATACTGCCGTCCATATATCGGATGATCAACCGGAATCTGAGACATACCTTCCTTGCCTACTCCGATAGGATATATCTTTATACCGAGGTCATTTGCAAGAGTCGCAGCAGTAATGGGATCAATTTCTCCTGAATTGTTTCTGCCGTCAGTGAGCAGAATTATCACTTTGCTCTTTGCTTTAGAATCACGCAGACGATTTATTGATGTGGCAATTCCCATGCCTATTGCAGTTCCGTCCTCGATCATACCTGTTTTGATCTGCTCAAGCAGCTCGATCAATATTTTATGATCGATCGTAAGTGGGCACTGTGTGTAGCTCTTGCCACCAAAAATGACGAGTCCGATCCTATCTGTCGGACGGGATTCAATAAATTTCTTCGCTTCTTCCTTCGCTACAAAAAGCCGGTTGTTGGGCTGAAAATCGATCGCGCGCATACTTGTAGAAACATCCATCGCAAGGATAATATCCACCCCTTTGCCCTTTACGCGGGTAAACCGTTCGGGTATAACCGGTCTTGCAAGTGCGATCACACAAGCAATAAATATTAATAGATGAAAGATGTAGCGAAAATAATAAAGAATCTGCGTTCTGCTTGAAACAAATGGTTTTAAGAGCTGTATGTTTGAATAGAGAACTGTCGGTTTCTTTCTGCTTTTAATAAAAATTTCATAAATTACCAGAAGAGGTATTAAAATCAACAACCAGAAAAAGGCAGGTTTAAGAAATTCAATTCTCATCTTTTTCCTTTTCTATCTCTTTCTCTTTTGTTTTATGAATAACTTCAATTAGCTCATCAAGAATTTTCTCAGCATCTTGAATTGGAGGTATATATTTTGCGAATTTCACACGATCACATTCCTGAAGAATGGTATTTGTTTCCATTCTTTTTTTAATATTCAGATCCTTGAGAGATTGGCGAATCTCGAATCCGGTCATTTCAAGGAATAGTTTATTATACCTATTTTCAAGATACTCTCTGCATATCCACGAAACCTCGACATAATAGCGCTTTATATCACCTCTTTTAATGTAATCCTGTAACTTTAACTGCTCAATTCTTTTCAAAGCGATCACGTGTGCAGGCAGTGTTTTCTTTTTCTTTTCAGGAATGAGAGCTAAACCTTTTTTGCTTCGTGTGATAAGTACAATAACAAATATTATTATTGCAATTATTAAAAGCGGAAATGCGATATCCCAGAATCCAAGGTATAATGAAACAGGTAGTTTTATATCTTTGAGAGCAACGCTGTCTGCAGGTAATATTGAGTTAACTATAACTTGAAGAGAGTCGGAATAAACGCTCGCAGAGTCCTCAGATGATGTGATGATAAATTCCTGTGGAGGGACAGTTTGCAATCCTGTATCAAAAAAAGCTGAAGTAAATTGGAAATCTGTTTTAATGCCATCAGATACCTGTATCAAATTCGATGAATATGAAATAATGATGAATATTTCTGATGGTTCCTGTTGAATGTAATGAACACTGCTTTCATCTTCATGCAGGATTGATACATTAAAAAATATTCGGTCCCCGACCTGTAGGTGTTCGAGATCGGTTTTCATCGTATCTATTTTTGTATCTATAGTATAACCAAATGCAAGGCAGTTAAAAAGTAGAATGATTCCTACAACAATGATTATCTTCTTCATCGATACCTTTTTGCTCTCCTTTTGAAAAATTTCACTATATCTTCAATATAATCAGTATCTGTGCGAATATCGATCAAATCGATCTTTAACTTTTTCAAGAGCTTTGGAAAGGATTGGATGGTTTTTGCAATATGCTCTTCATATCTTTTTCGAAGCTGAGTATCATCCGAGTTTATTATGACTTCTTTCCCAGTCTCAGCATCCTGAAAAGTGATGAATCCTACTTTCGGAAGATTATATTCTTTGGGATCGAGAATGCGGATTGCTACGACATCATGCTTTTGCGCAACGATCTGTAATGTCTTTTGATAGTCAACATCGAAGAAATCTGAAATGACAAATATTATACTTCGTTTCTTTGACATTTTGTAGTAATATTCGAGAGCATCCTTCAGACTTGTTTTATTGTGAACCGGTTTGTAATAAAGAATTTCTCGCACAATTCTCAGAACTGAGTTCTTCCCCTTTTTAGGCGGGATATATTTTTCTACCTCATTAGAGAAAAGAAGCAATCCCACTTTATCATTATTTTTTGTTGCGGAGAATGCAAGGATCGCACCAACTTCAGCAGCGATTTCCCTTTTCAGTTTGTGGAATGTTCCAAAAAAACCTGATCTGCTCACATCAATCATGAGCATGACCGTGAGTTCGCGTGTCTCCTCGAATTTCTTTATAAAGGGATGTCCCATACGGGCAGATACATTCCAGTCAATAAGTTTGACATTGTCTCCGGGCTGGTATGCTCGCACTTCGGAAAATTCGAGTCCCTGTCCTTTGAACACACTGTGATACTCACCGGAGAACATGTCATTTACAATGCTTTTGGTGGATATCTCGATTCGCTTAATCTGCTGGAGAATCTCTTTTGGGATCATAAGCTACATATTAATTTGATTAGTCATTTAATTTCTCAAATATTTATACCGAACACCTTCATGGGTAAAAAACCCTGACTAATAACTGGTTTATTTACAGGAATATATAAAATTTTTTGATTAAAAATATTCTTCATTTTCTCTGTGCTCTCTGTGTCCTCTGTGGTTATATATCTTTTGGCTTCGCTTCATCCGGTTTATGGAATTTCAATCTCATCGAAAATTCTATCAACAATATCTTCGGGAATTACGTTTTCTGCTTCAGCTTCGTAGGTCATGATGATGCGATGACGCAGCACATCTTTGCCGATCTCCTTAATATCTTCGGGTGATACATAACCGCGATGATCGAGAAGAGCATTTGCTTTTGCCGCACGCACGAGATAGATCGAAGCACGAGGTGATGCACCGAATTCAATAAATTCACTGATGTCTTTCAAACCATATTCCTCAGGTGTTCGGGTCGAAAATACTATATTCAGGACATACTCTTTGATCTTTTCATCCACATAGATATCATTCACCAAAGCCCTGGTATCGAGCACATCTTTGGGTTTGATGACCTTATTGACTTTAATCGGTTTATTGTCGCACATCCTGTTGATGATCTCACGTTCCTCGTCCTTTTTCGGATAGGTCACCTTCAGTTTCAGCATGAACCTGTCGACCTGCGCTTCCGGAAGCGGATATGTACCTTCCTGTTCGATGGGATTCTGTGTTGCAAGTACGAGGAACGGTTCATCGAGTTTGTAGGATTTCTCACCAATGGTTACCTGACGCTCCTGCATTGCTTCGAGGAGAGCGCTTTGCACTTTGGAAGGAGCTCTGTTTATCTCATCGGCAAGAATGATATTCGAAAAAATAGGACCTTTTTTCGGGGTGAAAGTCCCCTCTTTTTGATTAAAGATAAGCGTTCCAATAAGGTCGGCTGGAAGAAGGTCGGGAGTGAATTGTATGCGATTGAAAGCAACACTTATCACATCAGCCAGAGTGCTCACAGAAAGTGTTTTTGCGAGTCCCGGAACACCTTCGAGTAGTACATGTCCGTCTGCAAAAAGACCGATAAGTAAGCGCCGTATCATATATTCCTGACCGACGATGACCTTTCCTATCTCAGTGAAAATAGACTGAACAAATTCTGTTTTTTCAATTACTCTTTGATTGATCTCTTGTATATTCATTATGACTCCATTTATTTTCTATTAATCGACTAACACGCCTTTTCGTATTTTTTTGAGAATGTCTTCACGCTGCTGGTACAAATGAGTCTGTATATTGTGAAGAAATGATTCGAGTACTTCGCAGGAAATCTTCCTTCTCTTCATACGTGTTGTTTGCTGCTGCAATATGTAAATGCCATCAATATTAGAACTCGATACATCAACATGAAAATCGTGGTTCACCACTTCACAAATAATGAAACTCAGGCATTTAGGAAAGAGGGATTTTACTCTTCTTACCTGATTCTGATTAGAAAGCACAAACCAGTCATCAAGTACCATCGCAGTTTCTGTAATAATAATAGGAAGCATCATATCGAGTTCGACATAACTTTTTCGCCCATGAACACGATACTTGATCTGCAGATTTTTACCTACAACCATTCGCATTTTCTGGTTTGAAAGATTAAGCAAATTTTCTTTTTTAAAATTTTCCAGCTTTTCGTATTCGAATTTCAGATTCAAAGGAACATCAGCCCGACCAAAATGTAGACCCATTTCCTCAATTATTTTCAGGTCTTTCATCACGTAGTATAGAAATTCTGAAAAAGCAGTTTCAAACAACTTCCTTTGCTTGAGAAAAGTATTCTCTTCTCTGAATTTTTTTGTAAACAGAAATTCGCGATATTCCGAATACAGATAGATCTTCTTTCTCAAATCCTCATGACTATTCGAAGTGATCTCAAGGTTAGCTGCTTTCCACTTTTTATATTGAATTGTCATTTCATTAAGATACATCTTTCTTAATGCATCTTTATCAGTTTCCAGCAATTCTTTAATAGTATCACCGTGACGGAATGTAATCATAGAAACCTTCTTTATTTTCTTAATTCCTTAAAGATCGGGAATTGTGCACAGAGTGCCTGTACATCTTCTTTTATTTTTGATAACTGCTCTTCATTGTCATAGTTGTTATATACTTTTCTGATAAAGTCTGCAACGATATCCATTTCAGCTTCTTTCATACCTCTTGTGGTCACTGCCGGTGTACCAAGACGAATTCCGGATGCAACAAACGGAGGACGCGAATCAAAGGGAACAGTATTCTTATTCGCTGTAATACCAGCCTTATCGAGAGATCCTTCCATCTTCTTACCTGATGGTCCGCCTTCTTCTTCCGAGCCAAGATCAAGAAGCATGAGATGAGTATCAGTACCATCAGAAACCAGATTGAATCCCCTATTCATAAGACCATTTGCAAGAGCTTGTGCATTTGCGAGTATTTGCTTTTGATAGTCAACAAAATCTTCTGCCAACGCTTCTTTGAATGCGACAGCTTTCGCTGCAATGATATGTTCCAGAGGACCACCCTGAATGCCGGGGAACACCCATTTATCGAGCTCCTGTGCATATTTTTCTTTACAGAGTATCATACCACCCCTTGGACCTCGGAGGGTTTTGTGAGTGGTTGTTGTAACGATATCGGCATACGGAACGGGATTGGGATGAAGACCTGTTGCGATCAAGCCGGCAATATGAGCCATATCAACAACGAGCGGTGCTCCGACTTCATCAGCGATCTGCCTGAACTTTTCAAAATCAATTGTGCGAGGATAAGCGCTTGCTCCTGCCAGTATCATATCAGGTTTGCATTCAAGTGCTTTTGTGCGGATCTCGTCATAATTAAATTGCTCGGTTTCTTTATTCACACCATAGGGTACAATATTAAAGAGTTTACCCGAAAAACTAAGTGGATGCCCATGCGTCAAATGTCCACCGTGTGTGAGCTCCAGGCTGAGAATCGTATCACCTGGTTTCACAAGTGTAAAATAGGCAGCCATATTTGCCTGAGAACCGGAATGCGGCTGCACATTTACATGCTCAGCGCCAAAAAGTTCCTTGGCTCTTTCAATTGCAAGACGTTCGACGTCATCGACAAACTCGCATCCGCCATAATATCTGCCATACAATCTGTATAACAACTCACCGGTTTTGCGGCTGTATCTATATGGATATCCTTCTGCATACTTATTCGTGAGGACAGAGCCGGCAGCTTCCATTACTGCTTCAGACACAATATTTTCCGAAGCTATCAATTCAAGGTTATGATACTGCCTTTCGACTTCTTTCATTATTGCTTCATAAATTTCAGGATCAACTTTTTTTATTTCATCATAATTTAACATTATTCCTCCGTTATTATGATTTTTGAAAATGGTTTATCGTGTTTAAATTATGTATTTTGAATATGAGAATTACTAAGAACTTATCGGCGTTCCTCGTATTTTTTTATTTTATTTATACGTCTTTGATGACGACCACCATCAAATTTTGTGTTGAGCCACGTGTCAACTATTTTCTTCGCTTCATCAAAAGAAATGAACCTTCCGGGAAGCACAAGTATGTTTGCATCATTATGCTGTCGGGAGAGTATGGCAATGGTTTCTGATGTGCAAAGTGCAGCGCGTACGCCTTTTACTTTATTCGCCACAATGCTCATTCCAATGCCGCTTCCGCAAATGAGAATTCCTCTATTGCATTCCCCTTTTGCTACTGCTTCTGCTGCGACAAAACCAATATCCGGGTAATCCGTTGATTGAGGAGAGTCTGTTCCGAAATCAACCACCTCGAAATCTTTAAGATAGGATATCAATTCTTGTTTCAATTTATATCCTGCGTGGTCGGAAGCCAGTGCGATCCTCATCGAATTTTCTCTATATCAATATTATTCATTAACTCGGCATCTGCTCTAAGGCAGGCAAAGGCAATAGAATACAACTTATTGCTCATCGAGTCGCTGCGGGATGAAAGTGTGGTAGGAATTTTAGTTCCCACGATTGCTGTAGCCATCTGCGCATGAGCAAAATGGGTGAGTGATTTATAGAAAACGTTTGCCACTTCCAGGAATGGGAATACCAGGCAATCAGCATTTCCCTGTACACAGCTGGAAACACCTTTGTAGCGCAAACTTTCCGGATCGATTGAAAGGTCGATGGAAAGCGGGCCATCCACATCGGCATTTTTAATCTGCTGGCGGTCTGCCATCTTGGATATAAAAGCGGCATCGATAGCTGTAGGAATTTTGGGATTGAGTTTTTCCGAGAAGGAAATGATAGAAACCTTGGGTCGTTTCACGCCGATTTTACGGGCGGTTTCGATCACATAATTGGTCATGGCAATTTTTTGATCGATATTGGGGCGGGGTATGAAAGCAGCATCTGCGAAGATGAGCAGTTTGTGGTAGTCGGGAATTTCTGCGATGGAAACTGAAGTGAGTATGGCATCCGGGATCATCAGTCCATATTCCTTATCCAGCATGCACTTCAGAAATTTATCCGATGAGATCAATCCCTTCATCATAACATCACCATTGCCTTCACTTAAAAGCTGCATCGTTGTGTGACCGGCTGCAATTTCATCTGGTTCATGCACGATGGTGTAGATGCTGGAATCGATATCGTGATCTGCACAGATTTTTTTTATCACTTTTTCATCACCGATCAGGGTGAATTCTGCAATTTTTAAATCTATCGCACGCTTGGTTGCTAGGATGGTTGTTTCGTCCTGACCATAGGCAACCACGACTCTTTTCTTGGGAATTTTCTGGGCAAGTTCAATCAATTTCGATAATTTTTTTATCGCCATTTTTTCTCCGTAATTTTCTTTTGGGAAAAAAAAGAAGAAATAAACGTGTCAAGAAAATGAATATTATTCTGTAGTATTATTAAGACCTTCTAATTTCTCAAGATTAAGTTTCTTAACCATTTCATTGCGAAGCTTGAATTTTTGGATTTTTCCTGATGCGGTCATCGGATAGTTATTAACGAATACAACGTAATAGGGCTGTTTATGACGTGCAATGTTCTGCATGCAGAAATCTTTAATCTCTTCCTCTGTTGCGGTTTCACCATCTTTTAGCTTGATTGCTGCTAAAACCTGTTCTCCATATTTTTGATCAGGCACTCCGACAACCTGAACATCGCTGATTTTTGGATGCGTATAGAGGAATTCTTCGATCTCGCGAGGATAAACATTCTCACCGCCACGTATAATCATGTCCTTGATACGGCCTGTAATTTTAAGATATCCATCTTCATCCACAACGCCAAGATCACCGGAATGTAGCCAGCCTTTTCTTATTGCTGCTTCATTTTCCTTTTCCGCCTTGTAATAACCTTTCATCACACATTCACCTGCCATAATGACCTCGCCCTGTTCACCAGGTTTGCAATCCAATCCGGTTTCCAGATTAACAATTCTCATTTTCATTGGGGGTAAAACTCTTCCTACCGTTGTTGTACGATGCTCAACATCATCATCAACAGATGTCATTGTAATAACAGGAGAGTTTTCAGTTAAGCCATAGGCAATAGTGATCTGTGAGCAATGCATGTCGTTAATAACTTTGTTCATAATTTTAACAGGACATGGTGAACCGGCCATAATACCGGTACGAAGTGATTTTATGTCATATTTATCTCTATTTTCGAGACCAAGCTCGGCAATAAACATCGTAGGCACACCGTGTAAAACGGTACATTTTTCATCACTGACAAGTTTCAGTACTTCTTCAGCATTAAACGTAACTATCGGTAGCATAGTAGTACCATGCGTAACAGCAGTAAGTATTCCCAGGACACAGCCGAAGCAGTGAAAGAACGGGACAGGGATGCACATACGGTCTTTTTCAGATAGCTTCATCTGGTTGGCGATAAGATAAGCATTATTTGCAATATTATGATGTGTCAGCATAACACCCTTCGGGAATCCAGTAGTACCGGAAGTATATTGCATATTGACAACATCATACTCACTGAGCGTTTTTTTGATTTCATCCAATTCAGCATCCGAAATGTCTTTTCCCATTTCTCTGAAATCTTTATAACTCAAGGCATGCTCACTCGTTGCTTTATCAAATAAAATAACGTTTTTGAGCATTGGAAATTTTTTCGATTCAAGCTTTCCTTTGCCGAGCCATATTGCATCATCTAAAACCTTTTTTAACCAGTTAAAATATTCGCTAGTTTTGAATTTTTCTATTAAGAAAATTGCTTTAGAATCTGATTGTTTTAATAAATATTCAAGTTCATGTGTTTTATAATTAGTATTAACAGTAACAAGGACAGCACCAATTTTAGCGATAGAGAACATTAAAATGGGCCATTCGGGGACGTTCGTTGACCAAATTGACACGTGGTCACCTTTTTTGATTTTCAAAGCCAAAAGGGATTTGGCAACTATATCAACCTCATCATTGAATTGCTTATATGTAAGTCGTATATTTTGATCTGGATAGACCAGAGCTTCATTGTCCGGAAATTCTTTGGAAATTCTTTCAATTAGATGCCCCAACGTTTCATTCAGTGGCATTTTATTCATATCGACTCCCTTTCATGTAAATTATATTATGATTAATATTTTTACACATTATTATGTTTTGATTTTTACCAGTTAATTACATAATGTCCAAAACTAAGTGAAGGGCATAGCGAATCCTTATTTCAGATCAATTATGACTCAAATTTATCTAAAGTCATTTATGGTTGAATCCTTAAGGATGCCATCACGAGTCTAACAGAATATTGTATCCGGCTCGTGCTGACAAATAAATTAACCTTGTTTCCTCAATATCCTTCTCAGAAGTTTACCAGAAATAGTTTTAGGCAAACTGTCTCTATATTCGATAATTCGTGGATATTTATATGGAGCGGTCCTTGATTTGACAAAATCCTGAATCTCTTTTGTCAATTCTTCAGATGGTTGATATCCTTTAGTAAGGACGATAAAAGCCTTAACAAGTATACCTCGAATACCATCCGGGTCTTTAACACCAACAACCGCAGATTCAGCAACAGCGGGATGTTCTATCAGAACCGATTCAACTTCAAAGGGACCGATTCTATATCCGGAAGATTTAATAACATCGTCGTCTCGACCCACAAACCAGAAATATCCATCTTCATCACGATAGGCTTTGTCGCCTGTAAGATAATAATTGCCCTGGAATGCCATTGCCATGATATCGGGATCTTTCCAGTATTCTTTCATAAGTCCTGGGGGTTTGGGTTTGCTCTTGTCCAGATACAAGGCAATTTGACCTTCTTCATTCGTAGGGCATTCCTCTAGATCATCATTGATAACCCTTACATCATGGCCGGGAGTAGGTAATCCCACCGAGCCAAACTTCAAAGGGAGAAAAGGAAAGTTGGAAAGAAGTGCAACGGTTTCAGTCTGGCCGAAAAAGTCATAGATTTCAAGGTTAAAGTTATCCTTCCAAACTCTAATAACTTCAGGATTCAAAGGTTCTCCTGCTGCGGTGCAATGCCTTAGTTTTAATTTGAATTTACTGAGATCGGTCTGGATCAGCATTCTATAAACAGTTGGCGGTGCACAAAAAGTCGTCACGCCGTATCTTTCCATCAGACCTAGCAGTCCATCAGCGTCAAATCTTCCAGGATTGTTCCACTGGATAATAGCTGCGCCAACTATCATTTGGCCAAAGAATTTTCCCCATGCACATTTAGCCCAACCTGTATCAGAGACAGTCCAGTGTAAATCAGTTGGCTTCAAACCTTGGCAGAATCTGGCTGTTACTTCATGTCCAAGAGGATAGGCGTGTGTGTGAAGTACCATTTTGGGGTGTCCGGTAGTACCTGAAGTAAAATAAATCATCAATGGGTCAGAACTTTTCGTATTGCTAATTTTATTTTTATCAAGCGAGATTGGCATCTCTTTCATTTTTGCAACGAGATCTACCCAACCTGACTTTGAGCCATCCATAAGGATTTTATGTTTTACAAAAGTGCATTTTTTTACTGCTTTATCAACGGATACAGTATGATCAGAATTTGTAATAACCCCGACCGCTTCAGAACGATTCAATCTGTATTCAATATCCTTGGTGGTAAGAAGAGTAGTCCCGGGCATTGGAACAATACCAAGTTTGAACATACCGAGCATGCAGTAATACCATTCAGGCACAGAATCAGAAATCACCAGAATATTGTCTCCTTTCTTAAAGCCAAGTTCCGTCAGGAGATTTGCCGCCTTATTTGACTGCACCATTAACTCATAAAAGGTGTCGAATTTAGCTGATTCGCCGTCCGGTAAAATTGAAACAAGAGCCAATTTCGTTTTATCAGCTTCCGCCCATTTATCTACGATATCAAAAGCGAAATTATAATATTCCGGTATGTTCCATTTCCATTTTTTATAAATATCCTTGTAAGTTTGTTTATCTTCCTTATACATATTGCCTCCCAATTAATGTGAATTTTGAAATAATTCGTTGTGAGCAAAAGAAAGTAGTTTCATATTGATCAAAAGAAGTAACTCGTTTTTTGGTCTGGTTTTTAACAGAATCAATTAAACATTTTGATTTCTTAAAGTCCATTTTATCTCCGAAGTATTAGTTTGTTTTCCCTTTCTAAGAAAAAATGCGGTTTAAATGTCAAGAAAATATGGGATTTTTACCGAAAAGATCTTTGTTTTAAGTCAAATGTTCAAGTTGATTAATCCTTGAATCTTTCTTCCTTTTAGGAAGACGTTAAATCAATATCAAGAATAAATTGACACGGAAACGACATTTTTACAAGTAAAAGGAAAAGATTTTATGGAGATATGAAAACGTGGTTTATGGCATCGAAGATCAGCAAAATACATAATTTGAATGGTCTAATGATGTAATAAGTATAAAAAATATACAATGGATAAAATATTAAGAGAATATTATAAAAAGTATAAACCTCATAATTATCTTTTTGAAGGTATGAATGGTGGCAAATATTCTACAACAAGTGTTGCAAATATATTAAAGAAAGCAGCGTTGAAAGTTGGATTGCAAAAAAATGTAACACCACATATGTTGAGACATAGTTTTGCAACACATTTACTTGAACAAGGAACCGATTTAAGATATATACAAAAATTACTTGGTCATAATAGTTCTAAAACCCCGATACGTTTTTTCAAAACTACGGGGCAGGCAAATGAGATATATACTCATGTATCTACAAAAGCTATTGTTAAAATTAAAAACCCCGTTGATGAGTTTTTCGAATAGTGGAGAATAAAAAATGATAAAAGGAAAATATACACAATTGTTGTTATCCCACCAAATAAGAGGAATAACAACAATAGGTGATACACACAAGTTATGGGCATTTGAAGAAACCGAATATTAACCGTGAGAATACGATAGGAATAAGTTATCTTTGTAATTTAAATTTAAAGGAAAATATATGACATTTTGGAATAAAGATATTGAGAAAAGATTTTTTACAGAAGCAATGAAAAATTTTGTTTCACCAGAGAAATTATTTTACAAATTAACTGATGGATATTTTGCATATGTCCCAAAAGGAAAAAGTGCAGAAGGTCAAACTTTACAAAGTAGAAACTCACTAATTGGACAATATACTGAAAAATGGAGCAAAGATTTTTTTCAACCAATTGCTGAAAGTTTAGGCTTATTTGCAGTCAATAGTATGGTTTGTCCTGAACTTGGATTAACAACCCAAAGTGATGCTGATTTAGCATTTTGCACAACCAATGAAACTTTACAAAAGGCAGAAAATATAAAATTGCTCTTTGAAATTAAAATGAGCATTGTAAATAACTACAAATTTGAGAATGACCAAGTAGATTTTGTAGGAGACTACAAAAAACATAAAGGTAACCCTTCAATTCTTCGTTCGGATTCAATGTTAAAAGCAATCGGAAAATCTATAAATATTAGAGTTTCTGGAACAGAATCAACTAAAATCCCAATCATTATTTTAGGGAATAGTCCTATCACAAAAAACTATGCTAAAAAGGTTAATTTCTTAAAAAATGCCGGAATCATTCAAGGTTTTATTTCCTTATATCCAAACCCAACAAATGATTTTATTAAAAATACAGATGGTAAAGGTTTTCAAACATTCAATGAATACCAAAATTTAACCTATTACATTACGGAAGTAGTAAATTCTGATATGAATTTCTTTTCTTCAATGTTGCCTAAAAGAAAATTAGGACAAATTATTACTGTGTCTGCAAAAGAAAAAGACGATGTTTCAAAAGCAGAGAAATTTTTAAGTTTAATAAACGAATAAGTTGGAGAAAATGGAAACTAAATATCTAAGAAAAAAAGGAACAGAATCAAGTTCATTTGGAACAAATGGTAGAATAAATCACGATTCAAGTAAATTCTATGATTCAAAACTGTATAAAGAGTTAAATAATAAAAAACCAGTAAGTAAAGAAGTTAATAAATTTCCAAAAGAATTGTTAAATATTACTATTCTTGGCTCTGCCGAAAATATGTCAATGATTCCAGGCAATTCATTGCATTTAATGATTACTTCGCCACCATATAATGTTTCAAAAGAATATGACAAAGATTTGTCTTTAAATGAATATTTAGAAATGCTAAAAAATGTTTTTAAAGAGACATATCGAGTCTTGGTTAATGGTGGACGAGCGTGTATTAACGTAGCAAATCTTGGCAGAAAACCTTACATCCCACTTTCAGATTATATTTCTAAAATGATGATTGAAATTGGTTTTAATATGCGAGGTGAAATAATTTGGAATAAAGCAGCAAGTGCCAGTCCTTCAACTGCTTGGGGCAGTTGGATGTCTGCGTCTAATCCAATTTTAAGGGATATTCACGAATATATTTTAGTATTTTCAAAAGGAGACTATAAAAGAGATCGCAAGAAAAACGAGAAAGAAACAAAACAAAACTCAATTTCGAGAGATGAGTTTATGGAATGGACAAAATCTATTTGGACATTCAATGCGGAATCAGCGAGAAGAGTGGGACATCCAGCACCATTTCCCATTGACTTACCATACCGATTGATACAATTATATTCATTTAAAACGGATATTATTTTAGACCCGTTTATGGGTAGTGGAACGACTGCGATTGCTGCTTTAAAAAGTGACAGAAAATATGTAGGATTTGAAATAAATCAAGAATATATTGATTTAACAAAAAAGAGAACTGCACCATTTGAAAATATGCTAAAACTTGATTGAAGAAAGAAAAACGCCCTACAACAAAAAATATAGTGCATTTGGCAGATAGTGCTAAAAATGAAGATGATAGCAATAAATAAACATAGTAGTAAAATGAAAATTATGAGCGTTGAAATGCCAAACGCACCATATTCAAACCGTTATATGCAATTACGAACCATACCTTAAAGGATAATTTTATGAACTTCATATCCTTAAGCTTAATAAGAGCGTGATACAATGGATGTATTACTGATAGTATCTCTGATTTTTGTTGGGCAAACTTTAGGCTCAATAGTTGGATTAATAAAAAAGCCAGAGAAAAAGGTTTTGCATGGTTCTTTAGCATTTGCTGCTTCAATGATGCTTGGTATCTCGTTTTTTCAATTAATACCCGAAAGCTTGAAAATTTCATCAATTTTTTTAGTAATAATATCCTTTGTTTTTGGAATAGTAATAATGCTAATTGTTGATAGAATCTTACCTCATATAAATCCTGAGTTAATGAAAAAAGAAAAACCATCTGTTAAGAGAAGCGTTACCATGCTCGTTATCGGAATAGCTTTACATAATATACCAGAAGGATTAGCAATTGGCGTTGGGTTTGCTCTATCGCCTTCGTTGGGAATTATGGTAGCTCTGGGAATTGCAGCGCAAGACGTACCAGAGAACATCGCAACAATTGTTCCATTGTATGGATTAACCAAAAAGAGGATGAAATCATTTAATATACTATTGACAACAGTATTGTTTGAAGTGTTTGGCTTTATTTTTGGATATTATGTTTTAAAAGGAACTGCATCAAATTTATTAGGCGCCTCACTTGCTCTTGCAGCAGGTTTTATGACTTACATTTCAGCGGAGGAATTGATTCCCGCAGCGCAAATAAAAAAATACCCCAAAATAGGTACTATTAGTCTTATTCTAGGAATACTATGCGTTTTGCTAATTACTTTTTTAGTAGGCTAAAAATAATGAAGAAGTCTTTGAAAAATTATGGATGCTGGTGGGGTTCGGAACTCTGCGGTCGCTTCGCTCCCTTGCCTCGCCTTCGGACTTCGCCCAAAGTTTCTCAAGCGAAATCTTCGTATAGCCAGGTATGTTACTAAAAAAAGGCGAAACGAATAAAATCGTTCCGCCTATTAAATATAGAGTTGATTATATGTTATTACTTATGCGATCTGTTTTGGTGGTTTCACGCGGGAAATAATCCCTGCAGCAACTATACACAGCACACCACAAATTATGAATGCTAATGAGAAGTTGCCCATATCACCGAGTTTCCCACCAAGGATCGGACCGAAAATTCCACCAACTCCATAAGCAAGGAAAACCCAACCGTAATTTTGACCAATGTATTTTGTGCCGAAAGTATCTGCAGTAATGGTTGGGAATAGAGCAAAATTACCACCGAAGTTAAATCCGATAAGTGCAGCTCCGATATAAAGAAGCGCTGGCGTTCCGGCTATCCACTGGAATATGATCACAAAAATACCCTGTGTAAGCATCATGATAACGATCGAATTTTTTCTTCCAAGCTTATCACTTAATGCACCCCATGCAATTCTGCCAAGACCATTTGCGAGTGAGAAAAATACAGCCATTGCAGTTCCGGCAATACCTGAAGCAGCAACTTCACTTATACCACTGTCCATCAGCGCCTGCATCGGGAAAAGTTTCATTAAGCCGATGCTCATCAAACCAGCACTTGCACCAAATACGAAAGTGAGAAGTATCATATAGAACTGGGGAGTTTTCAGCATTTGTGCACTTTTCATTTGATATTTTGTATCATCAGAATTTTTTTCTGCTTCTGTGGGCTGCCAACCTTTTGGCTTCCAGTCTTTTGGTGGAAAAACCATCCAGATACTACCTATAAGTACAGCAAGAAAAAATATAATACCATAAATCGAGAAAGTTTTGCTTAAGCCATGAGTTGCGATCAAGTTGCCCCAGTTTCCTGCCAGCTTGACCCAGAGCATTGCGCCGAAGCCAAAGCCCGCAACAGCTAAGCCGGTGATCAAACCTTTTTTATCCGGGAACCAACGCATTCCAACTGCAATTGGTACAACATAAGCAAGACCAATACCTGAGCCACCAATTATACCGACAAAGAGAAATACAAGCCAGAAATTGGTTCCGGCAAAAAGTCCTGCAAGCAAATATCCCAATCCGAGAACTACACCGCCGGACATTGCAAGTTTGCGAGGACCGAGTTTTGGCATAAGTCGTCCAGCAATTACCATAACAATGGCAAAAAGTGCCAAGCCCGCTGCAAAGACTACTTGAGTTTGAGTTTTTGTCCAACCTGCTTCCACAAGAGGTTTTGTGAAGACCGACCATGCATAGATCGCACCAAGACAAAGCTGAATGATAATCGCTCCAAATACAGCAGACCATCTATTCATAATTTTCTTTTCAGTCATTTTTTCTCCTACATATAAAAATACTTTTAACCACGAAATATACGAAAAACACGAAAATGGGTTTTAAGAAAAATATTCTTCTAAACATTATTTTATTAATTTCGTGTATTTCGCCTGCATCGGCATAGCGTAGTGAAGACGTGTGGTTTTGCATTTTTTCTTAATTCATTATGATTAAGAAAAGCCGGAAAGGCAAGGCAGCAAATCCGGCTTTATTATTTTTGTTATAATTAGTCGATCAATTTACGTTCTTGGATGAGACTTTCAACCACGCTTGGGTCTGCCAGTGTAGTGACGTCACCAAGATTACCGGTATCCTTCTCAGCAATTTTACGCAAGATACGGCGCATGATCTTTCCTGAACGAGTTTTGGGAAGTGCAGGTGCCCATTGAATTGCTTCTGGGGTTGCTATTGGACCGATTTCAGAACGAACATGTTTGATAAGCTCTTTCTTTAATTCATCTGTGGGTTCGATATGGCTGACAAGGGTAACATATGCATAGAGCCCCTGTCCTTTGATCTCATGAGGAATCGGTGTAACTGCTGCTTCTGCAACTGCAGGATGGCTTACAAGAGCGCTTTCAACTTCTGCTGTTCCGATCCGATGACCGGAAACATTGACCACGTCATCTATTCTGCCCATTAACCAGTAATCACCGTCTTCATCTACCCGGCATCCATCACCGGCAAAATAGACATTATTGAACATTGTGAAGTATGTATCCACGAATCTATCGTGGTCACCCCACATAGTTCTCATCATTCCGGGCCAAGGTTTTTTGATGCAGAGTTTTCCACCTTCATTTACACCACATTCTGATGCATCATCACTAAGAACAACAGGTTCAACACCAAAGAATGGTCGTGAAGCGCTACCTGGCTTCAATGTGTGAGCACCAGGAAGAGGAGTAATCAATATTCCCCCAGTTTCTGTCTGCCACCAGGTATCAACGATCGGGCAACGCTCGTGACCTATTTTTTCGTAATACCACATCCATGCTTCCGGATTGATGGGCTCGCCAACTGTTCCAAGAATTCTCAATGAATCTAATTTGTATTTAGCAGGCCATTCATCACCCAGTCTCATGAGTGCTCTGATCGCAGTAGGAGCAGTATAGAAAACTGTTATTTTAAACTTGTCCACTATCTCCCAGAAACGTCCTGCATCTGGATAGGTCGGGACACCTTCAAACATAACTGACGTTGCCCCATTTGCAAGAGGACCATACACAATATAGCTGTGACCTGTGACCCAGCCGATATCAGCAGTACACCAATACACATCGTCATCATGGATATTGAAAATATATTTGTGACTAATAGATGTATGCAGCAAGTAGCCAGCAGTGGTGTGTACGACACCTTTGGGCTTGCCGGTTGAACCTGATGTATAAAGAATGAATAATGGATCATCTGCATTCATATGAACCGGTTCGCACTCCGGAGCTGCTTTTTCCATCTCATCATGATACCAGAAATCTCTTCCTTCTTCCATGTGGCATGGCTCATCATTAACCTTAACAACAATGACACTTTCGATCGAAGGGGTATTTTTCAGAGCTTTATCAGCGATATCCTTAAGATGAATATGCTTGCCTGCACGACGCGATATATTAGAAGTGATGAGCATCTTACAATCAGAGTCATTAACTCTTCCACGTATAGCATCTGCACTGAATCCGCCGAAGATGATCGAATGGATCGCACCGATTCGTGTACACGCAAGCATTGTAATAGCAAGTTCAGGAACCATGGGCATATAGATCGCTACCCTATCTCCCTTTTTGATGCCTTTGGATTTCAGTACATTTGCAAATTTACAAACTTCCTTATACATTTCTTCATAGGAATATCTTCTGACATCATCTTCAGCTTCTCCCTGCCAGAGAATCGCTGTCTTTTTTGCGGTAGGTGTACCAAGATGTCTGTCCAAACAGTTATAGCTTACATTGAGTTCACCGTCTTCAAACCAGGTGTGTTCAATTTTACGAGCTTTCGTATCCCAGGTGTACTTAAGTCCTTTTGTTGGTTTCTTGAACCAGTCCAGGGTTTCGGCTTGTTCCAACCAAAATCCATCAGGATCCTTAATGGATCTTTCCCACATTTCTTTATACTGTTCCTCAGAAGTTATATAAGCATTTTTCTTAATTTCTTCTGTGGGGGGGAATGTTTTTCCTTTGCCCATAAGTGAGTCAATTGCTTTTTTTTCTATCATCTTTTTGAGTTTCCTCCATCATTTTTATATTAATTATCGTCATCCCATTAATCTGTTTTTTATTACGTCAAGAATTTTAGTAGTTTCTTTGGGATTTTATCTGAAAGACTGAAATTGTCATAAATTTTTAAATCAATTATATTTTTTGAATGAGTCTAATCCGGCAACTTTCCTTGTCTTCATAATATGAGATTTCACCGGAATGCATATCATATAACCACTAATGAATGCTTGAATTTTTTATGTCCCTGTAAGAACTTTTCTGTTGGCATTTTGTGCTTCGTGCGGTATTTCAATTAGAAATTAACTGACATTTACTTCTATCATTATATTGATTTGAAGAGAAAAATATTATTAAAATGAAAATTTTTCTTGCATATAATTTTGTAAAATTATTTTAAGCCACCAAATAGAGTAGTGCAAATTGTGCTTAATAAATTATACATGAATAAGTATTTAATCTGCTCAAATAATATCAGGACAGAATAATGGAACAAAAGACTTTACTTCTTATCAAACCTAATGCAACAAAGAAAAACAAAATCGGCTCAATCCTCAAAATAGTCGAAGACAACGGATTTGTCATAGAGCAACTGAAAATGTTCAACATGGATAACGAATTGGCAGATACATTCTATGCAGAACACATTGGCAAAAGTTTTTACCCGCAGCTTAAAGCGTTTATGTTATCCGGAAAGATAGTAGGAGCGGTTCTCAACAGAGAAGATGCAATTGTAAAGCTTCGGGAGCTGGTGGGCAATACCAATTTTGAAAAAGCTGCTCTTGGCACGATCCGATTCCTTTTTGCAGATTCGTTTACAGAAAATGCAGTTCATGCATCAGATTCCCGTGAAAGTGCGAAAAGAGAGATTGCGCTGATTTTTCCTAAATAATTCATCAAAATTTCCCCTTTAAAAAGAGGGGTGGATTCCAACTTACCTGTCCTGTGAAATCTCTGTTTTCTATTTCACTGGGATTGGAAGACGGGGTGTGTTTATTTAATAGATTTTCCTCAAGATTACACACTCCTCAGCTAAAGCCGTACTCCCCTTTTCCGTCTTCATTAACATTACGCCGTGATAAATTAGAGAAGATTTTTTTGTTTGTTTATAATGATGTATTTTTTATATGATGGATTCTCAACTTTCAGATATTTTGAACCAATCAAATTTTCCCCTATATCAAGAGGGGTGGATTCCGAAGGAATCGGGGTGTGTAAATTCTTTTACTTCAATCTTATCTTTTAACTTCACAAACTCTATAAGCAAGAGGGGTGTCCCGATTTATCGGGGCGGGGTGTGTTATTATAAACCTTGCTAATTACACCTCTACTCAAGCAGGTAATCGGGGTGTGTTTATTTCTTATCAAATACCTCGATATAATTAATAATAGATTCAATAACGTCCTTGAGATTCTTCATAATATCGATTGCTTTAAATCTTAATAATTTCAGTCCAATAGATTCCAATCTTGATTGTCTAACAATATCATTTACTCCTTTATCTTTATGAACCTCTCCATCCACTTCAATTATTAGTTTGAGTTTTGAGCAAAAAAAATCTACAATATAGTTATCAATCGGTTTTTGACGATGGAAGCTATATCCCAATTTTTTACCTTTTAGTTGATTCCACAATATGACTTCTGGGGGTGACATATTATTTCGGAGTTTTCGAGCGAGTTTCTTCAATTTTGGATTGTAATATATTTTCATAACTTTAGTTTACATTTATTAATTACACACCTCCCTCCGCCAACTGGCGGAGTACTCCTCTTTTCCGTCTTCATTAACATTACGCCGTGATAAATTAGAGGAGATTTTTTGATTCTCATTGTTTTCAACGATTTATATTTTTCTTTCATGATAAATTCTCAACTGTCATATATTGTGAACCATTCTAATTTTCCCCTATATCAAGAGGGGTGTCCTGTGTAATAGCGAAGCGTTTTATATTACACGGGACGGGGTGTGTTTCTTTACAAACCTTCCTCAAAAAGACAAATCATATTATTTGTAAGTCAATACAACCCATAAATCAATATATCAATTTAATTATTCTCATTTTCAATTATTTTAATTAATTGATCTTCATTTAATTCGTAAGCTTTTAATTTACCTCTTTGTGAAGCTGGCTTTTCATAGGGGAATATATCGATTACAATAAAAAATATTGTCTTATTGTTATACATAATGAATGGAGTAGATTGCTCTTTATTTTTTAAATTGAATTTTAAATCTTCTTCACAAGTTTTAAAAATAATTAGATATCCAAAAGGGTCGTTATAATCTAACGTATATTGATATATTTGATGAAATCCCTTTACTAAATAGGAAATATTTTTCCCAGAATCAGGATTAAAGATTTTTGCATCTGCAATTAAAGGATCATCAGTATTCTGTGCAGCAATCAAATCTGGTTTACCCGAAGCTGAGGAAGGTTCAATTGAGAATTCAATTCCTTGATCATAAAGATATTCATATAGATCGTATGTTAATCTTCTTTCACCGACTTGGGTATTGTTCTCATATATACTGAAAAGCTTTTCCCTTTTGAACCACTCACATTTGTGTTTATATCTTCTCAAGAAAGTTAAAACCATCCTCTGGTCATATAATTGCTCATCAATATATTGATATAATGTATCAACGAAGAATTGGTGAAAAAACATAATATTTTCAGTAAAGCTTCTTGACTTATTGTAGCCTTCTACTGTCCACATCTCGATAAGATTTTCTGAGGAAACACATTTTTTTATAACAAAGAATGAAACTGATGCGTGTAGAATTTCATTATCAAGCGGAATATCTATATGTTGATTCACTATTTTATCTGCAATATTTTCTGCATCTGTAGTTCTTTTTTGTAATTCATCTAAAACTCCTTCTATGATAGATGATTTTTGTAAAAAATCCCAAAGAAAAACTAAATACCTGTGATATGTTTCTGGATCATCAATTTCTCTTAGCTTATTAATTCTTCGTTCTAATTTATCTCTCACATTTTCTATAAAACCATAATTCATTGTAACTCCTATAATTTTACTTTACATTGTTTCTAAAAAAAGTAATTTATTATGTCAAACAATAATTTATACTGTTGTAATTATTAAAGAATTGAATTTAATATTTTACACACCTCCGGGGCTGTCCCGTAACCACTTATTATGTAAGAGTAAATCATATATGTTCATTCATAAATTGAGGATTTATTGAAATTAGTGGAAAGTAATATCATCAGATCTAGTTTTTGCGTTATAAGACGGTA